>Ga0268276_1000175_pt1 | contig 78284 bp, 86 predicted proteins | sample saktaG_4_FD_190145 | JGI IMG/M metagenome (GOLD analysis project Ga0268276, IMG submission 190145) | Saline water microbial communities from Sakinaw Lake, British Columbia, Canada - sak_2010_1_5_45m | ecosystem: Environmental > Aquatic > Non-marine Saline and Alkaline > Saline ... | reverse complement strand
TGGTGGGGGGTAAACATTACCTGGCCCTTGGTGGAGGAATTCGCCCCATATCGAATCGCAGGAGCATATATGGAGCACTGGAGCCTGGAGGGGGGCTTCTCCAATCCGGCCTTCGTCCTCCTGGACAAGGAGGGCGACGTGGTAGGGGCAATCCACGTCTACAGCCTCGGGAAGGGCGAGATCGACGGCATCCAGAGCGCAGAATTGCTGCAGTCCCGCATGGACGGCATCGGAGAGCGGGCGGCTGAGGCAAGGGGCCTCCCCATCGAGGGCAGATCGGCGCTTGGCATGTTCATACTGGGCATACTCACATCCTTCTCTCCCTGTTCGATCGCCCTCTTGATCGCGGTCTTCTCCTATCTCATGACGTCCGGGGGGCCAAAGCGCGATCCCCGGGCCAGCCGCTCCAGCGTCGAGGGCCTGATGATAGGCCTTTCCTTCACATTGGGAATGGCCCTCGTCTTCCTTGTAATCGGCCTCTTCATCTCCCAGGTGGGCCTCTTCGTCCGAGGCTCTCGTTTCTTCGACTTGGTCGCAGGATCGTTGCTGATTGTGATGGGATTCCAAAACCTCAAGCCTTTGGGGGAGATGCTGGAGCCCTTCATCTCTCGACTTCCCCGGACCTCGAGGGGGAAGGAAAAAGGGAGCTACACGATGCGGATGGTGGATATCGCAGCGCGCATCAACAGGCACTCAGCGCTCTTGGGAGCTTTCGCGCTTGGGATATTCTTCTCGCTCGGCTGGGCTCCCTGTGCCATATCACTGGTATTTCCGGTGATTGTCTGGATGATCTCCCAGGACGTATCCCCTCTGCAGGGTGGGATGATGCTCTTCATCTTCGGCCTGGGTCACGGGGTTCCCATAATTCCCATTGCTACATTCTCCAGGTCGGTTGCTGGAAGGATAGGGGATAGGTATATCTCGGCAGGCAAATGGATCACAAAGGCCTTCGGCCTTGCCATAATCGCAGTCGGCCTTGTATTTGCCGCTCGATACTTCGGCTATGCTATATGGTGAGGGGCATAGCCCCTCGACCATCTCAGCCCTCAAGCTCCTTTTCAACCATCTCCGCAACCGATCGAGTGGCTGCGGAATCGACCTCTAAGTTATGGGCCTTCTCGACGCCAAGTTCGGTCACAACCACATGGACCTGAGGGGAGAATCCTGCATGTTCGAGGGTCTTTTTCGCACAGTGGACGGGGCAGCCATCAATGGCGACGAGGACCTCGCCCGCCTTAGTCGCCTCAGTTATGGCCTTTACATGGCCGCCGATTCCGGCGAGGCAAAATAGCCGCCCCTTGCCGTCCCGGGCAAGATCCACCGCTGCCTGGTTGGAGATCTGGCCTACGTTGGATCCTCCAGAGCAGGAGAATATGAGGAGATCGACAGGCCCCGCCGGGGACTTCTCCTCCACGGTCCTCAGGCCCCGAGCATCCCCTTGATCTCCTCGACCGAGGGGCACCGGCCCACAGCCTTTGCCTCGCCGTCTATGAAGAGGGCTGGCGTCATCATAATGCCGCGGTTCAGGATCTCCTGGAGGCTCTCCACCTTGACGATCTCCGCATCGAGATTCATCTCCTCCACAGCCCTTCTCACGTTCTTCTCCAGGCCTTTGCACTTGGCGCAGCCCGTTCCAAATACCTCAATCTTTGCCATCTTTATATCACCATTCACGATACCAGGGCTCCGTAGAGCATGCCTATGAGAGTCGCTGCAATGACCACGAGCGCTATGTAGACGGCGGTCCTTTTCCCGCCCATCACTCTCCATATCACTATCATATTGGGAAGGCTCAGGGAGGGGCCTGCAAGCAGCAGGGCAAGGGCCGGTCCCGGGGCAGTCACACCCGTGCTGTAGCCGAAGAGGGTGCCTACGATCGGCACTTCCAGGAGCGTTGGCATGTAGAGCAAAGCGCCAATAATGGACGCGAGCAGGCAGGCGGGAAGGCTGTTCGTCCCAAAGGCCATCCTGATCATCTCCACCGGCAGGAAGTTGCCGATCATGCCTGTGATGAAGGTTCCAACCAGCAAGAGGGGAACGATCTTCTTCGAAAGCCACCAGGTCTCGTCGAGAAATGCCCTCCTCTCTATCTGCGTGAACGATCTCCTCATGAGGTGGGCGCCTGCGAGGATGAGCAGGGCGACGGCGCCTGCCTTTGGCAGCGCCGAAAGGTAACTGGATGTCGCAATGAGGAGGATTCCGACCAGTACGGCGAGAAAGGCGGGCGTGGCAAGGCCGCCTTGCCCATTGGCCGCCGAAGGATCGACAGCGTTCGACTCAGTCCGCCCTTGGCAAGCCCTATCCCTCTCGAATATCGCCTCCATTATGAGGCCAATGACGACTGCCATGCTTACAGCAGCAAGAGCCCTCGCTATTCCGAGGTCGAGGCCAAGCACCCTTGCTGTGAGGATGATCGCAAGGAGGTTTATGGCAGGTCCCGAGAAGAGGAAGGCTGTTGCCGGACCGATTCCAGCCCCCCTCCTCTCGATCCCCGCAAAGATCGGCAGTATCGTGCAGCTGCAGACGGCAAGCACCGTCCCTGATGTTGCGGCAACTGGATAGCATATCCATCTGCTCGAACCTGCCCCGAAGTACTTGAGTATCGTCTCCTTCTGAAGAAGGGCGGATATGGCGCCTGCTATGAAGAAGGCAGGGATGAGGCATGTTAGGACGTGGGCCGAGAGATAGTCCAGAACCGTCGCGAGGCCTGCATCGATCGCTCCCACCAGGAGCTCGAATGCCATCATGCCACCTTCTCCGTGGGTGAAGAGGGCGCCCACTCCGCCTCCAGGAACTGCCCGACCTCCGCCAGGTCCTCGATCTGGGATCTAGCGAGAAAGTCGACCTCTCTCAATATATCGAGCACCCTCTCGTCCCGGATCCGGTAAAGGGTTCGTCTCCCATCGATCCTTCGCTCCAGTATCCCGGCATCGTGAAGGATGTTCATATGCTTTGATATGGTGGACTGGGAGCGCGAGAATGCCGGCAGTATCTGGCATGTGCACTTCTCCCCATCGGAGAGGTACTCAAGCAGCTCCAGCCTCACGGGATCTGCAAGGGCCCTTAGGATCTTAGCTCGCAGGTCGATGGCCGCCCTTCTGGACATATGCCTCCGGCTGAGCCTCAAACATATATACCTATCGCACTATTGCGATACATACACACCTTTAATCCTCAGATGCCTGCCATCTCGACGTAGAGGTTGAAGGCCCCTCGGGCGACGAAGTCGACGGAGATCGCTCCCAAGACCAGGCCCATGATCCTCGTCAGCACCAGGATGCCGGTGAGGCCGAGGATGCGGTTGATGAGGTCGGATGAGCGCAGTATGACGTAGGTCAAAAGAAAGGTCGCGGTCATTGCGGCGAGCACGATCGCCTTCTCGGCGAGGACGGTTGCCGCCCCCATCAGTATTATGATCGTCGTGATGGCGCCGGGCCCTGTTAGGAGGGGCGTTGCCAGGGGAAAGACGGAGACGTCCTCCCTCTCGTTTGCGTCGAGAAGCTCGGCCTCGGTCACCTTCTTCGGCTGCTTTGCCCGAAGCATGTCGACTGCGACGAGGAATAGGAGGATTCCACCAGCTACCCTCAGCGAATCTATGGTTATCTGGAAGAATCCCAGGAGCATCTCTCCACCCAGGGCGAAGAGCATTGCCATGATGAAGGCAACTGTGGTTGTGCGCCGGCATATGTGCCTTCTCTCCATCTGATCGAGCCCCCTCGTGAGGGAGATGAAGACTACTGTGGCCTCAACTGGATTGACTATGATGAATAATGAAGCGAAGGCGTAGACGAAGTAGCCGAAGGAATCGCCCAACTCCATCCGCCTCCCTATCTCGGCCAGCCGGAGTAGATCTCCTCGCCGGGGTCCTCTTCCACTACCTTGAGCATCTTTCCGGTCAGAAGGGCGAAGGCACCGGCAAGGCCGCCTGCGAGGAGCGACGTTCCCCTTCGCCCTCCGGCTGCCCGCCGCGCACCCATTCCCGTGAGCAGCATGGCCAGGATCGTTACGAGGTACTCCGGCGCATCGTTCAGCAGATGGCCGATCGGATCCTCGTCGGCGTTGACGCGATCGCGATGGATGACCCAGCGGTCAGTATACTCGTGAACGTGGCTTGCATGAGGGCCTCGATACTGCCGTAGAGCGCCTGGCGGCATCTCTCCGAGGATCGTCCGGGAGAAGCACTCCGGAAGACTGGGAAGCTTCTCCTTCGGGATGACGCATCTTCGATAGTGTGGCAGCTCCTTAAGCCAGAGGCAGAACTCCCGGCAAGACCCGTTGCATTCCATGATAATATATCTCCCTCGATGGTTTATATCTGGGTCGGTCGGCCGGTGGGCAGGCCAACCTTCGGTGGCCCTCGTGGGAACCGAGTGGTCTTCTTTGAGGGGATTTGATCGCTTTGAATGGCAAGAAAGAAGGGCCGGCACCCTGCCTGTGACGCCTTATGGGCATAAATGTAATCGAAAGATACATATCAATTCGCTTGCCTAACATGTTACCTACAACGACATGATCCAGGCGTTCGACGTAATGCTGGATACGGTCCCTATTGACTGCGTTGCCCTTTCGGGATCAAGAAGAATATATCAACTTCGGGGGGACACGCCAAGAAGGTTCGGTTATCAGACGTATGAATGTAAGGGATCGAGCCGGCTGGAGGTGAGTTGGAGTTGAAGGAAGAGCGACAGATCGCAGTCCTGATAGCTTCGGTCTTTCTGATCGGGATCATCGGGCTTCTCCTGGCGGAGGGGATAATTGCATCTCCATTGAGCCATGCCGAAAAAATATCGGATCGATCGGTGGCGATTCAAGGAGACGTCTACGTAGATGACTACAGGGCAGATATCTACCCGAATGGCACCCTCGAAGAGCGCTTCGTCTACCAGGTCAGAAAATCCGGTAAGTACAGGATGCTCTATCGAAACCTTATGGCCCCCCTCGCCTCTGAAAAGATCAATCGGTCCTGCTTCGAGCTGGTGGCGGTCCGCCCTCCTGAGGGATCCACCTCTTACATGAAGGACTGGTCGGGTAGAGTCGAGGTCTTATCCGGAGACGCTGCGAGCGTCCCTGCGATTCGGGACCTGGCAATGAAGAGCGAAGCTGGCTGCTTTCGGCCGGAGAGGTTCTCCAAGGGTCGATACGAGATCGGCTACGTATTCAAGGTCCATCCTCCCCTGGAATGCGACGATGAATACTGTCATCTGAACCTGATGCTGGCGGGCGAGCACCTGCCGTATAGGTCGGCGACAATTGCAATCCACGACGAGAACGGCTACGTTCGCCGTATATTTCCTCACGCATCGATGGACGCAGTCCAGGAGGGGGACGTATGGCTGATACGGGGGGCAAGCGCGAAAGACGAGCTTCTTGAGGTGGAGATACTCTTCGGTTCCGAGGTTGCCGGGATCATGGACGGCTTTCCCCGGCGAGTCCCTGACGTCTGGAATAAGACAATTGCCGCAAACGCGGCAGGTCTTGGAGGAACGACGGCCAATAGGGCGCTCAACTATGGTTTGACAGGGCTCATCCTCCTCATGCCGGTAGCGCTCTTTCTGATCTACAGGAGATCAGGCAGGGAGAGGGTGTACATGGTGCCAGAGACCCTCAGCTTCGTCCCTGAGAAGAGAAAGCCCTGGCTTGTGAACTTGGTCTTTTCCGGCGACTCCTTCGCGTTTAACGAGAACGGTTTCTACGCCACGCTTCTTGACTTTCAGCGCCGTGGGATAATTAACATCGAACCTTCGGAGACCGAGGAGAAGGGATTTCTCAAAACGTCTACGAAAAGGATCTTGAGGATGAGGCTGCTGAAAGGGCCCGAGGCGCTTGACGACGATTACGAGAGAGAAGTCTTTGGATTTCTCACTGATTATGCCCCATCCGGGATCTTCTCTACGGCAATTCTCGAGGTAAGCCTCGAGAGGATGAGAAAAGAGGCTGAGGCTGGGAAAGGGAAAGGTGTGTCAGGCCTGGAAGCCGTCCGGAAGAGGATGAAGCGTCTGATGTATGCCCCGAACAAAGAGCTATCCAGTACATTCGTCGTAAAGCCCAGATTATCTTTGCGACCTTTCTTAACCGAGTCTGGCCGGTGGGTCCGGGGAAGGGGATTTGGCGTACTCTTCGTATTATTGATATTTATTTTCGCATTTGGACCCCACCTCGGAGGACTTGTGGGATTTTTCTCCTCTCCAGTTGTGGCCAAGGTCTCGATCCTTGCGCTTCAGCTAGTGGCGGTAGCGATATCTCCTACAGCCCTTTTCGGGAAGTGGAAGGAGGACTACTATAAAGAGAAGCTTGAGTGGGACGCATTCAGAAAGCATCTATCGAGCTTTGCCTCAATCCAGAAGTACGCGCCTGAGGATCTCAACATCTGGCAGGAGTGGCTGGTATACGGCACAGCCCTCGGAGTAGGTGAAAAAGTCGTCGAGGCGATGAAGGCGTTGAACGTCGAGATTCCGCATGTCGATGCTGCAAGAGATATGCCGCTTATCTTCATGCATTCCTATGGAATGACGTCTCCTCCTGCAAGCAGCTCTGGCGGACTTGGTGGCAGCGGCGGCGGATTCGGTGGCGGCGGAGGATTTGGAGGCGGTGGTGGCGGCGCGAGGTAAGGGCACTAGCGGAAGGCGGCCTAATCCGGAGGCGGATGCCTGGCCGCCCCCGGATGAACGGCCGCTCTCCCGGCGGTTACAGGGGTAGGGGTAGCAGAGGGCTTGTCTCAGTGGGCCCTCAAAGCGCTCGGCGCCGAAGACGATCTCTGCGAGGCCTCGCCTCCAGAGGCCGCCGTCTCTGCGGGCGTGCGGCGCCTCGGATGCCCCAGAGCTTGCTGTGGGGTATGCCGCCGCCGTTTGATTATACACATATCTAAATAAAGAGTTGGAATGTAAAGTAATAAACTTTTCTGTAAATTTAATATGAAATGCTACAAAAATGGGGAATTGGCCACTGAACCCTCCCCCTTTTTAGCCGGGCCTGCAGCAAGCATCTGATTAGGGACTTAGGGTCTGGGTCATGTTGCCTCTCCCGTTCTTAGATATAGCAGCCTCCAGACAAGGTATCTCATTTGCTCCCACGGGAACTGTGATTGACGAATCAAGGAAATCGTCTCCAACGGGCTCAAAGCGACCTCCCAGGTGTTGTGAGAGAAATGCCTCGGCCACGGCGTAGAATGATAGGCGGTTTTCGGGCCTGGCAAAGCCGTGACCTTCATCTGAGTAGAGCACATAGGTGACCGGGTGGTTCTTCATCTGCATAGCCTGGACTATTCTTTCGGACTCGCTTTGTCTAGCGCGCGCATCGTTGGCGCCCTGGGCTATTAAAAGCGGCCTTTGAATCAAGTCCACATAATTGATCGGAGAACGCTTCGCTAACAGCTTCCGGCCTTCTTCCGTCCTGACGTCGCCCACGCGTATGGCCATAAGGTCGATCACCGACCCCCAGTAGGGCGGGAAAGATTCAATCCAGTCAGTCAGGTTCGATATGCCGCAAATGTCCACCCCACATGCAAATGTCTCCGGGGTGAAGGTCATTCCCACAAGGGCTGCATAACCGCTGTAGCTTCCGCCCATGATCGCCACCCGATTCGAATCGGCTATTCCTTTCTGGACTGCCCAATCTACAGCATCGAGGAGGTCGTATTGCATCTTTCGTCCCCACTCCAGATTTCCTGCATTGGTGAAGTTCTTGCCAAAACCTGTCGAACCCCGGAAGTTGACGCTCAAGACTGCATAGCCTCTGTTGGCCAGCCACTGATGATCGTGGCTAAAGCCCCAGTCATCGCGTATCCATGGGCCGCCGTGCACGAAGAGAACCATTGGTAGGGGCTTATCAGGTATGCCGTCGTCATTGGAGTCGCAGTTAAGCGGCAGAGTGTAGTAGCTGACCAGGTTTAGGCCGTCACGGGATTTTATGACCACGGGATTCATCTTGGCCAGAGTGCGGCCTTCAAGCCCGCTAAATCCGGTGAACAGGAACTTGGCCTCACGTTTATTGCGGTCATAGTAGTAATAGCGCTTCGGACCGTTATCCACCGTATAGTCCACTATCCAGGCATTATCGGCAAGGGTCCGGCTCATAACGTGGAAGTCGCCGTCGGCAACCTTCTCCAAGTACTCTAGATCCTGAGCAATGGCCGGATCGATGACCTGCCATTGAACCCGTTCATAGTTGAAGGCCGCTGCTTGCACATTCTTCTCGGTGGGATGAACGAGGATCTGCGGCACGTATAAGTCTATGATACCATAGGTCCAGATCCAGTTCAGGTCTGATTGCGGGTCTTCTGCTAGCAACGTCTTCTCGCCGGTCTTCAGATTCAGGGCGTAGAGGGCGGCAGTGTCACGGTCGCTGCTGTCGGCCATGTACGCAACTTCCCCTGTCTTGTCGAATCCTAGAATGTTGGTGGTCCTCTCGTCTTCCATCCCTATCTTCATGAAGGACGTCCAGTTGCCGTTCCCTGCAGGCTCTAAGATCTCTTTCCCGCCGTCAGGCGTCATCTTGACCGCAAAGAGGACATTGTAGTCGTCGTCCACGTAGAATCCTACGAACTCATTATTCTCCTGGACCAGAGTCATGTTGCCCGTTTTTATGTTCACCCGGTAGAGATCATGAAAACTAGCATTGCGATTGTTGATTGCAATAACGATCTCTTCCGGGCACTTGTGGCTTATGGCCTGAACGTATGCAGAAATGCCTTCAAAGGGCGTGAGATTCCTGGTCTTGCCGTTGCTTAAGTTGACGCTGTAGATCCGCCACTGCTCATCACCACCTTGGTCCTGGAAGTATATGATATGGTCGTTGGTGTAGGCCCACCCATAGAATCGGATGCCGCGCTCTGTATCGTTCGTGACCGGCCTGGCAGCTTCAGGGTTGACTGCAGGTCCCACCCATACATTGAGCACCCCGTTTGCCGGGGCGAGATAGCTGATCTTGGACCCATCCGGGCTAAGCTGAACTCTGGTCTTATCTGGATTCCCAAACAGCAATTCTCGATGGATAAGCGTAATTTTCTCATCCATTTGTGTATACGTAGGGCTTGATTCGCCATTGCACCCAGCAAATAAAAAAGAGATTGATAATACGATTCCCATAAAAATTTTCTTCATAGTTCCGCCTTTTGCGAAGTCCTGAACTTATTTCGCATCCTTTAATTGTTTTTTGCCTGTCTCGATAGCCTTCCTAAATCATTCTCGAAATCGCCTGATTTTTCCATTTCCCAATCATCTCCTTCGCCAAATCCCATTTTCTGTCTTCAAATCCATAATGCGTGACCACCTGTTATGCGGCTAATATCTTGATTCCACTACGCTATCTTGCCGTACTATACGGACACTATTAAAACTTACTGGTCAGTAATTATTATTACTCGATAGCCAGATTTATATTTCATGAGTCTATCTGCAGTTAACCATGCCCAAAGTCCTTCCCGAATACAAAGAAGAAGCCAAAAAGAGAATAATCGCTGCTGGTGTTGAGGTAATGAGTGAGAAGGGATACAGCCAGACGACCATGGAAGATATTGCTGCCCATCTCGGTGTGAGCAAAGGGGCACTTTACCTCTACTTCAAAAGCAAGGACGACCTCATCGTTGAGAGCGCGAAAAATATGCAATCGCATCTCTCGCAACTTCGCAGGATGCAGATGGCAGCGTCTCCAACGAGGGACCCGCTCGATGTCTGGATCGAGATCCTTGATAATTTCTTGCCATTTGATCCAAAGATAAATACGCTTTATTTTGAACTCGTTGCCATAACCGAACGCAATCCTGAATTCAATATAACTTCTGCAAAAAATTTAGAGGATGAGATCGAAATGATAGAACATGAAATCGCCTCCCAGCAGCAGAAGGGGCTAGTCCGCGCCGATGCTGATCCTCGCACCATCGCGGTTGCTATGATATCCATTTTCAACGGCCTACGCTTAATGAATATCCTCGGTGTCGATCGAAATGAGATACGCAAGAGATGGACTGAGATGGGGCGGATTATGCTAGGGAGAAAAGATTAAGAGAATAAGGATATTATCCATTAAGTGGGACAAGAATAAAAATATCTACGGAGGCCTTGTCCCACCTGTCCCGGCTGTACCGGCAAATTGAACATGCTCAATATGATGATGCTATCGAGCTACATCCCTAAATCAAGTCGGCCAATCTAGGCATATTGAACGAATTTGAATATATATCAAGCATATACTTATAGAAACTTACACCTGTTTTCCGACATGTGTCCTTGATAGAAAGCATGTTTTCCCATGCAGCTTTGCCAAACTCTGATCTCGTTCCATAGCTGATCTTCCTCTTAACGACAGGCTCTCTAGTTGCTATCTCTGATTCATTATTCTCTGTGACCCTACATGCGAAGTATAAAACAGCTATCCATGCCTTGAGATTAGGATCAAACTCAGATCCTCTTACGTCCTTAGGAAGCTTTGCATCAAAATATTTCTTCCGCGATGGCGAATAATATCTAGGTAATAAATATCCGACGTTGTCAGTCTGAATCTTTACATCCCGAATAGTAACGATTGAACATGGAGAATAAATCAGATGAAGTCAACCCCTTCGAGTCAATGCCGCCATCGGTGATGGATAGATCAATTGGGTTGTGAAAGAATTAATCAACCATTCACATGAACTGGGTCATGAGCGGGTGCGAAACAATTTCAGGACGCAACGATCGATGCCTATGGGACAAACGTTTATAGCGCCACGAGGCCACGATGGGCCATGCAGAAGTGGCTCGATTCCCCGTGGCTGATGGCCTCCTTCCTTGCTGCAGCGGCGTTGCTGTTAGCCATATCAGGCCAGGCCGTCACCGTCACAGCGGGCGAAAGCATTCAGGAGGCTATCGAGCAGGCCTATCCCGGCGACACGGTCCTCGTCTCCAGCGGAACGTATCATGAGAACGTGTTCCTCACGGTGGGGATTGCCCTCGTGGGAGTGGATCAGGGCGATGGTCATCCGATCGTTGACGCGGCCGGCAATGGAAGCGCGATAACCCTCTCGGCCGATGGCTGTACGCTGGAGGGCTTGATCGTATCCGGCGGGGGCGATTCGGAGAGCGACGCTGGAATCAAGATACTATCCCGGGACAATGTCGTCCGTAGCAACCGGGTGGAGGGAAACGCCAACTGCGGGATACTGGTTGAGGCGGCCGGAAATAACACCCTCTCTGAGAACATCTTCCGGAGCAACGCGATTGGAATCGCTCTTCGAGGCGCCTGGGGAAATGCCATCGCCTCCAATCTCATTGAATTGAACGGAAGGGGAATCGAGATCCTGCCACGAGAGGTGGATGGGAGCATGACGCCTGCAGAAAGCGGCTTGGGCATCTCGATAAAGTACAGGCCGACCCTCGAAGGCGAGGACGTCCGAGAGCTGGGGCGAGAGGCTCGGGGTAACATCATCAGCAATAACCGGTTTGCGAATAACGGCCAGAACGCCTACGACGAAGGCCTTGACGATTGGGACGATGGATCGAGTGGAAACAGCTTCATCGACTTCGACGACCTGTATGAAGGATGCAGAGACAAGGACCGAGACGGCATCTGCGATGCTGGCCATATGATCCCAGGCGGCTCCAGCAGGGATCGCTATCCTTTGGCCTCGGAGGATGCAGCCTTCCTCTATCGATCAGACGGAAGAGGGGAGCTGATGCTAATGAGGATCGTCTATAATCCGGGAGAGGAGATGGAGGTTAGACGCAGCCTTCCCCTGGGGACGGGAGGCCGAATCGAGCTTTTGCCCGCAAATGGCACCTCGCCGATCGAAGCCGTCGAGGTCGAGGGAGCTGGAAGCTTGAATCTAAGGGCGCCGGCAGAAGAGGGATCGTACGACTTGAGGATCTTCGATGAAGGAGGTCTTCTCTCCTCGATAACCATAGCGGTCGAGGTCCCGGCCGTATCCGCATCGATCCAGTCTGCGAGCACCTGCGATACGATCCCGATCACCTATTCCGGAGCTCCCGGCCTCTTCGGCGACTGGATCGGGGTCTTTCCTTCCGGAGGGTCCGACGACCGGCCCATCGAGAGGAGGGTTCTTGCCGGCTCCAGCCGGGGCCAGCTGAACTTCATCGCCCCTCAATCGGCTGGAAACTACGACTTCCGCCTGTTCCGAGAGGGCGAGGCGGCAGCAATCGCCGAAAGCGATCCGGTGCACGTCGCGGCAAGCTCCGGCGTAAGGATTGTAGCAACGCCATCGACTGCAACGTCTGGGGAGGCAATCTCCGTCTCTTTCTGGGGGGGAAAGCCTAATGGGGTCATTGGAATGTACACAATGACGAGCCCCGACAAGTTCATGATCGATATGCAGTCACTTGGAGGGCGGAGCTGCGGTGCGATCACATTCGTGCCTCCGGGTCCAGGCAGGTACGACTTCCGCATGTTCGAGGACAACGTCTACAGGAAGCATATGGGAGCAAGCAACGTAGTGGTCGTCTCCTAGGGGGCAAGAAGCCTCTCCAGTTGGGCGGAGCAGTCAGGGCAGAGTACGGGGGGCTTCGCCCTGGCCTCTGCAGGCGATCTGGAGAGGCTCATGAAGCAGGGGCCTCTGCAGTGGTCGAGGCCCAGGATGTGTCCTACCTCGTGCAAAGCCTCCTTCACGAGCGTATCGAGGTCGAGGTCGGCTCCCGAGAGGACGGCGAGCCGGCCTGCAGCGCAGCCGAAGAGCTCTCCCGTTCTTGGGAAGAATAGGCTGTTATCCACCAGCCAGAGGGTTGGGTGGGCCCCGGATATCCTCTCCAGGTGGCGCAGGAGGAAAGCTGCGTTCTGCCGGGAGCCTGCAGGCATTGAGAGCCTGCCCCTGTCCTCGACCTCTATCCCGTAGAGATGGGCGATCGCCTGGGCGAGGATGGGCGCCTCTTTGGGATGATCGTGGTAGAGCCAAAGGATCATGTTTAATCCTTTCCTTCGATGATTGAAAAGCGAAACGGCTCGGCGGCATCAGGGCTATAAACCATAAAGGCTTCCTGGAGGAATATGGACCTTGAGACGAAGGCCTACCTCTTGTCGATTGGATCCGTAAGGCATGAGCAGCCCCTCTCCAGCGAGAGGTCCACGGCCGGTCCGGGTGCGGGGGGGCATTCCATATTCTTTCGATCCGGGGACCGGCAGGTCCGGCTCGCCGAGGACACAACCTCCCCCCTTCTTCTCGAACGCCTGGAAGGCGAAGCGATCCTCTCTTGCGAAGGTCGGGAGGTTGCAAGGGGAGTCCTCGTCGAGCCGCTCTGCCACTGTCCCGATCAGGCATACATCACCGTCTGCGAGCGCTGCATATACAACTGCAAGTTCTGCGCAGTTCCGATCCTTTGCGGCGCTGTGAAATCCTTTGCGAGCATTGAAGAGATGATCACAAGGGCCGCAGCAACTGGCCAGCTCCAAGCGATATCGCTTACGAGCGGAGTCGAGGTCTCCCCGGAGGCGGAGGTGGATCGGGTAGTGCACCTCGTCGAACGGCTGGGCCGCTTTCGCGTGCCGATAGGGGTCTCGGTCTGTCCAACGAAACGATCCAACCAGCTCCTGAAGGCAGCGGGCGCAAGCGAGGTCAAGTACAACCTGGAGACAGTCGACCGCGACCTCTTCCCCCGCGTCTGCCCAGGCCTCTCATACGATGAGATCATGGAGGCGCTATGCGAGGCAGTTCCCATCTTCGGCCGCGGCCATGTATTCTCAAACGTCATAATGGGGCTCGGCGAGTCGGACAGAGTCCTGATGGAGGGAATCGATGAGCTCGCGGAAGCCGGGATCTTGCCGACTCTCAGGCCCGTCTACCCCCATCCACTTCGCCGCGGCGAGCTCGATATGGTGCGGCCGGGGCCAGAGAGGCTGCTTCGGTTAGCACGATACGCCAAGAGGGCGCTTGATCGCTCCGGCCTTCGGGGGGACGCCGCCCAGACGATGTGCTACCGATGCACAGGATGCGACCTCGTGCCGGGACGGGATCTATAGGGCGCTCAGAACTCAATATCCTCATCACCGATCAGACAGGCCTTCTCATCACCGCGCCCGCTCATCTACTCGAAAGGAAAGGGCTTAACCTTTGCCAGCCGAAGGGATATCGGATGAAGATCGCTCTGCTCCAGCTCAACCCCACGGTCGGTGACATCGATGGAAACGCCCGCCTCATCACGTCAGCAGCCCGCAGGGCAGGGGTGGCAGGGGCCGACCTTGCGGTTGCGTCCGAGCTTTCCCTGCTAGGCTATCCGCCCCGAGACCTCCTCCTGGACGGCCATCTCGTTGCCCGATCCTGGGAGGTCCTGGAGGAGATGGCAGCAAGCCTTCGCGACGGGCCGCCCGTCCTCGTGGGCCTAGCCGAGCCCAATTTGGCCGATGTGGGCCGGCCCCTCTTCAACGCCGCAGCCCTACTACGCGACGGGCGCGTTGCAGAGGTATTTCATAAGACGCTCCTTCCAACTTACGACGTCTTCGACGAGGACCGCTACTTCGAGCCCGGCCAAGGCCCTCAGATCCTCGAGCTTGTTGGGCTTACGCTTGGAATCTCCATCTGCGAGGATGTCTGGAATGATCGAGACTTTTGGAACAGGAGGCGCTACCACATCGATCCCGTTGAGGAGATGGCGGCATCAGGGGCAAAAGCCGTGCTCAACCTCTCCGCATCCCCTTTCTCAGTGGGAAAGCAGCTTCATAGAGAGGCGATGCTCGGATCGATGGCCAAAAAGTACGCGCTGCCCTTTCTCTATGTGAACCAGGTTGGCGGAAACGACGATCTCGTATTCGACGGCAGAAGCATGGCCTTCGATTGCGATGGCCGCCTCGCCGTCCGTGGGGAGGCCTTCGCAGAAGACCTTGTGATCGTGGATCTGGACCCATCCTCCGGCAGCGTTTCGGGATCTATTGCCCCTGACGACATCACTGAGGAAGCGGAGATCTGGAGGGCGCTCGTCCTTGGGACGCGCGACTACCTCCACAAGTCGGGATTTAGAAGGGCGCTCCTCGGCCTCTCCGGTGGGATCGACTCTTCCCTCGTGGCAGCGGTCGTTGCAGAGGCTTTGGGGAAGGAGAACCTCCTCGGAGTTCTGATGCCGTCTCCCTACTCGAGCAAGGAAAGTCAGGAGGACGCAGCGATGCTTGCTTCCAACCTAGGGATAGAGACGATTGCCCTTCCCATAACCGATATCATGAAGGCATTCGAGGAGAACCTCGACCGAGCATTTCTGGGATTGCCTGCAGACGTCACCGAGGAGAACATACAGGCCAGAATCAGGGGCAACCTGCTCATGGCCCTTTCCAACAAGTACGGCTCCATGCTGCTTACGACCGGCAACAAGTCGGAGATCTCGGTTGGCTACTGCACCATCTATGGCGATATGGCAGGGGGGCTTGCCGTGATCTCGGACGTCCCAAAGACCATGGTCTACCGCCTTGCTCGGTGGCTGAACTCGCTCCGAGGCGAGGTGATACCCAAGGCAATTCTCGCCAAGGCGCCATCTGCCGAGCTTCGGCCCGGCCAGCGCGACGAGGACTTCCTCCCCCCTTATCATATACTCGACGAGATATTGGATCGGCACATCCAGGGGCATCAGTCGGCGAAGGAGATCGTCCAGGCAGGCTTCGATTCAGAGATCGTCGGCCGCGTGTTGCGCATGGTCCAGGCATCCGAGTTCAAGCGCAAGCAGGCCGCGCCGGGGATCAAGGTGACCGACAGGGCGTTTGGCAGCGGATGGCGGATGCCGATAGCCCGCAAGGATGCATGTCTGTAGCGTTTGCGAGATTTGGGACGAGCGTTCAAGAGCAATGATCGTTCGGGTTCGTTCGCTATCACATTCATCTATCGTTCGGAGATATGGTTAGTTGTTGGGATGGCTCTTCTGAGCTGCTGATCGCCAAGGAGTGGTCTCAGCGGGAGAATATAATAATGAAGATATGGATTCTGCCTGTGGCATTGGTGGTTCTGGGTTTGGCAATGATCCTTGCCCCGACCGTCGCTGCCGGCAATGGACAAGGCTCTAGCGACTGCGATGGAGTATGTGACTGCGAAGGAAGCGGCAATCAGAATGGCCCGGGGAGTGGTGCTGGCAATATCGCTCGCGGCTCCCAGAGGGCCAATTGCGTTAACAGCGGTGACGGTGAGTGCGACGGGAGCCAGAGGAGGACAGGCTCGGTGCTCTAAGGCACGAATATCTATATGGTATGACTGATATGACCGAGTGAGAGTCTGAGCGAGGAGATAGATATGAATCTTACGGGATCGCTATCCATCTCCGCCCTAGGCGTGCTGCTGGCCATTACCTTGGCAGTGGCCGCGGCTCTTCCGTCCAACGGCTACGGTGGCGGAGGGGAGAATGGCGGATTCGATGGTCCGATGATCGAGCCCTTTGCGCCAATGGGAGGACCTGGAGGGTACGACGATGAGCCCATGATGGGGTGGGCAGGTCATATGGATATGCCTCCCGACCATGCCCGCATGTTATACGGGGCAGATGGCTTCGCCTTCGAGGGAGATCGCCCTCATACATTGAGCATACATATCGGCCAGGCGAGGTTCATCCCCGCTTCATATGTGAGAGGGCTATTGGCCGAGAACAAGACATTGGACCAGATTAGGCAGAACCTCCTTGAGAAGAACGCCACGGTCTACAGCCATGGCATGCTCAGCTTCGACGGCAAGCCCTATCGGCTGGATCACATCAGCCTGATCCTCGGGGAGAACGGCTCATCCCTCGAGGCTGATCTCGTAGATCCCCGTTGCTGCCTTGCACCCTGGTGTGATCGGACCGAGAGCTGTCAGGTCCTCGGTGGCATTGCCCTCTCCTCGACAAAGGAGAATCCAGCGATTGGCCAGGGCCAGATGACGATACTCGATGGGGATTGGGCCCAAAGATACTCCTTGGTAGTGGATGCCGGGCCAATGCAATTTCCCATGCATTAGGTGAGGTCGAGCATGAAAGAAATTCATCGGGGGTTGAGAGCCTGAAGGGGCTCATCATACCGGTGGTGATGCTGATCGCGGCCACATCGGTCCAGGGATCCGACCTCTCGAAGGGCCAGGAGGCGCAGACCCTCTTCTTGGAGGTCTACCTGGAGAGCACGGGAATGGCGCTTGTGGTCGGCTATGTGGAGCCCCAAACGCTATCCAACCTCTCCTTCATCGAGGGATCGGAGTATATCTACGAGGAGGAGACCGGCCAGCTCTATGCCATGACCGACTCGCTCGGCCGAGATGGCGTCTGGGCAGATCTGAGCCTTGAGGGCACCTACTCTCTCTGCCAGGTCACCTTCTACATGCCAGATGGCGAGGCGGTCGAGGTAGAGGCCTCCGCCGGACTGGATCGTTACATCTACTCCGCTGAGGAGGGATGCGAAGTCCAGGTTTGCGGATACTCCGTAAGAGATCCTGCGGTCACCATCCGGCCCCTGCCATCAGGAACGGAGGAATGATATGAGATATACGAGACTGAGCATCGCGATTGCGGCAATCGTCCTCCTTCTGCAATGGGGCGATGCAGCAATCGTGGATATCCACCTGGGACCGGCCATAGTCAGCCTTGATCCAGGAAGGGAATACTTCTTCATCGAGATGGACGAAGCAGTGCAAGATCATCACCACTCCCCCTCGGGGGACTTCGACTATACCCTCTATCCGGCGACGATGAGCTTTTCACAGAACCGCATACGCCTGGAGCTGCGCGCGATGGACGAGCCCATAGAGGCCACCCCAGATCTGTTGCTTTATTCCCTGCTCGACTCGGAGCTAGCGCCTTGGCAGATGGAGATAGAGGATCTCCCATTGGACGGCCGGCCCGGGATCGTCGCCCGCGGACTGGGGAAGATGGGCCAGGAGGCCAACGCGGCAGCCTTCAGCCCGACGGATCGAACGATACTGCTCGTCGGCTCCGACCTTGGCGAGGAGGAAAGCATGAGCCTATTTCGATCCATTAGGGTGGACGCATGAGGAACTAGGAAGATGCCTTGCCGGAGGTGATGATCTACGAAGCTCGATCGCATGCTGACCAAGGTCAACCGCATCAGCGCATGGGTTCTGTTGGTGCTTATGGTGATCTACATCATCACAGGGTACGCCTGGTCGGATAGGATCATCATGTCCCTCAGGGAGGCAGTGCGCATACACACCACCCTCGACCTCTTGCTGATTCCGGTCTTTCTCATCCATGTGGCGATCAGCGCCAGGTTCACGCTGAAGAGATATCGCGTGGGCCATCAGCGATTGGTCGATGCAGCGCTCCTCTCGATCGCGCTGATCTCCTATGGCCTGGTCCTGATGGTGGAGCTGCGCTGAGGATTTGGCTTCTTAAAAGCGCATCCACGCTAATGCCAGAGGACGACCCCATGCCTGGGTCAGAGGCCTTCTCCACCTGTTCTTATGGTGATGGCCTCCTCGATCGATGTGATGAATATTCGGCCGTCGCCCATGCTCCCGGTCCTTCCCCCCTCCTCGATGATCTTCGCGGCTTTCATTGCCTCCTCGTCCTCCACGACCAGCATTAGCGTGGTCTTTGGCATGTCGTAGCTATGGCCTTTCACGCTGACCCCTTTCTGCTTGCCCCGACCGTATACGTCGAAGCGGGTGAAGGCGGGAAATCCGCCTGCATCCAGCCTCTTTGCCACCTCGTCCACCTTCTCCGGCCTGACGATCGCCCATATCATCTTCATCCATCCACCTCTGCCATGCGTTTCGATCGTTTCAATGCATAAGCATAGCGCCGCTGGAACGAGCAATGGCAGACGATACCTTTTTTAACATGGAAGTATAATATCCCAGTATATCTGAGGATCGGAGTAGCGTATGAAGGGAGAGCAGCTGCTGCTCGTGCTGATGGCCATCATGGTAGCTTCTGGCCAGGCTCTGGGGAATGTCGCGCTCAATGAGCCTTGCCAGGGCGAGGAGTACGTGAACACCATACGGGCATCGGGCACGGGGACGGTGGATATCGCAACCTCCATAGTGGATAAGAGGATCGCGCTCGAGTACTACAACGTCCTCTACGGGACGGGCGATTTCGAGATGGACTCGCAGAATCAGGTCTCCACAAGCTCCGGCTCTATTCAGGGCCAGATCAACGGATCGCAAGCCCCCCTCAACCTTTTGGATAGCACGAGGATGAGCTTCTCCGGGACTACGCCGCTCGTCGGCTTCAAGTCCATCAAGTCTAGGGCCTTCTACGGCGGCATAGGAGCCGAGGTCCAGGAGAGCTTCGCCGTGACCGAGATGGAGAGGAATGCTACAGCCTTCTTCGCATCGACTGCGCCTGCGTCTGGCGCTCCAACCTCTGCCCATCTCGTGGGGGTGGACTCCAAGAACAGCTTCAACGGCACCTGGCAGACCGATGCGAGCTGGCACAAGATCTTCTACAAGGACATTAGTACTCACGAGTCCTTCACTGGAGTGTTCGAGGTCGAGAAGCTCTTGAAGTTCCACGAGAATCCCGTATCTGAGCCCGTGGTCTCCCCTTGTGCGAGCATCGACTGCTGAAGGGGGCGGCAAACCGAAAAAGGTCGATCGAAAAACTGCCGGCGTATCGGGAGAAAACGAGGGAAAAGGCATGAAGACGGGGATTGCCGTAATCGGTGGCGTTGGATTTCGGCCCGATGGCCGGCCCTGCGATGTAGAGACGCCCTTTGGTAGGGTCTCAGCTTTGCGCACATCCATTGGAGATTCTGACGTTCTATTCATCCCGAGGCATGGCGAATGCCATCTGCCGCCGCACAAGATCGATTACAGGGCGCTCGTCTGTGCTGCGAGGACGGAAGGTGCAAGTCGCGTGATCTCGATCAATACCGTGGGCACGATGAGCTATCACGAGATGGGATGCCTATTTATCCCGGTCGACTTCGTGGAGTTCACCTGGGGCCGCAAGAACACGTTTTTCGAGGAACGCGCGGTCCATGTGGAGATGACCAAGCCATACTGCCCGGAGATCGCAAATCACCTTCGCTCCGCCATTCGGTCGCAAGCGATCGAGCCGCACGAGGGAGTCTACGTCTGTGCCCAAGGCCCTCACCTGGAGTCGCCCGCCCAGATTCGCATGATGAGACCGTTTGGTGATGTCGTGGGGATGACGGGCTATCCCGAGGTGGTGCTCGCCCGCGAGCTCGGCCTATGCTACGCATCGCTCTGTCTTGTGACGAATCCCGCTTGCGGGATGTCCGACCAGGCCTTCCAGGCAGAGGACGTGCTAGGGGGAATGGGTCGCTTCCAGGAGACGATCTGGCAGGTCCTCGCCGAAACGCTTGCAAGCCTTCCTTTGACTAGGTCCTGCAGCTGCTTTGCGGCGCTCGATAGGGCGAGGTTCTAGCTTACATCGCTCGTATCAGGACGCTTGCCTGGGCCTCGACCCCGCTGGAGTCGGTTACCTTGAGTATGATGTTGTGCTGACCCTTCTTGAGCTCGCTGGGCCTGATCGAGAGCTTCGCCCTGTTACCAAGTTGGCCGTTGATGTTGGACGACCAGCTATAGCTGTAGGGGGCAGTCCCGCCGCTCGTCTCCGACTCGAAGGGGAACTCGGCGCTTCCGGTCAGTATATTCCCGGCCTTCGGCGATGTGATCTTTATCGCAAGCGGCGTCCCCACACCGTCTGCAATGCCATCTTGGCCTAGAGGCCCCTCGTCGGCAGAAGGCCTCTCTCCTTGTTCTGCGCAGCCTGCGATGAGCGCGACGGCTGCGATGCATAGGACTAAGATAATCTCCAATACCCTCATGAGGGATCGACAGCAATGGTATTATTTAGCCTCTGTGGAGAAGATGCGCCGCACCCTCTCAGCGACGTCGCAGAGCCAGAGGCGTCTCTCTTCCGGCGTGCTTGTAACGACAGGGGAGTATGTTGCGCGGAGGAACTCCATGACGCCGCAGAGGCCGAAGATGCAGTTCTTCCAGAGTGTCTCCAGGGGATCGCCGAAGGCCTCCATCTCCCGCTCAGGCATCGTATCGGACGTGTTGAAGACGAGGGCGAACCGAGCGCGGAGATCTGGCGCGCCCTCGCCTGCGTCGCCCTCGAGGAAACGGTAGGCCACGCTCGGCCTCATCACCCGGTCCACCCAGCCCTTCAGCAAGGCCGGCGGCTGGCCCCACCAGTTTGGATGGACGATGACGAATCCCTCCGCCTGGGATGCTTCGCTGCAATGGTCGCTGATGATATCATCCAGAGGTGCGTCGTCTGGGACCTCCTGGTATGGCAGCACAGGATCGAAGCCCTCACGATAGAGGTCGTGGAAGACGACCTCGTGGCCGATAGCCTGCAGCGTCTCGACGACGCAAGCGGCGATTGCGTGGTTGAAGCTGCCCTCTCTCGGATGGCCCAGGATCACGAGGATCATGGATTCGAGGGAGACCTCATACTGGATAAGGACTGCCTCGGAAGATAGATCGGGGCGTGTGTGAGAGTTACTGAAAACCGTAATCGGTCGACCTTTTAAATATATTGGATTAAAACGACCGACAGCTATCGATTCTGGGCTGCCGATATATTCAAATTTTGTGAAAGTGGTCTAAATTCCAACCAGTTCGGAGTTCACGACCCTTCTGCGCCTTTTTGGCAATCACTGGCAATGGGCACGCGCGCCCTGTGACCCCGGCGGCCACCGTCCTTATCGCTGGAAGAGATAGCGCTGGTATCCGGGCCTAGGCTAGCCTGGGGCCGCCGGGCTGCAGGCAGTCGGGATGCCGAGGCCCAGGCGATTGGCCGCGGCCCCTCCGGAAGGGCGAGCACAAGGCTGCTACTGCTGATGATCACAATGAAACCTGTATCCACTAGCGGCCAGATGTCTAGCCAGAGTGCCGGGACGTAGCAGATCACAGAGCAACGCCTTTGGTGCGATAAGCCGGACGGCCGCAGGCGCGAGATGCCCCCCGGTCAGCGATCCAGCGAGCCGGAGCCTGGACCGGATAGCTTGTGGCTGAAGCTCGTTAATCGAAGCCTTGATCTAACAAGAGTTAGAAGATTATTCTAAATGTACCTGAACGACCTCCTGAAGACCAGGCGCTATGAGGTCCTGGAGATAGCTGCTAAGCACGGAGCCAGGAATGTGCGCATCTTCGGTTCAGTGGCCCGAGGGGAGGCGGATGAGGCAAGTGATGTGGACATCCTTGTGGAATTCTCACCCGGAACGACGCTTCTGAACCATGCAGCGTTGATATTGGAGCTAGAGGATCTGCTGGGTGTTAAGGTGGATGTTGTTAGTGACAGGGGTCTGCGAGAGAGAATTAGAGAGCGCATCCTGCGGGAGGCTGTGGCCCTTTGAGGGATGAGAAAGAGCTGCTCCTGGACATCCTTGATGCAATTGAGAAGATCGAGAAGTATTCAACCAAGGGCGAAGATGCTTTTTATGCGGATGAGCTAGTTCAAGTTTGGATTATTCATTATGCCCAGATTATAGGAGAGGCTGCAAGCAAGATCTCTCCATCCTTCAGAAAACTCCATTCAGAAATTGAGTGGGCGCAAATCACAGCCATGCGAAATGTATTAGTGCATCAGTACTTTGGAATAGATCTTATGGAAGTCTGGGACACAGCAATTCGAGACATTCCGATTCTAAAGGCGAAGATTATCGAGATACTGGAAGAGATCAGCAAAGGCTCTTGATGTCCAAATAAAAAAAAGCCGGTTTGACTCCCATTCATTAGCGGTTACCGTTGTAACGAGTTCAATGGGTTTCTGCTCCGCCCCAGGGTTTTTCCAAGGCTGAATCCATCCATCCGACATTCCGGAGTAAAGCTTGGGAAAGCTAAAATTTATTTATGTTACATAATGATGGTATTATAATAAATTCGTTCATTGTTTTGATTATAATGCTGTAATGTAAATTAAATTGGTATCAATGCTTCAGTCCACGGCTCAGATAATTGATCATAAGGAGTGTCTCGATAGGAGACAACTACCAAGTTGAAGGATGCTTATCTTTGATGAAACCGCTATCCGGAAAAATGTTGCAGCTTGGTCCGGTTAATCCGGAATGTCGGATCCATCCTCAGTTTCAGACAAGCGCAAAACCTGGTCTCCGGGTGGCTAGCTATCCAGCCAAAGCGCCTGCCTGCAGCATCTGCATTCCAACCGTCCGGCGGCCCGGTTCGAGGGGGGAGGGATCAGCGGTCATCAATCGGTTGATGTGAGACAGATACATGGCTTCGGCCCCTGCGATTGGCCGCAGTCCCTCCTGGATGGCCGGGACGCAGCATCTGCATCAACTCCCTACAAAAAACAATATCCCTACTACCTATTAAACGCTCACTTCTACGGATGCAGCCATCGTTGTCGGCTCAGGAATGCTCTGGCATTCGGCCTTCAGCCCTTCCAGGTGAAATTCTATTGCCTCCTTCATCAGCTCCATCGTTTCTTCTTTTGTTGAGCCAGTAGCGATGACACCCGGCAAATCCGGGCAGTAAGCTGCATAGTTATTTTCAGCTTTTTCGATGATTATCAGATACTTAGTCATCTTTCCCGATCTCTTTAAGTCCACTTTGTTTCAGAATGCTATTCAAAGTACCCCTTGGCACTTCGTCATCCAGTTTCCCTGAGATGGTCACCAGCCCTCCCTTAGAATGGTGCTTGTATTGCCTGTGACTACCTCTTGTTCTATCAAGGAACCATCCACCCTCTTCTACCAGCTTAATGAGGGCTCGAACTTTCAAACTTTAGCCTAGTCGAGATATTTTGACCAACATATATTAGGCTTCCGCAAGAGCGCTCTTAATCGACCGAGTCGCCTGATCTTCGTTTTATAAAAGGATTTATGAAGATGAGCAGATCACACAGTATCCTCTGGCGGCCCGGCCCGAGGCCAAGACTGCCTCAGCGACCTTCTGTTGCCCGGCAGAGGAGGGCCAACAGGGCCAGGAAGGCGAGGCTCAGGCGCCGCCGCAGTCCAGCGCCCTTCGGCGGCTAGCGATAGAGGCCATGGCGACGATGGCGATTGGGCTTGCACCAGATGCCGTTTGCCTCCTTATAGGCCGGGCGGACGATGCCGATGGCGATTCCTGGCGGGCTAGCGCTCGCTTCCGCCTGAATCCGTCGAAGCCGGGGGCGCCCGTGAGCCGGGGATGCGCCGCCCAGGGAGCCGCCAGGCTGCAGGCGGCAAGGGAGGGGTCGGCGCCGGGGATCCTGCAACGTCCGCCGCCCCCTCCCGGATGGGCATGCATGTCAGCTACTACAGCGATCTCAGGCAAGCGCAAGACCTGCAGCTTCAGGTGCCCGGCTATCCGGCCACGGGAGAGGCTTTCGCGATCCTTGGCAACGAGCCCGCGCCAGACGCTGGAGATCATCGAGAGGATAATCGGCGGAAATGTGGGGTGGGGGGAAGAGCGCTGCAGCAGGCGGAGGGGGGGCTGATCCCGCCCCCGGGCGGATATGGACCTGCGCAGATTGCGCCTGGCAGGTCCTGTCGGCCCTCGCCAGAATCCGTCGAGGCCCTGACGCTTGCCAGCCGGGCCCGCACCGCCCGGGGCTGCAGCATCCGGCTCTCCGGCGGCCATCTGAGACGGATCAGGTGCAAGAGGGGCCCGCCCAGGCGTGCTGACAGGAGCAGATCCCGCGAAGCTGCGGGAGTGGAAGAGGCAGGTGGATGGGGAGTAGAGTGCTGAGGTCTGGAATATTCACATCTTCCGCAAACGGATCCGGCCAGGTTCCACGACCGCGAATTTGCCCATCCAGTCAGACCTGGAGTCTATTGCTTCGATCATGATCTCTGTGAAATAGTCAGCGGACCGGAGGGGGATTCGCAGCAGGATGATGCCGCATGACAGCGGAAAGGCCGAGCTGCCTGCTAGCTCTCCAAAGTCCTTGTCAAATGTGAGAAGGATGCGGCCTTCTTTTTCAGCGAGCAACAGAATCTCTTGGGAAAGACTGTAGGTCCAGCTTTCTCCCAGTTGCCCCATCCTCTAGGGGAGAATCCTTGAGTCCAGCCTGTCCATGAGGATGCAGGCTCTATAAAGCGAAAGATTTTATCTTTTCACAGACGACAACTCTATCGATGTTTGCGGAATATATTCAGGCCGCGATGGATAGGGCTTCATACGAGATCATCGATAATCCTGAACCATTTTATGGGGAGATTCCTGAGCTTCAAGGTCTGTGGGCAACGGGCGAGACCCTCGAGGAGTGCCGAAAGAACCTCATGGATGCTCTTGAAGATTGGATAGCAGCCCATCTGGCGTGGGGCTACCCGGTTCCAGCGATTGGAGGTCATACTATCCAGGTCTCAAAGGAGCCGATGGCAATTGCGGGCTAGGGTCATCCCTGTCTCATGGCCTGAACTAATTCGGCGCCTAAGGAAGCTGGGATGGAGTGGTCCCTTCCCCGGTAAGAAGCATCCTTACATGTCTAAAGACGGAGTCTTCCTCATCATCCCCAATCCTCATCATGGCGATGATGTTAGCGTTGATCTTATCATGAAGATACTGAATCGAGCAGGAATCAGCCGGGGGGAATGGATAGGCGCAGCGTGATCCTCCGACGGATTTGGTCTCATTTTGCTTTGGCCATTTGCAGTAAGGACGAACTGATGATCATTCTGAGCGCGCTTGCCTTATCCGCGCAGGCGCCGCGTCGCTCAGAGGCTGCAGGAGGTCGATGCCGTGGCCTCGGGGCAGAAGCTCAGGAAAGGCGCCGAAGACGATTGCCCGGCGAGCTAGCGCTCGCATCCGCCTGATTCAGGCGCTGGCCGGGCGTGCGAGGACATATGCTTTCGTTGGCAGGATATCAATGTTCCAGTGCTAGAAGCTGATGGCAGTTCTGGCGCTAAATATTAATGCCTTGAGATAGATTGACCATCGTGTCTTTCTCTCTGAAAATGCTGCGTCCGGCCAAGGAAGAACTGGAGAAGATGGATAAAGACAAAGCGCAAAAAATCTATGACCACATCGAGCAGCTTAAGAAAGAACCTTTTAGACCACGACCGGGGATGAATATCGACAAAGTGGCAGGCAAGCTGAAACCCTCGGCCTACCGCTTGAAAATTGGACGAATTCGCGTTGAGTATTTCGTAGATGGGCAAAATATAATAATTTTCAATATTTTCATAAAGAGGAGAAAGTCAGATTACAGATAAGCAGATATATCTGCATAGCATAGAGGCATACGATGAGAAGAACTAGATCGCCTTGGCGAAATATGCTTAGCGATCGAGATTTTGAAGGCGTGATCTCAGAAGGCGAAGAGACCGAGTGCGCAGATGAGATTTGGGAATATTATGAGGCGCACAAGGACGAGCTTGAGGACTTGGATGAGTATGCAGGAACGCGCGGCCTTGTGAAGCATGTGAATTGAGGACTGCCCATCCATCAGCGCTCCCGATGACGAGCGGGGCCCGCGCCAGGAGTCTGCCCAAGGCCCGCCGCTGCCCCTCCCGGACGGGCGTGCGCGGAGCTATCGCGATTCCCTCAGCCAAGCGGGAAACCTGCGGCCCCCTGGCGGCTAACAATCCAGAGCCAGAGCGCCCTGGCGCGGCATCCGGCCCTCCGGCGGCCCGGCTCGAGGGGGAGACGAAAGCCTGGCCATGCGGCTTTCTGAGACGGATCAGGCACAAGAGGGGCCCGCCCAGGCGTGCTGACAGGAGCGGATCCCGCGAAGCTGCGGGAGTGGAAGAGGCAGGTGGATGGGGAGTAGAGTGCTGAGGTCTGGAATATTCACATCTTCCGCAAACGGATCCGGCCAGGTTCCACGACTGCGAATTTGCCCATCCAGTCAGACCTGGAGTCTATTGCTTCGATCATGATCTCTGTGATGTAGTCAGCGGACCGGAGGGGGATTCGCAGCAGGATGATGCCGCATGACAGCGGAAATGCCGAGCTGCCTGCTAGCTCTCCAAAGTCCTTGTCAAAGGTGAGCAGAATGCGGCCTTCTTTTTCAGCGAGCAACAGAATCTCCTCATCAGAGGTCTGGGGGGCAGTCTCGCTGACCGCCAGGACATCGTGACCGTCTCTGCGAAGCCTCTCAACAGATCTCAGAGGGACATTCTCGTCAGCCAGAAGTCGCATCAAATGCCTTCTTCCAGAACCTTGAGGGGAGATGTCCTCTCAGATCTCATGAGGGCGCTGGCATAGTGAAGACACGCATGAATGTCTTCCCGGCTCAGTCTCGGGTAGTTCTGGAGTATTTCGGACTGGGTCCAGCCGTTGGCGAGGAGGTCGATCACGAAATCCACTGCCAGGCGCGTGCCCTTGACGACAGGCTTTCCTGCAAGGATTTTGGGATCGGAGGATATGCGTTCTTGCCAATTCATGATAAAAATGTGATTTGCACCTTTAAGATACTTGTTTCAGAAAGCGTTTGGCGTCAGGTACTCTACCCATGCCAAGCTGATGAATAGGTAACAGTAGCAAACCTCCCAGATATCGATCCCTTCAAAGAAGGCGTGACTCGAATCCGCGAACAACCGCACCGACTTCGCGTCTTCGCATGACTCCTGACCTCCCATCTCCTTGGGCAGTACAACATGGAATTTTGCCGGGCTGCCATGGCCCTTGGCGGGACCGCAGGCGAAGGCGCAGGGCAGCGCGATGCCCAAGGCCGCCGCCCACACGCGCGCAAGCGGGCCCGGCCGGGCGTACAAACGGGAGCAAGTCCCTGGTTGGCAGCTCGTCATCATCCTCCGATGCCGTGAGGAGTGATGCCTGGCAGATCTTGGTCGCCCCTACCCGATCCCCAGCAAGGCCCTGGCGCCTGTGCGGCCTCCCGCAGGCCCGGGCCCGCACCGCCAGGGGCCGCCGGGCTGCTTGTGACGACAGGGGAGGCAGGTCATGCGATGGAGATCCCCCAACAACGCCGCAAAGGCCGAAGATGCAGTTCTTCCAGATGGTCTCCAGGGGATCGCTGAAGGCCTCCATCTCCCGCTCAGGCATCGTATCGGACGTGTTGAAGACGAGGGCGAACCGAGCGCGGAGATCTGGCGCGCCCTCGCCCTCGTTGCCCTCGAGGAAGCGTAAGGCCGGCCTCATCACGCGATCCACCCAGCCCTTCAGCAAGGCCGGCGGCTGGCCCCACCAGTTGGGATGGACGATGACGAAGCCCTCGGTCCGGGATACCTCCCTGCAATGGTCGCTGATGGTGTCATCCAGAGGTCCGTCGTCCGGGATCTCCCGGTATGGCAGCACAGGGTCGAAGCCATCCCGGTAGAGGTCGTGGAAGAGGACCTCGTAGCCGATAGCCTCCAGCGTCTCGATGGCGCAAGCTGCGATTGCGTGGTTGACGCAACGTTTGCAGGGATGGCCAAGGATCACGAGGATCATGGGAGGCTACCCCCCAAGTTGGGGGGATGGCGAGGATTAATGGTTCTTCGCTGTTTCATCTTAGAACGTGATACCTCGCAGCTTGTTGCGGATTGCGTCGCCGTCGTTTGGCGCTTATTTCCCATGCACCCTTGATCGGTATATAAAGTCAAAGGTTTCGGGACTCTACATCTCCAAGATGTTTCCCAGATCTGGCGATTCCGACTATACGTACTGTTATAAATAATGAGGAATAAAAAAGGGTATAGAGGCTTAAAAATGGCTGCCGAAGTTGCTATAGAGGTCCTTTCCGATGAGGAAGAATACGCCGACGCTGAATACAGGCGGTTCCTTAGAGAGAAGGATAAGTACGTAGATTTTGATGATTTTTGCCGCCAAGAAGGAATTTAGAAGGCGGCTTCAATATTCTCATAAAGCCACAGAGACGGGAGGCATAGCCTGGCCGGGCAAAAGATCCCTCTCCTGCAATCCATCCTGCCCGAGTTCCCCATTGATCTTGGAACGTGATACTCCGCTAGCTTGCTGCGGATTGCGCCGCCGGCCTTTCCTATCGCGACCCGAACATCCGCCGGAGCAGCCCCCCTTCAGCCCTCCTCTCCGGAGGCTCTACCCTGATCTCGGCGGGCCGGTCCAGCATCTCCTCTTCGGGTGCCACGATCGGCGTGCTGATTCCTCCGTGCAAGCTCTTTCGGGGTCGGATGCTCACGACTACTGGGCGCTCGATCTCGTTGCTCACAAGCATTGCAGTTCCGGAGGGTAGGCGTTTGATCTCCTCTTCGAGCTCTCCTGTCATGCCTTCGAGGCCCTTCGAGAGCGCTTTCAAGTCGTTTGGATTCGTAACCCTCATGATGATCTGGGTGTTGCATTGCGATATGACGTTCTTGTCCACCCTCGCAGGCCTCTGGCTTATCACCATGAGCCCCAGGCCGAACTTCCTCCCCTCGGCCGCTATCGTCCTTATGATCGATGTGGAGGCTGCCTTCCCTGTCCCTCTCTCGGGGATGTAGTTGTGGGCCTCCTCGATCACGACCATCCCCGGGTTGACGCGCCCGAGCTTTCGGGCCTCGAAGAGCTCCGATAGCAATCGGGCAACGATCATCGACTGCATCTCAGAGGCGATCCCCGTCATGTCAATCACCGCCGCCCTGCCCCGTTGGAGCAGCTCCTCGGGCTCTGTAGGAAATCCGGAGAATATGCCCATCTCGTTTAGCTGCTCCAGGTTTCCAATCAGGCTCCACTTGGACTTGCTCGTGCCTTTGCCGACAGCCTCGATCACGTCCTCCAGGTCGTAGGTATCGGTCTCCGCCTTCAGGGCGGTGATCGCCTCGTAGAGGAGGCCTATCTGGCCGTTGCTCGACTCTTCAGGCATCATCCGAGCAATCTCCCTCGCGTTGAGGCTGATCCCATTGAAGCGAAATAGCTTGTCCGCCCGTGGATTGACCGTCATGTTGGCCGGGGTGTAGACGGTGACGTCGTAGCCCCGGGGCTTGATCTTGAAGCGGGAGAAGTCGCCCTCCCGGGCTGGGCTCTTCATCGAGGCGTACTCGCCGTGGGGATCGATTATGAGAAGCGCAACTTTCTTCTCCAAAAGCTCTTCTAGCATGACCGCTGCCGTGTAAGACTTGCCGCTTCCGGTCTTTGCAAGTATGCTGCAATGCTTCTGCACGAGGCTGTTTGCATCCAGCTCGACCTTGAGGTCGTAGCCACGAAGCTTACCTATGTACATGCGGCCCTGGGAGAGGCCGAGAGTCCCTTTGATCAGCCGCTCGTCTGCCAGGAAGACCTCCTCCCCCGGCCGGGATGGGGTCGTGGGAGGCCGAAGGCCCTTGCCTGTCGCTACACCGATTACCCTAGCCTGGGCTACGATCCATTCCCGAGCCGTCCCGTCCTCCCGGCCCCTCTCGCCCTTCTCCATGTGGGCCAGGTTGTAGGCGGCGTTGGAGCGCTTCACCTCATCCACCTGGGCCAGGACCCAGTCCTTGCCCTCGCCCCTAACTTTTACGTAGGCTCCACGCCCCACATGCCGGCCTATCATGAACTTGAACTGCATGGGGCTCGTCTCGCCTACGATAATGCCAATAGCGCTCTTCAAAGCTCCTCACCGCGGATCCTTCATCGCTTACTCCCCCGAACTTCGGCGCTTATCCTTATTATTATTTTCCCATATATCGACCAGATACATCGACTATATCGATCCCGGCCCGGGGGGGGAGGGCGGCCTTCAGAGGTAGGCGCGCTTGTACCTGCCCCGGAGGATATAGCCGAAGGCAAGCCCCACGAATAGGCCGCCGATATGGGCCATATGGGCGATGTTGTCGCTTGACCCCATCATGCTGAAGTCCATCAGGGCGAAGAGGGCGACCGCATACTGTATCCTGAGCGGCAGTATGAAGAATAGCATCACCCTGATCTCTGGGGCGATCAGGGCGAGGCACCCAAGCACGCCGTAAAGGGCGCCGCTAGCCCCCAGCATATAGCCGGAGGAGATGGCTATCTGGCAGATGGCGGCAACGAGGCCTGAAGTGAGGTAGATCTCCAGAAAGAGCCTCTCTCCAACTCTGCGCTCGAGCTCCATCCCGAAGAAGAAGAGAAAGAGCATATTCCAGAAGAGGTGATCGAAGCTCGCGTGCATGAACATATGGGTGACCATCGTCCATGGCCGTTCGAGGACGAGGGCGGGATTGAGGGCCAGATAGGGTATGGCAATCCCAGGAGCGATCAATGTAGCGACGTAGAAGAGCATGCATATGATCAGAATGGCTCCAGAGGCGCTTACCGGAAGGCCACTCCTCGGCGCTCGCCAGTCCTCGCCGTCGTCCCATTGAGCATCGGTGCGGATCCATGTTGAACCCAGGCCCTTCGTCAAGGGGAGGTGCAATAGGGACCTCATTCGGTCACATACTCCCCGTTTCGCAGAACGATCACGTAGTCGGCTGAGTTCCTCAGGGCAACGGAGAAGCCGGGCTCAGCCCCAAAGATGATCGTCTCCTTGCCATGCTCCCTGGCCTTCATCAGTACTGGCTTGAGGTCTGCATCCCTCGTCACCAGGGCGATGGTATCGATCACGGGGTTGTAGATCATCTCTATCCCCTCGACCGCGAGGCGAACGTCCACGTCGCTCGTGCAGATGATGGGCTCGAGCCCCTGATTCTCCACCGCCTCCACCAGCTTCTCGGACGCGTACTGGTTGAGGAAGACTTTTCCCACCTTGATGTCGCCGTAGTCTTTGAGGATGTCCCGGATCTCCTCTAGGTCCATCTGAAACTCCTTTCTCAGCATGTTGGGACCGTCCACAAGAAGACCTATCTTCTTCCTCCCCTTTTCTTTCCTGGAGCCCAGGTACTTCAGTATGTGTTCGAAGTGAATCGGCATGAGATCACTGATCCCTGAAGGAGAATATCTTGTCTCTTTCATATAATTTTCTGTGATCCATGGCACTAAAGCCCGAAGATCCTTCGCGCGTTATCGCCAGTCGCCCTTGCAAGCTCCGCAGGGTCAATGCCCCTAAGCCTGGAGATCAGCCTCACCGAGTCGAGGACGAAGGATGGCTCGTTCCTCCCCCGGCGCGGGGATAGGAATGGGCTGTCCGTCTCTATCAGCAGCCTCTCCAGGGGCACCTGCTTTGCGACTGCCTGATGGGAGACCGAACGGCAGACGACCGTTGCGATCGAGACGTAGAAGCCTCGGTCGACTATCTTCTTCATGGTATCGAGGTTGCCGCTATAACAATGGAAGATCACCTTATCAAGATCCTTGACCATCCCGAAGGCCTCTTCCTCGGTATCGCGGGCGTGGATGATCAAGGGCAGGTCGAGGGAGCGAGCAAGCTCGATCACCTGGGAGAATACCTCCACTTGCCTTCTCCGCAGCGAGGGCTCGACGCAGCGATAGTAGTCGAGGCCAGCCTCGCCCACGCCGACGATCTCGCTCGCGTGCTCCTGAATGTGGTCGAGCACCATCTTGACGTCTGCCGGCTTAAGCCGTTCCAGGCCGTTTGGGCTTAGGCCAAGCGTTGGCCGGATGAAGTCGTGGTTTCGGGCAAGCTCAAGCGTCTTTCGATTAGTGGCTAGGTCCACGCCGGAGTTGATCATCAGCTCAATCCCGGAGGACCTGGCCCGCTCAATAACCTCTGCCCTATCCTTGTCGAAATGCTTGAAGTCGAGATGACAGTGTGAGTCAACGAGTCCCTGCAAACTAATCTAGCCTCCATTCGCCTTCAACAGCATCAATCTGTTGATGGCGCTAACAAGTGCCTCCACCGAGGCCATCACTATATCCTCCCTTGCGGACCTGGCTTGAACCCTTCGGCCCGACCGGTCCTCGACGCCGATTACCACCTGGGCGAGGGCGTCGGATCCACCCGATATGGCCTCGATCCTGAAGTCGCTCACCTTGATCGTGGCCTCCTCTCCAAGTATATCGCTGACCGCCCTGACGGCAGCGTCGACTGGGCCTACGCCCGTCTTCGCAAGCACGCGGTCCTGGCCGTGAATGATCGCCCTCACGGTGGCCGTAGGGGTGATGGTGTTTCCCGTCATCACCGATACCTCCTTGAGGATCATCGCCTGCTTCTCCCGGGCAACCTCACCGAGGACGACGTCGGCTATCGTCTGAAGGTCAGCGTCCGAGATCTGTTTGCCCTTGTCCCCCAGCTCCTTGATCCGGGAGAGTATGTCTTGGAGCTGCTCATCGGTCGTCGTGTATCCGACCGACTCCAGGGCCTGGCGCACGGCGTGGCGGCCGGTATGCTTGCCTATGACTATGCGCCTCTTGTGGCCCACCATCTCAGGCGTCATTATGCCGGGCTCGAATGTATCGCTCCTCTCCAATACGCCGTGGCTGTGAATCCCGCTCTCGTGGGAGAAGGCGTTCTCCCCCACGATCGGAGCGGTGATGGGGATCTGCGCCCTGGTGAGCCGCTCCACGAGCTTTGCTGTCTCCATGAGGTACTCGGTCTTGATGGATGTCTTGGCCCCGAAGATGGACTGGAGGGACATGACGGTCTCGGCCAGGTTGGCGTTTCCCGCCCTCTCCCCGAGGCCGTTTACCGTCACCTGGACCTCCCTTGCCCCGGCCTCAACTGCTGCAATGCTGTTTGCAACGGCGAGCCCAAAGTCGTTATGGCAATGGACGTCAACAGTCATGTGGCGGACGTTCTGGCAGACCTCTTTTACAAGGCGGTAGAATATCGAGGGAGCGGCGACGCCTACGGTATCTGGGATGTTGATAATATTGCAGTTCGCCTCCTCCACAGCTCCGAATATCTCCTTGAGGAACTCAGGGGATGTCCTCGTGGCATCCATTGCCGAGAAGAGGCATGTGATTCCTGAATCCTTCACCTGCTCTATCGCGTCGACCGAGGCTCTGACTATCTCAGGCCGGCTCTTCTTGATGGTATGGGCTATCTGTATGTCTGATGTTGAGACGAAGACGTGCACCATATCGACGCCGGCGTCGAGGCAAGCCTGGACGTCGCCCTTGACGATCCGGGAGAGGCCGCAGACCTGGGCGCAGAGCCCCTCATCGGCGATCCTCTTCACCGACTGGAACTCCCCCCGAGAGGATATGGGAAAGCCAGCCTCGATGATGTCGACCCCAAGCTTATCAAGCTGCCTTGCGATGACGATCTTATCTTCCAAGGTGAGGGAGACGCCGGGAGTCTGTTCCCCATCGCGAAGGGTGGTGTCGAATATCCTTACCATCTCGCCCTGAAGCCGCGATTCACTGTAGAAAACGATCCCACGCGGATGATTCCTGTGCCATGAGCAGTGGGAGAACTTGCGGCCCTATAAACCTTTTGCCGGCTGGACCCCTACCTGGAGCCATCAGCGGGCAAGCCTCCGGAGATGCGCCCTCAAAGGAGCCCCATGTTCTCCAGCTGGCTTCGAACGATCTTGACCCCTTCCTCGCACTCCTGAGGCGACTTGCCTCCGGTAACCACGAGCTTGCCCGAGCTGAATATAAGCACCACTACCTTAGGGACTTTTATGCGGTAGACCAGTCCGGGAAACTGCTCTGGCTCGTACTCGATGTTCTCCAGACCGAGGCCCAAGGCGATGGCATTGAGGTTTAGGTCGGTCTTGAGGTCGGCGCTTGCTACAATGTTCTGAACGTGGATCTCCGGCTCCAGATCGATCTTGTCGAATCCGATGGACTTGAGGGTCCGGGCCATGTTGGTTATCACCGTCCTCACATCCTCGACGTTCTTGGCGCCGGTGCATACGACCTTGCCCGAGGTGAAGATGAGAAAGGCGGCCTTGGGTGCCTTCACTCGGTAGACAAGCCCGGGAAACTTCTCCTTATTGTACTCTGCCCCCTCAAGCTCAGCTTCGATCTTTATCAGGTCAAAATCGTCGGCAAGCTTGGTAGAAGCGACCACGTTCTCGATATTGATTGTGGACTCCATGCGCGTCTCTCCATGGCCCCTTCTCAAGCTAAGGGTATATAAAGTATGGGTATATAAGGGGGGGGAGAAAGACGGGTATAGAGGGGATTTAAGCCGCCGATGGGATTCGAACCCATGGACTGCTGATCATTCGGGCACCCTGCCTTACGAATCAGCCGCTTTAACCGGGCTAAGCCACGGCGGCAACATCCCGTCCATGTCCAGCTATCGATTTAAGATTTGCGATCGGCGGTCTTGGATCTCCTCGACCAGCTGCGGTAGCAGCGTCCCAACGTCGGTGACGAGGCCGATCGCCTGAGCCGATCCCCGGTCCATCAGCTTGGTCAACGTGGAGGGATTTATGTCGATGCAGATGGTCTTGATGTAGGAGGGGAGCATGTTGCCCGCAGCTATTGAATGGAGCATGGTCGACATCATCAATGCCATCTCAACGCCATCGAGCGCCTCGTACATGGCGTCCTTGGCCTTTACGGTATCCGTGATCACCTCAGGCAGGGGTCCATCGTCACGGATCGATCCCGCGAGAACGAATGGCACACCTCGTGTGATGCACTCGAACATGATGCCTCCCTTCAGCTTCCCCTCTCTGATCGCGCCCTCGATGGAGCCGCTCTCCATCACCTCGCTGATTGCGTAGAGATGGTTGCGGTGGCCACCCGATGTCGCACAGCCGTGGAGATCCATCCCCAGGCTCGTGTCGAAAAGCTGCCGCTCAATATCGTGCACTGCCAGGGCATTTCCGGTCAGGAGGACGTTTACGTAACCCTCGCGGATCAGCCAGGCTAGGGATGGGGCAGCTCCCGTGTGGATTATTGCCGGTCCGCAGATGGCCGCGATCTTTCCCCCCTTCGACCTCGTGCCGATAATCTCCCCTGCCAGCTGCCTTATTATCTCTCTGCTCGGCCTCTCTGAGGAGACCTCGTTGTTCATGAAGCCGAAGAAGGACTTCTCCCTGGGACGTTCCGGCGGCATTACCTTGACCCCAGCCGTGCCTACAACCACCCTATCGCCACGATGGATGTGGTTGATGGGAGTAGAGCGCGCCTTGCCGTCCTTGACCGTTATAAGGCAATCCATCCGGCTGTTCTCCACCCTCATCCAGGCCCCCTCGGTTTGAATGAGGGTTGGATGGTTTGTTGTGGAGTAAAATCCCTTGGGAACCACCATATCGCCGGGACAGATCTCGATCCTTGCGTCCTCCACCTCAACCGATCTTGCCCCAAGGGAGTGCAGCTCGAGGAGGATGCGTTCCAGATTGGCTGCATCCTTTCCCATAACTGCGATCCTTGCGTAACTCGAATCGTTCTTCTTCTGGCCTATGCGAAATATCTTGATCTCGAACTCGCCGCCCATATCCATGATCTTATCCAAGACCTTGGTGAGCATGAGCGAGTCTATGAGATGACCTTCCATCTCAATATCGCAGATTTCACCTAACATTTCGACCTACCGCCGTTTTCCGGCTACCACAGCTGGCCATCTATCATGGCCTGGGTCTTGTCGTTGGTGGACATCACCATTTTATCGATCCGGACCACAAATCCATCCACGTCCGGCATGGGGACGTCGAAGATGGCCCTAATTCCCATGCGCCGGAGATGTTGTTCGAAGTCCCTCGCGGTCTGGATGCTCTTGACCCTGATCTGTACGCTTTGTACGATCTGCTCCTTCTCCATCTTTCGCTCTATCGTGTCGGCGAGGGGGAGGAGGATGCTCTCCCCAAGCCTTGCAGCCCTCGCCCTGATCTCCTCGCTCGACTCGCCCCACTCAACGGCTTGGAAACCCTCCCTGACGACTCGAGAGACGATGAAGTCCGAGGCATAATCGTTGTAGTAGCGAAAGGCGTACTCCAGGTCCATGCAATTGCTCTCCGAGCAGGTATATTTGATTGGAGGAGCCTCGTTCGAGACGTCCTTTATAACTATTCCCTCACGACCTCGCTTGCCAAGGTCTCGCACGATTGGGACGATCTCCTTGTATGCCCCCTCCGCGCGAAACTCGCCGAGGAGCGGCGCGACGTTGAGGCCGTACTCCTCGGCCAGGTCGTGTGTTGGGTGAACTCCTTGAGTTACCCTGCTGTTCTTTTTCGCAATGTCGAATAGGACGAACTCGGCGCTATCGACCGGGTAGACGGACTTGGGAACATAGGGATTCTCCGGCCCGACCATCTCCCCACAGAGGACGATCCCCGGATGGTCCCTGAACACCTCGGGATCGATCCGGTTCTGCACGACCTCGGTAGAGAAGGGACAGATGTAGCCGCCCCGGGTGAGGGCCACGATCTCCCCGTCGATGCTGGTTGCGCGGAGGTTGTATCCGTTCATCTTCTCCTCGACGGCCACAATGCCAGCAAATTGCCTCTTGATGGCCGGTTCGAGGAGCATGGCCCGCCTGATCTTCGGGTAGCCGTAGACCACCTCGCCCGTGTAGAAGACGACCGTCCCCGCCTCCACCCCGGATACGGGCTTATCGAAGCGGATAAGCTTTGGATGAGGCCAGTCGCTCTCCTTGACGATCGTCTCCTGGAGCTCGGATAGCCTCTCCTTGGGCAGTCCCAGCCTCTCGGCTACCCGCGAGATCTTCATCTGGTTCTCACCAGGTAGTCGATCAGACACCTCCTGGTTATCATGCCGACGAGCTCATCCTTCTCGTTCATCACCGGAAGGCCTCCTCGATCCTCGGAGAGGATGATGTTCAGGACGTCCTGGAGGGGCGTATCTTGCCTCACCTTCTTCACATCCTTAGTCATCACATCAGCGACGAGCAGGTTCTTAATTCTCGCGTCCTGTTGCCTTCGGGAGACCAGGTCTCGAAATGCCCGCATGGCCTTTGCGATGTCCCTCTCGGTGACAATGCCGAGGAGGTCGCCCCCTTCCACCACAGGCAGCCTTCCAACGTCTCGATCCAACATCATCCGGCGGGCATGCACCAGGCGGTCCTGTGGATGGACGCTCAAGGCCGCCCTCATGGCGTCCTTGGCAACTCCGGCAATATTCGTCGATGCGAGGACCTCGCGGGGCCTGACCCATCCCAGCATCTCCTCTCCTTGCATCACCGCAAGGACCGAGGTCTTCTGAAGCAACAGTGTGGCATCGCCGACGCTCATCTCGGGCAGCACCCTGATGACCGAGTCCATCGTGGCCGCGGCGACGTGTAGGGATGAGGCGGGCAGCCCCAGGCTCTGCCTCGCTCCCAGGACCCGGGCGATCTGGCGCATGGTGATGATCCCGCCGATCCGGCCATTGTTGGTCACGAGCAGCCTTCTCAGGTTATGCTTCTCCATGAGGTCCAGGGCATGGCCTATTCTCTCCGACTTATCGATGCTCACCGGGGTTGTCATTATGTCCCTAACCTGCATCATCATCACCTTGCCATCTCCGCTATGATCTCTCGATTGGAGAAGAACCCAACCATCTTTCCTTCCTCGATCACAGGCAGGCCACAGATGGACTTCTCCACGAGGACCTTTGCCTCGTCTACCGCGCGCGCATCGGATCGGGTGGCGATTATCGGATAGGACATGATGTCCTCGGCAACCAGGGGTACCTCCTTGATGTAGCGGTACTGCTTCCTGCCGGCCGGGCTCTCCTTTCGTGTCATCTTGATGGACTTCATCCTCGCCTGGTCCATCTTGTTCTCCGTTCCGGCAAAGACCAGGTTGGACTGGGTGATCAGACCGACAGGGGACTGGTTGTCCTCGTAGACCAGGACCCTGCTCACGCCGTGGATGTTCATCTGTTCTATTACATGAGAGATGGTGTGATGTCGATGGACGGTCACCAGGCCCTCGGCCATCAGATCCTTCACTTGAAGGTCCAGGTCCAGCTTGGAGAAGTAGCGCACTATATCTCGAGCGGTGATGATCCCGATCACAGAACCGTTCCTCTCGACCGGCAGCCCGTCGAACTCGTTTTCCACCAGCAACTCCGCCGCCTGGTCGATCGTGGCATCGGGGTATATGGTGATTGGATTCTCTGTCATCACCAGGTGGATGGGGATCATATCTATGGGTCTTCTGCGCCATTCAGGGGCGGCCTGATCCAGCCGGTTGGATATGTCGTACTTGGTGACGATGCCTGCGAGCTTCCCATCAACCATCACCGGCAGACGGCTTATATCATGTTTCAGCATCAGGTTCCTTGCTCGCTGGATTGGCTCGTTCTTCTCTATCACATAGACTGGAGCTGTCATGTAGTCCTTGACCTTCATGATATGATACCTCGCCTCTCTTGGACTGCTCTGATGAAATCCCGTTCGGTCAGTATTCCCACAAGGGCGCCTTCCTCCATGACAGGAAGGGCACCTATCCCCTTCTCGCTCATCGTTTGGGCGGCTTCTCCGAGGTCCGCCTTGCCCTCTATGGTCACTAGATCCCCGACAATGAGAGACTTCACCGATTGCTCCATAACCTCTTGTACGTGGCCTGTGACCACCTGCTTGAAGGCCTCCCCGCTCGCCAGGTACCTCATTATGTCGAATGCCGTAGCAATCCCTATCAGCAGGCGGTCCTGGAATACGGGCAGGCGGCGAAAGCCCTGTTGGATGATCGTCTGCGTGACCTTCTCTATGCTCGTCTGGGACGAGACGGTGACCACGCGAGGGCTCATGAACTCCTTGACGGTTATGCCCGTCTTGATCCCGGCTATAAGATGGACGAAGTCCTCCTCCGTCACTATGGCCTTGATGCGGGTCTCCTCATCCACGATCGGCAGACCGCCGACGTTCCTCTCATACATGATCTTCAGGGCGTCGTCGACCGAGGTCTTTTCGCTCACGTAGGCTAGGCGGGTGCTCATGATCTCCCTAACGTCGGCATTGATCCCTACGAAGATGTTCCCCTCGTACTTCTCCTTGAGCAGGTTGTGTCTGATACCCCCGCCCAGGAAGTCCACGACGTCCACGCTGGAAAGGAAACCTATCAGCCGATTGGTCCCGGCATCGGTGATGGGCAGCCGATTGAAACCGTAGTAGGTCATCGTCTTAATGGCACTCATTATGGTGGTGGTGGGCGGCACCGTGACCACATTTGGGTTGGCCACGGTCAGGATATCTCCGGTCCTCTTCGCTGCACGGGATTGGAATTCCACGGGACCCCGGTCCATGGATCCCGGCTGTATGGGCATCCTGGCCTCCTTTCTGTCTGCGCCTTTCTTCATCTTAAGTTCCCTCGTCAAGGTAGCTTCTGATCAGATCGTATCTATCCACGATTCCCACAAGCTTGTCATCTTCCAGGACGGTCACCCGTCCCACCTGTTGTTTCAACATGATCTTGATGACATCTGCCATGTCGTCATTAGGGCCGACGTGGAATAAGGGCGTGCTCATCAGCTTCTCAGCCTTCATATGCATGGCATCGCTTGGCCGCGACGCTCCTTCCTTGCTGATCCTAGGCCCGCCCAGTATGTCGAAGCGGGTTATCATCCCAAGCGGTCGTCCCTTCTGGTCCAGCACGGGCAGGCCTGTTAGGTCCGACTCCATCATCGTCTCCCACACCTTGGAGACGTGGTCGTCGGTCTGGCAGGTGACGACGGAGGTGCTCATGATCGCGCTTACAGCTCTCCGAGGAAGGCTATCGAGGTCGATGCTGCCGAAGATGTCGATGATGCTGACAACTCCCCTCAGCTTGGGGGTCTCCTGGGATTGGACTACGGGAAGGATCTCCGCCCTCTCATTCATCATCATCCTCGCCGTCTCCATGGTATCCATATCGCCGGTTATCAGTGGGACTTGGACCGTGAACCCTGCCACGGTGACGTTCGACCTGCTGGATGTAATCCTCAAGATATCTCGATTGGTGAGTATACCCAATACGAGGCCCTGGGCGTCCAGTACAGGCAGGCCGCGCACATGGTTGTCCCGAACCATCTGTCGCGCCTTGGTCAGAAAATCGTTCTCCTCCACATAAAGTGGATCTCTGGACATGATATCTTCTATCAACATGGCCACTCCCGTCCGGCAACGGATATATGCCGATACAGTCACTTGCCGCTATCCTTACAGCTCCAGCATAGCAGCTCGCCATCCACTGCAGTCAGGGAGTCGGATATCTGACCGCAGCGCTCGCAGATCCCTCCAACCATCTCCACCGGTTCGGCGAAGTGGACGCTCTCCCGGTGCATCTCGATTAGATCTGCCAAAATATCGTTGAGCCCAACTGAGGAGCCGGAGACGAGGTCGGTGTCGGTGATGATGCCCACGAGCCTCCCCTCATTGGAGACCACGGGCAGCCTCTTCACGCCCGCTTTAAGCATCTGGAATGCGGCGTCCCTGAGGCTGGCATCGGGAGAGATCACGATCAATGGGGAGCTCATTATCTTCTCCACGACGACCTCCCTTGGGTCCGCCGCCTCCGCTACCACCTTCTTGACGATATCCCTCTCGGTCAGGATGCCTACAGGTCCCCCTCCCCGCAGCACGATGAGGCTTCCCACGTTCACGGAGATCATCTTCTTGGCCGCGGTGAAGATGTCTAGGTCTGCATCGGTCGTGATCACCGGACGGCTCATGATCTCCCGAACTGGTATCGCTGTCTCCATGGCCTATCTCCTCCATCATTTGCTATAGTATCCGGCTATAGTGATGAGCTATAGTGGCTATAGCCTCGGACCCATTACTCCATAGGGTCAACCCCTATAAATGGATTGCTGCGGGGTGCCGATATTTTATATGATTATCAATATCTATCAAATCATGGATCAGCCTCGCCGTATATGCTTGAGGATATGATCTAGCTCCATGAGTATCAGCTCGAGGCCGAGGCGGGCAGCCGAAGGGGATCCCGGCAGGCAGAAGACCGGGATCTGCCCGACAACCCCTGCTGACGCCCGTGTGAGAATAGCCCTCGTCCCCACCTCCTCGTAAGCCCTCTGGCGAAATATCTCTCCGAATCCTGGAATTGCCTTCCTGTAGAGGGGCTCTGCAGCCTCGATCGTGATATCCTCGGGCCCGAGCCCGGTCCCACCGCAGATGATCAGGGCGTCGGCAGCACAGCTAAGAATCGCCTCTCGCAGGGGCACCATCTCGTCTGGGAGCAGCATATATGTGGTGATGTGGCCTGCTCTCTCGAGCCCATCGATGATCGTCTCTCCGGAGGCGTCATCGGCTTCTTTCGGGGAAAAGACCGATCCGTGCAAGCGAAAGCGAGATGTGCTGACGGTTATGGCCTGGATCTGCATATTCAATCGCCTCGCTTTTGGGGGGATAAGGATTGCCCTTGGTCGGAGGAACCCTTATCTTGAAGGAGGGGTCTTTCCGCCGTTATGTCGATTCTGGCCGTGGATATAGGTGCGGGCACCCAGGACATACTGCTCTTCAACGAGTCGATGCCGCTCGAAGGCTCGTTCAAGATGGTACTTCCTAGTTTCACGGTGATGCTTGCAGGGTGGATCGATCGTGCCCGCATCGATCGCCGTCCGGTCTTTCTCAAAGGGCCGACCATGGGCGGGGGAGCAATAACGAGGGCTGTGCGCCGTCATATCGAGGCCGGCCTGGACGTTTATGCTACCAAAACTGCCGCCCTGAGCCTAAATGACGATCTAACGCGCGTGGAGGGAATGGGCGTTCTCATTGGCGACGACGCGCCCGCTGGAGCGGTCGTTCTGGAGACGGGCGATCTCAGGCTGGATCTCATCTCCCAGTCGTTTGGCCTCTTTGGGATTGAGATGCCCGAGGTTGTGGCTGTCGCCGTACAGGACCACGGTTACTCCCCCGGTCGATCCAACCGCCAGGCCCGCTTCGAGCAGATGGCGGAGATGATGAGGAAGGGCGGTCTTTTCGAGGACTTCGCCTATCGGGAGCCTCCGGCCTTCTTCAGTCGCATGGCGGCCGTATCCACCTGCCTTCGAGAGAAGGACACCCCCTCCTTCGTGATGGACACGGGCCCTGCCGCGATCCTGGGGGCGACGCTCGATCCCCGTTATCGTGAGCCCGCCCTGGTAGTGAACATAGGTAACGGCCATACGATCGCCGCGGTCGTCCAAGACGGCCGTATGGTCTCCCTATTCGAGCATCATACTTCTCTTCTCGATGTGGGGCGCATCGGCGTGCTCGCAAAGGCACTCTGCGAGGGGACGCTCTCGAATGAGGCGGTCTTCGCCGATGGGGGACACGGCGCCCATGTGGAGGAGGCGGTTGGAATCGATCGTCTCCAATCCGTCCTCGTCACTGGACCTAGGAGGCATAAGCTCTTGAGCGGTCTCTCTGATCTCGGCGATCCCATCTCCGCGGCACCAGGCGGGGATATGATGATTGCCGGGTCTCTTGGCCTGGTGGAGGCCTGGAGGAGGAGGGGGGGCGAGGAATGGAGATAGGCAGGGGAGCGGAGGCGGTCGTCACATTGGAGGGGGGCCGGGTTCGCAAGTCTCGCATGGCCAAGGGCTATAGGGTTCCCGAGCTCGACCGGCAGATACGGCAGGAGAGGACGTTAAGGGAGTCGCGAATAATCTCCGAAGCCCGCAGATTCGGCGTTCCCACGCCCATTATTTGCGACATCTCATGCTACGATCTTTTCATGGAGCATATAGTGGGCTCGAAGCTGAAGGATGTGATAACGAAGGAGCTCGCAGAGCAGGCCGGGGAGGTTGTGGGCAGGCTTCACAGCGGTGGAATCGTCCATGGCGACCTCACCACATCCAATATGATAGTGCGGGAGGGCCGGATATGCCTGATCGACTTCGGACTTGCCTATCACGATCAAAGCATCGAAGCCCAGGGGGTCGACGTCCACGTTCTATTTCAGACGCTTGCATCCACACACGATCGGTCCGATGAGCTGAGGTTGGCATTCGTTGCAGGATACCGCCGCACCAATGGCCGGTGGGAGGCTGTGCTCGAACGGGTCGAGCAGATCAAGGCTCGGGGAAGATATCTATAGGGGGCTCCGAATTTCTATAGGAGGCTCCGGATTTATCGCCAAAAATGGACTATCAAATCAGAGCCTTTATCTAGTATATGGGAGATACCCAAAAATAAATCCCAAGGTGGTGACTTGCCATGGCAGAGGATGATGTGGTATTCGTCGGCAACAAACCAGTGATGAACTATGTGCTAGCTGTGGTCACCCAGTTCAACGGTGGCGCAAAGGATGTGAAGATAATGGCCAGAGGACGAGCGATCTCCAGGGCAGTTGACGTCGCCGAGGTATCCAGATGCAGGTTCCTGGCAGATGTCTCCGTCAAGGACATACAGATATCCACCGAGACGTTGAATACAGATCGTGGGGAGACCAACGTCTCCGCGATAGAAATAACCCTTGGGAAGTGAGGCTACTGGATCGATCCGGGAGGGCACGGCCCGCGCTGATTGGGGTCGTATCCTCGGGCAGAGGGGAGAACCTTCGCTATATTCTGAAGGCGGAGCGTTCCGGATATCTGCCAGCCGAGGTTAGGATTGTCCTCACAGACCAGAAGGATGCAGGCGCGCTCGATATCGCCCAGGAGTTCAAAGTGGAGGCGCTCTTCATCGATCCGACGGGGATGGATAAGGAGAGCTACGACCGCTCTTTGGTGGACCGCCTTGAGGGTGCAGGGGTGGATCTGGTAGTGCTCACCGGATACATGAGGATCCTCTCCCGCGCTTTCGTAGAGCGGTTTTCGGGCAGGATACTCAACATCCATCCTGCTCTCCTTCCGTCCTTTCGGGGGCTAAATGCCTTCCAGCAGGCGCTCGACTACGGTGTCCGGTGGACCGGGACGACCGTTCATATCGTGGACGAGAAGGTAGACCACGGGCCCATCATACATCAGGTGCCGGTGAAGGTGTTGGAAGGCGACACCTTGGAGAGCCTAAAGGCCCGTATCCAGAAGGTGGAGTATCGGGCCTACCCTAGGGCGATCAAGCTCTTCATTGAGAACGATCTTTGCCAGGATGGAAGGAGGCTGATCTTTGGGCGACCGGGCCCGGTCGAGCGGGGGATTTAAGATGGATGCTTTATGGGCGCCGTGGAGGATTGATTACATCCTCAGCGATAAGAGGGGCGGGTGTATATTTTGCGATAAGCCTCGGGAGGCGGAGGATCGTCATAACCTCATACTCCTGCGAGGGGAGTTTCACTTCATCATCATGAACGCCTACCCTTATAATAATGGCCATATGATGGTTGTACCATATCGGCACACTCCAACGCTCGCCGGTTGGAGCGTTCAAGAGAGGGGGGAGATGATGGAGCTCGCTGATCTCGCGGTCGAGGTCTTGCGGCGGACGATTGCGCCGGACGGGTTCAACATCGGGATCAACATGGGTCAGGTGGCAGGAGCCGGGATCGCAGAGCACATTCACCTGCATATCGTGCCCCGCTGGAATGGGGATACCAACTTCATGCCGGTGCTCTCATCGACGAGGGTGATCCCAGAGCATATCACGGCCACATACGACAAGCTGAGGGCAACCTTCGAAGAGATGGGGCGCTGATACAAGAGGTATCGACGATGAAGAATGCCGTTCTCTTTCTCATGCTCTCGCTTACAATCGCCTCGACGATGGCAGACGAGGGTCCTTTGCGCATAAGCGCGATCAACTTCGATGCCCCTGGCTATGACAACCAGAACATCAACGGAGAATGGGTGAAGATTACGAACGGCGGCTATGGGGAGGTGGAGATGACGGCTTGGACGCTCTCTGACGAAGGGGAGGTCCACGTCTACATATTCCCCTTCTTCGTCCTTGCAAGGGGAAACTCGGTCAAGGTCTACTCGGGCAGGGGAACCGATCTCGGCGACCGGCTCTACATGGGCTATACGCATCCCGTCTGGAACAACGACGGGGACTCTGCCACGCTGCGCGATGACCGCGGGGACTTGATAAGCCAGATGGGCAATCTGAATTGATGGGACCGGGAGGGCATAGGTCCGCTTTTTTATTCGACCGATTGTATGTTTGGGTGGGGGTGGGAGCGGTCCAGTGCCGCTTGGATCCGCCTTTGTTCTAACTAATTTTGTACCATTTCAAATTAGGTGTTACGTATTAGAGAAAAATTCATATAGGATATGCCTCTATGTAACTAATCGGTGATGTAACATGTCGGAAGATAGACCGCGTCGCAAGTTGGTAGTCTCGAACGCAGCCATCCCCTTCGTCGCAAGGGGAGGGCGCATCTTCGGCCGGCAGCTGATGGATGCCGATCTCGATATTCGGGATGGGGAACAGGTGCTGGTCACAGATAGGATGGACCATACATTGGCCGTTGCACGGGCAGTCCTTTGAAGGCTGCCCGGAATCTTTTTTACATATCCTTCAGCATCTAAGGCCGCAATGCCGTAGGCCACAATCGAAGCCGCCTAAAAGGCCATGTTTCGGAATTCCTCTAGCTCTTCGGGAGCGAAGAACTCCTGCCACCCGACTGGAGTAATATTGAGTACGGCCCGCCCGTCTCTCATTGATCTCTCTACGTGAACTAGATTCTTGGCCTCAAGCCTCTTTATGGACCCGTGAACCCGGCCCGGTGACCAACCAAGCTCTTTTGCCAACTCGTACGCGTTAAAGCCCGGCCTTTCATTAATTAGCTCATAGAGTTCCCAGTCCGTCTCCCCGCCTTTCTTCAACCGCTTCCTATGGGCGGGATTTAGGGTGGGTATTTCATGACCTGGATTATTAATTAACTCGCACATCTTTATCTCTCACCCGATCAATGACCATGCTATTCCTTCTACACGTATTATATAACCATTTCGGAACATCTGGCTACCATCAATATCTGGTTTAACTCTTATTGGATCATTCCGTTTAGCCATTATGATATTCCATACTGATTGGATAAGGTATAAATATGATTTAAGATATTCTATATTGCGTGCTAAGTCAGTTAGATCTAGCAGTCCTCGTGAGCATCTGTAAAGCTACGAATGTGAGCAAATCTGCTCATGTTCCCAAGCCATATTTTATGAAAAGATTTTCAAAAGGGAAAAGAGAAGCTGAAAAGTCCCTTAAAAAACTGATTTCATTCGGATATGTCGTTATCCATCCAACTGGTGGGGAGACCACGTTTGGCTTAACCGCAGACGGGATTGGGTTGTGTAGACAACTCAAAAGAGATGTAAGATGAGATGCATCGATCTTCGACAAAACCCCCGGTCAACGTATATGGTAGGCTGACTACGCCCCCCCAACCCGATCATTCCTATCCTACGTTAACCCGCCTCCATGGCCGAAACGCCGTGGCCCCAATAGAAGCGGGTATAGCATCCAGACCGATAGGCCTATGAATTAGCTTGAACGAATAAGCTGATATGGGCGTAGAGGTTGGCATTGTTGACAGCGCGGGGAAGGTGGTTGGCGCCAAGCTCACCCGAGACGAGATTGAACAGATCAATAGGCTCGTCGAGGTGGGTCTCTACCTCAATCCCACCGACTTCGTCCGGGAGGCTGTTTCGGAAAAGCTTCTTACAATCAAGGTCGTCGAATGCCGCGATGTGGACTATGAGACCTCGAAACGAGAGGTAGCTGAATATTTCCGGATGAGGGGCGAGGCATACGCCTCCGATGCCAGCGCCGACCTGCAGCTGGACTACGAGCTGGTATGCAGGATCATGGATGACCTGGAGAGGGAAGGCAAGATGGAGTTCGTCGGATGAAGGGCCATGAGATCATTGACTCGATCCACGGTCACAGGATCATCGCCGAGGGCAGAAAGGTAAGCGATCCCGTAATCATAGTCAAGAGCGCAAGACACAAGGCGCAGAGAGTAATTCTAACCGAAAATGCCTATGCGATGATCGACAGAAAGGGCCGATGGTGCAGCCCACCATAAATTCCGTCAAAACACATGCACGGCAGTTGCCTTGAAGGTCAGATAGACGAGGTCGCCCTTTGAAAGGTCCATCTCCTCGAATCCACGCCGTGTCAGCATCACCATGAAAGGGATTCCTACATCGACCCAGACCTTAACCATTATGCCGCCGTTCGCAATCTCCTCGACCTTGCCGTGAAAGGAGTTCCTGGCGCTGGATTTGAGCGGCACCTTTGAGATCAGTATGTCCTCAGGCCGGACCGATGCGAAGACCTCACGCCCGGCCGTCCCGCAATCGTCCCCGCCGCCGTTGCCGCCGCCTGCCGCTGCTGAGACGATCCTCAAGCCATCGACCTCGATTTCCACTAATTCCTGTGTTATTGAGGCGGCGCCCTTGAAGACGTTCTCGACTCCGACGAAGTTTGCGATCATCTCTCCTTTAGGCCTTCTGAAGACCTCCTCCGGGGTTCCCACCTGGACGATCTCGCCCCCGTCCATCACCGCCACCCTGTCGGCTAGGGAGAACACCTCCTCGAAGTTGTGGGTGACGTGTATTATCGTCGTCCCGTATACCTTGTGTATCCTCTTCAGCTCTCGCCTGAGCCTCTCTCGCGTCAGGCCGTCGAGGGCGCTCAGGGGCTCGTCGAGGAGCATCACCGCAGGCTCCATGACGATCGCCCTTGCTATCGCTACCCTCTGCTGCTCTCCTCCGCTCAACGTCCCCGGCCGCCGATGATGGAGGTGCGAGATTCCCAGGAGCTCTGAGGCCCCGGCCACCTTTTTATCGATCTCGCCAGGTGAAGCCTTCCTCGACCTAAGGCCGAAGGCTATGTTCTCCTTGACCGAGAGGTGGGGAAAGAGCATGTAGTCCTGGTAGACCATGCAGACATTTCGCATCCTCGACACCTTCCCCGTGATCTCCCGTCCATTGAGGAAGATCCTCCCTTCGTCGGGAGAGTAAATCCCGGCAATGGTCTCCATGAGGATCGTCTTTCCGGAGCCAGTGGGGCCGATTATAACGAGATACTCGCCATCTCCCACCTCCAGGGAGACGTCCCTCAAGGCGAATTCGCCCAGATCTATGGAGACATTCTCTATCCTCAGCATCTCGCGCGATCTCCTGCGGCATCGCACAATCCCTTAAAGCCTCTTGCAATCTCCCAAACCATCGTGCAATCTCCTGGATTTCCTTGCCGTCCCCTAAAGGCGAAGTCCTCCAACGCGCCGCTCGAAGACGTAAAGGGAGACCAGCGAGATCAGTATCAGGATTGTCGCAACCGCTATGGCCTCGTCGAGCTTTCCGCAGGACATGTTCAGGAAGAGGGATGTGGGAAGCGTCTCGGTCTTCATCCTCGTAGCTCCCGCGAGCATCAGGACCGCCCCGAACTCGCCGATCCCCTTCGACCAGGTGATCACGGACCCTGCGATAAGGCCGTTTGTGGCCATGGGGAGCGTCACCCTCCAGAGGGCCTGGGCATCGGTGCACCCCAGAGTCTTCGCGACGTGCTCGTACCTGGGGCTGATCTCCTCGAAGGTCGACCTCATCACCCTCACCATGAAGGGCATGTTCACGAAGAACTGGGCGATGACGATCCCTAGCGGCGTGAATACGAAGACGAGCCCAGCTCCTGCGAGATCCCTTCCTGGAATGCTCACGCCGAAGAAGAGGAGAAGGCCGACTCCCGCCACCAGCGGTGGAAGGGCAAGAGGCATGTCGAGAAGGGTGTTTGCCACGGTCTTTCCAAAAAAATCGTAACGAGCAAGGGCGTAGGCCGCTGGGACTGCGACTGCGAGGCAGAGGATCGTCGAGGCTACAGACGTCTTGAGGCTCAGGGCGATTGCGAACTGGATCTCCTTGGATCGAAGAGCGGCGAGGAGGGCCTCCGGGGGCGAGTGGCTAACTACCAGGAAGAGGACTGCAGATATGAAGGCTGCAAGGACGAGGCTTGCCCCGATGGTTGCAACCTTCAGCCATAGCCGCTCAAAGGCGATCAGCCTCTTATGCCCCCTTTATCGAGCCTTCTCGGCGTTATCCCGATTGCTCCCTCGACCTTCTTGCCATCCACCCAGCCGCTTCTCGAATCCTCTCTTCGGTCGAACTCCCTGACGTAGGGCTTGACGTCTAAAAGGAGGGTCCCGTCAAGGACGTCGAGCCCCCGAACCTTGAGGACGTTTCCCCTCACCTCCTGCAGCTCGACTATCGATAGACCAATGGGCGTTGGCCTGTTGAAGTGGCGCGTAGCGAAGATGCCGTGCTCCACGTCGTCTAGGAATGGCTTTCTAATGAGGTCGACGCCAGAAGCCTGATGGAAGTGATAAAGGAGGATCACGTGGGAGAAGGACTCGATGTCCTTCAGCCCTGGGGCGTACTCGGGAAAGATCTCAACCTCCCCCTCCGAGGAGCTGAAGGCCGACTGTATCGGCGTGTCCTCCTTGTCCATGTATTCCGACCGAATTATTCCAATTGGCCTGTAGACGATCTCCGCCAACCTGTCTCCCTTCATCTCCTCCATTACTAGGCCGCCTCCGCGCTTTCTACTTGGCTTTCGAGATAGCTTTCTTCTTCAGGATCTGGACAGGTGGCGAATCCGTAATCGGCAAAGACCGCCTTGCCCTCATCTGAAGCGACGAAGTTCATGAACTCAAGGGCGATCTCCTTCTTCTCGGAGAAGGTCAGAGTTCCTATGGGAACGACCTTGATTCCATTCATCTCCTGTGGTATCTCGACCTTATCCATCGTATCGGGGTTGTAGAGGTCTTCCCATACGATCGCAGCGTCGGCCTGCCCCATCGATATGTAGATCAAAAGCTCGTTTACGGTTCCTGAGAATGCGATGACGTTCATCTCTACCTCTTCCCAGATCCCCAGTTTCTCCAGCATGTTCTTAGAGTTCTTTCCGATGGCGGGACCCGTGGGCTCGCCGAGAACGACCCTCACGCCGGGCTCTGCGAGGTCCTCGATGGACTCAACCCCGGCGGGATTTCCCTTCGGGGTGATGATGCAGGGGACGTGGTAGACTACGTCTGCGGTCTCGTCGACGAAGCCCTTCTCGATCGCCGATTCGATGTAAGATCTCGCCCCGGGCATGTAGAGATCCCCGGTCCGGTATAGCTCGATCTGGGAGAGGAGCTGGGCCGACCCGCCAAAGGTGTACTGGATCTCTACCCCCTCCCTCTCCTCGAAGATGTCGGAGATCGCTTCCATCGGCTCCCTCAATCCTGCGCCGCAATAAACGAGAAGCGAATCCTCAGCAGCGCACACCTGGATCGCGAGGTTCGCCGCCAAGATCGATCCGATCATGAATGATAAGGCTCTGCGATTCATTGGGCGGCATTAGTGCAAACATAATCATAAACATATCGACTGGATAGTAAACGAAAATGTTTAATATGTTTGTCGGATGGGGTAAAGGTCGGAAAGCAAACTAAGGCACAACACAAAAATTATATAATTACTGTACTCATCTGGGTCATGCCAAGAAAAAGCCCGCATCACGCGGCAGGTCGTCGTCAACTAAAGAGGCGCAGCCATATATGTTGATGCAAATCAAAGGTCGAGGAGAGCTATTGGAAATGGCTTCTCAATAGCTACAAGCCTGTGGCTCCATCGATGCAAACCACAGATCGCAGCTATTACTATTATTATCACTATAAATATCTTTATATAGTAAAAGATATACTCCTATCTTGGAGGGGGTAATAGCGTGACCGAGGGTATGGGCGAGGTCCTCCGCCTCGTCTCCGTCTCGGTCATCGTCATATCGGTTGATCTCGCTTCTGCCTTGCATTTGAACCCGGTGGAGAACTGGGCGATTGCATAACAGATGCCCCCGACTTCGATCGGGAGATTAGTCACAAAGCATTGATATAGTGTAACTATTCAGCACCCCCCTTCAAGCTCCTCTAATCTATCGTCAAGATAAGAATGATGACGACATGTACCTGGGCATAAGTACGATTCGACCAAAAAATTTATAATATATAAAAACCTTATCTTTCTGTTAGAACAGGGGGTTTAAGAGCTGTCTCAGCGAGGGGGATCTAAAGGTCATCATAGTTCGCTATCCTCAGATCCATCTAAGATCAGGCCTCTTACTCGCGATGAGCTTGCAGCGATTTATGATCAAGGTCTCGAAGCAATGATTAGGCTTTACGAAGACCAACACGCGATCCTCATCGGACAAGGAGAACGCATCGCCGAGCTCGAAGAGCGATTGAACTCCGTAGAGAGGCAACAGAACAAGAACAGCAGCAACAGCAGCAAACCCCCTTCAACAGATCAGGTCAGGAAGCGCAGAAGCCTTCGCGAAAAGAGCGACCGCCCTGTTGGGGGTCAAATAGGCCATGAAGGGCACACGCTGAAACGGGTAAGCGACCCGGATCATATTGTGGTTCATCAAGTCCATGAATGCAGCGGATGCGGCAAGTCCTTGGAGGATATCCAGCCTGTCAATAGCGAGCGGCGACAGGTGTTCGACATACCTCCCATGAAGATCGAAGTGACCGAGCACCAAGCAGAGAGGAAGATCTGCCCCAGGTGTGGCTGCCTTAATAAGGCCTCATTTCCCGAAGAAGCTGGACAAGCCACACAATACGGATCAAGGCTCAAATCCATCGCAGTCTATATGAGCCTGTACCAGCTCATCCCCTATGATCGGCTGAGCGAGATATTCCTTGAGCTCTTCAAACATAAACCGAGCCAAGCCACTTTGGTTGAGGCTAATCTTGCCTGCTATGAGATGCTAGAAAAAGCAGAAGAAGCGATCAAGAATGAGCTGATCAATTCGGCGGTTGTTGGCTTCGATGAGACCGGAATCCGCATAAATGGGTTGCGAGAATGGCTTCATGTTGCATGTACGGGATCTCTGACCTATTATATGGCTCATCATAATCGCGGTTCCAAGGCCAACGTGGCGATGGGCATCTTGCCTTTGTTCCTTGGAATAGCAGTTCACGATAGATGGCCGACGTATCACACGTTCGACTGCCTTCATGCCCTCTGCAATGCACATCATCTCAGGGATCTGCTTGAAATAGACGAGCAGGATAACCAGATGTGGCCCATAAAGATGAAGGATCTGCTGATCGAGATCAAGAAGCTCACAGATGAGAGACGAGCGGCGGATTCGTGGTTAGAACCTGATGAATTCGAGCAGTTCGAGAAGAAGTACGATCTGATAATCCAGATGGGATTGCTCGAGAATCCTCCACCTGATCCACCTCCGAATACGGATCTGCCCAAAAAGCGTGGTCGGAAAAAGCAGAGTGCAGCTAAAAACCTGCTGGATGCGTTTGTCGACTACCGGGAGGAAGTGTTGATGTTCATGCACAACCCGGCAGTTCCGTTCGACAACAACCAGTCTGAGAGGGATATCAGAATGGCGAAGCTTAAGCAGAAGATATCGGGTACGTTCCGGAGCTGGCTGGGAGCTCAAGTATTCTGCCGTGTCAGAGGATACATCTCAACAGCAAAGAAGAACTCCGTTTCTGCTCTCGATGCTATCCAAGCTGCGTTCGAGGGAAGGCCGTATATGCCTACCTCACCAACCCTTTAACCAGGCCAAGCTTTGTCGGCATGACCCGGATGGAATTGCATCTTATGGTGGCAGGGGGAGCTATGCTGAATAGTTACGATATAGTTATCAGTACAACTCGTTTTTATGGTAAACAGAGTCCTCGCGATAATATTCGCCCTCGTCGCAACAGGCGCGGCGGTTGGGCTCATTAGCGATGATATGAAGGCGGGATTGACTGAAGGCCTGCGCATAGGCATTCAGATCGGACACATGAAAGGGCAGGCGGAGCTTGGGACTAACGTCCCGGCGTACAATACCAATGTGGCGCAGTTCAACGAGTGGCTGGCCCAGACTTTCTCCGGCGACCAGGCCACGATCGACCAGTTCGCCTTGACCCCGATCGATCAAGCCGGCCAGGCCGCGGCGACCTCCCAGCAGTCGATGCACACCATCGACGGAGGACCCAAGGCGACGACACAAGAGCCGGCCTATGAGGTGGACACGGGAATTGCGGGCGGAAGCGAGCCCATGATCAATGGCGTGCCCAAGTCCGTCTATTGCACCAACTGCCCAGAGTGCACCGCATGTCAGTAGACGGCAGCAGTGAGCCAATCAACCAGCATATCCACCTATTGAACTAACTGCCCAGAGTGCCCTGGGTACTGGAAGGGGGCCATCGGTCTGATCGGCTCCCTCGCCTGGCGGGGAGGTCCCATGCGGCCTCTTCCCGGCCCCTCCTCCATCGCGGGAGGGGATCCTCGCGGCCAAACCAGCATCCGATCATCATGAGGATTCATGGAACCCTCCCCTTTTAGGCCTCTTGACGCTATAACCATACGCGCCGAGATCAAACCCGGCGACCTTGGCTGCATCACCTACTTGCATGGAATGATCTATGCGCAGGAGCATGGATTCGACTCGACCTTCGAGCCATACGTAGCAGCCCCGTTAGCCGAGTTTGCGCTCTCCCAGAATCGCGAGGGACAGAGGATATGGATCGCAGAGATGGGGGGAAGGATCGTTGGATGCGTGGCGATTGTCAGACACTCAGATGAATCGGCCCAGCTCCGCTGGCTGCTCGTCTCCCCTTGCGCCCGCGGCCTGGGGCTTGGATGGATGCTCGTCTCCCGGTCATTGGACTTCTGCCGGGAGAGGGGCTATCGCTCCGTCTTCCTCTGGACGGTGAGCTTCCTTTTGAAGGCAAGGGGGATATATCGATCGTTCGGCTTTCATAAGACCGAGGAGAAGACCCACTTCATCTGGGGGAGGATGCTCACAGAGGAGCGCTACGAGCTTTCGCTTTGAGTTCTGCCGCCGGTTCGAAGCTTGTCGTTTCCCCGAAGACGCTCAATACGGTTGGTCAAATTGCCCTTTTGGCCAATCTTCAGCGGAACCAATGCCTAATGATAACGATCTCGTTTTATCTGTATCTCACGCATCCTCGCGATATTGAGCAAGTGCATCTCGCCAATCCCTCTTAAGCCCGATCTCGGGCCCGTCCCTTCGTGGAAGGCGGCTTTTGGCCCGCAAGGGCGATCATCGATACGGCAAGGCCTGCCTTCGCGAGGAGGACTGCGAAGAAGGCATATGCAACGGGAAGCCAAGCGGGCATTCCCATGAAGTCCTGTACCATGTAGGACCAGGCCCCGCTTGCCACAGGCAAGGCCTCGCATGCCGGGCCGAGCAGCCCCCCTGCTGCTATCATGACGATCGTCTCCGCGGTCCCTCTGGCTAGCGCGACTGCGAGTATACAGAGCGAGACTGCGAGTGTGAGCGTTGCGTTCCTGCCCAGCGCGATGAAGAACAGCACCTCCCCAACGAGGCCTGCAAGGGCGAGCGGAAGATCTGCCGGCCTTCCCACAGGGATCCTGCCGAGTGTCCCCCTGAGGATCAGAATCATCGCTGGGAGAAAGCATGCCCAGATCGCGAAAAGCCAGGATGGGATGAATGGAAGCCCTCCGGTCTCCGAGTATCGCCACAGCCCCCCTCCAACGCAGGCGATCTCAGTCAGTGGTCCGAGGAGCGCGCCCGTCCCAGCTAGCACAATCCCCTCTCTCGCCCCCAGTCGAAGGACAAGGGGGACGATGATTGGAACCAGTAACGCACCCAGGAGATAAGGCTCCTTCCACTTCCAAGCTATGAGCACCGTGGCCAAGGCTGCAAGGAGGAGGACGAGGGCTAAATCGAGCGACCTGGAGATGGGGGTCATCGCCATTCAGGCCTGCTGTCATCGGTAAAAAGGGTATCCGCTATCGAGTGAACGGCTGATTTGGCCCTTTGCGTCCTCCTGAGGCGAAGCGTCCTGCTGCCTTTTTCCCCCCACCCCATTCAGTAGCAGTGGGCTATGAGCACATGCACCTTGCAGCTTCGGCATACCTTCTCAGCAACCGATCCCATCATCAGCCGCTCGATCCCTGTCATGCCGATGCGCCCCATCACAAGCACGTCCACAGGAGGCCTTGCCAGCTTCAGGATCTCTTCTACCGGATGGCCCTCAACGATCTTGGTCAGGCAGGGGACGGAGGCGGCGCTTGCAACCTTCTCGACGTGCTCGGTTGCAACCATCCCCTCCACCATGACCATCTCCTTGAGCTTTTCCAATACCTCGTTCATCTTGGACTCAGGAAGGCCCCCAATGGGAGCCACGTACTTGGCCGTATCTGCCACGTAAAGCGCGGTTACGCTTCCCTTGGAGAGGACAGCGAGTTCAATCCCCACCTTCGCCGCCATCTCGCTATGCTTCGACCCATCGGTTGCGATCAGTATCTTTTTGAACATATCAGTCACCAATAATAGTTACTGTTATTGGATATAAATAATCCCTCGGAACCTCAAGCCGCTCCCCCGCGATCATCTCGCGGTGCGATGCGGGAAGGATTGCCCTAATGCCCCGGCGAAGAGCCGGATCCCCTCGCATGCTCGGGCAGTGCCTGAGCCACAAGGTCGATTAGATCGATCGCTTTTCCCCCGGCATCGGACAGGTTCTTTACGCAGAGGGGACAGGTCGTAACTATCGTCTCGACATTGGAAGGCAGATCCTCCAATCGGCGCCGCGCCATCCGCAGCGAGAGGTCAGGATATCCTGACCTGACCCCCCCGCCCCCGCCGCAGCAGCGGGCCTCCTCCCTGTTCCCCTTCATCTCCTCGAGGTTGCAGATGGCCTCGATCACCCGGCGAGGCGGGTCGAATATGCGGTTATGCCTTCCCATGTGGCAGGGATCGTGATATGTTACGGTGATATCGAGGGGTTCAAGCTTAAGATCGGAGATATGCTCTTCCAGGAACTCCGATAGGCTGAGCACCTCGAACTCGGGTGGGTAGTCCTTCTTCAGCGTGGTGTAGCAGCCAGCGCATCCCGTGATCACCGTCTCCGCTCCCGTTGCCCGGATCTGCTCCAGGTTGTGATCGATCGTATCCGGTGCGATTCCTGTGCGCAGCAGGGGCGAGCCGCAACACCTCTCGTTCTTTAGAACCGTAACCCCAAGGGGCTTGATTATGGAAAGCGTCTTTGCCGCCACCTGTGGATAGCGATAGGAGTTGAGGCATCCTGCGAAGTAGACAGCCTCTGCCCGATCGGGGACCTCCTTTTCGGTCATCCAGGCGAGCCGATCCCTCGCCTCGCCCAGGCTGTTTCCCGTCGCCTGGATTCGCGTCTTCAGCTTGAGCTGTGCCTCGCTCAAGAGCCCACGGCTCGAAAGCTCCCTTCGGGCGCCCTCGATCAGCCGGGGCGAGTCGACTTCTGCTGGGCATATCTCCCTGCAAATTGCGCAAGTGGTGCAGCTCCTCAGGCTCGCAAGGGCTGCCTCGTCCGGCAAACCTCCATCCAACAGGTGCCCGGCGACCATCAGTCGGCCCCTTGCGGAGGTGGACTCCCATCCGAGCTCTCGAAATACGGGGCATACCGAGCGGCAGGTTCCGCACCTGACGCATTTGAGGATCTCTCTGATATCCAGCTCTTCCGTCATCAAAGCCCCAGCTTTCCTGGATTGAGGATCCCCTGGGGATCGAGCGCCCTCTTTATGGAGCGCATCAGGTCGAGCCCCTCTCCCCATTGTCTTTCCATGTAGCGGGCCCGGGCAAGGCCTATCCCGTGTTCGGCGGAGACCGTTCCACCCAGATCCAGGGCAGCAAGGTGTATCCTGTCTGCCGCCCTCTCGAGCGCCCTCCATCTGTCCTCGTCCGTGATGTCGATGAAGAGGGCTGCGTGCAGGTTTCCATCGCCGATGTGGCCGTACTTCATCGCCGGAATGCCGGCCTCCTCTGCGATCCTCTCCACCCGCGCAATCAGCGCCGGGATCTGGCTTATCGGGACGCCGACGTCCTCGCCCAGGTAGACGCGCGAGAGGGTTGAATCGAGCCTTGAGACCGCTGCTCCAACGAGCCTCCTCGCAGCCCAGATCTCCTCCATCTCCTCCTTGCCCGAGGCGATGCGGACGGCGATTGCGCTGCTGCAGGCCGAAACGATCTTCTCGGCCTCTTCAGCCGTGGACTGCTCGGTCCCATCCACCTCGAAGAGGATGAGGTCCCATTCTTTTGGAAGCGCGAGGTTGGGATTGCACCTCGATAGAACACTAAGCGTTGTGCGGTCCAGGATCTCGCAGGCCGATGGGACGATGCCGGCCGAGAATGCCTCTATCACCGCCCTTGCGCCTGCCTCAGCCGTTGAAAAGGAGGCCGCGATAAGGCGCCTTGCCCGCGGCAGGGGTGTGATCTTGAGGCGGGCGGCCGTGATTATGCCTAGCGTTCCCTCTGAACCCACCATCAATCTTGTTAGGTCGTAGCCAGCAGAGCTCTTGAGCATGCGAGATCCTGTATGGATCACCCTGCCATCGGCCATCACCACCTCCAGGTCGAGGACATGCTCGCGCGTTGTGCCGTACTTCACGCATCGCATGCCGCTTGCGTTGTTTGCGATCATCCCGCCGATAGTGCACATCGCAGAGCTTCCGGGGTCGGGCGGAAAGAAGAATCCGTGCTCCTTCAAGGCCCAGTTGAGCCTCTCTGGGATCACGCCCGGCTCGATTTGGACCTGGAGGTCATCGAGGTCGAGCTCGAGTATGCGGTCCATCCCCGAGAGGTCGAGAAGGATGCCGCCAGAAACGGGAACGGCCCCTCCGGCAAGGCCCGTTCCCGCCCCCCTGGGAGTTACGGGCACCCCCAATCGTCCCGCAAGGCGGACGATCTCCGATACCTCGATAGCATTGAGCGGGCGGACCACGCAGTCCGGCAGCCCTCTCACTTGGGAAGCGTCGCGGGAGTAACAGAGCCTCTCAGAGGACGAGTCAGTTGCCCTATCCCCGACCAATCGTCTCAGATCGTCTATGAGGGTCATCATCAGCTGGGGGTGGGGTCGCCCTTGCTAGGCAAAAAAGGTTCCTGATTATCGCGTCGGCGGGATGCGCTGATCTTTTGGACCACATCAGAGCTGCTTATTCAGCTCGATGAAGCGGGTCATGGCCTCCTTTGCGTCCTGGAGGCGTCCGAGAATGCGTAGCACAAGGGCCTTGTTGAATAGGGCAGTGGCATTCAAGGGGTAGGCGTCCAAGGCCTTGTCATAGCTTGCCAGGGCCTCCCTGTACCTTCCCAGGTGGTAGAGGGCAAATCCCCTATCGCTCCAGCATCGTGTGTCGCAGGAGTCGAGCTCCAATGCCCGGTCCATGCAGGAAAGTGCCTCCCCATATCTCCCCAGTTCGAGGAGGGCCATTCCTCGATTGTACCAGAGCGGCGGATACTTCGGATCCCCTGCCTGGTCGAAGCAGTGCAAGGCCTCTTGGGCCTGCCCCATCCTGCGCAGCGCAAGGCCGAGGCCAATCCAGGCCTTGGAGAAGCCGGGATCGATCATAACGGCTCGATGATAACACGAAGCAGCCTCCTGATAGCGTTCGAGATGGCTTAAGGCATCCGCCCTGTCGTACCATGATTCCGGCCTCCTTGGGCAGAGCTCCGTTACCTTGGTGAAGCAATCGAGCGCTCCCTGGTAGTCGTCGCCTGCCTGATGGGCGTATCCCTTGTGGGACCAGGCATGCAAATCTTGGGGATTGATCCCAAGCGCGCGATCATAAGCCTCGATTGCCTCCTGGAACCTCTCCAGGGAGTGCAGGGCAAGCCCCTGGCATATCCACGCCTCGGCATCCCAGGGATTCGTCTCGGCATCCTGGCCGATCCAGTCCAGGGCGTAGGCCATATCGAGCTCCATCGCCCTGTCGTAGCAGACGATGGCCTCCTGATAATGGCCGAGCTTGGAGAGCGCATCCGCCTTGTTCTTCCAGGATTCGGCATCCATCGGATCCAGTTTAATGGCCCGGTCAAAACAGCATAGGGCATCTTCCCCGCAGCCTAGGGCGGAGAGGGCAAGGCCCTTCTCGTTCCATGCCTTCTCGTAGGAGGAGTCGAGCTCAATCGCCCGGTCGAAGCAGCTCAGGGCCTCTTGATATCGGCATTGTCCGAGGAGAGCATCGCCCTTCTCGCACCATCCAACAGGACACATCCCTCGCGGTTGAGCGTTATGCTAACCATTCCACCTCCGCTGAGTCAGTTCAATATATATATCTTCAATGTTTAAATATATGGATCTTGCCCTCATCGGACGGTTTCATCGAACTCGACCTGGCTCAGATACGCGGGGCTGTAGCTCTCGCCCCTTTCATCGAGGGCTGCGACGAACGATCGGAGATGCTTCTTGGATCCCTCGAGAAGTCCCACATAGGTCACGCGAATCTCCTCGCTATCCGTCTCGTTCAGTCGTCTCGAAAGGTCGGTTATGCTCATCTCCTCGATCAGGCATGCTGACCTCAAGGCTTCCTCCGGCGAGGCCTGGCCTGTTGCCGAGTAGTTCTCGTAGATCTCCTGGAATGATGAAGCGGTAAACGCGCCTGGCTCCTCCACGACCGGGTCCGCAATGTCTTTTCCGTCTATCAGCACCTTGACCGCGTCCATATGGTTCTGCTCTGAGTTCGCAGTCGCGTTCATGATAGAGAGGTTATGAATGCTTCCGAACTCCCGGTAGAGGTCCCTTGCCATCTTTTCCTCCTCTCGGATGTACATCACTCCCTCCACCTCTTGGGCGGTGAGGGGGGATGCCTCCCTTACCTCCGAGCCGCCGGAATCCAGCACAATAACAGCCTCTCCATGGGCTACGTTGTGTTTGACGAGGGGATCGTCGGAGGAGGACATGGCCCAGATAATGGAGACCTCTTCGCCTGGGATGAGCACCTTATCGTAAGCGTCCCCCGTATTCAAGCGCCTCTTGACCTCGATTACGGTGTATCCACCCTCTTCTCGCCCCCCATAGGTCGCGATATCGTCCGTCCCGCCGAGCTCCACATCATTCGGATGGGGGCCGTAGCTATCGACGGAGTACTGATCCTCCACAAAGGCCTCTCCGTCGACCACATATCCGAGGATCATATCGGCATCCTTCATCCATTCGCGCGGATCGAAGCCCAATGAGGCCCATCCAGTGGTCTCTCCCCTCATCGCCAAATAGATGTACTCCTCGTCGTTCTTCCACGATATATCGAGGTCTCCTCCGGAGAGGCCATAGCCCTCGCCCCCGTGAAGGACCAATGAGCGGGCATACTCGTGATCTCCAACTACCCCGTCCGCATTCCATTCCTCCGACGCATCGTGCTCGGACGCCTCTGGGGGGCTCTCCGTTTGGATGCAGCCGCATAGGATGGCGGCTGCGATCAAAGCGATCAAGGACTGTGGTCGCATCACAATCACCATCATTATTGGTGTATTCCATCGAATATCACGCTTTCGGGACCCAACCGGACCCTACAGGAAGTCTCCTTCGGCGTAGCGTCCCGCCAATCTAACGGCGGGTGGAAAGGTACTAATCGTGATAGGTGAACTCTTTCATCAGCTCTGGATTTATCGCGGAGAGGCTCAAACCTTCTGGCCAGAGGAGGAGATCTATTGAGGGAAAAAGCAGCATTAATTGCGGCGCTCGTCCTTGTGTTCGCAGTCATCCTGATCGTATTTCCGGGAGGTACTGCTCAAGGAGGGACGCTTGGGGATTCGTGGTTGACCCCATCCGATCCCCAGGCAGGGGATATACTCTACTTCGACAACTTCTCAAGCAGCAAGAGCGGCTGGCCGATGTATACTGTAGGGGAGATTCTCGCAGATTACATCGATATGGCCTATAGGATCACCGTCGTGCCCGAGGGGGGCTGGTGGTGGTTCAATGCCAGGCAGAACTTCACCGACTTCGTGATGGAGGTCGAGGCCACGCAGATCTCGTGTCCCGACGACAACGCCTATGGCGTCGTGGCTCGCCTCGTCGATCCAAGAAGCTACTACATGTTCCTCATATCCGGGGATGGCTACTACAGCTTTGGAGCTTTGAACAACAGCACGTGGATAAAGCCCCTGGAATGGACGCGATCTTCTGCGATCAACCTCGGAAACTCCACAAACCAGATCAAGCTCATCTGCAAGGGCGACCTCCTTAGCTTCTATGCAAATGGCGTCTTGCTTGATGAGTACAGGGAGGGAACGCTCTCCTACGGCGACGTCGGCCTCTACGTCAGATCCGTCAAAGGCGGAAACGTGACAGTGAGCTTCGACGACCTGCGCGTATGGAAGCTCAAGAGGGGCTGATGAATGGACGATGGCCTGGCTATCTCGGGAGCCAGGGCCTCTTTCCCCGCTTTTTCGCCTTTGACAATAGGGGCCTCGGTCTTTTGATTGGCAATCTGATCGTTCATGGAGCTTGAATCGTCGATTTAACCGGTCTGATTGATCTTGCTTGTCGGCATTAATGATAAAAATTTTTAATCATTAATCCCCTCCGATGTGGTGATAATTGCAATCAAAGGCGGCACCGGCCATAACCAGAAGGATTATAAATCAGTAGTCCCAGGTGGGCCCGCGGATGCATATAAATGTGCAACGATGTATTAGCAGCTGAGGCCGGCTGGCCGTATGAGGGATTGCCGGGGGGATCGTGCTGGCCTGCCTGATCTCGGGGAACGAGGCGATAGCGAGGGGTGCCTACGAGGCCGGAGTCACGGTTGCAACGGGTTATCCCGGCACTCCCTCGACGGAGATCCTCGAGAGCCTCTCCCGTCACAAGGACGAGGTCTACTGCGAGTGGTCGCCGAACGAGAAGGTCGCCTTCGAGGTCGCGGCCGCAGCCTCCCTGGCCAACGCCAGGTCCATCGTCACCATGAAGCACGTGGGCCTGAACGTGGCAGCCGACCCATTGATGACTTTAAGCTATCTCGGCGTGGAGGGGGGTTTCGTTGCCTGCGTTGCCGACGACCCCGGGATGCACTCATCCCAGAACGAGCAGGACACTCGCCATTACGCACGCCTCGCCAAGGTTCCCCTCTTCGAGCCCTCGGACAGCCAGGAGGCTCGTGACCTCATGCTCCTTGCTATGGAGATCTCGGAGGAGTATAGGACGCTTACCATCCTCAGGTCAACTACCAGGGTCAGCCATTCCCGAAGCCTGGTGGATCTAGGAGAGCGCAAGCCCGCGGGGCGAAAGATCGGCTTTGTGAAGAACCCCCCGCGGTATGTGCCAATCCCAGTCTGGGGTCGGGTGATGCGGCGAGATGTCGAGGAGAGGATGGGCAAGCTCGTCAGGGCAGCCGAGACCTCCTCGGCCAATCGGATGGAATGGCGGGACCGGTCGCTTGGGATCATCACCTCCTCGATCGCCTATCAGTATGTGAGGGAGGTCTGGCCTGAGGCATCGGTCCTCAAACTGGGCTTCTCCTATCCCTTCCCCGACTCCCTCCTTCTGGAGTTCGCGTCCCAAGTCGATTCAGTGCTCGTGGTTGAGGAGCTCGACCCCATACTCGAGGAGCACGTCCGGTCGCTTGGGATCTCTTGCCGAGGTGGGGACGTGGTGCCAAAGGTAGGCGAGCTCTCGCCCGATCGGCTCCTAGCCGCCCGCATGAGGATGGAGGGCCGAAAGCCTGCGATGGACGCGGGGCTGAAGGCGCTTCCGCCCCGTCCGGCAGTCCTCTGCCCCGGCTGCCCCCATCGAGGCATCTTCTACGTACTGGGCCGGATGGATGTGGTCGTGACCGGTGATATCGGCTGCTATAGCCTGGGCGCCTTCAAGCCACTGGACCGCATGGACACGATCCTCTGCATGGGCGCTGGGGTCTCCATGGCGCAGGGGCTCGAAAAGGCTGGCGATCCCAGAAAGGTAGTTGGAATCGTCGGAGACTCGACCTTCTTTCATTCAGGGATCACCGGCTTATTGGATATAGCTTACAATCGGGGTGAGTCCACCATCCTGGTCCTGGATAACAGGACGACTGCAATGACTGGACACCAGGAGAACCCCGGCACTGGTCGCACCCTCATGGGCGAGGTTGTAGAGCCGATATCGATCGAGGCCATCGGCCGGGCCTGTGGGATCGATCGGGTGCGAACAATCGATCCCTACGACTTGGAGGCGGTCTCGGTTGCCGTACGGGAGGAGGTGGAGGCATTCGCTCCATCGTTGATCGTTGCACGGGCGCCCTGTCCTCTAAAGGAGGGACGGCGACTAGGGGCGATCAGGGTGGTGGATGAGGATGCCTGCAAGGGCTGTCGCATCTGTATCGGGCTCGCCTGCCCAGCGATCGAGTGGCTGGGCGAGTCGGCGAGGATCAACCCCTTTCTATGCATGGGATGCGGCCTCTGCCAGGGGATCTGTCCGGCTGGAGCGATCGCACCGCAGGAGGCGGATTCATGAGCTTGGAGGACGTCCAGAGCGTGGTGCTCGTGGGCGTAGGCGGCCAGGGGATCCTCCTTGCAAGCGAGGTCCTGGCCCAGGCTGCAGTCCTCTCGGGACACAGGGTGAAGACGAACGAGGTCCACGGGATGGCCCAGCGTGGGGGGTCGGTGGTCGCCCAGATCAGGTGGGGCCCCGAGGTCTACAGTCCCCTCGTCGCCTACGGCACCGCCCGGGTTCTGGGCGCCCTGGAGCAGATCGAGGCCTTGCGCTATGCCCATTACCTCGATCCAAACGGCCTTGCCGTAGTAAGCACGCAAGCGATCATGCCCATGACGGTCTCCACCGGCGAAGCGATCTATCCAAAAGATGTCCCAGGCCTCCTGAGGAGATCCTTTTCCCGGCTGATCTACCTGGATGCAGCGCAGGCGGCCCTGGATCTGGGCGAGATCAGGGCAGCCAACATGGTGGTATTGGGCGCGGTCTCCACCGGACTGGATATCGCGATCGAGGACTGGAGGAAGGCCATCGCCACCTCGGTAAAGGAGAGGTTTGTGGAGATCAACTTGAGGGCATTCGAGGCTGGAAGGAGCTTTTCATGAGCGATAATGGAAACTACCATAACCGTGGAATCGAGACCGCGTCGAGGGAGGAGATCGCATCTCTGCAGTCTAGACGGCTGAAGAAAATTGTCAGGCACGTCTATGAGTCGAATCCCATCTACCGAAGGCTATTCGATCGGCAGGGCGTAAGGCCTGAGGATATCCAGAGCGTTGAGGACGTCTGCAAGCTTCCCCTGATGAACAAGGAGCTGCTTCGAGAGAGCTATCCATTGGGCCTCTGCTGCGTCGCCCGCGATGAGGTCAGGGAGATGCATATGTCGAGCGGCTCGACCGGCACTCCGGTGATCATGCCCTATACTAATGCCGACCTCGATCAATGGGCGGAGTGCATGGCCCGGTGCTACCGCATGGCTGGCAGCAAGACGGGCGACGCAGTCCAGATCACGCCCCTCTTCGGCCTCTTCAACGGCGGCTTTGGAATGTATCACGGGGCGAGGGCCGCAGGACTGTTCATCATCCCTGCGGGGCCCGGAAATACCGCAAGGCAGATCCAGCTAGCGAAGGACTTGAAGACTCGCGTCTTCACAGGGGTTGTCAGCTACGGCATCAGGCTGATGGAGGTACTCCAGGAGACCGGCCAGGAGCTCCCCGACCTGGAAGCGGGAATCTTCGGAGCCGAGGTCTTCTCCGACTCCATGAAGTCGAAGATCTCTCAGGGCCTCGGTGTGGAGGTATTCGATATCTACGGCATGACGGAGACCGGCGGCGTGGGAACGCTTGGGATGGACTGTCCGGCCCACGACGGCCTCCACGTCTGGGAGGACCATTACATCGTCGAGATACTCGATCCTTTGACCCATGAGCCCCTCGAGGACGGGGAGGCTGGAGAGCTTGTGGTAACGGCTCTTACGAGGGAGGCCCTCCCCGTGATTCGCTTTCGCACGGCGGATCTTACATGCATCATATCGAGGGATAGATGTGACTGCGGCCGCACCCATCTGAGGATTGCTCCCATCAACGGCAGGCTCGACGACATGCTGATAATGAAGGGCGTCAACTTCTTCCCAAAACAGATCGAGCAGACGCTGATGAAGATCCCGGGCGCGGGCTCAAACTACCAGATCATCATCGAGGAGTCCGAGGGCAGAAAGGAGGTCAGCGTCAATGTGGAGGCGGAGGATTATGTCACGCGCTCCGTTGTGGAGAGGGCCTTGAAGGATTCTCTCGGATTTGGCCCAAAGGCGTTCGTCTATCCATTGGGCGGGCTTCCGCGTCAGGAAGGAAAGGCCAAGCGCGTCTTCTATAGATAGGTGGAGGTTCATCATCCCTCACCTGGGGTGGTCCTTATCTGCGCTCGAACCTATCGAGGGCCGACCGGAGCGCGTCGAGCCTCACGGGCTTGCTGATGTAGTCGTCCATCCCGGCATTGAGGCACCTCTCGCGGTCCCCTTGGAGGGCATGAGCGGTCATGGCGACTATCCATGGTTGTCTCGCCCCCGATTGCCGTATTAGCCTTGTAGCCTCCAGGCCATCGATCTCCGGCATCTGCACGTCCATCAGCACGAGGTCGAAGCTCCTCTCCTCCATGGCGAGGAGCGCCTCTCGGCCGTTGGAAGCCACGTCCGCTTGAACTCCCAGCTTCTGGAGCATCTTGAGGGCGACCGTCCTGTTGACGAGATTGTCCTCGACTAGAAGCACCCGCGCATCCCAGGTCGTCCGAGGAATGCCTGGCTCATCCTTGTCGGACCTCTCTATATCGACCTCGCCCATTATCTCCATGAGCACATGGTGCAACTGACTGGGTTTCACCGGCCGGTTCAGCCATGCGCTGAACTTCTCTACATCGGGATTGGGCCTTCCAAGCTGGCTTATCATGATCTGGGGGAGATCGGGCTGGAGACTCAATATATAGCCTGCCTCCTGTAGGCCCTCTTCGTCCATCAGCGCGAAGTCAAACGGCGCCTCCAACAAGTCGACCTCCCCTCCTTCCGGGAGGGCAACAGCGACCATCCCCCATCTCAACAGAAGAGAGGATATGACATCCCTCGTTGCGCAGGCCTTGACCGCAAGCAGCACACGTCTTCCCTTCAGGGGCTCGACGTTGAGGGGCTCAGGCTCCGGTCCTGCCTCGGCGATGATCGTGAAGTGGAATGTGCTGCCCTCGCCTCGCGAGCTCTCGACCCAGATCCCTCCGCCCATCATCTCAGTCAAGCGCTTGCTAATGACAAGGCCAAGTCCAGTTCCCCCGTATCGGCGCGTCGTGGAGGAGTCGAGCTGGGAGAAGGGCTGGAAGAGGCGGGGTTGCTCGTCCTCGGGGATCCCAATTCCCGTGTCGCGTATCGAGAAGTGGATCTGCAAACCTTCGGACGTGCTCGTCGAGTCCACAGTTACGACAACCTCTCCCCTCTCGGTGAACTTGACTGCGTTGCTCAGGAGGTTTGCCAGTATCTGGCCCAGCTTGTGGGAATCGCCGATCAACACCAAGGGACAACGTCGGTCGATATGGACTGCCAGGTCCAGCTCCTTGTTTGCCGCCTGTAGGGCAACTTGATCCAGGGAGGCTTCGATCACCTTCTCCAGGGAGAATGGCGCCCTCTCCAGCTGCAGCTTATTCTCCTCTATCCGAGAGAAGTCCAGGATCTCGTTGATTATGGTGAGCAGAGAGTCCCCGCTGTTGTGAATGGTATTGGCGAACTCACTCTGCTCTGGGGTGATCTCGGATCCCATGAGCAGGCTTGCCATGCCGATGATGGCGTTGAGTGGAGTGCGTATCTCGTGGCTCATGTTGGCAAGGAACTCCGATTTCGACCTGTTGGCCTCTTCGGCTACCTGTTTGGCGGCCCGCAGCTCTTCTTCGCTCCTCTTTCTCTGTGTCACATCTTGCGTCAGCAGGAGGATGCCCTCAACTTCGCCGTCCGAGCCTATCGCCGGGGCGAGGCTCGCATCCCAGTAGGTTGCCTCCAGGTCGCCATCCTTTCCCACCATCAGAGGAAAATCGTGGAAGGTCAACGTCTCGCCTAAGTCGCGCACCCGGCGAAACAGCCTCTCCAGTTGCTCCTGGCTTCCTGGCACAAAGTCGAAGTAGCACATGTTCAGAGCCTCTTCCGGAGGGTACGGAGAATATCTCCGGATGAATTCGGCGTAGGGCTCGTTATGTTTTCTCAAGACGAAATCCCTGTCCAGGAATGCCACCCCAGCAGGCATATTGCTGACTATCGTCTCGTTTAGCTGCTTCTCGCTTCTAAGGAGCTCCTCTGCCCTCTTTCGCTCTGTGATGTCCTGGGCAATCTCGAGCCTCACCAGGCGGCCGTCGGGCCAGGAGATCGCCCTGTCCTTTATGTAGAACCATCTGTCGGTGCGGGTGTTTAGAAACTCCCAGGATATCCCCGGCATGATGCTACCGTCTTTGCCAATCAATTGATCTTTGTTGCAGAAGGAACATGGCCCATCGAATCCCGACTGGATCGTCTGCCAGCATATGCACCCCGTTGGATCTCTGCCAAGGAGATCCGAGATATATCTGTTGGCGAAGAGGATCTCGTAGGAGTCCATATCTGCCACATATACCGCGGCATCCAGCGAGGAGAGCACGGCCAAGAGGCGGTCATGGGACTCCGAGAGCGCTTCTTCCGCCCGTTTCTGCTCCGAGATATCCTCGACGATCCCCTGGACGCCGGCGATGGAGCCATCGGAGCCTCGGATGGGCGTGAGGTGCAGCCTGAGGTGGAGGTGCTTTCCCCATATCGAGGTGTAGGGATGTTCGGCTGTAATCTTCCCCTCGATCAGGCATCTCTTGAAGCTCTCGGAGATGCCGGCCTCCATGAGCGGGGGAGACTTCAAGAGGTCGATCCCCTTTGTGACCTCTGCCGATGGCGAACCCATCACATCCAGAAGGGCTTGATTGGCCTCGAGTATCCTTCCGTCCCGATCGGCTGTGATTATCCCGACAGGCGAGTTCTCGAAGAGATGGCGAAACTTCTCCTCGCTCGCCCTCATGGCCTCCTCTGCCTCCTTTCGCCCTGTGATGTCCATATGGACTCCAACGAGGCGGATCGGGTGGCCTAGGGAATCGTGTTCTATGACTTTTCCGCGTCCAAGGATCCATCTGTAGCCTCCATCCTTGGTCCTGAGGCGAAACTCCTCCTCGTATCCGCAGTCGCCCCTTTGGATGTGCTCCTCGATCCGCCTGATGGTCTCCTCCCGGTCCTGAGGATGGAGCAAACCTACCCAGGTCTCGTATGTGGCGGGCATCTCGCCGAGCTCGTAGCCGAGCATCGTGAAGTAACGCGGTCCGAAGTAGGCCTTCCCCGTAGGGAGGTTCCAGTCCCACAGCCCCTCATTGGCCGCATCGAGCGATAGTTGAAGCCGCTCCTCGCTCTGCCGCAAGGCATCTTGCGCCTCCTTGCCCTCGGTGATATCTGCAAGGAAGTTCAGCGTGGCGGGCTTGCCGTTCCATGTTATGGGGACGGCATTTATTTCCACCCACTTCACAAGTCTATCTCGCCTGGTAACCCGGAAGGGATAGTTGGAAGGTGGGCTTTTGCCGCCCTGTCTCTGGATATGGCGCTCACTGACGAGCTCTTTGTCATCGGGATGGATGAAATCGGTGAACGGATGGGATAAAAGGTCCTCCTGGCTCTGGCCGGTGAGATTGGCAGCCGTGGGATTTGCATACTTGAGCATCCCGTCTTGGGCAACGACGATTGCCTCCTGGGAGTTGTTCACAATGAGACGATAGTTCTCCTCCGATCTCTTAAGCTCGTCTTCCATCCTGATTCGCTCTTCATTCTCCCCTCGCAGATTGGAGTTGGCCTCTTTCAGCTCGGCGGTCCGTTTGGCAACCGTTGCTTCCAGATGCCTCTCTTGCTTCCTGAGATCCTCTTCCCTTCGCTTCTGCTCTGTTACGTCCTCCACCGTGCAGATGATGCCCCGAAGTTCTCCCTCCTCCATCATGGGGATGAGCCAGCCCGATTGCAAGCTCTCCCCCCCCGAGGGCGTTCTGACCGCGATCGCATCGTAGCGCACTGTCCTCTTCGTTTCCTTGGCCTTGAGGTAATGGGGCTCGAACTGCATCATAGTCTCATGGGAGTAGTCGACGATTCGAGAGCCTATGATCTGCTCTCGGGAAAAGCCCGAGATCCTCTCCATTCCGCAATTGGCATAGACTATCTGGTCTCCCGCGTCTGCCACCCAGATGCCCGTGATCATCGCCTCCAGTATCTCGTCTTGAAGGGTACTTGCCCGGCGGCCTGCCTCCTTTATGTGGCGCAAGACGGTGAGGGGATGAAGGAGATCTTCAGGAGGATGATGGTGGGGGTTTGCCATGACCTCTCCATCGACCATGACGAGTGGGTGGGCTGAGAGGAGCGCCATCCAGGCGTATGGTGGAAGGTCTCTTGAATCGTACTCGCAGAGGAGCTGGCAGCGGCTGCCCTGGATGAAGCGGTCGATCACGCGCTCGAACTCCATCATCTGGTCGGGCCGGGCAGCCTCGAACAGCCATCTCATATCCACTGCCACCCTCAAGAAGCTGCATCCATCAGCCCTGGATCGAGCGACCTGCTCTTCCAAGAGGCCTATCATCCCCTCAGGAAGGAACGCGCCTTCGATCAAACAGGGATTCTCGGATATGCTCGATATCCATTCAAAGGGCAATTCTCCCCTCATCGGTCCTATGAAAAGCGATCTTCCCCCCTCAGGCCCCCCTTGAAGGAGAAAGGATTTTGTCGAGGAGAGGCGCTCCTCTTCATCGTCGTAGAAGAGGCAGATATGGCCTTCTGCTCGATCGCCCGGATCATCGGGCAAGCTCGAACTCATGCTGCGTACATCCTAATCATCATCGTACTATCATTTATGTTTTTTTCAATAAGTAATTATCTATGGCGCCTGATGATCCCAGGAGTCGCCTTTGCCGGGAGGGTGGCGCTGTTGATGGAGATAGCGCTCTTGCGGCCATTTCATGGAACCGCATCGGATCACCTCTGAGAGACCGCCCGCAGATAGCCTCCCAGGATGCAGAAGTCGTCCTCTCGTCCCACCTGCTCGAACTGCTGGCAGGGCGTCTGCTCGTAGCAAGTGAGGTGGTGGATGGTGCATTGCGCGATCTCCCCCGAGAATGCCAGATGGGGGCATCTCTCTCCTGCAGGCTTCTGGATCAATGGCTTTGAGGGATCGGCCGTGCCGTCCGCCCGGATCGCGGCAGGATCGATTATGGCAACATCCAGATAGGTGCAGCAGCCACCGCACCTCATGCAGATCATGACCTCCCTCTGGGAGGCCTGCCTGAAAAACCTTGGCCAGGGGATTTATCTTAAAAACGAATACCCCGCAGCAAGCTGTGGGGTGCGCCGCCGTTTGACTAGGTACAAGTGGGGACAAATGAGGCGATTGATGCTGGTTATCTCTAATAGCCCATATGCCTAATCAGGTGCAACAGATCGCTATGCTCCGATTCTATGTGCCTATATTAGTGGGAAGTCAGGTTCCATCTCTCAGCCACAGGGCCCGAGGATCAGTCGGTATGCCATTGCGGACGCCATGGGGACCGTGATGTTGTCGTCGATTCGAGGAAGGGACTCGGTCGCCCAAGCGACGATTATCGCAATCGCCGTCGCCGGCCCTGGCAGCACGAGGAGCGCTGGAAGGCAGCCCAGAATGAAGCCGAGGGATCCCTCGAAGCTCTTCTCGCCGTTCCATGGCAGGGGGTGTCTGCCCTTTCGGCCGATGACCGTTGCAAGCGAGTCTCCCAGGGATAAGATGAGGATCACCGAGATAGCATGGATCGGGCTCTCCCTCAGGAGGCCCAGGGCGAATAGCACGCCGAGCGCATAGTAGAGGGAGCCCTCTCCGGGAATGGCGCCTTCCCTCTCCAGATGTCCCATCAGCCTCTCAATTAAGGATCCTCGAAGGCCTCTTTGGACAAGATGCATGATCAGCATGCCAGCGAGTGTTCCTGCGAGGATGATCCCTGATGATATGTAAGTGCCAAAAGCGAGGATCATCAGGCAGAACAGGATGCCGAATGCCGCATGGATCGTCTGCCTCGGAACCTCATCTGCCTTGAAGGTCACGGCCCGCCGGGACGGGATCCTCTCGGCCAAGCAGAAGCCAAGTCCCGCCAGGGATACTCCCATGCCGAGATCGGGCAGGGATTGAACTCCCATGGCGAGCCCTGAAATGGAGACGAACGTGCTTCCAAGGAGGGCGGGAAGGAAGAGCCTGTGGCCAAGAAGCGCGAGCGAGAGCGCAAAAGCCGCCTCCAGGTAGAGGCAAGATCCAGCGCATCGGGGGCTGAACGCTCCAACGAGCCACGAGAGGCATAGTGCAAGCGAGATGGCAGCCAATGCCAGCTTTAAGCGCCCTCTCATCGTTTCGAGAGGGTGTGCCCCATCAAGTCGAGGAAGGGGCGATCCAGTCACGCAGGTCCTCCAGGACCTGGTTCAACCAGCGCTGCAGCTCGTTTAGGATATCGACAATCATCCGGCGAAGGACTCCCTCTACCTCCCCTCCAACGCCTCCGAGGGCGTCGTTCAGCGGCGAATCTGCGGCAGACCACCATTTATCTGGATCGAACTCGTTATCCTTGTAATCCTTGATAGCGGCGCTGCCGGAGTCGACGATCATCCTGTTGACGCAGGGAGTCAATATCTGGCCATCGCGGCCTCTTAGATAGGCCAGACAGATCAGTCGCCCATATTTATCCCTCACATTCAAGTCGTCGATATCGAGGCATACGCTTCTGTCGAGCAATAGGATCGTTGCTAGCTCCTTTGCAGCCTTTCCCTCCTCGCAATCGACCTCCGGTGCGTCGACGTCTGCCAGGCGAACCCTCACCACGGCCGAGTCGATCCTGGAGTCTCCCCTATCCACGATCAAGTCGAACGTGTCTCCATCCACAACCCTGCTGACATGGCCACAGGCCTCGTCGGGCGCCCCATTGGCTGCGAGGGACAGCAGCGCCAGCATAGCCAAGGCCGAAAGCATGCGCATATCTGCAACTCCCATCTAGCAATTCTCGGCCATCTATTTACCTTTGCCGTTCGTCGAGGAAACGATAGTATTATATAGATATAAAAACAGTATTGACATATGGGGTCTCGGATAAGCCCCAGCCCGGAGGTACCATGGAAGAAGGTTACATAATGCGTTCTGCCCTCCTCCTTCTCGTCCTCGGTCTATCGGTCCAGGCAGGCTGGGGCGATCCCCTGCCGCCGGAGAGCCCGGTAAAGCTGATATTCATCCATCACTCCACCGGCGAGAACTGGCTAGCTGATGGTAACGGCGGCCTGGGCCTCGCCCTCCGGGAGAACAACTACTTCACAAGCGATACCAACTACGGATGGGGGCCGGACTCCATTGGTGACCATACCGATATTGGCCATTGGTGGTTGTGGTTTCGAGGTCCTGATAGCGCTAGATATCTCGAGGCCCTCTACGATGAGGGTGGTCAGCATTCTTACTACTCCCGCTTGCCCGAGGATCCGGGCGGTGAGAACAGCATCGTGCTCTTCAAGTCGTGCTTCCCAAACTCGGCCCTGAAGGGTGGATTGAACGACCCCATCCTCCCAATAGAGGAGAATCCCCTTCGGGGAGAGGACTGTTGGTCACCACATCATACGCTTGCTAACGCCAAGGGCATCTATTCCGATCTTCTAGAATACTTCAAAACGAGGCCAGACAAGCTCTTCATAGTGATCACAGCTCCTCCTCTCTCGGACCCCACATATTCCGCCAACGCTAGGGAGCTGAATCGATGGCTCGTCGAGGATTGGCTGGACGGCAACGATTGCTCCAACGTCTTCGTCTTCGACTTCTTCAACGTCCTGACCTCGAACGGCGGAAGTCCTGCTGTAAACGACCTCGGGATGGGGGAAGGGAACCATCATCGCTGGTGGGACGGATCGATACAACATCAGGTGGAGGTCCCATGCAACACCCTCGCCTATCCAAGCGGCGACGACCACCCAAGCCAGGCCGGGAACCTCAAGGCAACTGGGGAGTTTTTGCCCCTCCTTAACCTGGCTTACGGGCGCTGGATGGATGCTAGACGGTCCTGGACTGGTCTTGGAGGATGGACCCAAGAGCGACCGGCAATGATCAGAGACGGGGATGGCGAGGTCCATGTATTCGCAATAGGGCTGGATCGAGCGCTATGGGACTACTACATGGGCGAGTGGCATAGCCTCGGCGGCGTTCTGACATCGCCTCCCTGGCCCATCTGGAACGAAAGCTGCATCCATGTATTCGCTCGCGGCGAGGATGGCGGCCTCTGGGATCGCGTGGTCTGCGGAGAGGCCGGCCTGGGGGGGAGCTGGCACGGCCTTGGTGGATACCTGACGGGGGGCGTCACAGGGGAGGCAGACTCGCTGGATCCAAACCTCATCCGCCTTGTTGCAAGGGATGGTGGGGGGGCCCTCTGGATGATGGTGGTCGACTCCACCGATCTATCGGGAAAATGGCAATTCCTCGGCGGAGTATCCAGCTCCGCACCGTTCTTGATAGGCGACGCCATTGGACGGGTGCATATTCTCGTCCAGGGGCTGGATGGCGGCCTCTGGGATTGCGTAATCGACGGCTTGGGGGGCGTGGATTGGGTCTCACCTGGTGGACGGATCACATCCGGCGTCAGTGCGTTGAAGGGGCCGGACGGATCGCTCGATATATTCGTTCGGGGGGAGGACGGCCATCTCTGGATTTACAGGATGGATGCAGGCCTTGCGGGGAGCTGGCATGATGGGGGCGGCTACATATTGCCGGTCGAGGGCGGCTACAGCGCAACGCCGGAGGTCGCAAGGGATGGTCGTGTCTTCCTACGAGGCGGAGACGGCAATCTCTGGGAGGGCCTCGTCCCAGGTGGAGAGGAATGGAGATATCTTGGGGGCCAGATGACGACCGATCCTTGCGCCCTGGGGCGAGAGGTCTCGATTGCGGGAGCAGGCGGCGATCTCTGGCTCTTCGCCGCTCCCGACTAGATCTCGGGGAGGAGGCGGTCTATCTCCTGGTTCATCAGATCCAGCTCCTCGTCCGATAGGGGGTTTGGGCTTGCCCGCTCCTCGTTCATGCATATTGCGCGGGCAAGCTCCCGGAATGTCCCGGCGATCTCGGACTCGGGAGCGTACTGGAGGACGGTCTGGCGCCTGATCTCTGAACGGGGGATGATATCGCTCATCGGCATCCTGCCGATGACGTGCGTTCCAAGGCGCGAAGCGAAACCCTCGACGATTCCAGGCTCGTCCACGACGCTTCGTCCGTTGTAGATGATACCACCAAGGGAGACTTTGCCTCTCCTGGAGAACCTCTTTATGCCCTTGCAGATGTTGTTTGCGGCATAGATAGCCATGGGGTCGCATGTCGAGACAATATAGACGTCCTCGGCAAGGCCGTTTTTCAGAGGCATGGCAAATCCTCCGCAGACCACGTCGCCCAGGACGTCGTATATCATCACGTCGGGCTTCATCTCTTCGAAGGCACCAAGGCGGTCGAGCATATCCGCTGCGGTCATCACGCCTCGGCCTGCGCAGCCCACGCCCGGCTCTGGGCCTCCGGCCTCCACGCAGATGACCCCATTGAAGCCTTGGAAGACCACCTCCTCTAGTCGCATCCCTTTGGGCCCCTTCGCACGAAAGACGTCCAGGACCGTTGGAATCCTTCGGCCCATCAGGTTCCTCGTTGTGTCGGCCTTCGGATCGCAACCCATGACCATAACCCTTTGCCCTCCTTCGGCAAGGGCTGCGGCCACGTTGGAGACGCAGGTGGACTTGCCTATCCCACCCTTGCCGTATACGCAAAACTTCCTCATGAGATCATCCTTCATCATCCTTCGCATCAAAGCCAATCGGCATCGAGCAGACAACATATGACGATTCCGGCCTCGATTATGAAGCTATCCCTGGGGCCAAATGCATCGATCCCAAATCGATCCCGACTGGATCCCCCCAATTCGCGCCCCGTCCGATCTCCTGTGGATCACCCAAGGCGGGTCAGACCGCTTCCAGGGGGAGGATGTAGGGCCGGCCGTCGCATCCTACGAGCACCTCCGCTCGAACGCCGTAGACGGAACGGATGTTCTCCTGGGTAAAGACCTCCTCGGGAGAGCCGATCTCATGGATCATTCGATCCTTGAGCATCACAACCCTATGGGAAAATCGGGAGGCAAGGTTGAGGTCGTGCATGGCCATCACTGCCGATATTCCCCTCTCCCGGACGAGCCTCTGGATGGTCTTCATGAGCTCCAGTTGGTGGAGTATGTCCAGGTTGCTCGTAGGCTCGTCGAGCAAGAGGATCTTCGGCTCCTGGGCGAGCGCCCGGGCCATTGCGATCTTCTGCTTCTCACCGCCGCTGAGCTCATCGAAGTAGCGGGAGGAGAACCGTTCTATCCCCATGAAGCGAAGCGTCTCTGCGACGACTGAGATGTCCCTTTGGGTGACCCGCCAGCCGATGTGGGGGCGCCTGCCCATCATCACTATATCGAAGACTGTGTAGGGAAAGACCTCCGCCGTGCTCTGAGGGACGTAGCCCATCGATCGGGATATCTCTTTTCCGCTCATCCTTGCTAGATCCCGGCCGTCTACAAGGACCGATCCCCTGTTCGGCTTCAGTATGCGGTCGATGCACTTGAGAAGGGTGCTCTTTCCCGCTCCGTTTGGGCCGACGAGGCTTACGACCTGGCCTTCGCTTACATCGATGGCGATATCCTCCAGGGCGAGCGAGCCGTTGTAGCCGAAACAGAGGTCTTTTATGCTGAGCCTCACTGCCACCACCTCCTCTTCTTCCTGACGAGCAGGTAGAGGAAGAATGGAACGCCGATGAAGGATGTAACGATTCCAACAGGTATCTCCGTCGGCTGGATCGCCGTCCGGCAGGCGGTATCCGATATAAGCAGCACCAATGCTCCCATGAGGCCGGATGCCGGGATTAGGTAGCGATGATCGCTTCCCACAAGGAGCCTGCAGAGATGCGGCGATACGAGTCCGATGAAGCCGATGATCCCTGTAAATGAGATCACAGCAGCCGTAAGGACCGAGGCCAAGCTCAGGCAGATGACTCGAACCCTGCCTACGTCTATTCCGAGGCTTTTGGCCACCTCCTCTCCCGCGCTGAGGGCATTGAGGTCCCAGGAGTAGCGCATGATGGCGAGCGTGAGGACGAGGACCAGCGGTACCAATATGGTCAGGTTCTCCCATCGGGAGGTGTAGAGGCCGCCCATGAGCCAGAAGACTATCTCCCTCAGCTCCTCGTGGCCGGAGACGTACTTGAAGGAGGATATGATGGCCGAGAAGAGGTAGCCCATGGCAACGCCGGCCAGTATCAGCGTCTCGACCGAGGTTCCCTTTATGCGGGATATGCTGTAAACTATGACCATGGTGAGGAGGCTGAAAGAGAAGGCGCTCAGCACTATGACGTAGCTTCCGCCCTCAGCCCCCATCACAATGGCGAGCGCTGCCCCGCAGGCCGCCCCCGAGGAGAGGCCGAGCGTATACGGCGATACAAGCGGATTTCTAAGCACCCCTTGCATGGCAGCTCCTGCAATCCCCAGGCTCAGCCCTGTCATCACAGCCATTATGATTCGAGGAAGCCTTAGCTGGAGGACCACCATCTGGGCGAGTCGGCTTGGCTCCTCCATCGGAAGCAGCCATGATAGGACGGCTGAAAAGGACTCGAATGCACCAAGGGATGCCGCTCCAAGGGAGATTGCGAGAACCGCCACAACGATGAGAACGGCCAGGAGGAGGAGCGAGATGGCGACCTTTCTCCAACTCGCCTGGAGATAGGTCGCCTCCGCGGAAATCGCCTCTTGGGCCGTATTCTCATCCGAGATATCCAACAGCTATAGCCTCCCATCAACTTAATTGATCCGAACTCAACTTCATTTGATAAAAAGGCATCGTCGGCCATCGCCCCCCTGCTTCACGCTGGCCAATCGTCCTCAGGGGTAGACGTAGGTCCCCTTCAGCTGTAGCCCGTAGAACCTCTCCATCATCTCCTCGTGGACCTCACCTGCATCGAGATCGCCGAAGAGGTCTGGATGGAACCACTTGGCCATGTAGATCTCCCCTATGACGGATCTGATTCCGCTTGCAAGCCTGCTGTTGTAGACGTAGACCCGTTCGTCCCTGACGGCACTCACCTGGGCGAGCCCTGGCCGGCCGAAGATTTCTTCCTTCGCATGGATCATCTCATCCCTGGAGATCTCCTCTCCCTCCACAGACCATATGGAGAGGATGATAACCTCGGGATCCCTCTCGGCAACCCACTCAGGGCTGACGGTGGGGTACTTGACAGTCTCCCCAGCTGCGATATTCTCCCCGCCGGCAGCGTCGATGAGCTGGTTGTCGCTCGTCTGAGCTGAAGCGGTCTGATAGGCTTGGTCCCTCTCGAGAAATACCCTCGGCCTATCGGAGAATCCTGAGACTCGCCCTTCTACCATCTCTTGGTAGCCTTCGATGAACTCGATGAGATCAGCTGCCCGAGCCTCTCTTCCAAGGATCTCTCCGATGTTTGCTATCGCTTGGGCGAGGTGCTCTGGGTCGACGAAGCTCTCCTCCACCACAGCAATTCCCGCATCCTCCATCAGGGCTCGGTTCTCTTGGCTAAGCATCGTGTCTGCGATGACGACCTCGGGTTGGGCCTCAAGTATAAGCTCCATGCTGGGCGAGTAGGAGCTCTTTCCCATCTCGGGGACTGAATCGAGCGATGGGGGAAATTGAGATGTCCCGCCCCGTCCAACCAGTTGCCCCACTCCATCTAGGGCGCAGATGAGCTCCGAAGCCGAGGAGGAGAGGGATACGATCCTCTCGGCCGGTCCGGCGAGGTCCGCCGACTGGCCTGTGTAGTCTACGATCGTCACGGCAGCCGCGCCCCCCGCGGTGGCGAGAAGGCAGAGGACGGCCAAGATCCCTATGGGCACATGTGTTGGCTTCATGAAACTCAACTCAAATTAATTTTATGTATAGTAAGTTTATTTGATTAATAAGCCTTTCGCTGCGATATCACATCGTGCAGAGCATCAATCGGGGATGGACGTTGCAATCGGTCGCAGGGAATCCCCGTCGAGGACTATTTGCTTATCTCGATGGTGGAGCAGATGGTCGTGATTCTGAAATAGGTTGGAGTTTCTATAACCCGTCTATAGCTTGCGATCTCATGTAAAATTTCTTTTTACAAGAAACCTAACCACAAAGGAACAAAGCCACAAAGGACGCACAAAGAGCA
>Ga0268276_1000173_pt1 | contig 78659 bp, 90 predicted proteins | sample saktaG_4_FD_190145 | JGI IMG/M metagenome (GOLD analysis project Ga0268276, IMG submission 190145) | Saline water microbial communities from Sakinaw Lake, British Columbia, Canada - sak_2010_1_5_45m | ecosystem: Environmental > Aquatic > Non-marine Saline and Alkaline > Saline ... | reverse complement strand
CTAAATTTTTGCCAAAAAAAGAAGGAAATTTCTGTATTTCTGAATATAATAAAAATCCTATAAAAATATCATTAAATTATTTTTTAAGAGGCCAAGAGCGTGAGATTCCATTTATTGCATATGAAAGTATTAATAATTATGTTTCAAATATTTCAAGAGTTGTCATTAATTACGAAGAAGAAGTGCCATTTAGATCTGATTTCAAGCAAAAAGCAATTGGTGATGAAATGCAAAGAGAATTTCTTTTACCCTTAGTTAAAAAAATCCAAAATTTCGCACCTTCTGACAAAGTTGAACAAGCAAGAATCGCAATTAGTCTAGTTCAAAATATTCCTTATGGATCTCCTCAGAAAAAAACATCTTTTGGGGGTGTTGAGGTGGATTATTCTAAGTATCCTTACGAAGTTTTATATGATAACGAAGGAATCTGCGGAGAGAAATCTCAACTTTTAGCATTTATACTTAAAGAGTTAGGGTATGGTGTTTCAATCTTTTATTTTTCAGAGGAAAATCACGAAGCAGTTGGGATACAATGTCCCTTGGATGAGAGTTTTTATGGCAGTGGTTATTGTTTTGTTGAAACAGGCGGACCTGCTATAATCACAGATTTTTCTATGGAATTTACTTCTAGAATAAAATTAAGAAGCCGACCCGAGATAATTTTGATTTCTGAAGGAATATCTTTACCAAGTAATATTTATGAGTATAAAGACGCAGAGACTCTAAATAATATCCGTGAAAGAAATCTCTTGGGAATTTTTAACCTATGGAGATTTAGCAAAATAAAAGAAAAATATAATCTTTTAGAGATTTATAGTCAAAATAACAATTAGAATTATTCAACTACGGCTTTTATTCTCCTAATGCCTGTAGCAACAGATTCTTCCTTTTTTATCTGGAATTTTCCAATTTCTCTGGTATTTTTTACATGAGGGCCACTGCAAATTTCTTTTGATATTTCTTTCCCTTTGTAACCAATAGAATAAACTTTTACTTTTTCCAAATATTTATTTTCAAAAACACCTTGAGCGCCTTTTTGTTTTGCTTCTTTTAAAGACATTTCTTCATAGAAAATCGGAAGATTATTTTTTATTTTGTCATTAATCCAGGCTTCAATTTTTTGTTTTTCTTCTTCTGTAAGTTTTCTGTCAAAATTAAAATCAAATCTTAATCTTTCAGACGTAATATTGCTTCCTTTCTGGCAAATTTTATTATCTTTAAGAATAATTTTTAAGGCTTCATTAAGCAAATGTGTTGCTGTATGAAGTTTTATTGTTTTCTCTTCCATATTTCCTAAACCAGATTTGAATTTCCCAATAGAAGCAGCTCTTGAAAGTTCTTGATGCTTTACAAGTTCTTTTTCAAATCCGTTTTCATCTACTTTTAATTTAAATTTTTCTGCAGTTTCTTTTGTTAATTCTAATGGGAAACCATAGCTTTGATAAAGAAGAAATGCGGTTTTCCCATCTAAAATTTTTTCCCCGGAATTTATAATTTTTTTCAATATTTTTTCACCCTGTTCCAATTTTTTCAAAAAAATCTCTTCTTCTTTATTTAATTCTTCAATAATTCTTTCTCTGTTTTTTTTAAGATATTCATAATCTTCGTATATTTTAAAAACCGGTTTAGCTATTTCGGAGATTTTTTCTTTAATATCCAATTCTTTTGCGTGTCTTATTGCTCTTCTAATTAATCTTCTTAAAACATATCCTTGCCGGGCATTACCTGGAACAATTCCCTCTGCTAATATAAATATCGAAGCCTTGACATGGTCTGCAATAATCCTCATGCTTTTTTTATATGATAGATTCTTGTAACTTTTTTTAGAAATTTTTTCAATTTTTTCGATAATTGGCTTCCAAATATCTGTTAGATAATCATCATTTACCTTGTTTAACACAGCAACTATTCTTTCAATCCCTCCTCCAAAGTCAATGTTTTTTTGTTTGGCTTCTTCATAAACTCCTTTTTCATTTTTATCGTACTGCAATAAAACATTATTTCCGATTTCAACCCATCTTTTATCTGATGGATTAAATTTTTCTGGGGCAGGAAGTTTATCAGAGTTCCAGTAAAAAATCTCTGTATCTGGACCACAAATTCCAATATCCTCTACAGGACCCCACCAATTTTCTTTTTTATCAAGAAAAGAAATTCTTTTTTCATTAATTCCTAGAGATTTCCAAATTTTTGCAGATTCAATATCTTTTGAAGCAAAAGAATCTCCTTTAAAAACAGAGGCGGCCATTTTTTCCTTGTTTAGTTTTAATTCTTCTGTCAAAAATTCAAAACTCCATCCAATTGCTTCTTTTTTCCAATAATCTCCAAGACTCCAATTTCCAAGCATCTCAAAAAAAGTGTGATGATATTCATTTCCTACTTCACCAATATCTGTTGTTCTAATACACCTCTGCACATTTACAAGTCTTTTTCCAGAGGGATGTTTTTTACCTAAAAGATATGGAATTAGAGGATGCATTCCTGCTGTTGTGAACAGAACAGAAGAATCTTCTTTTGGTAAAAGAGATGCAGAAGGGATAATTTTGTGTTTTTTAGACTCGAAAAATTTTAAATATTTTTTAATAAGCTCTTTACGACTTAGACTTCTTTTTATCATATCCTTTTATTAGAATCAAAGTTTTAAAAGTTATTTGATTAGTTTTTATATTGCTTCTACTCTAAGTTCATCAAGCTTTTTTTCTATTTCCTTTATTTGCTCTTCTAAACCCGCATCATAAGAAATTTTAGAAGATTTCGGTGCTTCTTTCTCTTCTTCACTCTTTTTCAATATTTCTGGCAATCTTGGTTTGGGGAGATTTCTCTGCAATTTTCCTATATTTGTCTTTATATCTTTAATTTTCTTAGCACAATCTCTTTTTAACTCTGATTCTCTTATTCGATACTCCCCATATGTTCTTACTGCCTGCGCAAGTTTCAACAACCTCATTTCAGAAGAAAGAACATTCTTTTTAGCAATTACTGCTTCTCCATAATCTAATTTTATGTGTATCGTAGTATCTTTAGACATTTTATTTGAAAATTTATGCAAAATAATGAATTTTAATTAACTCTTTTAGATTTTAGAAAAAATATCTCTATCAACTTTTTCTATGTGCCCTTTCATTAATCTTATCTCGTTCTCCCATTCACGAAGTTCGAGATCTTCCTTTTCTCGGACTTTCCTCATTTCTTCAAGAGTTTTTTCAATTTCTAAAAGCTTCTTTTTTATATTGCTAAAAATTTTTAGAGATTCTTCAAATTTATCTATTCTTACGAATATTGGTTCTTCTGCGCTGGTTCCGCTCTCAAAAATTCTTCTTGCATTTTTTTCGTAAGGCTTTTTCGAAATTTCTTTTTCAAAAATTTTTAGGGGTTGGTCTCTTATTTCTCTAGTCATAACTTTTTTTATTGGACTTTTAGACATTTCATATTCCTCTTCAAATTCATCTTCACTTCCAGAAATAGCACCTTTAATAGTGTCTTGTGAAAATCTTGCACCTAAAGAATTAGAAGGAAAACTAGGTAAACCGTATCTGATTTTTTCTTCTTTTTCTAATGAAGGAAAATCAGGCAATTTTGGCAAATCTGGCAATGAAGGAATTACCTCTTTCTTTACCTCTTTTTTATTTTTACCAAATAATCCCATTTGTTAATTGAATATAGATTTTCTGATATATATAAAATATCCTACAGGTTTAAAAACCTTTACTCTTTATAAAGAAATAATCTAAACTAAAAGTTATTAAATTGTCTTTTGCTGATTTTGTAGAGGAACAAACCGAAAAATATCTATTTAAACTGGCTTTAAACTTGAAATGCTAAACAAATTTCTTAAAGATTCTATGGCTCTTGCTGTGGGAAAACCTGCAGAAGAAATCACAGATCTTTTGGACGCGCCGAAGTACGTTAATGAATTTATAATCGCCAAAAAACTTAATCTGACAGTTAATCAAATAAGGAATATTTTATACAAGGCTTCAGATTATGGTTTGGTTTCTTCAATAAGAAAAAAGGATAAAAGAAAAGGGTGGTATACTTATTTTTGGAAAATTGAAATCTTAAAATGCCTTGAATTTTTAAGAAATGAATATCTTAAAAAATTAGAGCAATTGGAGCATCAAGCAAAAAGCAGAGAAACTAAAAGGTTCTATTTTTGTGACAGATGTAATATAGAACTTAATGAAGAAAATGCACTTCTGCACAATTTTACTTGCAATGAATGCGGCTCTATCTTTGTTTTGAAAGATAATGTGAAAGCCATAAAGGAAATGAGAAAAAATTTTGAAAAATTAAAAAAAGATTTGAGTCTTATAGACGAAGAAATTAACAAAGAATTGGAGAAAACTCAGAAAAAGAGATCTCGAGAAAGAATCAAGGAAGAAAAGAAGAAAGCCATCAATAAAAAAAGAATTTCAAAACAAAAGAAATCTGCGAGCAAAAAAATTAAGATTAAAAAACAGAAAAAAACAAAACCAAAATCTAAAAAAATTTTAAGGAAAAAACTCGTCAAGAAAAAAGCCGGAAAAAAATCAAAAAATAAAAGAAAAAAGAAGAAATCTAAATGATTTAGAATGAAAAGACAGCATAATTTTTATCCAAAAAAAAGAAAAATTCTCGGCCGCCTTAATGTTACAATATCTTTAATTCTAATAAATATCATAGCTTTTGTTCTTTTTTCGATTCTTCTGAGATTAGATATTCCAATAGACTCCATCGCAATAAAACCGTCAAACATTTTGCAAGGCAAATATCTCTGGACTTTTGTTACGAGTATGTTTATGCACGGAGGAATTTTCCATATTTTTGCAAACATGTTTTCTCTGCTTTTTGTAGGAAGTCTTATTGAAAGAATACTCGGAGCAAAAAGATATTTTTTCTTTTATATGGGTTCTGGCCTTTTTGCAGGATTATTTTTTGTCCTTGCTTCATTAATCTTCACTGTTGATTTCAATACTTTTGCAGTCGGCGCATCAGGGGCCTTGTTCGGATTGGTGGGTTTATTGGTTCTTCTAACTCCAAATCTGCCTGTTTTTATTATGTTTATTCCCATTCCAATAAAAATCAAATATGCGGGTCCTGGAATTTTAATTGTTTTATGGTTTGTGTCTATTGCAGGAGACATTCCTATAGGAAATACAGCTCATTTGGGAGGATTAATTATTGGAATACTTTATGGAATATATCTAAAAAGAAAATATCGAAGAAAAACAGAATATCTAAAAAAGGTTTTTAGTTAATGAAAAAAGTTTTAATTCAAAATTATCAAATTAATAAAAATGAAAGAAAAAAACAAAAAAAAATTCCAATTTTGTATAAAAGAAAATTATAGGAAATGCGGGAATTATATTTCAGAATCTAGAAATTATATTCTGATTATTTTGGGTTTTTTTATTCTTTTTGTTTTAATTGGGGCATTTATTCCGGCTCCTGAACTCATTGAACAAAAAATTTTAGAATTTATTGAGAATTTGCTTAATAAAACAGAAGGAATGTCTCATTTAGAACTGATTAATTTTATTTTTTTGAATAACATTCAAAGCAGTTTTTTTGGAATGATATCTGGAATTTTCTTTGGTTTTTTTTCTGCAATGATCTGCGCCCTTAATGGGTATATTCTCGGATTTGTTGCTATTAAATCTGCGCAAGTTGAAGGAATTTTTGTTCTTTGGAGACTTTTTCCACACGGAATTTTTGAGTTACCTGCCTTATTTCTTTCATTGGGCCTTGGACTTAAACTTGGAACATTTTTGTTCCAAAAAAATAAAATAATCTCTTTTAGAAATTATCTACGTGAATCTTTACGAGTTTTCCTATTTGTAATAATCCCCCTTTTAATTATTGCAGCACTTATTGAAGGCAGTTTTATATTCTTTCTTAGATAATTCAACACTATTTGATAATTTAGCACCAATTAGAATTCGTAGATAGGATAGATTCATCTAATTTCTTAGATCATTTATGCCCAATATAATAAGAAAAAGAGCCACCATAGCAACAAACCAAAAAATTCCACCCTTAAAGAAAACCCAGGCAGCATGTAAAAAATTAAAATCTTTGCCAAACAAAACCCAAGAATATGCTGAAGAGGCCCACCCTATTAAAATAACTCCTGTAAGTAGGATCAGACCAAGTATAAGTTCAAACCATTTATCCATGGAAACTAATAGATATTTTGATTTAAAAAGATTCTTATCTAACAGCACATATGTTTTTTGAATATGCGAATAGCTTTATAAACAGCTTACTTTTTAGAGAAATTGAAAATATTGCAAAAGAAAAGTTACATGGAAAAGATAAAACCAATAAAAGTTACAAAAGACATGCGAGTTTCTGAAATAGTTAATGAAATGAAAGGAGCAGGTTTCGGAGCTAGAAAAATAGGGCAGGCTTCAGAAATAATGAAGAAAATGTTTTTGAATCCGAATTGCACGATTTTTTTAGGGGTTGCTGGTGCAATGGTTCCTGCTGGAATGAAAGATATACTTATTGATATGATAAAGGAGGATAAAATTGATGTTTTTGTGACTACTGGAGCAAATCTTACACATGACTTGGCAGAAGCTTTGGGAGAGTTTCATTACTCGTGCGATATTTGGGATGATGTGGATTTTTCCAAAAAGGGCTTTGATAGAATTCATAATGTCTTCATGAAAAATACTACTTATGAAAAAATTGAGGGGTTTTTTGAAGAAAATTGGGAAAAATTTCAGAATTGTAAAGACATAACTTCTTTTCTTGAAAAAATCGGAGAATTGTTGCCGGAAAAGGGAAACAACCTTTTAAGAACCTGTTATGAAAAAAAGATTCCTGTTTTTTGTCCAGGCATCTCAGATTCAGGAATCGGACTTATGGTTTGGGGCAGGCTTGCGTCTGGAAAAACATTGAATATAGATGTTTTTGAGGATATGAAAAAAATTATTGATATTTCATGGAATTCAAAAAAGAAAGGGGTTATTTACATCGGGGGCGGAGTGCCTAAAAATTTTATTCAACAAAGTCTACAAGTTTCTACAGGAGCTGATTATGGGATTCAGATAACCGTAGATAGGCCAGAACCAGGAGGAAGCTCTGGAGCACCCCTTGAAGAAGGAATTTCCTGGGGAAAATTAAAATCTGATGCAAAAAAAAACCAAGATTATGTGGATGTTTTTTGTGACGCAACAATAGCTATTCCTTTGCTTTGGGCTTCTGTGAAATAAAATATGTCCTGAGAAAATTTAGATAAAAATTTATATAGGGATAATATTTTTTGCTATTTATGGAGGAAAAATCGATTTCTAATCTGGAAATAGCACCTTTAGAAAATATAAAAAAAGAAGTAAAAGAAGAGATGAAAGAAGATACTAAAAAAGAAATTACCAAATCCCCCCCTAAAAAAGAGAGCTTGGAAGAAAAAAAGAACATAATAGATGTTTTGAAAATATTTTCTCCGGGAACAGCCATAAGAACAGCCTTAGATGATATTCTTCATGCAGGTATGGGTGCATTGATTGTTTTTGAAAAAGAGGGTTTGTATAGTGTTATAGATGGAGGATTTAGAATTAATTGTAAATTCAGCCCATCAAAACTTGTAGAGCTTTCAAAAATGGATGGGGCAATAGTTGTTTCTGCTGATTTAAAAAAAATTCTATACGCTAACACTCTTTTAAGCCCAAGTGTTAAAATTGCAACAAAAGAAACAGGTACGCGACATAAGGCAGCAGAAAGAACAGCAAAGCAGTTTCAAACAATCGTAATCGCTGTGTCTGAAAGAAGAAGAAAGATTTCACTATATTTTGGAAATGAAAGCCATTATCTTGAAGAAACATCTGAAATTTTGAGAAGAGCTGCCGAGACTTTACAAATTTTAGAAAAACAAAAAGATATTTTTGATGAACTTCTTTCTCATCTTAATGTTTTGGAGATTACTAATTTAACAACTATGAGCGATGTTTGTGGGGTTTTGCAGACTGCAGAAATAATACGAAGAATATCTGAAAATGTTAAAAGATATCTAATTGAACTTGGAAAAGAAGGAATTATAGTTAGTATGAGATTAAGAGAACTGATAAAGAATCTAAATAAAGAAAGAGAAAGCATAATCAAGGATTATTTCTCTTCTGGAAGAATAAAAAAAGACGATATGTTAAAGAATATGAATTTTGATTTTTTACTTGAAACCTCAAATATTCTTAGATTCCTTTTTGGGGAGCTTCACGATAAACCAATTTCATCTAAAGGTATGAGAATTCTTTCTAAAACCAATCTGCTTAAAAAAGATGTAAAAATTCTTTTGAACATGTTCAAAACTCCAGATAAACTATTCAATGTCGATAAAGAATCTTTAACAGCCATATTCAAAAATGAGAATTTTGTTGATTCACTTTTTGATGAAATTAAAAATCTAAAAGAAAAAATTCTTATGGGTAAGAGAATTTAATTCAAAATAAATTTTTAATATAATTGTTAAATTAACCGGTTTTTATTTAGATGAAATTCAGATAGATAATAATCCTCGTTATATAGATAATATAGTCAATAATTATCAATTTTCAGAAAAATTTGATTAATGTCTAATTAAAGTTTAAATACTTTATTTTGCTAATCCAAATCATGCTTACAAAAAAACAAGTTGAAGAAATAAAAGAGCACCTCTCAAAAGCTCAAAATCCAATATTTTTCTTTGATAATGATCCGGATGGATTTTGTTCTTTTCTTTTGCTCCAGAGATATATTGAAAGAGGGAGGGGTGTTCCAATAAGATCTTTTCCAGGATTAGATAAAGATTATCTTAGAAAAGTAAGTGAATTCAGAGCAGATTATATTTTTATTTTAGATAAACCTGTTGTTTCTGAGGAATTCTTCAGAGAAGTAGAAAAAATAAATATTCCTGTGGTTTGGATAGATCATCATGCTATTGAAAAAGAACTGATCCCTCATTTTGTTTCTTATTACAATCCTTTATTTAATCGGTCTAAAAAAAATGAACCTGTAACCGCTCTTTGCTATCAAATAACTGATAAAAAAGATAATTTATGGATAGCTATGGTTGGATGCGTTGCAGACCAGTTTATGCCTAAATTTTATAATTTCTTCAGGAAAAAATATCCAGATTTAGCGGCCTCATCAAAATATCCCCCAGACATTTATTATCGCTCTCAAATCGGAAGAATTGCAAGACTTATGGATTTTGCCCTTAAAGATACAACAACAAATGTAATGAATATGGTAAGATTTATGATAAAAGTCAAAACACCTTATGAGGTTCTTGAAGAAAATAGTAAGAATTATACAATGCACCGGAGATTTAAGCAAATAGAAATAAAATATCGGGATTTATTGAAAAAAGCAAGCCCTATTGGAAGAAATAAAGAGAAAATGCTTTTTTTTCAATATGGTGGAGATTTAAGCATAAGTGGAAATCTTTCAAATGAATTATACTATCTTTTTCCAGAGAAAATAATTGTTGTTGTTTATATCAAGGGAGCAAAAGCGAATGTTTCTATGAGGGGAAAGAAAGTTAGAGAAGTAATAATTGAAGCAATAAAGGGTCTTGAGAATGCTAGTGGCGGAGGCCATGAAAATGCTGTTGGTGGACAACTCAATATAGAAGATTTAGAGAAATTTAGAGAGAACCTTAAGAGACTTATCGGTTAATTTTCAATAACTTTTCCCAATATAAACAACTTCTTTTGCAGGCTTGTTGCATATGGCGCAATTTCCAGAAGGAATTTCTTTTTTTGTTGCAAGGGATCCCCGAACCTCTGCACTGATTTCCTTTTCAACATATTCTGCGCATTTTATTCCCTCTTTTTCTATTGAGCAAAAATTTGTTTTTGCGATTTTGCCTTCTTTAATTGTTTTTTTAATTTCTTCTTTTGTTTTACAATTTATTATATTGCTTTCCAATAATTTTTCAGCATTTTTCTTTAATCTACTGTCAAATTCTTCTGCATATTTCTTTAATTTGTTAAGATTTTTTAAAGAAAGAATTTCTTTTTTCATAATATCTCTTACAAATAAAGTTAAATTGTTCTTTTTCAGTTCTTTTTCACCAATTTCAATTCTAAAGGGAACACCTTTTAATTCCCATTCGTTAAATTTCCAACCAGGAGTATAAAAATCTCTACTATCAATTTCAACTCGGTAGTCCTTAAGCTTGTTCTTTATTTTTTTCGCGTATGAAATTATTTTTTCTTTATTCTCTTTTGTATAAATTGGCACAATTATTAGTTGTGTTGGAGATATAGAAAATGGAAGCACTAGTCCTTTGTCATCTCCGTGCGTTGATATTACAGACACCAAAATTCTTGAAATTGCCGGGCCGTATGCTGTTGTCCATAGATAATCCTCCCTTCCTTTTTCGTCTTTAAATTTCGCATCAAATGCTTTTGAAAATTTCTGCCCCATTAAATGTGTCGAAGGTTGTTGAATTAGTTTTCCGTCTGGCATAAGAACATCAGAACCTATGGTGTATTCAGCACCAGCAAATTTGTCCCAGGTGGGTCTTTTTAATGGAAGAAATGGAATTCCGAATTTCTGATGCATAATGCTTTCTGTAATCTGGATATCTTCTAAAACCTGGTCTTCTGCTTGTTTTTTTGTTGCAAAAGCATTGTGAGATTCTATCCATTGAAATTCACGCCCTCTAATTAAAGGACGAGTTGCTTTTGTGTCTAATCTAAATACAGAACCTCTTTGGTAAAGTTTTAATGGCAAATCTCTATGACTTCTAATCCAAAGTTTGAACATAGGTGTGAAAAGTGTTTCACTTGTTGGACGAAGAGCGAGTCTGTCCTCTCCTTTTTCTGTCTTAAGCCAAAAAACTTCTGGCGTAAATCCCTGAACATGATCTGATTCTTTTTTTAAATTTGCCTCTGAAATTACAGAGGGCATTATTACTGGCTTATGATTTTTTTCTTGAAGCTCTTCCTCGTAAAAATCATACATTTTTTCTATAATTAGAGTTCCCCATGGTCTTATTACGATAAATCCTTTGATTTCTAAACGAGTATCAACTATCTCTGCTTTTTCAATAATTTGAGAATACCACTTACTAAAATCTTCTTTTTTTGCTGTTATACCTTCATTAGATTGTTTTTCTTTTTTTGTCATTTTTAATTTAAGAGTATTCTATTCAGAGCTTTCGATGAAATTTCATTTACAGATTCCTTTATAAAGTTTGATTCAAGAGCAAAGCCGAGACTTTCTGCACTTCCAACTTTGAAATTATTTATTCCAATTACCAGGCCTTTTTTATTTATTAATGGGCCACCTGAATTTCCTGGATTTAATGCAGCATCAGTTTGTATATAGGAATTTACTCCATTTAATCCTTCTCGGTGCACAGCCGAAACAATTCCTTGAGAAGCAGAAAACTGAAGTCCAAGGGGATTTCCAATTGCAACCACCTTCTCTCCAATTTGTACTGTTTCTGAATCCTCTAAATTTAATGGCTTGTATGGGCTTCCTTCAATTTTTAATAGAGCTATATCAAATGTGCTGTTATAACCAACAAAATCTGCATTAATTATTTGTTGTTGATATGTAATTATTCTTATATTTGGGGCTAATCCTCCAAAACTATCTGCTAAAACATGTGCATTGGTCACAATAAACCCTTCATCATGAATTATAAAACCTGTTCCTTGTCCAAAATCTGTTTTTACAGTAACTACAGAAGAAATAACTGTTTCAATTATTCCTGAAAAATCTTCTCCAACAGAAGCTTTTAAGTAATTAAATTCTTCATAAATGATTCCTAGCTGTGAACTTGTTTGCTTGAGTTCTTCTTTAATTGAAATAAGGCCATCTGACAAAGAACCAATGTCTGATTTTGTTTCTAATCTTAGTTCATTTATTTGCTTATCAAATACTTTATAATGAAGCTCTTGCCGAACAAAAATCATATATGTAAATATGCTTAAAGTTACCATTAAAATAAGAATCAAAGATGTAAAGCTTCCAATAATCCATTTGTGGTGCTTCTTTAAATGTATATGGTGAATCTTTTGCACACGCTTATCTGATGGCATTTAAATATTAAAATATTAACATATAAAAACCTAACTTATTTTTATTTTGAAAGGCTTAGCAAAGGCTCGTAAGTCAACGGATAGACTCTTCGGCTTCGGACCGAAAAATGAGGGTTCGATTCCCTCCGAGCCTATATTAGGCTGAAGACTTGGCATTTCATTAGAAATCTCCGAGCCTGTTAAAATGATGAATAAAAAGAGGAAATTTTTTTCAGCAGCATTTACTTTAACAGGAACTATAATAGGGGCAGGAATACTCGGACTTCCGTATGTTTTTGCAAAAGCAGGATTTTTTATAGGTTTGTTTTGGCTTATTTTTTTAGGATTGATTCTTCTTTTTGTAGGCCTCTGCATGGGTGAAATTACATTAAGAACAAAAAAAATATATCAATTACCAGGATATTCAAATAAATATCTGGGTAAATGGGGTGGAAGAGTTATGTTTGTTGCAATTATTTTTGGAATTTATTCTGCTCTTTTAGCTTATTTGATAGGAGAAGGACAAAGTCTTTCAAAACTTTTTACAGGAGGAGTTGAATATGCTTTTATCTTTGGAATCGGTTTTTGGATGATTATGACATATCTTTTAAAAGGAGGGCTTGAGAGATTGAAAAATATTGGATTTTTTGGAGTTATTGCTGTTATTATAATTATTACTCTTGTTTTTTTAATCCTTTTACCAGAAGTAAAAATAGAAAATATTAATTATGTAAATTCCTCAAATTTTTTTATTCCTTTTGGGGTCGTTCTTTTTTCTTTGCTTGGTCTTAATTCAATACCTGAATTAAGAAGAGAAATTGAGAAAGACAAAAAAATAATGAAAAAAGCAATTATTTTTGGTGCATCAATTCCAATTATCTTGTATCTAATGTTTACTCTTGTTTTTGTTGGAGTATTTGGAGGAAATGTTGCAGAGATTGCAACTCTTTCTTTTACAGGTGTTTTTGGAAAGTTTTTGCTGCTTTTAGGAATATGCACTATGATGACTTGTTTTTTTATATTGAGTTTTGCTCTTAGAGATTGCTTTATATTTGATTTACGGAACAAAAAAATATCATTTTTTTATGTCTCTCTTGTTCCGCTTTTATTATATATCCTTGTTAGTTTCTTTAATTTGGCTGGATTTGTGCGGATTTTGGGATTAGGAGGAGCTATTTCTGGAGGAATAATGGGAATTCTAATTCTTTTTATGAATAGGGCAGCTAAAAAGAAAGGAGATGTAAAACCAGAATATTCAATTAAAATTAATTGGTTTATAATTGGGTTTTTGAGTTTGGTTTTTCTTGCAGGAATTTTATTTGAAATATTTTGATTATTGGAAAGGAATTATATCGCAATAGATTTTTATATCTCTGTTATTTTAAGTTTTTATGGAAAAATCTAAGGCTAGTCCAGGAGATTATGTTGAAATTATTCTATCTACAAAAAGCTATAAGGGTTATTTTTTAGAATCTTCTGAATTAGATAAAAAAATAATCTTAATTAAACTAGATACGGGTTATAATATAGGAATTAGTAAGAAAGATATTGTAGACATTAGAATTCTAAAAAAATTTCAGGAAAAAATCATAGAAAAAGAAATAAGCCGAGATAATAAAAAACCAAATATTGGGATGATTATTACTGGAGGTACAATTGCTTCTAGTTATGATGTAAAAACAGGGGGAGTTGCTCCTTTAGTAAAGCCTGCTGATTTATTTAGGTTCTATCCTGAACTTTTTGAAAAGGTAAATGTTTCTATTATTGAAATTCCTTTCATGAAAGCTTCTGAAGATATGGATTTTAAAGACTGGCAGAAAATAGCGCGCACTGCTGAAAAGCTTCTTAGAAATCCGAATATCAAAGGAATTATAATTACTCATGGAACAGATACTCTTCATTATACCTCTGCTGCTCTGAGTTTTTTTCTTAAAAATTTGAATAAACCTGTTGTGCTTACATATAGTCAAAGAAGCATAGATAGAGCAAGCAGTGATGCAAATCTAAACTTGCAATGTTCTGCTTTAGCTGCGATTTCAGATATAGCTGAAGTTATGCTGGTTGGGCACGCGACCATAAATGATGATTATTGCTATGCAATGCCTGGAACAAAAGTTAGAAAGCTTCATAGTTCAAAAAGAGATGCTTTTAAAATTGTAAATGGAAAACCTTTTGCTAAAATATATCCTGAAAGAATCGAAATAATTTCTAATTATAGATTAAGAAATAATAACAGAGTAAAGGCAGATGTAAAATTTGAGGATAAAATTGCTTTGGTTAAGATTTATCCAGGACAGAATCCAGACATATTGGATTATTATGTAAGAAAAAAATATAAAGGAATTGTTTTGGAAGTAACAGGATTAGGGCATGTTCCTGCAAAACAAGCAAGAAAATCTTGGCTGAAAAAACTCAAAGAAATTCAAAAAAAGAATATTCTAATTTGTGCTGCTAGTCAAACAATCTATGGGCGATTAGACCCTTTGGTTTATTCTAATGGCCGCGAATTGCTGAAAGCAGGAATTCTTTTTCTTGAAGATATGCTGGCTGAAACAGCCTTGGTAAAATTAGGCTATGTTTTGGCTAGAACTAAGAATAAGGAAGAAGCAAGGAAATTAATGTTGACTAATCTTGCAGGTGAATTCTCAGAAAGACTTGAAAATTAAGCCACAAATAGGTTTTATTATAACTTTGTAGGAGTTACAAAAGAAAGATTTAAAAAGATAAACGATGCTTAATTATTATGATAGAGATGAAAAAACTAACTTTTAATCCAAGGACATTAGGTGAGGAGATTGTTAAAGATTCTCTAGAAGCTGTTAGTCAATTAGAGAAGAAAGAACCTCTTTATTTAGTTGGAGGTATGGGGGTTCAGAGTTATTTTCCCACGCTCCTTAGAAGGCCCACATCAGATTTAGATTACTCTATAGTTAGGCCGTTGGGATATCCTGGTTTTAAAGAAATGGTTAAGCCTATTCAAGAATTTTTACAAGATAAAAAATATTTTGTTCAACCTAAAAAGGGTTCTAGTGCATCTATGTTGTTTGTTTATGATAGAAAAACAGAAGATGGTTTAGCTATAGAATTTGCAAGAAGAAATAAAAATAATTTTCAAAAAAGGCAGAATATTTTAGAAAGAGAATTTGAAAATGCAAAATCAAAAATAATCGAAGGAAGAACTAAATCATATACAGTTGCTTGTCCAGAAGACCTTGCTATTCCAAAACTCGTGAGATTGATAAATTCACTTGAAAGATCTCCTAGACTTGAAGAACTTTTGCCAGATGGCCTGAAATCTCTATCTAATGAAGATATTAAAAAAACACTTAGAAAAATAGCAGATTTAAGAGAAGAAACTATGATAAGTTCTGGAGATATAGGTTTAGTAGAGAAACTTAGATTTATTTCAGATTTATATGATGTTAGAGCACTTGCAGAAATTACTGGATTTAATGATGATTACTTTAACAAAATAGAAAAAGAATGGCTATCAATAGATTCAAAGCCAGAACTTAGAAAAAGAATATTTGAAGTAACTCTGCCTGAAAGAAAATTTGAATAAACTTAATAAACTCTTCTTCTTTTTTATAGATTATGCCTGAAATAGAGAATAAAAAAGATTATAATAAACTCGGACTTAAATGCGGACTTGAAATTCATCAACAGTTAAACAGCAGAAAATTATTTTGCAATTGCCCTTCTGTTCTAAGAAAAGATGAGCCGGATTTTAAAATTGAACGAAAACTTCACGCTGTTGCTGGAGAATCTGGAGAAATTGACATTGCTGCAATTTATCAAACATCTCTTGGAAAAAATTTTATTTATGAGGGTTATGGCACTACTTGCCTTGTTGAACTTGACGAATCTCCCCCGAATTCTTTAAATTTAGAAGCCCTAAAAATTGCTCTTCACATTTCTTTGTTATTGAATTGCAAAATAGTTCCATTAACTCAAATAATGAGAAAAACAGTCATTGATGGAAGCAATACTTCTGGTTTTCAAAGAACTGTTTTAATTGCTAAAGATGGATGGGTAGAAACAGAGCATGGAAGAGTTGGTATTCAATATGTCTATCTTGAAGAAGATGCTGCCAGAATAGTTGATGCAGAAAAAAAGATATTTAGATTAGATAGGCTTGGAATTCCTCTTGTGGAAATTGTAACAGCTCCAGACATTAAAACTCCTGAACAAGCAAAAGAAATTGCATTGTATATAGGCCAGATTTTGAGAGCCTGCAATGTTCGCAGGGGAATTGGAACAATAAGGCAAGATATTAATGTGAGTATCGAAGGGCATCCCCGAGCTGAAATAAAGGGTTTTCAAGATCCAAAAATTTTTGTTAGAGTTGTTGAGAAAGAAGTTGAAAGACAATTAAGAAATCTAAATGAAAAAAAGAAAAATCTTGCTTTAGAAGTTAGAGGGGCAAATCCTGATGCCACGACAAGATATTTAAGACCTTTGCCAGGTGCTGCAAGAATGTACCCTGAAACAGACCTGCTTTTATTAAAAATATCAAGAGAAATGATTGATGAAGCTAAAAAAACACTGCCGAAATTAAAGACAGACTTGGTGAAAGAGCTTGAAAAAGATAAATTGAACAAAGAGATGATTTCTTTATTATTAAAACAAGGCAAATTAGAAGATTTTAAGGAAATGATTAAAATTGTCAATAAGCCACACCTTGTTGTTAAGACACTTCTTATTTTTCCTAAAGAAATTGCGAGTCATGAAAAAATTCCTTTTAAGAAAGTTGAAAAAATACTGAACAAAGATATGTTGGGTTCTGTTCTCGAAAATTTTAAAAAAGGAAAAATTACAGAAAAACAAATTAAATCTGTTCTGGAAAACATTGTGAAAGGAATAGATTATGGGGCTTCGTTTAAATTGGATAAAATTTCTTCTTCTGCTCTTGAAGAAAGGATTATGAAGCTCATCAAAGAAAAACCAGGACTTTCTCCAAATGCTTACATGGGATTAATTATGAAAGAATTTAAAGGCAGAATTTCTGGAAGCGAGGTCATGGAAATTATTAAAAAGCATATCTAATATAAATAGAAATGGAAAGAATTTATGTTTCTGATTTAAAAATTGGGAGGGAAGTTTTACTTAGGGGCTGGATTCATGAAATTCGTGAATTATCCAAAACAAAATTTATTCTTCTTAGAGATTTCTCTGGAATTGTTCAGTGTGTAATTAAAGATGAAAAATTAATTAGAAATTTCCACGGGCTAACACTTGAAAGTGTTATTGAAATTAATGGCAAGGTTAAGAAGGCTAATATTAAAGCTGAATTTGCCCGCAACGACGTTGAAATTGAAATATCAAACTTTAAAGTTTTAAACAAAGCAGAAGAACTGCCAATTCAAGTCAATGAAAAAACCATAACTACAGAACTTGCAAAAAGACTTGATTATAGGTCTCTTGATGTTAGAAAACCAAGAATTGCTGCTATTTTTAAAATTCAATCAACAATAATAAATGGATTTAGAGAGTTTTTTTATAAGAATAAATTTGTTGAAATACAACCCCCTGGCATTATTGCGACATCTACAGAAGGGGGGACAGATTTATTTGAACTTCAATATTTTGAAAGAAAGGCATATCTCGCCCAAAGCCCACAGCTTTACAAGCAGTTAATGGCGATTTCTCTTGAAAAAGTTTTCTCTACAAATACAATATGGAGGGCTGAAAAGCACGATACTACTAGGCATATAAATGAAATAAGGCAGATGGATATTGAATGTGCGTTTTATAATGATGTTGAGATAATGAAATGGCTTGAAAAAGTTGTGCAATCTATTGTTAAAAAAGTAATTGAAGAATGTTCTAAAGAACTTAAAATTTTAGAACTTAAATTAGAAATTCCTAAAGCTAAATATCTTACATATAAAGAAGCCATAGATTTATTATCAAAAAAAGGAATTAAGATTAAATATGGAGATGATTTTGAGCCCCAAGCAGAGAGGAAGCTTTGCGATTTATTTCCAAACACAATTGTTTTTACATATGAATGGCCAATAGAATTGAAGCCATTTTATATCTGGCCCAAAAATAAAGAAAAAGGGGTTTCTGGAGGATTCGATGCTCTTTTTGGAGGATTAGAAATTTCTTCTGGGGGTCAAAGAGTCAATATCCCTGAAATTTTAATTCAGCAGCTTAAATTAAAGAACTTAAATCCAGAAAATTTTAAATGGTATGTTGATGCTTTTAGATTTGGGGCCCCGATGCATGCAGGATGGAGTATTGGTTTGGAAAGATTGACTCAAGCAATCTGCAAGCTTGATAATATTAGGGAAGGAACTTTATTTCCAAGGGATAGAAGAAGATTAACCCCTTAAAAATTAAATGATAAATAAAAAATTTATATCTATTGCTGAAGCATTAAAAAAAGGAAGCGGAAGAGTAGCTGTGCATGGATGGATTTATCGCGAAAGAGGGAGCAATGAGTTTAAGTTTATTGTGTTGAGAGATTCTAGTAATATAATTCAATGTATTCTTAAAAAAGATAAATTTCAAGATAAATGGGAAGAAATTGATAAACTACAAGTAGAATCATCATTAGAAATTGAAGGAAGCATAAAAAAAGATAAAAGAGCTCCCACTGGCTACGAGATTGACGTTGATGAAATAAATATTGTCGGAATTTCTAAGGATTTTCCTATAAATAAAAGTTTGAATGAGGAGCTTCTCGGAGATAGAAGACATTTATGGTTAAGAAGTCGAAAGATGACTGCTATAATGAAGATAAGAAGCACTGTATTTAATGTAATTCACGAATATTTTAGGAAAAATAAATTTTATGAATATCAAAGCCCAATTCTTCAAGCTGTTCAGTGTGAGGGAGGAAGTAGTTTGTTTAATGTAGATTATTTTGGGAAAAAAGGAGTATTTCTTGCGCAGACTTGGCAATTATATGCCGAACCTGCAATATTTGCTCTTGAAAAAATTTATACATTGGCCCCTTCATTTAGAGCAGAAGAAAGCAAGACTTCGAGACATCTGACAGAATATTGGCATGCTGAGATGGAAGTTGCTTGGGCTAGTTTTAAGGAGATTCAGGATTATGGTGAAGGATTGATAAAACATGTTGTAAAAAAAGTATTAAAAGAAAATAAACTCGAGCTTGAAATTCTAAAGAGAGATATTAAAAAATTAGAACCCACTGTAAAAAAGAATTTTCCAAGAATGACCTATGATGATGCTTTAAAAATATTAAAAGAAAAAGCAAAAATAAAGATTACTTGGGGAAAAGACTTGAGAACAATTGAAGAAGATGCATTATCCAAGCTTTATGATACTCCAATAATTGTCACAAATTATCCTAAAGAGGTAAAAGCATTTTATATGAAAGAAACAGAAGGAAATCCAAAAGTTGTAAATGGATGTGATTTTATTGCACCTGAAGGATATGGCGAGATTATTGGTGGAAGCGAGAGAGAAGCAGATCCTGAAAAAATAAAGAAAAGATTAATTGAAATGAAAGAAAATCCAGAACATTATTCTTTTTATTTGGATACTAGAAAATATGGAAGTGTTCCTCATGGAGGATTTGGTATGGGTGTTGAAAGAGTTATTTCTTGGATTTGTGGGCTTGAAACAATTAAAGACGCAATCGCGTTTCCTAGAACTATGACTAGATACAAGCCCTAAGCTGCTTTGTTTCTATTTTTCGGGGTTTAGAAACGTTTAAAAATACTAAAAATACAGAGGTTTATTCTAAACAAAGATTTTCAAAATGGAAGAAGACTACGAAGAAGACACAGAAGAACCTGAAGAAGATGAAGAAGAAGGTTCTAAAGAGGAAGAAGACGATTCGCAATAAAATTCCTTTTAATTTTTCTTTTTCTTTTATTTTTTTATAAAATTTGTAATTTTTATAGCAATACTTAAAAACTTTGGCTTTTTTTGTGAAATATGAAGATAAATGGAATTGAATTGAAATGGCTTGGGCATGCAGGATTTTTGATAAAAAATGCAAAAACTATTTACATTGACCCTTATAATATAAAAGAAAATTTAGAGCCCGCAGATATCATTTTAATTACACATAGCCATTATGATCATTGTAGTTACCCAGATATGGGAAAAATCATTAAAGGAGGAACAAGAATTGTTGCTTCTGCAGATTGCCAAAGCAAAATAACTAAGTTTAAGGTTCCCATAAAAATAGAGCTTATAGAACCAAACCAAGAATTAGACCTCGGTGAGATAAAAATTTATGCTCTTCCTTCTTATAATATTGATAAACATTTTCATCCAAAAGACGAGTCTTGGATGGGTTATGTGATAAAAATTGGTGATACAACAATTTATCACGCAGGAGATTCTGATTTAATTCCAGAAATGCAAAAACTTACAGGATATAAAAAATCTGGAAAAGAATTTGTTGCTTTGCTTCCGGTTGGGGGAAGATTTACTATGAGTGCAGAAGAAGCTGCGAATGCTGCAGCATTAATAAAACCAACTCTGGCAATTCCAATGCATTGGGGATCTGTTGTGGGAAGTGAAGAAGACGCAAAAGAATTTGTTGAACTATGTAAAGAGTTTGGAATTAAAGCAGAAATTTTGGAAAGAGATTAAAAAATTCTTTAAAATTTTATTTTTTATTGCTTTTTCTTTAAAAAACACCTATTCTGCACTAGAGAAATATTTTTAAAGAAAAAGAGCTTTGTTTTTTTATAAAATATTAATTTATTCAATTGGGGATTGAATAAATTAATTATATCGAGGTGAATTCTTTGTTACTAGTTGGGGGTTTGTCAACTATTTAAACTTTTCGCAGAAAATTAGGTGGCAAATCTTCAAAAAGTAAAATAAAAAGATGAAAGGAGGTAAAAAAATGGTGTTAGATTTTGCAAAAGAAGCAATTCAGAACGCAGAAACCCACAGTATCAACTTTGATGATTTGAAGGCTGGTAAGGCTAATATCAAGGTTATTGGTGTTGGAGGAATGGGGTGCAATGCAGTAACTTGGCTTTTCAATAAAGGAATCAGTGGAGCAACTGTTTATGCAATAAATACAGATGCCTTGCATTTGAGTGTTTCTAAGGCAGATGAGAAAATTCTTCTTGGTAAAGAACTAACAAGAGGTTTAGGTGCAGGAGGAAAACCAAATGTGGGTAGAGAAGCAGCAAAAGAAGCTCTTTCAGATTTGAAGAAGGCTGTTTCTGGTGCAGATATGGTTTTTGTTTTAACTGGTCTTGGTGGTGGAACAGGAACAGGAGCTACACCTGTTGTTGCACAACTTGCTAAGGAAACAGGGGCTGTTGTTATCGCTGTTGCTACAATGCCTTTTGATTCAGAAAAAGCAAGAATAGACAAAGCAGAGTTTGGTTTGCAAGAATTAAGAGAAGTTACAGATACATGTGTTATACTTGACAATAACAGACTTGTAGACATTGCTGGCCAATTACCTATTGAACAGGCCTTTGCTGTCGCAAATGAGCTTGTAAGCACAATGGTAAAAGGTATTGTTGAAACAATTACTTTACCAAGTTTGATTAACTTAGACTATGCTGACGTTTCTGCAATAATGAAGAATGGTGATGTTGCTGTTATTGGTATCGGAGAAGCAGACACACAAGACAGAGTAAATGAAGCAGTTAGGCAAGCACTTACGCATCCTCTACTTGACGTGGATTATAAAGGTGCTAATGGAGCTTTAATACATGTTACTTGTGGTCCGGATTTAAAATTAGAAGAGTTTGACCATATTGGAAGAATTGTCTCTGATAATTTAAGTCCAGAAGCTAATGTGATAATTGGTGCTAGAATTAGTAAGGAATTTACTGGAAGAGTAAGGGTTATCACTATTATGACTGGCGTTAGATCACCTTATCTGCTTGGAAGAAACTTTGAAGAAAAAACTCAACCTTCTAGAGAGATCTCTGATTTAGGGATAGAGGTTTGGAGATAAGTTATAGAAAATTTCAAAGATAATTTATTTTTAACTTGGGCGTATTTTACGCCCTTTTTTATTTTTTAGAATTATTTATTATTCTTAAACATCTAATTTCTTTTCTTCTTTCATCTTCTTATGTCCGTAGGAATTGAAATAAAGAATATTATCAAGATCTATCTTTGCCTTTCGCGAATATTTTTTTTCATATTCAAAACCAATAGGAAACACGGCTTCAATATTTATTTTTTCTGGAATTTCTAGTATACTTTTTAATTGAGACTCAATAAAGTGTCCAACCCAGCAGGTAGAGAGTCCCTCCTCTTCTAATTTTAATAGAAAATTTTGAATTGCTGCACCTGCTTGCTGTCTCGCGTAAATCTCCCCCCTTTCTTCATATGCATTAACTAATCTAGGAGTATTTGAGCAAACAACCACAATATATTTTGCTTGAGTAATAAAATCTTGCTGTGCTACTTTAGCGATTTTTTTTATTTTTTCAACATCATCTACAAGAATGAATTTTAAAGTATTATATCCTCCGGCAGCAGGAGCGTATCTTGCAGCGTCAATGCATTCAATAATATCACGCCAATCAGGTCTTTTTGATTTAAACTTTCTCACGCTTTTCCTTGATTGAATTGCTCGAGTAAGATCCATAAATTAATTAGAATCCTTTAATATAAAAAGGTTATGAATTCAAAAGCTAATTATTCCTCCACCTAAAACTTTTTTTCCTTTGTATAGAACAATTGCTTGTCCTTCAGAGACACCAGAAATGGGTTTTTTTAGAAGAACTCCAAATTGTTTTTTACTTTTATTGTAAGACAATATACTAGGTAATAATTCACCAACCTGGCGTATTCTTGTAGAAACTTTGGAAATTTTACTTTTACTTGGAATTTCTGAAATCCAGTGTGGATTTTTTATAATTATTTCTTTTTTGTAAAGTGAAGAATGTCCTTCTGGAGCTGCGATGATGGTGTTTGTTCTTGGAATTTTTATTGCCACATACCATCTTTTTAGTTGCTTTCCTTTACCTTTTTCTATTTCTATTCCAAAGCGGGGGCCGATTCTTTGTCCAATAGTATAATAATAAATTCCGTCGTGTTGTCCAATTGTTTTCCCCTCAGGCGAAAGAATTTTTCCTTTTTTTGGTTTTATTTTCTTCTGAAGAAATTTTTTGAGATTTACTTTTCCTATAAAACAGATTCCAACTGTTCCTTTTTTGTTGTAGTTTTCAAATTGATTTTCTTCTGCGATTTTACGTACATGCTTTTTGGTATACTCTCCAATCGGAAATAAAGAATGTCGTAAATCTTTTTGGTTTAATCTATATAAAAAGTAAGATTGGTCTTTTGTTTCATCTTTTCCTCTAAGAAGTTTATAACTTCCTTTTGTCTTTTTTATTCTTGCGTGATGTCCTGTAACAATAAAATCCGCCTTTATTTTTTTAGCGACTTCCCATAAAAGAGGAAATTTAATTTTCTGATTGCAATCTATATCTGGATTAGGAGTTATACCTTTTCTATAAAGATTAAACATTTCCTGCACTACCTCTTTTCGATATTGCTTTTCAAAATCTAATGTTATTAGGGGAATGTTAAGTCTTGCAGCAATTTTCATAGCGATTTTTCTTTCTTCTTTCCATCTGCAAACCCCTTTATCTTTTTTTTCTGACCAATTTTTCATAAAAGCGCCCACAACCTCATAACCTTTTTTCTTCATTAAAAGCGCAGCCACGCTTGAATCTACACCTCCAGACATGGCAACCAGAACTCTTTTCTGCTTCATAAAGAAAATATTGTAAGCTTATTAAAAAAGCTTTCTCCAAAAATTTCAGAAAACGTCCCGGGCAGGACTCGAACCTGCGACCCCATGGTTTCTGCAATTTTTCTTGATTGTAGAAAATCTGATTTATCAGATTTAACAGCCATGTGCTCTAACCGACTGAGCTACCGGGACTCGAATTTAGTAAAAGAAAACTCTATTTAAAAGTTATTCCTTAAGCCCAAAATCATAAATCGGTTTTGTTTGGTGTTTCTCAAGATAACCATATACATTTGCCTGCTTTGAACCCCTTATTAATGAAATAATAGCTTCTCTTGCATTTGAGATTTGTTCTGAATCTCCAATTATACCCACTTTATTGCCTTTTAACTCAAAAAAGCACCGAGTTAGAGTTCCGAGAGTTTTTAGGGTTCTGCCGTTTTTGCCTATAATTCTTGCCCGTATGATTTTCAAATCTTTTCTTTTTGTATAGTCTTTTATATTTAGAAATTCAAATTCATAATCTTGCTCTTTAATGCTTAAAGCTACTGAAAATGGAAATCCAAATTCAAGTGCTTCAATAACCTTTTCTGCAGTATATTCATCTTCTGGTTTTCCTTGAATTTCAATTTCTTTTCCTTGATTTTTTATTTTAATATCTAGTTTTTTCTCTAACTTTATCTTATTTTTTGAAATTCTTGGACTTTTATCACAGATAAATTCTTTCATACTATTCTCTAATTAATTTCTATTAAATAGTTTTTGATTTCTAGAAAGAGTAACTGAAAAGGGTTATTTCTATTCAAAAATCTAAATTATCTGACTTTAGATATCCTTTTTTCTTTAACCATTCAATTTGATTTATTTTATATTTGAAAATAACATCTCCTTTTTCTTTGTCAAATTCCCAAGGCTCTATAATGACAACATCTCCTGGACGAAGCCAAAGAAATCTTTTCAATCTTCCAGGCACACGACAATTTCTTTTTTTTCCATCAAGGCAGTTTACGAGCATTTTATTACCACCGAGCCTTTGTTCTATAATTCCGATTGTTTCTTCTTTTCTTGGTAACCTTACCCGCACAATTTTTTCTTCAGAATTTTCGTTTTCCATTTGAAATTAATTCTTATACTAATTTATTAGATATTATAAATTTAATTTTTTAGATTTAAAAAAGTGCAAGAGAAAAAGGGACACCCTTTATTTCTCCCACTTCTTCTTGAGCAATAATTCCCGCCCTTAAACCGAGAGCTATGGATTTTTGACCAACAAGATTAAATGTGGCATCTTTTTTAGACAAGTTTTCTATTATCTCAAAGATTTCAGCTTCATTGGTTTCTTTTCCTTTATAGAAACTCTCTTTTATGTCTAATTGAAATTTTCCATCTTCAAATTTTTTTCCTAAGAGTTCACTATCACAAACCGCAACCACATCTCTGTATGCTTTGATTATATTTACAAACATTTTGGAAAAAAGATCCCTCAAAAAGCCTTTTTTACTCCTTCTTTGATTGCTTTTTCTGCATTATCTTTTGATATCATGGCACTCATTTTTGTTCCACAAGTATAACAATTGCCCTTTGCCATGTAGCCGCCTCTAACTGTCTGCGCTATTTCTGCATTTTTTATCTCTTTTCCTTTTTCTTTACATTTAACACAATAACCTTTTACCATTTTTTTAAAACAAAAATTTACCTCCAAAGCCTCAAGGCTGTGATGTCTTTTAAATCTTTTTATTATAATAAATAACAAATTTTATCTTGTTGGATGTTTAGCTCCACAAGCTAAACAATGTATAAAATTAATTCTCCCCTCTTTTATTTTCTCTGTATCTGGCTTTTTGCACTCCTTACACAAAACAAATTCCCGCACATATTCTTCTATTTTTTGATTTATTTTTGAACTAGGGACCTTTATATTCAAAACAAACCTATCGCTTTCTTTTTGGCCAGATGCTGCCAATTCTTTTAACATGAATTTTTGAAAATGTTCTGGATTTCTTCTTACATAAGATGCTATCTGATAAAAATTTGTAAGAATTGTTTTTTTCCCTTCAAAATGGCCTTCTATTTTTGGAATAACAAATCTTTCTCCAGATGTAGAAATTTGCTTTACTTTTTTATACGCTTCTTCAAGAAGTTTTTCATAATTTTGCATTACTTTACGAGATGAGGGTGGTTTTTAAGGTTTTTTGAGGTTTCGAATTTTACGATCTAAAAAATTTTAAATTATTTATCCAAGATATCTTATTTTTCCAGGGCGCGGTTCAAAAACAATGCCTTCTTCAAGAAGTTTTTGAATTTCTTGCTGAATCAATAAGGGTGAAATTTCTGAAAATTTTGAGGCAAGCTCTTCCATCTCAATCCCATCATTTTCTTCTTCTTTCTTTATTAAATTGAGAATTTTATCTTTGATTGCGAGAACCTGCTCTTTTGCAATTGGTTTTGCATTAAGAATTTTTTCTTTTTCTGTTTCTAATTTTCTCAGAAGAAGATATTTAGGGTCTGCTTCTTTTACAATTTCTGGAGAAATATATGTTTCGTTGTTCCAATGTCTTAAAGTGCCTATAACTATAACTGTCTTTCCAAGAGTAATATCTTTTAACTTGCTTATTTCATCTCCAAAAATTTTTAATCTTATTTGACCAGAGCCATCATCCAGAGTTAAAAATATATACTTTTTTCCGTCTTCACTAGGATTTTCTATACCTGCTTCGTATTTATCAACTATGTTGCCAATGATATTCACTCTTATTATTTTTTTATCTCCTAGCTCCAAAAACGAGAATCTTTCATTATCTAATGCAGGTTTACCCATTAAAATATCATTTATTCTCAGTTTATACGCTATATTCCTCTTGAATCTTTCTTCTTGTATCATTTTAAGTCCTGGAAACATAACCCTTCTTTGGTTTAAAAATAACTCCATTCACATCAAGTTTTGTTATGGCTTCATCTATTTCTCCAGGGCTAAGCTTGTCCTCTAGCTCTTTTTCTATTTCTTCTATGGGAACCATTTTACCTAACTTACTCTCAAGATTTATTATGGCGTCTCTTACTAAAAAAACCTTGTTTCTTTGAGAGGCAGGCATCCCCCCTGTTCCCCTATCAATGTCAAAAGTTTTTGATTCATAGTCATAACCCACTTGTGTTAAATAATATTTCATTATTTCTATTGCTCTTTTTGCATCATCCATGCTTACTGTTTCACTCAGTCTCATTTTTGCAGATGCTTCTGACATTCTTATTAGTGCCTGAAGCTGTCTTGCAGAAATCGGAATTGGTCTAAGAGCTCCTTCTGAAGAAACAGGCATGTTTCTCAACTCAACATAGAATTTTTTTATCTCTTCCACAGCCTCGTCACTCAATGCAGGCTTTATTCTTTGCTTTGCATAAGCTATATACTTTCGGAAAAGCTCTCTTGGAATTAACATAGCTTCTCCTTTATTTTGATGTGATTTTAAAACATGAATCGCAATAAATTCATCCTTTTTCCTATCAGGCATGTCTCTTAGAGGAAATATAACGTCAAATCTGTTTATTAGAGTCGGAGGAAGGTCAATTTGCTGCGCAATTGGCTGATACGGGTCAAATCTTCCAAATTTAGGGTTTGCAGCTGCTAAAACAGATGTTTCTGCACGCAGAGTTGCCTGAACATTAGCTTTTGAAATAGTAATGGTTTGTTGCTCCATGGCCTCATGCATGGCGCTTCTATCGTTGGGGTCCATTTTTTCTAATTCATCTATGCAAACAAGTCCTTTGTGCGCAAGAACCATTGCACCTGCTTCTAGAGACCAACCTCTAAGATACTCGTCTCTTACTACAGTGGCGGTAAGTCCAGCTCCTGATGCAGATTTACCTACAACATATCTTCCTTTTGGAGAAATTCTTGACATAAATGTAAGTGTTGCTGATTTTGCAACACCGGGATCTCCGATAAGAAGTATGTGTAAATCTCCTCTGCTTACCTGCCCATCTGCATGAATTTTTTTAACTCCTCCGAATAATTGTAAAACAAGTGTTTTTTTTATTTCGTCATAACCCCAAACACTTGGAATAATGCTTTTCATTAGATTTTCAAAAATTTTAGGGTCTTGTGCAAGTTCTAAAATTTGTCTTTCATCTTCTTCATTTATGTCAAGCTCTTCGAATGTTTCTTCCATAGGAATAATATTATTTACCTCAATTGCAAGCTCAAATCTTGTTGAAAGGCCGCCTGTATGAAGTGGCACTGGAACCTCTTTTAAAATTCCTATAATTTTGACTCTGCTTCCGGGAGTTGTTTTTTCCTCCATCTTTGGCTCAACAAGGTCTTCCTTAAGAAAAGCATTCATTCTTTTTGGCTGTTCTCCTCCTGACAAAGATTCAGAAGTTTCTTCAATTACAAGCCTTTGAGTGTCGACCATTTCTTTACTCATAAGCCTAAAGCCCCCTCTTCTTCCACAAGAACATCTTGAAGGCTCTCGAAATTTCTTTTCCATCTGCAAAACAGAAATAACTGTTCCACAACTTGGACATTCAAATCTCGCATTTATTACCTGGGGTCTTACATCACTTGCTTGCCTTACAATACCTTCAATTACAATCATTTCATTTAGATTTTTTGAACGTATGTTTCTTACTTTCATCTCTTGGCTTTTTGGAAGATTCATAAGTCTTACCCTAACATGGTCCACAAGTCCTGTTTCTTCTAGGGCTAATTCAACTATCTCTAATGTCTCTTCAGGAGAAGTAAGAATCTCTTCAGCAAGCTTATTTGAGAATTCTGTTAGTTTTGTAAAATCAAGATATATGACTTTTTTCCCTTTCTTAATTGATTCACCAAGTGCTTTTTTATAGAACGCAAAAAAGTTTTTTGCTTCAATCAGCAATTCTTCATTTTTGGACTTTCCGGCTGTAATTTGCTCATCCATATTTTAGAAAATAGGAGGCTTGTTTTTATACTTTGTTGTAAAATATTGGGTATTTTTAAAACTCTTAATAATTTTTTAGGAGTAAAAAATTCAAGAAAAAAAGAGCTATTTTTTGTAACCTTTTAAGACAACTTTAACATTTTTCAAAAGTTGGTCCATGCTGTATTCTAACTGTTGTTTGTTCTTTGTGCCTGTGCACACGAGCTTTCCATTACTAAATAACAAAAATGTGGCGTTGGGTTCTATAAGCTTATAAACCAAACCTGGAAATTGCTCTGGCTCGTATTCTGTGTTTTCCATTTGCAATGCTAAAAAATTAAGATTTAATTTGAGATTTATGGTTCCAGACGCAACAATATTCTGGACTGTTATTTTTGGGATTGTTGTTATGTTTACATTGATTTTTTTAAGTTGTTTTATAACTATTTGAATTACTTTTTTTACTTGTGCAATTGATTTTGTGCCTGTACACACAAGATTTCCAGAAGAGAACACAAGAACAGCTGATTTCGGCTCTTTAATTCTTAAAACCAATCCAGGAAAGGTTTCAGGATTATATTCTGTGTTTGGTTGAGTTCTCGCAAGTTTTGTTAAGGGTATTGGCTTTTCAAGAGAAGTTGTTGCAACAATATTCTGTATTTTATAACTTTTTGTTTCAGCAGCCATTTTCAATAGTATTTTTAGTTATTTATAAATAAAAGTCTTTATAAAGGTTTTTAAAGCATTCGACGTTAAATCGTTCCAAAAAAATTCGCTACAAATTTACCAATTAAATAACTTAAAATAATTACAATTATTGCAATAAGGAAGTGTTCTCCCATTACTTTTAGAGGATTATGTTTCCTTGATTTTGCTATTTTGTAACTTAATGCGTTTATTAACATCAACCCCCAGATTATACTTACCATAATTGCAGTTTTTAGCTGAAATAAAATAATTGGAATTAGAAATGTTAACGCAATTATCAACTTTGTGAGAAATGAGGAAGCCGTAGTAATCCAGATTCTTTTTTTTGTTGCCCCTTTTTCTGATTCTTTTGATATGTGAATTCCTAGTGAATCTGAAAAAGCATCTGCAAAAGCAATAACTAAAATTCCTCCAATTACTGCTAATTTTGAATTTGTTCCAGAGTAAAGTCCTATCATGAGTCCAATAGTAGTTATAACTCCAGACGTTAATCCAAAACTAAATCCAGAATTTATCTCTTTTTTAACCATATCTCCAGTTCCTTTTTTGATTTTCATAATCTTTTTTTATTTCTTCAAGAGTTGCTATTTCATCTAAAGATTTATCTGGTCTTAGACTAGTGAATCTCGGAAATCTTAATGCGAATCCAGAACTATATTTTGGAGATTTTTGAATTTCCTGATATGTAACAGAAATTATAATTTTTGGCTTTATCTTCACTGTTTTGCCTTTTTCTTCTGTAATATAAGGTTTAAGTTTTTCAGTTAATTCTTTAAAAGATATTCCTTCTTGAGATTCTTCTGTGGATTTTTCTTTTATGCCTGTTCCCATTTTTCCCATCTCTAAAAATTTTTTGTTTTTATCTCTGCATGAAAGAATAAAACTTGAAAGCCATCTGTACCTTTTCCCTTTACCATATTCTCCTCCTGTAATTACGAGATCTAAATCTTTTTCTTCAGGCTTAACTTTTAGCATGTGTCCAACCCGACTCCCTGGCTGATACGTCGCTTTCAAATTCTTGAACATAACCCCTTCTTGATTTTCTTTTAATGCGCGCATATAGAACTCTTTAGCTTTGTTTTCATCAGATGTTATTATTTGTTTCGCAGAAATAATCCTATAAGGATGGTTTTTTAATATTTTTTTTATAATTGCTGTTCGTTCTTCAAAAGGTGTATTAATCAAAGATTTTCCATTATAGTAAAGAACATCAAAAACATTTATTTCTATTGGCAATTCGCTTTGAAGTTTATCTATGTCATATTTTCTTTTTATTCTTTGGCTTATCTCTTGGAAGGGCCGATACTCTTTTGTTTTTTTATCATATCCTACAGCCTCTGTATCAAGAATAAATGAATCTCCTTTGACAGATTTTTTTACATATTCGATAACTTCTGGAAATTGTTTTGTCACATTCTCCAATCTTCTTGTGAAAAGAATTACCTTGTCTTCTTTTTTATGAATTAGGAGGCGAAATCCATCGTATTTGTACTCTATTGCACAAGGCTTTCCAACAGCTTCAAATGCTTCTTTTATTGTTCTTGCTTTTTGTGCAAGCATAACTTTTATAGGTTTTCCAACCTGAAGATGAATTTTATCGAATTCTCTCAAATTTCCTTTTTTCGCCACATCAAAAACAGCAGCTAAATCATTGGAATTATCTATTGCGGTTCGAATTACTTTAATAGTATCTTTATTTGAATTAAAAAACGCAACTGCTAAAGAAGCTCTTATTGTACTTTCTTTAATACCAATTCGTAAATCACCTATTAGTGTTCTTATGAGATAGATTGCTTCGATAGGTGAAGCAGATGTGAGAAGTTCTGTTATCAAAGCTAATTTTTTTCCAACTGTCCCTTTTCCTTGAAGTTCTGGAAGTTTTCTTAAATTTTCAAGAACTTTTTCTGTTGTAAGAACTTTTTGATTCAGAGTAGCTTGCTTTTTTTTCTTAATCAAATCTTCTGCGACTTTTCCCAAGTCTCCAATTTTTTTCCATTCATGCACAACATCTTCTTCAGAAACTCCTGTTGATTTTGAAATTGCTTTTATTGCAAGCTGATGGCTTATTCCTATGCGTCTCGCGTCATAATCTGGATAAATTTCTCCTAGCATAAGATATAGAATCTCTCTGTCTTTTTCATCAATAGATTTTAAAAACTTAGATAGAATTTCTATTTTTTCAAGTCTTTTTGTTGTGCTAGCAGCTTCTTCATAGAATTTAGCGAGATCTTGGTACTTCATTTTTCTAATCGATTATAAGAAAAAGAAGTTTTTAAGGTTGTTTATTTTTATTCCTTATTTTCCAATTCTTCCCCATGCTCTGAGGCTCGGCCTTGTTTTTATCTGAGGAGATTTTTTTCTTAATCCTCTTGATTTTTTTCCAGCACTTGTAATTCCACGGAATGGTCTTTTTCGATTTTCAGATTTAGTTATCCAATTTATTGTTTTATCATTTTTTATTTCAGGCATACAAGGGTCTATCAGAATAACTTCATAGAAATAATGCATTCCATCTTTTCCTATTAGATATGAATTTAGAACCTCGAGATTTGAAAATTTGCGCGCCACTCTTTGCTCAGCAATCCATTGATAATTCATTCTAAGATTTTTTCTTGTGTGAAGACGCTTGCTTCTCCTTCCTTTATTTGGCCTTGGTCTTTTGTGACCTCCCCTTTTAATTCTTATTCGGGATATTACAAATCCCTTTTTAGCTTTATAACCCAAAGAGCGTGCACGATCAAGTCTTAATGGTTTTTCAACTTTAACTATTACCAGACTTTTTCTCCATTCTACCATTCTTTCTCTAAGTGTTTTCTTCTCTGGTTTTTTCCACGCTTGCCTTATGTGAAAGTATAATCCCTTAGTCATTTTAATCTTAAATGAATTTGATGAAATCTATTCAGATTTCAGTTTGGTCATAGTCTATTGAGAAAAAATCGCTTTTTAAAGATTAGGGTTGACTGATAAAACTTATATTTAATTTTTATATTTGTTTTTTCTTTTCTGATTCTTTAATTCTTTTGATTAAGTAATATGCTCCCCCAAAAATTATAACCCCTGGAATTAAACTTATTCCTATTGCTGGTGCTAAAATTGCTGTTCCAACAGTTCCTAGTGTTCCTATCCCAATACTTTCTAATAGATTATTAATTTCAGAGCTTTTTTTCTCCATCCCCTTTTCGAGAGCATCTATCTGTATTATTAATTTTTTGTTTTTGAAAATTCTTACCTTCCTGTCCTCTTCTGAAACAACAAAAACCTCAACTCCTGAATAAGCTGATGCACTTAAGCCAGCACTATGTCTTGTTCCAAAATTTTTTAAAATTCTTGTTGATTTAATTTTTGTTCCATAAGCATATACTTTTCCTTCGTCATTTACGAGAACAGCACCGTCAATTAAAGCAAGAGACTCAAATAATTTTGGATTGGTTTCTATTTTGAATGGTTTTACATTCTGTTTTATTAATGGTTTATGGGCTTTTGATGATAATTTTCCGTAAACGACTAAAGCCCCTTCACCTCTTCTTGCTATTTTAATGCATGTTTCAATTATTTTTTTTCTGGTTTTGTCCATCATTTTTGTCTTAAGGAATTATGAGCCCGCACGGATTTGAACCGTGGACCCCTACCTGGCTGAGATTAAGATAAGATAAACTTTTCCCAATCCTATCAGAATCACCTTTTGTTTAACTTTTACATTAAAACAAAATGTAGTGCTCTAACCAGGCTGAGCTACGGGCTCATCAAAATTCAAGAAAATTGAACTATTTATAAGTTTTGCGAGTTCAAAAAATCCTGATATTTTTTGATGTGTTTTGGATTTTTTGGTGCGATCTTTTTCATGAATTTTTTAAACATTTTTTCACCTCTAATTGTTAGTATATAACTTCTTTTTCTTTTAAAATCTTGATTATATAATTGAGAATATCTTGTGATGCGGAAGCCAAATTCATTAAATATTTCTAATAACTGTTTAGATAATTCAAAAGAGATTGTTGTTATATACAGTCTAGGATATAATTTCTTATTCTTTTTTTCCAAATAAATACCCCCATCCGTATCAAAAATACCTCTAACAACACCCCTCTTTAAACTCTTTTTTAACAAAAAATCTTTTGGAATAATTATTTTATATTTTTTGCCTAAAGGGAGTCCAAGATTTTTTTTGAAATTGACTAAATCGTTTTTCCAGATTTGAAATCCGATAACTCTTGTAGAAGGCATTTCTCGTATGTTTAACCTTATTCCGAACAATTTTTCAAATAATGGCTTAATTCTTTTTTCATAATGCTCTTTATCTTCTTCAATATGACCTCTTAGTTGATAAAGTCCTCTTAATTTTTTCTTATTTCTATAAAAATTCATACTTCCATCACCTATATGCCAACCAACCTCTTCTGCAAGTTTTGTAGAAATATTGACAGGAAGACGCATATCAAAATAACGCTCTTAATCCTTATAAAATTTGCTAGATTTAATCTTTAGCATCAAGTTCAAGAAGAAGTTTTTCTTTTTCAAAATTGTACTTTTTTATGGGCAGACTAACTCTTATTAATTTGTAGAAGATTTTCTCTTTTGCTAGTGCTTTTATCTCAATGCTATTTTCAAACTGAACTATTGCAACATCTTTTATTGATTTTACTCCAGGCATTTCTATTTCATAAAGAACTTTATCTGAAAATCGTCTTATGCTTGTTTTTGGCTCTTCTTTTGGAAGATTTGTAAATTTGCTTGAATTTCCTGTTGGAAGTTTAAGAGCAGGAGTATTTTTTTTAATTTCTTCTTGAGGAACCCCCTTTTTTGTAACTTTTATCTCTTGAGGGTTTACTCTTTTTCCGTTAATATATAGTTCAAAATTTGTTTTTTGAATGTTGTTTGTCTCTTTGATATTTCTTTGCATTTCTTTTTCAAGCATTTTCATAGTCCCTCCCAGCATCTTACTAAGCATCTTTCCGCTAATTCCTCCAAACATACTTTTTTCGAATACTTCAAAAGGATCTTCTAAATCCTCCCTTCCAAGCATTCCATAATCTTTTGAACTTCTTATAGAACTTCCGCAAGTTGGACAGAAACTAAACTTGTCATTTATTTTTTCTCCGCAATTTTTACATTTTTTCTTTTTGAACATGCTATAAAAAATAAGGTTTTCTTTAAATAATTTTCTGAGGAATTTGAACAACTATGGGAAAAGGATGATAAATATTCGGGAATATTGTAGTTTTTAACATAATAATCCTTAAAAAGATAATCAGAGATCAGATCTTATGGAAAGGGGTGTCTTATACGAAAAAGGCCGAATAAAAATAACTTATCTCCATAGTCCTGAAACCGGAAAAGAAAACGAAGTTATCAATAGAGAAGACCATGAATTGTGGATAAAAGAGGAAGCAAATGAATGGAATAGATATATAATTCAAAGAGGAATTTTAAGAGAATTATCAAGAACAGCTGAAAAGAGTTCATCAGGCCTAGTTAGTTTGTTGAATAGAATTAATCCAGATATATTTTTAGGTATAAAAAGAGGAGGAATTGTTTTTGGGGATGTTGGTGAAGCATTTATAGGAGCTTATAAAAAAGAAGAGGGAGATTTTGAAAAATATCTTGCTGAACAAAGGAAAGATTAACTTAAGTAAAAGATTTGAAATCCAAGAAATATTCTCCTGATTTTCCCAAAATCTTTAAATATTAATCAGAGATTCTTTATTAACTCTGTATGCGGCTTGGGGGAATCGAACCCCCGCATCCACCTTTTTCCATGAAACATCTGCCGCAATGGTGTTATTTGTGGGAAGGTGAAGTCATGCCATTAGACCAAAGCCGCCCGAATTTCTAAGGGAACTATTGATTTAAAGGAAATAAGACATTACATATTAACAGACTCTATAAATTTTTATATACCTAGCTCTATCCCTATCTTTATGGCAAAAATCCTAAAAGAAGAAACAGAAAAACTTATTGTTCTTAAAGATATAACGAGCACTACCGGAAGTTTTAGTGACAGAACAGGAAGGCGTTTCGAAAAAATTAGAGAAGAACTTGGAACTAAATTAAAAAAAGATCCAAAGATAAGACTTCCAAAAAACTCTAAATTAGTTTTAAAACTTGGATGGAGCGACGAAGCTGTTTCTTGGGCAAGAAAAATTAATCTAGCTATTGAAGAATTTAATCAAAAATATCCAAAATACGGGAAAGAGCTTCAGAAACTAATTGCTCAACATCGAAGCATTAGAAGAGCTTATTTAGAATTTGGTGGAGAAATTTCAGAGGAGGTTTATATAGGAATTATCCAAGATGTGCTTAATGAAAATCGTAAGAACGCCGCAAAAGTTTATGAAGCAATTTCTTACATAGGTTATTCTTTAGGAAAAGAAAAAGGAAGTGTTCAAACATCCCTTCTTTCAGAATGATTCTTTTTAGTTAGTTTTTTATATTTGTTTTTTCTTAAGAAGTCATGAAAAAGCAAAATAAATTCTACATAACTACTGCAATTGATTATGTTAATGCAGAGCCGCATATAGGCCATGCTTATCAGAAGATTATAGCAGATGTTTTAGCTAGATGGAATAAGCTTCAAGGAAAAGATGTTTTTTATTTAACTGGAACAGATGAACATGGGCAAAAAATCGCTAAAAGTGCTGAAGAAAATGGAAAAACCCCTCAAGAATTTGTGAATTTGTTAGCTCCTAAATTTGAAAATTCTTGGAAATTACTAAATGTAGATTTTGATAGATTTATTAGAACAACAGAGAAAGATCATAAAAAAAGAGTTCAGGAATTTATTCAATTAGTGCATAAACAAGGGGATATCTATAAGGGGCAGTATAAAGGTTTGTATTGCGAAGATTGCGAAGCTTATTTTACAGAGAAAGATTTGATTGATGGAAAATGCCGATTTCATCCGCATAAAGAAATAAAAATTTTGACTGAAGAATCTTATTTTTTTAAACTTAGCAAATATCAAAAAGAACTTTTAGAACTTTATGAGACGAATAAAAAATACATTCTTCCTTTGTTTAGAAGAAAGGAGATTATTAATCGGGTAAAAGATGGTCTGAATGATTTGAATATAACCCGACTTAAGGAAAATGTTTCTTGGGGAATTGACTTTCCTTTAGATGAAAAAAAGATTGTTTATGTCTGGTACGAAGCACTACTAAATTATATAACTGGAATTGGCTGGCCTGAGAACGAAAAATTTAAAAAATTCTGGCCAGCAGATGTTGAGATTCTTGGAATAGACAATGGATGGTTTCATTGCGTTATATGGCCTGCAATGCTGTTTTCATTAGGAATAAAACCTCCAAAAACAATTTTAATCAATGGATTCCTGACTTTTAATGGCAAAAAGATTTCAAAGTCATTAGGAAATGTAATATCTCCAAAAGTTCTGGTTGAAAAATACTCTGCAGATTCAATTAGATATTATGTCTGCAGAAATTTTGTTTTTGGACAGGATGGAGATTTTTCTGAAAAAGTTCTTGTTGAACGCCATAATAATGAACTTGCAAACAAACTAGGAAATTTGGTTTCTAGAGCAACAGCTCTTGCAGAGAAGTTTGGAGTAGAAAAAACAGAAAATAAACTTTTGAAGAAATTGAAATTGAAACAAATAAAAACTTTGTTTAATAATTATGAATTTGACAAGGTTCTTAATGAAATTTTCGCATTTATTGATATTTGCAATGAATATGTTCAAAAAAACAAAATTTGGGAGACAAAAGATAAAAAAAAGCTTTATGGAGTTTTGGATAGCCTTAAGGCAATAGCTATTTTGCTTTGGCCTTTTATTCCGCAGGCTTCTGAAAAAATAGCAAAAAATCTTGATTTTGCGATAAAATTTGAAAACATAAAGAAACCACTCAACATTAAAAAAATAAGAAAAAGCGAAATTCTATTCAAAAAGATATAAGATCAAATTAAGATAAAAATATTTAAATACTCTTTTTTGTTCATTACTTAAAGAAGATGGTGCGTAAAAAAAAGGGAGATTCATTTTTAGGAAAAAAAATTTCTAACAGACTTGCATATACAATTATTGCAGGATTTGCTTTGATTCTAACTGGTGTTTTTGTCTGGGCTTTTACAGGCACTCCAAATCCAGGACATAATATACAAAGCATAGGTGCTCCTGTTGGGTGTGTTGCAGGACAGGCCTTATCCTATAATGCTGGCGCTTCTAATTGGTGGAGTTGTGTTAGTGGCGGAGGAACCATTACTGGAAGCGGTGCTGCAAACAGAGTATCATTTTGGACAGGTGCAAGCACATTAAGCTATGATGGAGATTTTACATGGGATAATACAAATAAAAGGTTAGGACTTGGAACAACAAGTCCAACTTCTCGACTCCATGTTTTTGGAAACACGATACTTACGCAAAATCTAACTGTTGATACAAGTACATTATTTATTAATTCAAACACAGATAAAGTTGGAATAAGAAGAACAAATCCTGAAGCAACATTAGATGTAAATGGAAGTATAAGGGGAAATATATTTTATGGAGATGGGGGTGGATTAACAAATCTACGAATGATAGTTACAGCATCTGTTGATGAGTGCAACGCAGATACCCAGGGATTAATGAGGTATAGGAGTAATCTTTGCGTAGGAGATGATTTAAGAGGTAGTATTTTGGATGTTTGTATGAGAACAGGAAATACTATATATTTATGGAATCCTTTGAAAACTAATACTTGGACAGATACTATTTGTGATATTGATGGTTGTCCTCCCGGCACATATTATTACGAATGTACTGGACAATATGTAGCACCCGGCTGTTATCCAGATTTACCAGAATATTGTTATGGATATAGTTGTTTTACAGGAGAAACTTTGATATTAATGGCTGATGAAAGCTATAAACCTATAAGCGAGGTTGAATTAGGAGAATATGTTTTAACTAAAGAATCAGAATCATCTGCGAACCTTATTAGAGCAAAAGTTACAAAGAAAGATGAGCATTTGGTTAGAAATTACATGCTTATAAATGGTCTTTTGAAAGTTACCCCTGAACATATTGTGTTTGTAAATGGAAATTGGAAAGCAGTTGGTAAAATTGAAAAAGGGGATGAATTAATTGGTGCTGGGGGTAATAAGATAATAGTTGAATCAATAATTCCTATAAAAGAAAGTGTAGAGATTAAAGTGTATAACTTGGAAATTGAAAAATATCACACATATTTTGCAGGAGGATTTTATGTTCATAATGCAAAAGAGGGCGGTTACCCTCTCGTTTAGGTTTTCTTGACAGAAGAGGAAATTTTTATTATAAATTAATATAAGAAGGAGTATTTTATTTAGATTTGATCATATAATGTTTCTAATAGCAAAATTTGAATTTAATAAGAACCTGATGCAAGTATCTGTGTTTGTTACTGAGTTTAAAATTCACTTAATTCTGCTGCCTAATTCAATATTGCTGTCTGGTTGTAAAAGCCTAACTGAAGTTTCATCTTCGCTAACTGCTGCAAGAATCATGCCTTGGCTGTCGATTCCTTTGATTTTTCTTGGCTCAAGATTAGTGAAAACAATGCAGATTTTGTTTTTTAGCTCTTCTGGTTTGTAATATGGTTTAAGTCCTGCAATCAAAATTCTTTTTTCTTTTCCTAAATCAACACTAACTTTGTAAAGCTTATCTGCTCCTTCAACATTTTCTGCTTTGAGGATTTTCCCCACTCTTAAATCGAGTTTGTCCCATTCAGAAAATTTTATTGTTTCCATGATTGAATCTATTAAAGAATGTTTTTAAATTTTATTCAATTTTTTTCTATTAGTCCAATCTATTGTATGTTTTTAATATCAGCTTATTTGTGGGCTGATTAATTAACTTTGATAATCTATAAGTTAAATTTTTAAGAATTTAATGTTATAATTAAAGCTCATAATCAAGCTCTTAAACCTAGTTTTTTAAGCAGTTTTTCAATAATTCTTTCTTTGTCTTTTTCAGAGTCATATTCTACATCCAGAATTTTAGCTGCGATTTCTTTATACGCTCGAGCAGCCTTGCTTTTTGGATAACTATAAACTACTGGATTTTTTATACTTATTGATTTTCTTACATGATTATCTTCAGGAATCATGCCAAGAATAGGAACTTCAAGCATTTCCTTTACAATTTCTGGAGAAAGCTCTACATCATCTTTTCTAACCCTTGTTACAATAACTCCTCTTACTATCTTTTTTAATTGTTCTGCTAATTTTATTGTTTTTAATGCATCTGTAATCGCAGGCATTTCTGGATTTGTTATAATAATTAATTCATCTGCTACATCTATTGTACACAAAGCCTCGTTTCCAAGTCCTGCAGCACAGTCTATAATTATGTTATTAGAAATTTTCTTAAAAGAATTCTTAAAATCTTTTAATTTTTCATGTTTTGCTTTTCTTAATTCTTTTATTGAAATAGAAGAAGGCATGATTTTTATTCCTGATTCATGTTCATATACTGCTTCAAATGGTTCTGCTTTTCCTCTTAAAACATGATTTAGATTTACCGGAACTTCTGGAGCATTTAAATGAATTCCGACGTTTGGGGTGCTAAGATTTCCATCAATAACCAAAGCATCTTTTCCAAAATAACTTATGGCTGCTGCTAAATTTATAGCTGTGGTGGTTTTTCCCACACCCCCTTTTCCAGAACAGATTACAATTATTTTTGCCATTTTTTATACAATAAAGCATTTTTGCTTACGCTAGAAGAAATTGTTTTAATGTGCTTATAAATTTTTCTAACTTATTTGCATAATCCTTCAATCTTTCTAGGTTGATATTTATTTCTTCTCCTTTGTAAAGAACTTTAAGAGTAACGTTTTTTCTAAACTCTCCAATTCTCTCTTTTCTTAATTCTTCTATTTTTCTAAACATTTCATAAAGATCTAAGACTTCTAAAAAATCCTTATCTTTTCGGAAAAGTTTTCTTACCACATCTATTTTTTCAACAGGACTTAAAGGAATTGAAGAGATTTTCTTTTTTTTCTTCGCGTGTTTTAAAATTTTGTTTATGCTGGTTTCTATCATCTTTCTCCATCTTAGAATAAGATTCATTATAACGTCGCAAGTCTTTGTGTATTTCAAACTAACATAGAGGAGATGATCTGCACTTATTTTTTCTTGAATTATTTCTTCCATAACTATCTCTTTTTTAACTTTAGAAAGTATAGCGTATAAGATTAAGGGGTTTTTATATTTTTTCTATAAATGTTTTTTATAATTTTATAGAATATAAAGTAATTTTTAGAAATTTTTCACCGAAAATTTTTTTTAAAAATCTCTTTTGTTTTTTTTAGAATATTTTTTGCAACCAATAAAAATTCTTTTGTTTTTTCAAGTGTCAATATTATTGGTTTTAACCCGTTTGATAAAATGACAACTTTTCCATCTTTTATAAATTCAAAAGGACTTTCCCTGTGTTTTTCTGCAAAATCAAATAATTCAAGAATTAGATTACTTTCTTCTTTGGTGATTGAATAAGCAGGAGCACATTTTTCAATAAATACTCTAAAATTTATTTTTGGATCTTTGTAAAGATTTATTCTCTTGAAAAGATATTCATATTGAAGAACAGAGTTTATACAAATTGCAACAGCTCTTTTTGTTTCTTGAAGAATCTTTAAAAGAAGTCTTTTATCTTTAATAAGCGGAAAAGTTACATAAACCAGATGATCTGCTGTCTGCAGAATCTTCTCTGCTTCAACAAGACTCTCTACAATTTTTTCCATATACTCTCTAAAAGTTATTAATTAAAATAATTGTTGGTGATTTTGAATATAGATAGAAAAGAATAATTTAATTCATTTGCCTTTCAAGCTGGAATTATCCTTGAAACGATTCACTTTTCACTAAGTTTTAAAATAGCTTCTGCCAAATCTCCATCAGAACTCTCTAAGGCATTTCTTGCTTCCTCTTCTGTAGAACCTGTTTTTTCAATTATTGTTTTAATATCTTCTTGAGCAGTAGATTCTTTATCCGATTCTTCTATTATATCGCCTGCAATTTGAAAACTTTCCTGTCCTTGCATCGAAATTCTCGTTACAGAAGGATTATCAATAATAATTCTCGAATTATCAATTTTTTCAATAATTACTCTTGAAGCAGAAATCTCTTCCTGATTCATACCCATGTGCTTCATCATTTCCTGCATCTTTTTTGGATTTAATCCGCCGAACATCTTATTTTTTGTTAGTTTTAATAAATTATATTAAGAAAAATTCTAAAAGCAAGTATTAGAATTACAAATCCGATTACATGCGCAGGCTTTAAATTAAATTTGCTTTTGTATTCATCACTGAATCTCATTAATCCGCCGAACCCTGCCGGCATTTGAATTCTATTGTCTGCCATGATTTAGATAAATCCAAATAGTTTTTAAAAGTTGTTGTGTTAGAATTAGTTATGGCTCTTAAAAATATGAAAAGCTGGAATTCTGCGATTGAAAGGGAAATCACTGAAAAATGGAAAAATGCAGAAATTTACAATTTTGATAAAAAAAACAAAAAAAAGATTTATTCTATTGATACCCCCCCACCTTACATTAATGCTCCTGTTCACATAGGACAAGCTATAACTTATTGCTATATGGATATGTTTGCGAGATATAAAAGAATGAAGGGATTTCAAGTTATTTTTCCTTTAGGTTTGGATCGAAATGGACTCCCTATAGAAATGGGGGCAGAAAAAAAATTCGGAATTTCTCCTTTTGAAGTTGGAAGAAAAAAATTTTTAGAATACTGCAATAAACTTCTTGAAGAAACCTCTACTGAAACCATAGATACATTTGCTAAGCTGGGAATTTCTTTTACCTCTTATAAACAAGGAAGTTCGATAGGTTCTGTTTATTTAACAGATTCTCCTGAATATCGAGCCTTAACTCAGTCAACTTTTATTGAACTTTACAAAAAAGGCCTGGTTTATGAGGATGTTAGAATTAGCAATTGGGACGCAAAACTTAGAACAACAATTGCGGATTCTGAAATAGAATATTTAGATGTTCCAAGCACATTTAATGATGTTGTTTGGAGAATTAAGGAAACCGGAGAAAAGATTGTAATCGGAACAACCCGCCCAGAATTAATCTGCACATGTGCAATGGTTATTTTTAATCCAAAAGACAAAAGATATTCACATCTGAAAAATAAAACAGCAATAACTCCTATTTTTAACAAAGAAGTTCCAATTAAAGCCCATCCTTTAGCAAAAATCGAAAAAGGAACAGGATTAGCAATGATGTGCTCTGCTGGTGATCTTTGTGATATTCAATTTTTTAGAGAACAGAATCTAACTCCAGTAATTGCAATAAATCAAAATGGAACAATGAATTCTTTCGCAGGGTTTTTGGATGGACTGAAAGTCAGAGAAGCAAGAGAAAAAATGATTGAAATTCTTAAAGAGAAAGGGTTTTTAATTCAACAAAAAAAAATAATGCATAGAACTCCAATTTCAGAAAGATCAAAAACAGAAGTAGAATTTATAGAAATGCCTGAATTGTACATAAAACAGCTTGAATTCAAAAATAAAATAAGAGAAATTGCCAAAAAAATAAATTTTTATCCTAAAGAATCTAAAAAAATATTAGAGAACTGGATAGATTCTATTTCTATTGATTGGCCAATATCTAGAAGAAGATTTTATGCTACTGAAATCCCTCTTTGGTATGCAGAAAAAGATGGAAAAAAACTTGTTGCGATTCCAAAAACAGGAAAATATTACCAACCTTGGAAAGAATCTGTTCCTTTAGATGCTTTGGTTTATGAAAAAAATAAATTTACTGGAAAAAAAGTTAAGGACCTCAGCAATCTTAAATGGGTTGGAGAAGAAAGGGTTTTTGATACATGGATGGATTCTTCTATTTCAGAATTATTCATTTTGAATTATCAAAAAGATAATGCATTTTTTGAAAAAGCTTTTCCTGCTAAATTAAGACCGCAAGGAAAGGAAATTGTTAGAACTTGGCTGTATTACACTCTTCTTAGAGGATATTTAGAAACTAAAAAACCATGTTTTCAGGATGTTTGGATTCATCAGCATATTCTTGATGAAAAAGGAAGAAAAATGTCTAAATCTCTAGGAAATGTCATAGATTCCCAAGAACTTATTCGGGATTTTGGAGCAGAGGCAATTCGTTTTTGGGCAGTAATTGAAGGAGATCTTTCAAAGCAGGATTTAAACTGTTCAAAAGAAAAAATTAAAGCAGAATTGAAAACTTTAACGAAAATTCTAAATCTTTCAAAATTTGTTATGTTCTTTGAAAAACCAAGAAAAAAACCAAAAATTTGCAAAACAGATAAATTGTTTATAGATTATATCGAATCCATGACAATACGATTTGATGATTTTTATAGTAAATATGATTTTTATCATCCTGCTTTAGAATTAAGGAGTTTTATTTGGGATATTTTTGCATCTCATTATGTAGAGATGGTTAAAGCCAGAGCGTATAATGAAAAAAATCTTTTTAGCAAAGAAGAAAGTGAATCTGCAAAATATACTCTTCATTATTTATTAGAAAATTTCTTAATTTTAATTTATCCAATAATTCCCCAAATTTCAACGTTTATTGCAGAAGAAAAGGGAATGAATTTGCTTAAAATAAATCTGCCAAAATTTACTAAAAAGAAATATGATTTTAAAATTCTTAAAGAATTAATGAACTTTAATAGTTCTGTCTGGAAAAAGAAACAAGAAGAAGGTAAAACCTTTAGAGACCCGATAAAAATAGAAATACCTAAAATTTTAGGAGATTATAAAAAGGATTTGATTGCTATGCATAATGTAGTATGACACAACTTACAAAATCTCAAATAATTGAAATAATTGAAGAACTTGAAAGATATAAGGGAAGACACACAGAACTTATTACGGTTTATATTCCTGCAGGATATGATGTTAACTCTGTTCAAAGACAGCTTGAAGCTGAAAAATCAACTGCAAAAAACATAAAATCCACAGGAACTCGAAAAAATGTTATTGATGCATTAGAGAAACTTGTCAGGGAGCTAAAAACATTCAAAAAAACACCTGAAAACGGCTTGGTTCTTTTTGCAGGAAATATCTCAAAAGTAGAAGGCTCTCAGGATTTGAGATTGTGGGCTGTTGAGCCATTTATGCCCCTAAAAAGTAGACTTTACAGATGCGACAAAGAATTTGTTCTTGATGACTTAAGAGAAATGTTAGAGGTCTCAGAAGTTTTTGGTCTTTTAGTACTAGATAGAAAAGAAGCAACTATAGGTCTTCTTGAAGGAAAAAGAATAGCTTCTCTTCAAAAAATGACATCTGGAGTTCCAAGCAAAGTAAGAGCAGGAGGACAATCAAGCCAGCGTTTTCATAGAATTACAGAAAACTTAACTAAAAAATTTTACAAAAGAATTGCAGAAGAAATGAAAAATATATTCTTGAATATGCCTAAACTTAAAGGAATAATTGTTGGAGGACCAATACCTACAAAAGACGAGTTTTTAGACGGAGAATATTTGATTACAAATCTGAGAGAAAAAGTTATAGGAAAAATTGATATTGGTGATGCTTCAGAATCCGGCTTGCAGGAATTAGTTATCAAATCACAAGACTTATTAATAAATCACGAAAGAGTTCTTGAAAAAAAAGAAATTGAAAATTTCTTTATAAATCTCGGAGAAAATCGCGAAAAAACTTTTTTAGGAGAAAGCGAAACAAAAAGGGCCTTAGAAGCCGGGGCCGTCGATATTTTATTTATCTCAGAAAAAATACCTAAATCCCTTACTAAAGAATTGATTGGAATAGCAAATAATATGGGGTCTGAAGTAAAAATTATCTCAACAGAGATAACAGAGGGAGAACAATTTTATAATATGGGGGGGATTGGCGCAATACTTAGGTTCAAGATTTGATTAAATATCTGAATAATCAATTAGATTACATACCTCAAAAACTTTAAAATCTCACTAGGCCTTTCTTTTTTATGGATAATTTAGAAATTCAAAACGAAAATAATTCTCCTGCAAATGAAGATATAAAAAAAATTGAAGCAATTTTCTTTATTGTAGGCAGATTTCTCAATCTAACAGAATTAGTAATAATGTCTGATTTGAATCCGGTTGTTATAAAAAATTGCATTCAGAATATTCAAAAAAAATACAATGAACAAAATTCTGCAATTTGTATTGTAGAGAAAGGAGAGACATGGAAAATGGACATAAAATCAGAGTATTCTTATTTGGTAAATAGATTAGCAACAGGTTCTTCTGAGTTTTCTAAAGCAGAGCAGGAAACTCTTGCAATTATAGCTTTTAAACAACCAGTTAAGCAATCTATTGTTATAAAGATAAGAGGAAACAAGGCTTATGACCACGTAAAAAAATTTCTTGAGCTAGGTCTCTTGAAAAAGAAAAAAATTGGGCATACCTACGAAATTCGATTGAATGATGAATTTTACGATTATTTTAATATATCTGAGCAAGGAAAAAGAGAAAATAAATTTAATTCAAATAATATAAACTCTGAAAGTAAGAAATAAAATGCTAGAATTTCTAACAATAATTTATCTGTTTTATGCGTTTATTGGATTTTACTTTTTGTTTTTTTATGGTCTGGTTTATCTAAAAAATAAAGAGCAAATCTTCTCTTGTCCAAAAGCAATTAAGAATTACTCTTTAAGTATAGTTGTTCCTTGCTATAATGAGGAAAAAAGCATAGGAGGAACAATACAGTCGCTTCTTAATTTAAATTATCCCGATTTAAAAAAAATAATAATTGTTGATGATTGCAGTACAGACAATTCTTTTAATATAATAAAAGAATATGCAGAAAAATATCCCAAAATTGTTTTGCTAAAAACCCCGAAAAACACTGGAAAAGCAGCTGGCGCAAAGAACTATGGCGCGAAATTTGCGAATACAGAATTAATTGGATTTGTTGATGCAGATTCTTATCCTCAAAAAGATTCTGTTAAAAATATGATAGGATTTTTTCAAAATAAAAAAGTGGCTGCGGTAACAGCATCTATTCTTGTTAAAGAAAAAGATAAATTCATTGAAAGATTGCAGGCTGTTGAATATAGAATAATTGCCTTTACACGAAAAATCTTAGGATTTGTTGGAGCAATTTATGTTACTCCTGGGCCATTAGCAGTATACCGAAAAAGCTATTTTGACGAGCTTGGGGGATTTGACGAGGAAAATCTCACAGAAGATATAGAACTTACATGGAATCTCCTTTCAAAAGGTTATCGAGTAGAAATGAGCCTCCCTTCAAAAGCTTATACTGTTGCTCCGAATACTCTTAAAGCATGGTATAGGCAAAGAATAAGATGGAATGTTGGAGGAATTCAAACAATACTCAAATATAGAAAAACTTTTGCTAGAAAAGGAATACTTGGATGTTTTGTTTTACCTTTTTTTGTATTATCTTGGACGCTTGGAATTTTTGGAGCAGGAATTTTAATTTATAGGGGGGCTAGAAGGCTTCTCGTTCACTATCTTGCTACAAAATACTCTGTGGCAGCCCAAACAGCTGTTTTAACATTAAGAGAGATAAATCTTGCTCCAAATATCCTCTTGTTTTTTGGAACAGCATTTATTCTTTTAAGTTTATTTTATACACTTCTAGCACTTTCATATCTAAAGGAAAAAGAATTTAAAAAGACAAATTTGTTTAGTGTTTTAGCGTATTCATTTGTTTATGTACTTGCATATCCTTTTATACTGATTAATTCAGCGTATAAATATCTAAAAAAGAAGAGGTCTTGGTAAGAAAGAATAAGATGGCTAAAAAAACACTAGATCATAAGGAATCTAAGCATTCAAAAAGCCCCTTTTGGCAAGCTTTGGTTTTAACAATTATTGTTTTTATTATAGGAATCTTTTTAGGAATGGCTTATGAAGGAAATCGGCTGGATAAAATTAATGAATATTATGTTCTCTCTGAAATTTCTCTTATGGATGCTCTTGCCTTAAGCAGGTTGACAGATATTGATTTAAATAAAGGCATTTTAAATTGTGATATTCTAATAGAAGCAAATACTAATTTTGCAGATAGAATTTATTCAGAGGCGCTTTTACTTGAGAAATATGAAGAGTCTGGAAAACTAACAGATGCATTGAGATTAGCGCACACGAAATATGATCTTTTAAGAACAATACTTTGGTTAAATGTTATAAATATTCCAGAGCAATGTAAAAAAAACATCTCTGTGGTGGTTTATCTTTATGAATATGATTCGGGGGATTTAACTCAAAAAGCAACAAATAGGGTGTGGTCAAGAATTCTTTTTGATCTCAAACAAGATGTGGGAAATAGAATTATTCTTATTCCAATAGCTGTTGATAGCGATTTAACCTCTCTAAACTCTTTGATTTCTAAATTTAATGTTTCTTCTTATCCTGCATTAATTCTAGATAATGAGCAGGTTTTTTCAGAAATTAAATCAGTAAATGAACTTAAGAAACATCTAAAGTAGTTTTCTTCTATCTTTTTACCACACAAATCTTAAAAAACTGTTATTATATATTTTTTTAATGACATGCTCTTTTTGTGGTGTTTCTGGGCAGAAAGTGAGGCTTTTTGATGCGATTTCTCTAAAAGGCATTGTGAAAATTTGCGAGCTTTGTTCTAAAACAGAAAATATTCCTATTTTAAGGAGACCAACAACTTTTCAACTTAAAGAAGCTGAAAAAAAGTCACAAGTTTATAAGATTCTTTCGTCTGCAAGAGAATATAGGGCAAGCCTAAAAAAAATCCAGGATAGAGAAGCTGAAAAACAAAACATGAACCTAACTTTGAAGCAAATAACAGACCAAAATTATGAAAAATTTATTTCTCAAGAAAAGAAGCCAAGACTAGACCTTGTTGAAAATTTTCAATGGGTTATTATGCGTGCAAGAAAATTTAAAAAACTTACAACAGAGCAATTGGCTAGAGAGATTTCAGAATCAGAAGCTGCAATAAAAATGGCAGAAAGAGGCATTCTTCCAGAAGATGATTATCGGCTCATAAACAAGATTGAAAGTTTTCTTGGAATAAATCTTATAAAAAATACAATTTTGAAACTAGATGAAAGTTTGGAAAAACAACCAGTACGAATAATAAAATTTGACCCTGCTATGACTAAAAATCTTACAATATCTGATTTAAAAAGAATGAAACAAGAAAGAGATGCTGAAAAATTAGAAATTAACAATTTAGAAGATGCTGAGAATTTTGAGAAGAATTTGGAAGAGGAAGAATCCCATTAAATTTATAAACTAATGTCATGAATTCTTATAGACTAGAAAATTAAAATTTTCTATAAAATCTGTTTACAAGGAGATGCTTATGGAAATAAATGTTTTAAAAAACTCAAAAGAAGAAATTGAAATTCAATTAGAAAATCTCACAATAGCAGAACTTTTAAGGGTTTATTTGAATAAAGACCCTGCGGTATCTTTTGCTGCTTGGAAGAGAGAACATCCTTTTGAGAAACCAATAATTAATCTAAAAACAAAAGGGAAAACAGCTAAGAAAGCTGTAAGTGATGCTGTTGCAGCAATAACAAAAGACCTTGATAAAATCGAAAAGGATTTCAAAGGAATGAAATAACTGCAATAATCCTTATTAATCTCGAAAATATTCTTTTTTTATGTCAGAAACAGAAGAAAATGTTAGTTCTAGAGAAACAAGTAAGATTTCTGCTGGAAGTTATGATCTTAACAAATGGCTTTATGGTGGTTATGAAAAAGGAATTATAACAATGATTGCAGGTTCTCCAGCAAGTGGAAAAACAAATTTTGTGCTACTTGCTGCATGCAGTCTGGCGAAAAAAGGGAGCAAGATTATTTTTATAGATACAGAAGGGGGATTTTCTCCTGAAAGAGTAAAACAGATTGCAGGAGAAGATTATGAAAATATTCTGAAAAATATTCTGATTTTAAGCCCTACAAGTTTTGAAGAGCAGAAAAAAATCTTTACAAATCTTCTTGATAATGTAAAAAGGAAAAATTTTGGGCTAATTGTTGTTGATGGAATGGCTATGCTTTATAGACTTAAGTTAGGAGATGCGATTCAGTCAAAAGATGATACTAAAATTAAAGAAGTAAATAGGGAGGTTGCAAAGCAAATGAGAATTCTTACAGAAATCTCACGAAAACAAAAAATACCTATTTTGATTACAAACCAGGTTTATTCTGGATTTCTTTCTGAAGAAAATTGGAAAAAAGGAGTTCAACTCGAAACCAATATTGTGGGTGGAGATTTATTCAAATATTGGAGCAAAACAATAATTGAACTAAAAAATTTAAATGGAAAAAGAAAAGCAATTCTTCTGAAACACCGAAGCATGCCAAAAAAAGAACTGATTTTTGAGATAAAAAATAAGGGCATTTTTAAGAGAGGATGGCTTTAAATTCCTGAGCAACTCTTTGGTGGTTCTTAAATAATATAAACCTCTTTTCCCTGAGTTTTTTATGACTTTTAATCGAAATATTAGGTTTGAAATTATAAAAAAAATAGCAGATATTAATTTTAAATTTAAAAATTTAGATAATCTTTCAGAGATAGATACAAACTCTCCTCCGAGTGTTTTTGTCGGTTCTAAACTTAAATATCCTTTAGCAAATGTCGGAATTTTAAGTCCTTTGGAGAAAGATGAAAATGCATGGGTTTATGATGATGCTAAGTATTGGGCAAATAATAATTTTGATATAAAAGACGTGGTAAATCTAAGAAACAATCTTTTGAATTCAAGATTTCAAACAAATGTAAAAAATCCCGATGCTAAAAATAAGTTTATTCAAATAGCCCAGGAGCTTGCATTGGCGTCAAAACCAGTAGATATTGAAATTCAACTTGAGAAAAAAATTGAACCCGGTTTAAAAAAAGATAAAATTCTGATTCCTCAAGGCATGAGTGCTTCTCTAAAAAAGGCAAAAATTGTGGGAAATGTAAAAATAAATAAAAAACTGGATAAAGTTATTAATGACGATGTAAAAGCTTCAGAAGGAATAGATTTTCTTTATAAAAATAATTTTGATGAGTATGCTTTAAGCAAAATTATGAGTGTGGGGGTTCTTGGTTTAAAAAAAGACAGAAGACTTGTTCCAACAAGATGGAGTATTACTGCCACAGATGATACTATCGGAAAAAAACTTTTGGAAAAAATTAGAGAATATAAATGGATTGAAAATTACGAATTATTCTTTGGAGAATTTATGGGAAATGTATATCTGATAATGTTTTTTCCAAATGTTTGGAATTACGAACTTTTTGAGTTATATCTGCCAGGAAGCTCTTGGAATCCTTCAAAGGAAATAAAGGCCTCAACTGATTTTGAAGGATATGATGGCAGAAAAGATTATGCTTCAAATACTGGCGGAGGATACTATGCTGCAAGACTTCCTATTTTGGAATATCTTGAATCAAAAGGAAAGCAGGCATCTGTTTTTGTGATAAGAATTGAACTTCCAAGTTATTGGGCTTCATTAGGAGTTTGGGTATGCAGAGAGTCAATAAGAAAAGCACTGAATCATAAAAAGATTGAATTTAATGAAATGGCTGAGATGCTTGAAAGTTTGAAAAAAATTGGGATGATAAAATTTGGATTTGATCCTGAAAGAGTTTTGAAAAAAAGTCGACTAATAAACCAACTTAAAACCCAAACTAATTTGGGAAAATGGTTTTAGGAATAAGAAATACCTGCCTGTCGATTTCTGTAAGCTTCAATTCTTTCCTTGTTTGTTGAGCATTCGCGATTAAAGCAAAAAATCCAGGGCCTTCTCCCTTTTTGTATAAGCATTAATTTCTGGAAGCCGCATTTATCGCAGATTTCTTCTGATTTTTTTATAAGCCCATTTGGGGGCAAACTATATGTGTTTTTGCAATTAGGATACGCATTACAAGCAACAAAAGATCTTCTTGTTTTTTTTGAATAGGAAATTGAAAGATTTCCTTTTTTGCATACTGGACAGAAAGTCTTAAGCTTGTTTTCATTTTTTTGCTGTTCTCTTAACTTGTCGTTTGCTCCTACAATTTCCTTCCCAATTTCCTTTTGTTTTTTTTCAAATTGCTCTAGAATCTGAATGATTGTTTTTTTTGCTCTTTCAATAATTTTTTCTTTTTTCTCATCTGAGTTTTTCTTAGAATTTTGCACAGACCCCATTTCTTTTTCAAAATTACGTGTTAATTCTTCATCAATTATTATTGGAGAATATTTCTTTAGAGTATCTATTAATGACATGCCGAGCGGAGTGGCCTTTATGCTTTGTCCTTCTATGTATCCCCGTTCAAAAAGAGTATCTAAAATGCTTGAACGCGTTGCCTTTGTTCCAAGGTTTCTTTTTTCTAACTCTGAGATAATGGAAGCAGGCGAATATCTTTTTGCAGGTTGAGTTTCTTTTTCTTCAATTCTGGATTTTTTTACTTTAACAATTCCATTAATCTCAGGTATACTTTTTTCTTCTATTTTTTTTGGATAAAATTTAAGCCAGGATTCTTTTTTTATTTCTAAACCTTTTTTTGTAAAAATTAATCCTTCAATTTCAACATTTATTGTTTTGTTTTCTATAATTGCTTCCTCCATGAAAAGACAGAGAAATCTTCTTGAAATTAAATCATATATTCTTTTTTCATCTCCAGAAAGAATTTTAAAATTTCCTGTTGGATAAATTGATGGATGAGCTGAATCTGATTTTTTTCCTTCTAGTGGTTTTTCTTTGACTATCATTTTTTCTGCTTGATATTTTTTAGCTATTTTTTGTAAAATTTCTCTGTAATTTATAGAAGGGGGTAGTTTTTGGCTTGATGTTCTTGGGTATGAAATTAATCCTGCAAGATAAAGAGACTGCGCAATCTGTAGAGTTTTTGAAGGATTTATTCCATAAAGCCGATACGATTCTGTTTGCAAAGTTGTTAAATTAAAAGGAATATTTGGATGAAGAGCCTGTTGGGTTCTTTTTGTTTCTGCTTTTCCTTCTTTTCCAACCAGATTTTCAAATTTTTTTAATTCCGCCTTTTTTAATACGTCTTTATTGTAAATTAATTCTATGTCAGGAGTTTCAAGTGTTATAAATATCTGCCAATATAATTGTGACTTAAAAAATTGAATTTGTTTTTCTTTTTCAACTATGAGATTTAATGCAGGACCTTGCACGCGACCTATAGACATTATTCTAAATTTTCCTGTTGTTTTTATAGCATTCATAAGTGCTCGCGAGAGATTTATTCCGTAAAACCAATCAAGATAATGTCTGGTTTCTCCTGCAATTGCCTGCCCCCAATCTAGACTTGATGTTTTTGTTTCATACGCCTGATTTATCTCTTTTTCTGTAAGCGTTGAGAACTTCATTCTATTAGCATCTGATTGTCCTGCAGCAAATCTTACTATGTTTAAACCTATTACTTCTCCTTCTGTATCATAATCTGTAGCAATAGTCAATTTTCCGGCTTTACTGATCAGTTTTAAAAGAACATCATAATATTTTTTGCTAAAATCTTTCTTTCTTACAAAATAATTTGGAACCCAAACCAAATCAAAAACAGGTGTTTTTGAACTAGGAACTCTTTGTGTCAAAGTAAATAAATGACCTACTGCACATCCAACAAAAATTTTTTCTCCTTTTCTATTAACTTCATAATAAGGCACATTTCCGATATTTCTTTTGGTAGATTTCCCTAAGGCAGATGCAATTTTAAGGGCTGCCTGGGGTTTTTCAGTAATAATTAACTCATAACCTTCTTTATTTAGAGAAATTTTTTCTGCTCTAAAATTTTCTGCTTTGTTTTTGATTTTTCCGCTTTTCGTTTTTTTAACACCCTTTTTTCTAATTTTTTTAGAACTTTCTTTTTTATTTTTAAATTCAATTTTTGTTTCTCTGTCGCCGACTTTTTCAATTTTAATCAAAGAATTGAAATCAACAGGATGATATTTTTTTTCAATAGAATATTTTATATCTTCAGGTTCTACAGGAAAAAAATCTTCTGCGAATTTCTCTTCTCTTGTTTTTTTTAATTTTTTTTGCATTTTTGCATAATTCTATAATTGTTGTTTCTAATTAGTATGCCCATAAGAGATTTTATATTTATTGATTTTAATTCTTTTGAAATCTAGTTTAAATTAAAAATAGAAAGAGAAGATTTATTTCTGAAAGGAATAATGAATATCAAAATTATAAGGACATTTCACTCTTTTAGCAATCCCTTCTTTATCTACAGGATATGCAGCGATACATTTTTGTTCATGAGCACCTGTATTGTATGGGCATTTTACTTCACTAGAAATCATATTGCTTCCTGCACTTCTATGTACTTTTACTTCTACTCTTACCGGCTTAGATAAAGCTTTCTTTCCATTTCTATCTTTTCCTTGGCATTCTATTGGAAAAGTTTGTTCAACATAATCTTCAATTGTCATGGAATTTTTTCTTTTTCACAGTTTAAAAATACTTCTATACTTTATTATTAAATCTCAAACACTTTCTCTTTTCTGCTGACATTAATCACTCGTGTTTTTCCGATTTTTTCTTCAATGCCTCCTGCTTCATGTATGTGGGCATTTATAGCTATGTCTGGCTTAAATTTTTTAATTGCCTTTTTTATGGCTTTTGAACCGCTAAAACCAAACAAGTCTACTTTGCTTCCTAAAGGATGCATGTGCGTTACCATTATTTTTTTTCTTGCGTTTTTGATTTCTTTATTTCCTTTATCTAACAATCCGAAAATATCTTTATCACTTATAGGATATGGCCCAATATCTGCTGCACCTGCCCCAAAAATTCCAATTCCGTTTTCAACAAACCCATATCCATGAATATTTTTTGCACCATACATTTGCGCTAAAGCATCTGCTGTAGCAGGTGATTCATGATTTCCTGGAATTAAAAAAATTTGTTTCTTTGTCTTTAGAAAAGGACCAATTATGTTCTTAATTGATTTCTCAGCGAATGTTAAATCTCCAGCAAGAATGATTAAATCAATCTTTTCTTTTTCTGTTTTCTCCACAAGCTTTTTTACAAGACCTGTGTCTCCGTGAATATCCCCTATAGCGAGAATTTTTATTTTTTTCTTTTTCATATATTATCATTTTATTTGATAGTTATAAAAATTTCTATAACTTCTGTTTGTTGTTACCATTTTAAAATTAAAAAAAGATAAGATTTAAAAAGCCAAATAGGATGTATTCTTTGCAATATATAGGTCCAAAAACATTTAAAAGCAAATCACTTATCAAATATACACAATAAAACATACACTTATGGAAAGCTTAATTAAAATGAAAGACAACTTTGACATCTTTTTCAGAAGGAAACCAGCTTTAATGCTTGTTTCTTTGAAAAAAAACACGCGAATGAGATATGGTAGCGTGTTGGCCAAGGAGGTCGATTGCACATATAGCCATGCAGTGAAGATTTTGCAGACTCTTGAAATTCTGAGCCTTGTTAGTTTTGAAAAAAGAGGGCGAATAAAAATTATAAAACTAACTAAGAAGGGAAGAGAAGCTGCAGACGCAATTGAAAATATTCAGAAACTTATAAGATAATTCTGATTTGCTGTCGCCCCAAGGTCTTTATTTTTATAATTTGTTAGTCTATTTCTTATTTTTTATTTTACTTCATGTAAATTTCAAAATGGCCCCGATGGGATTTGAACCCACGACACCTGGATTCCTCCCTAGTTGTCTAAAGAGGGAATTTAAGAGTCCAGTGCTCTGACCAGACTGAGCTACGGAGCCAAATTTCTTCGAAATTTGTCACTGCACTGTCCAATCATGGCCAGCACAGAGTCTTAAAATAACCTATGTTTCTTCTTTTTAAAAATCTTTAGAGAAATCTTATCTGTATTCACGCCAGGTGTTTTTGCATTTTGTGCACTTAAAGAATTTAGTCTCTGCTTCATCTGATGCGCGAGTTTGCATGGTCCAAAAATATACTTTTTTATTTCCGCATTTTTTGCAGTCATGCTCTATTACCGGGCAAATTTCAGAATCTTTTTCAGAAATAACATCAACATACTTTTTTTCTTCTATCTTCTCTGACGTTTTTAATTTTACTACACTTTTTGTCGAATATCTACATCTAGGACAAGCATATCTTTTTTTCTTTTGAATTAGAACTGCACCGCATTTAGGACAAAATTCCATATTGATTTTTGTTTTTATTTAAAGGATATCTGTTTAAATAGTTTTTTATTTGCTGCCTTTTGTTTTTTTAACTTCTAGATAGCTACATAGATCATCTAAATTCAATTTTCAATGCAGAAGCCTCTTTCTGAGGAGGACTTTTGCCAATCATAAAAAAGAAGCTTTATCCAACCAAGATAAGGAGCCAATCTAAAAACAGCTTTTCCCATTAATTTTTCTTCAGATATCTCCTCCTCAAAACCTATCTGTTCTCTATTATTATCACCCATTGTTGAAAAATATCTTTTTCCATCTATTTCTTTAATGTCGACTATTCTGTGAATTATTGGATTTTTTTGATTTGCGTTAAAAATAATTATGTCTCCTTCTTTCAATTTTTCGGGATTTGCTCTAACAATAAAAAGAATATCTCCTTTGTTAAATCCTTTTTTTAAAGGAAAATTTAGGAAATTTTGTTGAGTTATTGAGAATTCATTATATTTATCCTCGTGGTTTTCCCACCAAGAATCAAAATTCGAGAACAAACCTCCTGAATGATACATACTGCAAGACTCTACGATAGCTAAAGGTAAAGAAGTACCTGTTACTAAACTAAGAAAAGGAAAGAATAGAAATTTTATAAATAAAAATAAAAATACCACAGAAAAAGCCCAACCCTTGAAACTATCGTCTTTCCAAAGAATCCACCAAAAATTCTTGAGAGATTTTTTTATGCTTTTCTTTTCCTCTTTTTTTGTTTCTTTCATTAATATTATACTAAAAAGATGTTTTTAAAATATTGGAAATATTTAAATAGGTTTTGGATTTTTGCAAATCATGGAAAAATCAGAGCTATCAGAAATTCTTCAGAAAGAAGATGAATTTGAAATATGTGTTTGTGGTTGTGGTAGTCCTACAGGTGTTAGAAAAGATACACCTATTCAAATGAGGGGAAATTATGTTGAGGGTGTTGGTCCATTGAGAGATAAATGTTACCAGGAAATCTATGGGCCTTCGAGAACCGAGGAGATTAGAACTAGATTAGAACTTTATAATCTGGGAATTATAATATAATTGTTCTTTACAACCAAAAATCGAAATATTTAAATAGTATATCTTTCGTGTGTATACAAGACGTATATCCCGTTATATTTTTAAAAATGATAGATATTTTTGATCACACAATTCTTTGTAAGAAATGCAATGTAAAAATGAATAAGATCCAATTAACTAAGGACAGATTTATATTAAGGGCAGTGGTTTGTCCAAAATGCAATGTAAAAATTATTCATCCTGCAGACCAGCACGAACATGATAAATTCACAAATCTAAAAAATAAAGAATTTAGAGTAAAAATGAGACTTGTAGGAAATAGTTATGCTGTTTCAATTCCAAAAGAAATTGTTTCTTTTATAAGAGAACAGGAACGAGTTGTGGATGACATGGTTAGACTTTGTTTTGAAGATTTTAGAAGATTGAGTTTAAATTTCAGCGGAATGAATGGTTTACAAAATAGAAATCATATTAAAGGAGAAAATCATTTTCATGAGAAAATGATTAAAGAAGAAAATCCTTTTCATGAGAAAATGGCTAAAGAAGAAAATCCTTTTCCTGAGAAAATGATTAAAGAAGCAGAATTAAAAAGGAAAAAATAAAATGACAGAAAAACTAAAATTAAAAATTTTGTGTAATTCACTTAACAAATTAAGATGAATAAAGAAATTCAACTTAAAGTTTTAGAAGCACACCAAGATGATGCATATAAGGGAATAGCAAGAATAGATGGAGAAGTAATGAGGGATCTTGGAATTAAAAGAGGGGATGTTATAAAAATAAAGGGAAATCGTGAAACTGTTGCTATTGCTGATAGGGCATATCCTGCAGATGTTGGTGAAGGAGTTATAAGAATTGATGGAATTTTGAGAAGAAATGCAAAAACAGGAATAGGAGAGATTGTTAAAATTTCTAAAGCAGAGATAAAAGAAGCTAAAAAAATAATGATAGCTCCAACTCAAAAAAATATAATGATTCAAGCAGATCCAGAGGGCTTGAAAAGGGGCTTGCTCGGAAGAACTGTTGTTAAAGGTGATTTAATTGTTCTTGGAGGAGTTCAAAGAAGAAGGGATTTGCTTTCTGATGAATTAGGTTCTGAATTTGGCGATATTTTTGGTGATGTTTTAGGAAGCATGGGTTTTGGTAATTTAGGAGGATTCACACAAATTAAATTTATTGTTGTTAATACAACACCAAGTCAACCAGTAATTATAACAGAGAACACGCAGATTACCCTGAATCCCAAAGCTATTGAAGTAACAGAAGAAAATATTCCTGAGATAACTTATGAAGATATCGGAGGCCTTTCAGAAGAGATTAGAAAAATAAGAGAAATGGTAGAGATTCCATTAAAACATCCAGAGATTTTCCATAAACTTTCAATAGAGCCACCAAAAGGTGTTTTACTTCACGGACCTCCTGGAACAGGTAAAACTCTTCTTGCAAAAGCAGTTGCAAATGAAACAGAAGCAAATTTTATTTTACTTAATGGGCCTGAAGTTATGTCAAAATTTTATGGAGAGAGTGAAAAAAAGATTAGAGACATTTTTGAAGAAGCTGAAAAAACAGCACCAGCTATAATATTTATTGATGAAATTGATGCGGTAGCTCCAAAGAGAGAAGATGTCACAGGAGAAGTTGAACGAAGAGTTGTTTCTCAGTTGCTTGCCATGATGGATGGATTGAAGTCAAGAGGAAAAGTTGTTGTTATCGGAGCGACAAATCGGGTTAATGCTCTTGACCCTGCATTAAGAAGACCTGGAAGATTTGACAGAGAAATTGAAGTGGGAGTTCCAAGCAAAGAAGGAAGACTTACAATTTTAAAAATTCATACAAGAGGAATGCCTCTGACAAAAGATGTAAATCTTGTAGAGATTGCTTCTTTAACACATGGTTTTGTTGGTGCTGACCTTGAATCTTTATGTAAAGAAGCAGCTATGAATGTTTTAAGAAAAGTTTTACCTCAGATTAATTTAGATGCAGACGAAGAAATTCCTGGAGAAGTTTTAGAGAAACTGATAATAAAACATATTGATTTCGCTGATGCTCTTAAAATTGTAAGGCCTAGTGCAATGAGAGAAGTTCTTGTTGAAACACCTAATATTGGATGGGATGATGTTGGAGGATTGGATGCAGTTAAGCAAGAGCTTCAGGAAGCTGTTGAATGGCCCCTTAAATATCCAGAAATGTTCAAAAGAATGGGCATACGACCTTCAAGAGGAATTCTTCTTTACGGGCCTCCTGGAACAGGTAAAACTCTTCTTGCGAAAGCAGTTGCAAAAGAATCAGAGGCAAATTTTATTCAAATTAAAGGACCAAGTCTTTTAAGTATGTGGGTTGGAAAGTCAGAAGAAGGAATGAGAAAAGTTTTTGAAAGAGCAAGACAGGTTTCTCCTTGTGTTGTTTTCTTTGATGAAATTGATTCACTTGCAGCTAAAAGAGGAATTGAAGTCGGAACAAAGGTTACTGAACGTGTTTTGAATCAATTACTTGCTGAAATGGATGGACTTGAGGATTTAAATGATGTACTTGTTATAGGAGCAACAAATAGGCCAGATATGCTTGATTCTGCATTGCTTAGACCTGGAAGATTTGATAAAATTCTTTTAATTGGTGCACCTGAAGAAGAAAGCCGACTTCAAATTTTAAAAATTCACACTAAAAAAATGCCTCTTGCAAAAAATGTAAAGCTTGGTGATATTGCAAAGAAAACAATGGGATATACAGGAGCAGATATCGAAGCATTTGTAAGAGAAGCAGCCTTAATTGCATTGAGAAAATCAAAAGAAGCTAAATTTGTAACATTAGAGAATTTTGAAGAAGCTTTGAAAAAAATAAAACCAAGTGTAAGCAAACCTATTTTGGAAGTGTACAAAAAAATAGAAGAAAATTTAATAAGATCTGCAAAAGCACCAATTCCTTTTGAGAGTTCTTATTTAGGATAAAAGCATACTGATTTCTGAATAAAAATTAGAAAAAATAAAAATCATCATTTATTTTATCTGAATTAGCCAAGATATCTGTGGCAGTAATTATTCCGAAAAGCGCGTCTTTGTCAACCACAAGAAGTCTTTTAATCTTATTTTTTGCCATAAGAATGGCGGCATTTTCTACATAACTATCAGAATTAATAAAAATAATATTTTTTGTCATTACTGAAGAAATTTTGTTATTCAACGAGTTAATGTTTTTTAGTATGTCTCTTTCAGTTATTATGCCGACAACTTGCCTTTCTTTAATCACTACCAGACTTCCAATCTTGTTCTTTGACATTATTTGTACTGCTTCTTTGAGAGTGATGTCTGGTTCAACAACAATAACATCTCCTTTAATTATATCTTTTATTTTCATGTTCTTATGGATTTTTTCGCGGAAATTAATTTTTCACTTTTTCTTAACTCGCTTCTTAGTTGTTTTCTAAATATGTACCTTCCTATTAAAGAGAAAAAATAAAGGGCCATACCTATACCAATAAAAGCAAAAAATATTGTGAAAATTTTCCCAACATCTGTTTTTGGAGCAAAATCACCGTATCCAACTGTTGTTGCTGTTAGAACAACAAAATAAATCGAATCCAAATAACGCCAATTTTCAATTTTAGAATAAAATAATCCACCCATTAATAGAATTAAAACAAAAATTGCAAGCGGAATTATAATTTTTAGCGTCATCATTTTATTTATACTTTATTCTTTTTAAATATTTATCAGAAATTATTTTTAATGAATGCTTTTATAAAAATCGCGCATTAGAGTGTTGTTATAATAATTTTGTCTTTTAAGATTAAAATTGTTTCTTCTGCTTGACTTACTTTTGAATTTGGAATTTCTACAAGCTGAGGATAATGATGCAAATTTCCATTGTTTTCAAGCTGTTTAAGCCCGAACATAGCTTTTGTTCCAAATTTTTTAACAAGCCATCTTGAACAAAAAGGAAGCGAATCATACTCTTTTTTTATAAATTCGAGAATTTCTCTTGCTATTGGGCTTCTTACATTTTTTTCGTTTTTTAATTCGTAGATTTCAGAAGGTTTACCATCGTGAACGCGCCCAGAACCTGTTGTCGCGAAAGGTTCAATAGCATAAAGACCTCCTTTTAGCTTTATATTTTTATTATCTTCAATATTTGGAATTGTTATTCCAGAGTGTAGTTGATATTTCTCCATGCTATGTCCTGAGAGATTTATAACAGGATAAAATCTATAAGATTCTATAGTTTCAGAAATAATTCTACCTATTTCGCTAGGAGAGCAATTATTTTTTACAATTTTCAATGCATTTTTAAGAGCTTTTTCTGATGCTTCTACAAGTTTCTTATTTTCTTCAGTGTTATCCAAATCTATTGAAAACGCAGTATCAGCAACCCACCCGTCAATATGCACACCTAAATCTATTTTTAATAATCCTTTAGCGAGAGTTTCGTCTTCATTTGAAGGAGTGTAATGTGCAGCAACATTATCTATGCTTAAATTTACAGGAAATGCGGGTTTACCACCGCTTTCTTTAATTTTTGCCTCGATTTTTTCAGCTATTTCATATAAAGGCATATTAAATTTTACAATAGATTTTGCATATTTTTTTACTTCTGATGCGATTTTTCCCGCTTTCAAAATTTTTTCTACATCCATTTTATTATTTTAATTTTTTTCTTTTAATCTTCTGTTTTTTGGAATGAAATTTCCAATCTTTTCCTCTGATGCTTTTCCGCATCCGAGAAAATCTTCTTTGTACTTTATAGCGAGAAAACCTTTTTTTCCTGTTTTTAGGAGAAGATCTTGTCCACTCATCCATAAATTAAGATTTTCTTCTTCAAGCTCAAAAATATTTTTTTTAATTTGATCTCTAATTATTTGGGTTCCCTCGATGCTTAATCTAATCTCTTCCCCAACAATTTTAGCAAAATAAATTCCTATTCTTTCTATAATGATTATCTCTTCTAACTTTTTTATATCTTTTGAATCTAGATTTCCCGCAAATAAAAAAAGTCTTTCTTTTCCTTTTTGCATTAGCATTCCTGGAATTTTTTGAATTCCGAACTGATTTTCCAATTGTTTTTCAATTTCGCGTTTTTCAGACAGATTTAAAATTTTTAAGGGGGTAAATTTTTGAGTGTTCATTTTATTTTTTTGAGTTTAGCAATAAAAAAGCCCTCTGTGTTGTTGTCTTGTGGATAAATTCTGCAGCATTTAGCAACTTCTTTATTATATTTTTTTCCATTCCAGACTGTTATTCCTGGTCTGGATTTAACAGGCAAATTAATTTTTTCAATTTTTAATCTGTCGCCAAATCTATTGAGCACAAAATCAATTACTTCCTCGTTCTCTTCAGGGGCGTGCGTGCATGTGCTATAAACTATTTCTCCTCCGGATTTTAATATTCCCACTGCTGAGAAGAGTAGATATTTCTGAATACCTGAAAATCTTTTTATTAAGTTTAAATTCCATATTTTATAATTAAGAGCAGTGCTTCTTAGAGTTCCTTCTCCAGAGCATGGCGCATCAACAAGTATTTTGTCAAATTCAAATCCCCTTTCACCCACCCTTCTGCAAAAAGACGAGCCTTCTTTTTTTGTTATTATGCAATTTGTTACCCCGCATCTTTCTGTATTTGATGCAAGGATTTTTATTCTTCCTAAATTTATTTCATTTGCGATTAGTGTCCCACAATTTTTCATTTCTGAAGCAATTTGTGTTGTTTTGCTTCCAGGAGAAGCACATAAATCAAGAATAGCTTGAGAAGGCTCTGGTTTTAAAGCAATAACTGGCAACATGCTTGCAATTTCTTGCACATAGTAATATCCCAAAAGATGTTCTAGGCTTCTTCCCAATTCTCCTGGAAGAATTTCATTTTCAATAATCATAATCTCTGGATAATTCTTAAAAGGCTGCTTTATACGCCACCCTTTTTTTTCCAATCTTTCTTTTAAAGAATTCGGAGAAATCTTTAGAGTATTGCATCTAATTGATTTGACAGGCGCTTTTTCCAAAATTTTCATGTAATTTTGAAAATCTTCTTTAAGAAGCTCTTGCATTCTTTCAATAAAAAGGGGTTTCGGTTCTATGTCTTTCATATAAATTTCGCAAGGATACCCAACCTTTTAAGGTTGGGAGGAATTGCGTCCTCCTTTTCTTTTAATTAGGATTATATTTAAAATCAAGCCAATAACAGCAACTCCTGTTATTAAATAATTATAAAATAAAATATTACTCTGAATAGCATGTTTATAATTTAAAATCATATTTATCAAACTATAAACACCACCACCTATCCAAAAACCTATCCCAATATAATTATAAATTTTTTTAACCATTTTCTTTAAGAGACCCTACCCTTCAGGGTATGGGAGTATGTCATTTGCAATTACATTTTTTTATTCTTTTTTTTAAAAAGAAAAAAGGGAGCAAAATATCATTAACACAGCATGGAATAATGACTGCTACAAAAACAATAAAAAAAGATAATATAAAATAGCTTAATTGAAATGCTGAACTAAAGACTAAAAGATAAAAAAGACTAGCAAAAACAGACAGAAAAACATGTATAAAATGTGGAATTCTTGTTACTCTCGTTTTTATGCCTATTAAACTTCCAATAAGAGCTGCTATAAGAATAATTATTGGAATTTCAATTAATGGGAGATGAAAACCAGTATTAAGACCAAGAACATTTCCTCCAACCCAAGGCATAAAAATATCACTTAAGCTTCCAATAAGCAATGCTCCTATAATTCCAATAAGCAATGCATAAATTTTTTTGGGATTATATTTGTAATATATTCCTGCAGTGACGAGAGATGAGGCAAAAATATGTAAAATATGAATGCTTCTAAATAGATCTTCTGAAATGAATTTTTTAAAATAATACACTAGAAGAAGGACGGTTAGGGTTGCTATTAGTGTTGCAAATATAGTAAATGGAACATGATGCCTTAATTCGTGTAAAAATTCTTTTATTCTCATTAAAAATCACCTAAGCTCGTCTGCCTTTTTCCTTCAATGGTTTCTTTTACATCTTTACTGAAAATCTGAAAAATATTCTCTACTGCAGGAAGAATTTGCCTTTCTAAATAATATGAAATATCATACTCTCCGCTTTCTCCCGGAATTTTCACCTTTTCTCTTACAAACTTTTTCTTTTCTTTGCTCTCAGCTATGTAATACTCAATTAGATTTCCAATACTACTCGGAAGTCCTTTTTCTTTCATCTTCCGTGCTGCAATTACATGAGGGGTTATTGCTTTATATTCTGAAAGATTTTTTTGAAGCACTGTTTTTATAATAATTTCCTCTTGTTTTATTTTCCTCTTCTTTACTCTTTGAATTACCTCTTTTAGAAATTCAAACGCTTTTTTTTCATTTCCTTCTTCAAGAATTAGTTTTATTATATTACTCTGCAATTCTCTTGCTAAGCGACACCAATTTCTTCTTACTGTTTCAAAACCTCTTATTTTTATTTTTCCATCTTTTCCAATTAGAGCATATTTCTTTTTTGCCCCAAAAGTACCTGTTCTTTTTGTTACCCAGATGCCTCTTTTGAAAAAACCTTCTAATTCAAGCTCCATTACTCCTGGAAGTTCTGAATTTAATTTTGTGAGAAGTTTTTTCACGTCTTCTTCGTTTTTATTTCCTAAAAGAAAAGCTATGCTATCAGTATCTCCATAAATAACAGAATATCCTGCCTTTGTGACTTCTTCTATAATCTCTTTATTGAATTTTCTTACAAAAGCTAAAACTGATGCAGAAGATTCTAAAGAATAATATCTTGCACCGAAAAATCCAATGTATCCGTGGACTGAAGCAGATAATAATTTGAAAGCATTACTTCTTGCGAATGTGATCTGATTTGGATTTTTTTTGTATTCTTCTTTATATCTTTTCCTTTTTTCAAGAATTTCTTCCATTAAAGAAGGCAGAAATCCCTGTTTTTTTGAAAAATAAAATCTTGTTTTTTTACCTTCAAACTCTATTTCTGGAGATTCATAAGAATCTTTCTCCTCTTTTTCCAATAATGTTGATTTTGAAATATTCATAGAGATGATGATGCTCGTATGCATTGATGTGAAATCGAAAAAAGCAATTTTTTCATAAAGTCCAGGGGTTGGCTCTAATACAAAAGCACCTTCGACTTTTTTTCTATGCTTTCTTTTACCTATTTCGTCATGCGTTGGTCTTTTTTCAGGAATCTCGTTAAATCTTTCTAGATTATGTAGGATATATCCTTCTACTTGCTTTGAAAGTCCGTTTCTTGAAATATCAAAAACAGGTTCTTTTATTATTCTTGAAAATTCAAGTATATCTGGCCAAAATTTTTCAAAAAGCCCAAAAGTAAGAATTGAATCATGGAGGCAATATTCAAAATAATCCTCCCAACTCTGACTGCTAATTTTATTAAAAGAATCAAGATCAAAATTCTTTTTTTGATCTCCTAAAAACTCTTTTGCAACTTCATTTAATGAAAGTGTTTCTGATTGCATATATTGTGAATAAGCTGTTTGTATGAATTTTAGAATGTCTATATGAATTACTCCTGAAATCTTTGCAGTACCGAAATCTTTTCCAAAACCTTTTCTAAAAAATCTTGGTGAACTATCATCTAATCCAAGGTTTAAAGGAATTTTAAGTTTGTTCGCCCTGGCTTTTAGATAAGGAAGATCGAATCCGTCTGAAAAATATCCAACCAGGAAATCAGGAGAGATTTTTTTCACATATTCGACAAATTTTTCAATTAATTTCTCTTCATTATCCACATACTCTACATAACTCTGCTTATCTTTTGTTTTTTTCCAAGTTAAAACTTTCTTGAAATTCTCTGATACCAGAGAAATCATAAGAATCTCTCCTCCGCCAATTCTTAAATCATTTGTTTCAATATCATAAGAAAGAATTTTTGGAGAGAATTTTTTGTCTTCAATTTTTTTTAGAGATTCCAATTCAATACAAAAATCAACATCTAGATTTTCAACTCCTGAAAACTTTTCGTTTGCGAATTCTCCAGAAATCTCATACCAGCACAAAGGATTTATTTTTCTTTCAATTATATAATGCGTTATAAAACCCAAGTCATAACCTCTTCTGCACTCTATTTCAGGAAATCCCAATTTGTTTGCAATATCATGCAAATCCTTATAGTTTGTGGCAAAAATCTTTAGAGCTTTTACTTTTTTTCCCAGGAAATTTTTCTCGTGAAGTTCAACATTTTCTACCCTGGTTTGCCTGCCTTTAAGATTAAGCTTTATTTTTTCTATTTTTTCGATTAATTTATTTATTTTTTTTGAATTTATCTTTTCCTTAAGAATAGCCCAAAAATAAATGTCACAAGAATCCATTACACAAATCCTTTTTCCTTGGCTATTTCTTCCAATTATTTTAACATAATTTTTTCCGCAAAAATCAAAGTAGTCATAATCAAATGGAATAAAATCGGTCTTCATGATTGTTGCAAAAAGAGTTTATCTTATTTAAATCTTCAGAATTTTTATTTCAAAAGATTTAAATACTACTGAATAGGGGTGATAAGATGGTAAGAAAGGTAGAACAAAAGAGAATGCTTGATTATGTGGTGTCAAAATTAGAAAGTTCTGGAGAAAAAATAATTCCCTCAAAAAGAAATATTTTGGGGAAAATAGAATCAAATCTTATTTTTGTAGGAGATAACGGAGTTGTTCTTCTTCTTGATAAAATTTATCCAAAAGATTCATTCAGATACCTGCATAATATTGCAAGCCAAAGCAAAGAGCGTGTTGCTTCTGTTGTTTTTAAGGATGGAGAAACCTTTTTTAGAAGTGCTGCTGAAAAGAATTATTTTAAAAAAGATCATAAGTTAAGCCTTAAAAATTATAATGCTGAGGATATGCAGAGAATGATTTTACTACGACCTGAAGAAATAATTCTAACCCAAAAAAATTTTGGACAAATTCAATATTTTCAGCCAGAATCTTCAAGAATGAGAGAAGGGCTGGAAACTTTTAGATTTAAACCAGTTAAATTTGATTATTCCCATATAAATTCAGACTATGGATTTAAACCAGAAAATACATCTTCAAAAAGATTACATATCTGGAATCGAAGACAACACTTTACAGGACCCTTATTTTTAGATACTTTTCTTTTAAAAGAAGAAAGATAATTCTTGTTTATTTAGTTAATTATTTATATTTGATAATTATTAGAATATTATGGGATTGAACATTAAAGACATTATTCCTCGAAAAGAAATAGATATCTCAAGCTTGAAAGAAAAAGATGTTTGTGTTGATGCCTATAACATGCTTTATCAGTTTCTTTCAACAATAAGGCAACCTGATGGGACTCCTTTAATGGATAATAAGAAACGTATTACTAGTCATCTTTCTGGAATTTTTTATAGAAATGTTAATTTACTTATAGAAGGGATAAAATTGATTTATGTTTTTGATGGAAAACCACCTTCTCTTAAAACGAATACTCATAAATTAAGAGAAGAAGGGAGAGATCTTGCAAGAGAAAGATATGCCAGGGCAAAAGAGGATGAAGATATTGATAGAATGAGGCGTTATAGTTCTCAATTAATACGACTTGATGAAGATATGATAAAAGAAAGCAAGGAGCTTCTTGAGGCTATGGGTGTTGTTGTTATTCAAGCTCCTGGCGAAGGAGAAGCAGAGGCAGCTTATTTAAACAAGATAAATTCAGGAATTTATGCAACTGTCAGCCAAGATTATGATTGTCTTTTGTTTGGAGCTCCAAGACTTATCCGAAATCTTAGTTTAGCGCGAAGAAGAAAAACTTTTTCCGGATGGGTTGAAATAAATCCAGAATTGATTGAACTTGAAAAAGTTCTGAATTTTTTAGAAATAAATTTAGACCAATTAATATGCTTAGGAATTCTGGTTGGAACTGATTATAATCCTCGGGGTCTTTTAGGCATTGGTCCTAAAAGAGCTTTAGAAATTGTTAGAAAATATAGGCAACCTGTTATAATCTTTAAAAATGTTGAAGAGCAGATTATGAGTCTGCCTGAAAAAGACAGATTTGATTGGAAAGAAATATTTGAACTTTTCCATAAACCAAATGTAATTAAAGCTGAAATTAAATTTGGAAAAATTGATGAAGAGAAAATAAAGAAAATTCTTGTTGAAGAGCACGACTTCTCAGAAGAAAGAGTTGACAAACAAATAGAAAAATTAAGAGAATTAAAGGAAAAAAAGAAACAAAAAGGATTGAGTGAGTGGGTGTAAAGAAATTCTTTAATACTTAATTCGATAAAATGTTCTCCATAGAGCGCCAGATAGTCCTTCTTTCTCCATTCTTTTTCCAGCTCTTTGAGCTTCTACCTCATAGCGATTTCTTCTAATTCTTTCATCTAATGCAAGTTTTTGATTATATCTTTGAGCAGCTCTTTGGTCTAGATATTTCTGCCTTGAACTTGGCTCTTTTTGAGATTTTTTTGAAACAGAATTTTCTAGATTTTTTGAAGTTTTCTTTTTATATGGTCTTTCTCTATCAATTAATCCCGCAAGCCCAGCAGCACCAGCACCAACTACAGAAGCTCCCAGAGTAAGATAACCAAGATTTTGAACTGCTTCAGCAGACTCTGCTTCCCCAAATACAATTACCCCTAGTCCTGCTATTCCAACTTTTGCAGCAGTTCCCATAGCTTTTTTTAAATCATATGTCATAATTCTTTATAGAAATTGTAATTTATAAAACTTTCTATTGTTGTTACTTTTTAGGAGTTAAATAAGAGAAATTATCTTCCAAATCTTCTTTCTGCAGCCCCTCTTCCAAATCTTCTAGCATATCTTTCCACAGCTCTTCTACTTACAAACCTATTTCTTGCTGGTTTTTCTCCCCCTCTTCTCATACCCTGTTGATAGGCAAAACTAGGGCTACCACCACTAGGACCTGCGTAAGGTGGGACACCCCTTCTTGTTCTTTTAAAGAAAAAACCAATTAAGATTACTAGAATTCCTAAATATATTAAAATCTCTATTCCAAAATTAAAGCCAGCAAATATCATTAAAATTCCTGCCAATATAATTACCCATTTAGGCTTTGCTTTTACTTTTCCTAGGGCATATCCTCCTAATCTTTTTGCAGATTTTCTTTTCCAAATAAAAACTCCAAGAACAAAAGCAATTCCTCCTATTATACCTAGAAATGTTTTTTCATAAACAAGGTCTGTGAAAAAAGCAATGTAGAAAAGAGAAAAGCCAAACAATATTAAAGATATCCCAATGCCAAGATATTTTATTGTCAATCCGGCCATTAAAAGAACCGCTACTGAAATTATTGGATAAAGGATGCTGTTATCAATTCCCCAGCCATAAAATAAACTAGCCAAATCAAAATTTGAACGATATATTCCATAACTTATCAAGGCAGAAATTGCAAAAGCCAAAACTCCTGCTATTGGTTTGTTTGGTTGTCCATAGGAATCTTTGAAAACTCTCGATAGGGCATAAAAAAGAACAGCAAAGAAGATTATAAACAGAGTCACAAAAATTACATTTTCTGAACCAATTCTATCAAGAAACGAAGTAATAGAAAAACTTCCGCCATAACCACTATAAAACTGTGCACTCACAAGTTTAATCATTAAAAGTGATACAAAAGATGCTATAAGCCCCTTTTTCATGTTTTTTTTAAGGATTTAATATTTATAAATATTGATATGATTTAAAAGACATGGAGAATAGGAAAGTTCAAAATAAAAGTAAATTAAGAGCTTATGATATTTTAGGAAATATTATTCTATTAAAATTTCCAAGAGATTTTAAAACAACCGATAAGAAAAAATTTGCAGAGAAAATTCTTAGAAAACATAAATCAGTTAAAACAGTTCTTGAGAAAATTGGAAAGTTTAAGGGGAGGCTTAGAAAACAAGAAACAAAATATCTTGCGGGAGAAAAAACCAAAGAGGTTTTGTATCGGGAGAACAGATGCGTTTTTAGATTTTCTGTAGATAAGACTTATTTTTCTTCAAGACTTAGTAATGAAAGAAAAGAAATTGCAGAAAAAATAAAAAAAGGAGATGAAGTTTTAGTTATGTTTGCGGGAGTGGCCCCTTATTCAATTGTAATAGCAAGAAATTCTCAAGCTAAAAAAGTGTACTCTAATGAGCTAAATAGAGAAGCAAACAAATATGCCGTATTGAACATTGAACTAAACAGATTAAAAGATAAAATTGAATTATTGCCCGGAGATATAAAAAAAGTAGCTGCTAAATTAAAAAATTTAAAGAAAAAATTTGATGTTATTGTCATGCCTCGTCCACAATTGAAAAATAGTTTTTTGAAAGAAGCATTTATGCTAAGTGGCAAGGGTACGAGAATTTTTTATTATGATTTTTGCAAAGAAGACGAAATTGAGAATGTTGTCGAAAAGATAAGAAGCGAAGCAAAAAAAACACACAAGAAAATTAAGATTTTAAGAATTAAGAAAGCAGGAGAAATCGCACCATATAAATTCCGTTTTAGAATAGATTTTAGGATTTTATAAATTTTTAAAGATTGCTGTAATTTTTTTCTGCTTTTATTGCCATCGGAGCTTCTCCCCCGTGCCAGGTAAATCTCGGGCGAATTTTTGCAGAATATAATCTTTCGGAATTATCATCAAGAATTATTGCAGAACCTTTTAATGTTGGAAGATCATCCATATTTTTCTTTATTCCTTCAAGAATATATGATTGCATTATGTAATTTAAAGATTCTAAATCTGGTTTAGAAGTTACCCTATGAGCAATAACAATATCTGACTGAGTCATTACGTCTCTATGAATTTGTCCTGGTTGCTGCGTGGCGATAACTAAAGAAATTCCTGGTTGTCTGCCCTCTCTTAAAAGCTGAACCAATGCATCTGTCGCAACTGTTTTCTCATTTAATGGCAAAAATTCATGACCTTCATCAATGAAAATCCAGACTAAAGGATATTCTTTTTTTTCAATACCTGAAAGCATGTCAAGTCCACGCGAGACAGATTTAACTTCCTCTTTTTTTCGAGCATCCATTCTTTGATTAAAAATCTTTCTTGAAATAAGACTTATAGCTAATGCTTTTATGTTAAAAGCCCCTACAGAGTTATAGGCGCTTAAATCTAAAATAGTTGTTTTTCCTCCTGAAATTAAATCTTTTATTGGTGTTGCTTCACTACCTTTTTTTGCAAATATTCCCCAGGTGTTCGCAGCCTCAAAAAATCCCGTTGCTGCATTTTTAGTTTCTAAACTGGTTTTTTCTTCTTTTTCAATAGCTTTTATTATATCATCAATACCAAAATCTTTTTCTGCTTTTAATTTTGATAAGATTTTTTGAATTAGAATTGAAACAGGATGTGTTAGATCTAATCCAAATGTTATAATCCAGTCTTCTGAGTTTAATTCTGAAACACTAAGAGCAAAAGATTCATCGATAGGAATTCCTTTTTCAAGATATTTTTCGTAATGTCCAAAAGGAACAAAAATTTTTACGGGCAGATTTTTTGGTTTAAGCTCAAACTCTTCAAGAAGTCTTCTATCTTTTTCATTTTTAAATTTCATTGTCCAATATATTCCCATTGTGTCAAATATCAATGAACCAATATTTTGACTAGCTTCTTTTGGAAGATTAGCTAATTCTTCCGCAATAACACCAAGAGTGTAGCTTTTTCCACTTCCTCTTTTTCCTGCAATAAGAATAACATGGCTTCTTGCAATATCCATAAAAATCTTATTGCTTAGAGAAGTATATTGCCCCATTTTTACATAACCTTTTCCAAGAAAAATCAATCCTCTTTCTCCAAAAGCACTTTTATCAGCAGCATTTCGTCCGATTATAACATCATAAGTCATATTAACTCTTAGGCAGGGAGATTTATAAAATTAGTTATAGATTAAGAAAAATCTTATTGGGAGTTATTTAGATAGTTTATTTCTTCTTCAGTTAATCTTAGCTCTTTTTGAACCTGGGGTTTTAGAAGAAATTGCTTTATTGTGGGAAATTCTTTAAGTGCTCGTTTTTTTCCAATATGAACATAAGACGCGTATTTTTGTGCAATTGATTTTTTCTTTTCTATTCTTTGATTATTTAACCACATCTTTAGTATTCTTGTTGGTTTTGTATAATTTGTAAATCCGGTCTTCTCGCTTTTTTTTGAGCTAGAGATTCCATAAGAAAGAAAAGCGTTCCCATAAACTAAAAATCTCCAGTATTGTTGTTTATAAATCCTATTTCTAAAGATGTCGACCTTGCTTAATAGTTCGTATGCTCTTGCAAGTTCTTCCGGATTATATTCTTTTGGAAGATTTTCTTCAATCCAAAGAAGAATTTCATCCATGGGTTTATTCACAGAATCAAAGAGATTTAGAAGTGAGTTATCTGGTTTCTCTTTTAGAATTTTTCTTAGAACATTGAAAATATCTATCTCTTTGTTTCGTTCATCAACTAAAAATTCAGATGGATCTGCAAGACTTGCAGCTACTTGCAAATCATTTATCGCTGCTCTTATATCTCCTTTGGCCTTTATTGTAATGCTTGTTAGAATATCTTCTTTCAGAAATTTTTTTTCTTTTCTTAGAATTTCTATTAAAGCATTTTTTATTGTTTTATAATCAATTTCTTTTAATGGTATAATTTCTGCTTTTTTTCTTAGTTCACGGAATTTTTTATTCCAAATGTCATTTGCAGTTATTATCACTAGTTGTTGAGTTGATTCAATTATCCTTAATAATTCTGAAAGCCCACCCCGATCAGCGTCAGAAATACCATCCACTTCATCTATAAGAAGAAATTTGCCTTTTTTTGTCAATGATTTTTGCTCTGTTGCTGGTCCGAGAGTTTCTTTAAGCTTTTCACCTCCTCTTAAATCAGAAGCGTTTAACTCAAAAATTTCATAATTTGATTCGTTTGCCATTACATAGGCTAGAGCAGTCTTTCCTATTCCGGGCGGACCATAAAGAATTACTGCTTTTTTATCTGTCTCGAATTTTTTAAATTTATCAATAAAATTTTTTAATTCTTCAATAGCTAGTTCTTGCCCTTTAATTTCTGAAAAATATTTTGGCTGATATTTCTTTGTCCAATTCATTTTAAGCAAACCTCTTTTTTAATATCACCCTTTTCCCAATCCTGCTAAAACAAAACTCGCGATAAGTGCCTGAAGCTGAATAAATGGGTCTGAGCCCTCAACAATTCTAAATTCTGCTTCTCCTGTTTTTTCTGTGAGTTTAACTTTTAATTCTGGTTCAATTTGGAGATTCCAAATTTCTTTTTGAATTGCTTTAATCACATCTTGACCTGAAATGCTTTCTTTTAGCATTACATCAAGAAGCTTTTCTCTTGCGTTCTTAAAATCTCCTGAAAGCGCATAATCAAGAACTACAAGAATATCCTTTGGTTTTGCGTTTGAAATAACTGTTGAAACAAGTTCTGGAGAAATAATAGGGGATATTGAGGCTGTTGATTGTAGAATGTTGATTATTTTTCTGCAATCTCCTTCACTTCCTTCATAAAGCATTTCTACAGCTTCATTGTTTATTTGAAGTTTTTCACCAACTTCAATTTTTCTTATTACTCTTTCAGCATCTTTCTTTTCTAATAACTTGAATCTAAAAATAGCACAACGAGATTGAATCGGGTCAATAATCTTGCTTGAATAGTTACACGAGAGTATGAATCTGCAGGTTGCCGAATAATTCTCCATTGTTCTTCTTAATGCTTGTTGGGCTTCAGGAGTTAAGGCATCTGCTTCATCTAGGAAAATAATCTTAAATGGCACGTTTCCTAAAGATTTTGTTCTTGCGAAATTCTTTACTTTTTCTCTTACGACATTAATGCCTCTTTCATCGCTTGCATTAAATTCTAGATAATTTTCACGCCAATTTTTTCCAAAAAGTTCTTTTACAATTATAAGTGCTAAAGTTGATTTCCCGGTTCCAGCAGGCCCAATAAAAAGAAGATGAGGTATATTTAGCGAATTTGTAAGTGATTGAACTTTTTTTACTATGTCGTCCTGCCCTACAACATCTGGAAAAACACTTGGCCTGTATTTTTCTGTCCAAATTTCACTTGTCATAGTAATTTATTTTCAATATAACTTATAAACATTATGGGGGTGATTTAGCATAAAACTCGGCTATAAAGAATTCTTACTATATTTCAAATTATTTGCTTCTAGCCCTCTTTAGTTTTCTCTTGCGCTTTTCTTTCTTCAGGCGTTTTCTTTGCCACTTCCACCTCATCTGGCGCTTCTTTTTCCACCTTCTTGATGAACGTTTCATGATAAATTCTGGAGAAATTTGTTTTTAAAGTTATCTGATAAATAATCTCTAGAAAGAAAATTCTCTAAAATTTTCAAAAGATAGAATTATATTCTGGCACAAATAATTTCCTTCTTTTTCATAATATAATCATATAAAAAAATATAAAAAGCCTTTGCAACATGTATCAAAACTACTACAAAGATTCAGACAATAATTCTCCAAATTTTTATTGTCACATCCACAAATTCTTCTCTTACATATTAATACTAGGGGTATAAAACAGTTTTTGCTGGAAATTAAAGGGGTAGGCTCTCTAATGAGTATTAGAAGAAATGTAGCACTAAAACTATACGCCCCTGCCGAAACCTAGACCCTTTTGGCATAATCCATGGGTATGTTTTTTATTTATTTGTAATAGGTTATACTTATGAGCATACGATTTTACTAAGGATGTTGTACTTTTAAAACTTCTCTTTATTTATTCTCCATTTTAATAATTCGCTTAATGAGTTGTATTTTTATTATACCCTAAAATCAAATATAATATTCCTGCAATTAAAGGGATTGACATATGAAGACTAAGCCCTTCTGTAATAATTATAGATACAATAAATCTTGTTAAAATACCAATGATTACTAAATAACCTCCTATTTTTTCATATTTCCACCCCAATGCCAAACCAATAAACATTAAAGGGAAAACCGCTCTCCACAGGTTATCAAAAAAATCATAATTAGAGTCAGCAAATGGGGATGGGTTTCCATAGGCAAAATACAATGGCACTCCTACGAGAAGAGTTAATAATGCAATTATCCTTGCAGTCCACCTTATGATATTTAATGTTTTATTGGTTAACCTCTTTTTTTGCCATGATTCATAATTGTAATTATACTATTTTAAGTTATTTGTTTAAACCCATCCTTTGGTTATAGATAAAATCATAATTCCTGCAATAGTCAGCATTAATAATCCTGCAATTAAATGCAAAAGTCTTAATTTGCCTTGTCTAATTTTTTCTAATTTTTCTGTTGTTGATAATCCTTTATAGATTATTAATGATAATATTATTAGTGGAGATACAAAAACTAAATTATATAATAAAAGATACATTATTCCTGTAGTTCTTGTGACTTCTTTTGCAAGCAATCCTAAAATAACAATATAGGGGCCTCCTGTGCATGGGAGTTCAAAAAGTGAAACTACAAATCCTACTAAAAAAGCCCCTAACGGAGAAGTAGCACTTTTTATTACTTTCTTCATAGTTGGTCGCCATGATAATGGGACTTCCATTAGAAATCCTTTTCCATACCAAAAATAATCTTTTATATTAAACAGACCAACAAGAACTGCTAAAATAGTTACAAAAATATAAAACTTATGGCTTAATCCCGTTGCCTGAAGGATAGAAAATAATCCCAAGCCCATTAAAAAATAAGAAATGTAAATCGAGATTGTAAATGCAAGACCAAATTTTAATGCCCTTCTTTTATCTGCAATTGATAGGGCGGCAGTCATAAGGATAATTAGAACGGCAAAAGCACAAGGATTAATTGCATCTACAGCAGCTGCAGCTATGACAATTGGAATAGTTAGTTTTTCTATATTTTTCTTTTTTTCTGAAGAAGGAGAAGAATCGCCAATAATTTGTTCAACATTTTCATAATTTGTTTTTTCTATTGGGTTGCCACAACTTTCTATTAAACATTTATTAATTTCTTCCTCCAAAGTTTTAGAAATATCATTGCTAAAACCAACAATGACTCTATCATTAATAAAAGAAGTTGGAACACCTTCTATTTGAGTATCAAATCTGTTAGATAATTCTTCAAATAATTCTCTGCCTTCATCATCCTGATAAACTTCATGTTTGTAAACTTTTAAAGTAGGATATTTATCCTCAATACTTTCTAGAAAAGATAATAAACTTGAACAATGCGGACATCCTTGTCCATAGAATATATGCAAATGGACCTCATATTTCATACTTTGGTCTTGTGCCAAAACTCCATTTAAACTTAAAATTAAAAATAGTATTATTATTGCTCCAAGACACCAATTTTTAACTTTCATCTTTTGAATTAATTATTTCTTTTATTATTTCTTTAAATATTTTTTTATATTCTGGATTTATCTTAACAACTGGCTTCATTTTTATTGTTGATTCAACAAAATCTTTTCGATAAGGAATCTTGCCTATGATTGGTATCTTCTTATTTTTTGCAAAATCCTCAATTTTCTTATAGAAATTTTTGTCTAAATCAAATTTATTTATAATAATTCCATGTTTTATCTGAAAGTGTTCAGCAAGATATAATACTCTTTTTAAGTCATGCAAAGCCGATGGAGTTGGTTCTGTAACAGCAACAATATAATCTGTTCCAACTAATGAAGCAATAACCGGACATCCTATTCCTGCAGCAGAGTCAATTATTGTTATTTCTGGATTTAATTTTTCGCTTATCTCTTCTGCTTTTTTTCTAACTTCTGAAACAACCTCTCCCGAAGCAAGTTCTCCTAATTTAAGTTCTGAGGATATTAAATTTACATTGTAATTCTTTCCAGTATAAATCGTCCCTATCTCTTTTGTTGTTTCTGTTATCGCATTGTTTGGGCATGCTACAATACATGCTTTGCATCCAATGCAAACATCTTTTACAAATGCAGGATATTTTCCTTCAACAAATACGATTGCATTTTGTTTGCAAACAGAAGCACACTTACCGCATTTGTTGCACTTACTAAAATCAAATTTTGGAATTGGTTGCAAAACAGAAGAGTATTTTTTTAGTTTAGCTGAAATTAGAAGATAATCATTGGGGCATTCTGCGTCAGCATCAACTAGTATTGTTCTCTTGGATTCAGCAAATTCTACTGCTAATGATGTTGCTATCGTGGACTTTCCAGTTCCACCTTTTCCTCCTGTAACTGCTATTTTCATTTTTTCCTTTTAGATTTGTTTATCAAAAAAACAACCACAATGATAAAAAATAATACTGTTCCAATGTATGCAAAAAAATTATCTTCAGGACTAGGAAAAAAGAATAATGTAATCAGTCCTATAATTATAATTATTGGAATTAAATAATTGATTTTCATCTTATTCGTGACCATCCTCTTTTTTTATTCCATAACCCTTACCTTTTCCAGGATTACAAAGGTCTCCTCCTTGTTTAATTTTCCCTTTAATAAAATCTCTAACTACATTATTTACATCTCCTTGAATTCCTGTAATTAATTGAATTCCAAATTGTTCAAAAAGTTCTTGTGCTCTAAATCCAGCACCTCCAGCAATAACACAACTCACCCCCTGCCCCTTTAGAAATTTTGGAAGAAAACCAGTCATATGTCCTGGATTAGAAATTATCTTTCTATCTTTAATTTTATTATTGTCAATTTCCACAATAGTAAACTCTGGACATCTACCAAAATGTTCAGATACTTTTTCTAAATCTGTTGATATTGCTATTTTCATTTTTCTTACTGTTGATTGTTTATTTTAACCCTACATGCTGTGGACCATTTGCATTAGTTAACTCCTTTAAATTTCCATCTAAAAAATCTTGAACAGCTTTCTTTATCTTGCCTTCTCCCTGATAAATCTTAATCTTGAATTGTTCAAATACTGAAAATGCTCTTGGACCTAAATTTGTTGTTATAATTGCATTTACTTTTTCATTTGCAACAATTTGTCCTGCTGTAATTCCTGCTCCGCCCATTTGATCCTTCCCAGTGTTTTCTATTGCTTTAAAATTTTTTATTTCTTTTTTCTTTTTATCAATTTCCACAATTAAAAAATAATTACATCTTCCGAATCTCGCATCTACATTACTTTCTAAAGTTTTTCCTGTTGAACTTATTGCTATTTTCATTTTTTTACCTCCTTTTTATTTTTTAATTTTATAGTATATTCAAAATATTTATCATAAGGAAGGTTCCATAAACATGTTTCTTTAATACTGGCTTTTTCAATTATTTTTCTAAATAATCTTATTGAATTTCCATGAGCAGAAATAGCTACATTTACTTTATTTTTTTTCATGAACTTTATTAAAAACTTAATAAATTTTTTAACTCTTTTTTCAACCATCTTAAATGATTCTCCTTTTTTCGGAGGATTATTCCATCCTCTATGCCATTTTTCATATTGTTTTTTTCCATATTTTTTAATAACTATTTTATGACCCTTTCCTTCTAAAAATCCATAATTTCTTTCAATCATTTTATTATTAGTTATTATTTCTTTGCATTCTGGATGATATTTAAGAACTTCTTTTAATGTATTTTTAGAACGTGATAAAGAAGTTTGAAAAGCAACATCAATTTGTTTGTTTTTTAATTTTTTTGCAATTATTTTTGTTTGTTTTTTTCCTAAGGCTGTCAAGTGAGAATCTTTCAATCCAGTGAAAATTTTATTTTTATTATAATGTGTTTGCCCATGCCTAAACAAGTAAATTTTAAGATTCTTCATTTTTTAATTTCCTTTTTTTCTTTATCATGCTTTATTGCTTTTTGCGGACAAATTCCATGACATTTTTTACATCTGATACATTTTTTCATATCTATTACTGCTTTTCCATTTTCCATACTTATGGCATTAACAGGGCATTCCTCAACACAAATTCCACAACCAACACACATATTTTCATCTACCCAGGGCATTTTTATTTTTCCTCCTTATTTATTTTAATTGCGTTATTTGGACAAGCATGCATACATGCTCCACACTTCTTACAATTTTTAAGATCTTTAACTACTGCTTTTCCATTTTTAATTTCTAAAACACCAAAAGGACAAACCTCTACACAATTTCCACACCCATCGCATTTTTCTTTGTTTACTTTTACCATTTTAATTTTTATTCTTTATATAAGGACACTTACTTTCTTCTATTTTTTTATCTAGAACAGCTCTGATAAATTCATTACATGATTTAAATCCACATTTGCCACAGTTTAAATTAGGAACTCTTGCTTTCAATTCCTTTCCTTGATTATATCTTTTTAATGTTTCTTTAGAATCTAATATTTTATTTCCATAACAATAACCACAAATTCCAGTAGGCATAGAATTTTTTAAGG
>Ga0268276_1000172_pt1 | contig 78669 bp, 73 predicted proteins | sample saktaG_4_FD_190145 | JGI IMG/M metagenome (GOLD analysis project Ga0268276, IMG submission 190145) | Saline water microbial communities from Sakinaw Lake, British Columbia, Canada - sak_2010_1_5_45m | ecosystem: Environmental > Aquatic > Non-marine Saline and Alkaline > Saline ... | reverse complement strand
GGAGAGTAATTTAAATCCATTTATTACTTTGGCAGAAAAACTAAAAGAGAAAAAGCAATATATTCTAAACTGGTTCATACAAAAGACCAGTTCTGCAATTTCAGAGGGATTCAACAATAAAATTAAACGGCATAAAAGAATGGCTTATGGCTATAAAGATATTTACTATTTTAGGTTGAAAATACATCAACATTGTGGACTCTTAAATCCTAGACTTGCAACATGATTACGAAAGAACCATATACAATATGAATCTGAATTTAAAAAGTAATATTTATAGATATATATGCACTAATGCTTATGATTGTGTTTAAAGAGATGTTTCAGAAAAGTCAAACCGGGAATCTTGGGGGACAAGAATCCCGGTTTTTAGATCCACCGTCGGAAGTTGTTTTATAAAACAGAGATTAAAAATCAAATACTGACCAAACCAGCGAAATCTTCTCTTTTTCAGATTTAATCACTTCTACAATTACTAAATCTAGTTTAATTAATCCGGATAACAGGTGCAACGGTTTTTTATATGCGGGACATCGTCCCGAAATGCGACCTTTTATTAACTGTCCTAAATGGTTAAATTCAGCCGATATTTGGAATCGCTCAGCAGGTATAGGAAATTGATTCGATTATGACTGAGTAATAGTACAGAAAAAAAAATGATAAAATTGATTCAAACGTGATAAAAATACTAAACATTGGAAAAGAAAGCCTGGCCGATAAATCCGGTATCAGGATAAATGATCATCTGGTTTCATTGAACGGTCATGCCGTCAACGATCTGCTGGATTATTATTTTTATCAATCCGAAGAAGTGCTCGACGTGGTTTACGATCGGGACGGAAAACTTAGTCAAATACAAATCGAAAAATCCTACGAAGAAGATCTGGGACTTGAACTTGAGGATTTTAAACTGAAATCCTGTTCCAATAATTGTGTCTTCTGTTTTATCAAACAAAATCCGCCCAAGATGCGTAAACAGGTCTATTTTTGTGATGAGGATTACCGGTATTCATTTCTGTATGGCAATTATGTAACCCTGACTGACATGGGCGATACTGATCTGAAGCGGATTGTGGAGCAACGGTTATCACCTTTGTATATTTCAGTTCATGCTACTGATCCTGATATTAGAAAGTCAATATTTCGATTTAAATCCGATGATCGGTTGATGGAAAAAATTCGATACCTGGTGAAAAACCGTATTGAATTGCATACCCAGGTGGTACTGGTTCCGGGTGTGAATAACAGAGACGTACTCAAGCAAACGATTAGTGACCTTTATAAATATAAGAAAATGATAAAGTCCCTGGCTGTTGTGCCCGTTGGATTAACACGGCACCGAAAGCACTTGTCTGCAATAATGCCGGTTTCTCACGATTTGGCAACGGATTTAGTTGGTCAGTTCGAGGATTGGAATCGCGTTTATCAAAATAATGAGGGCGATCCCTTTATCTACCTGTCGGATGAGTTTTACCTGCTGGCTGAAAAACCGTTTCCCGGTAATGAGCACTACGGGCCCTATTACCAATTAGAGAATGGCGTGGGCTTATGCCGGCAATTAATTGAATCTGTTGCGGGACGGAGTAAAATCAGTTTGACGAGTCCCCTGAACATCGGTCTCATCACCGGAAAATTGGCCGAACCGGTAATCCGCGATTATGTGTTACCCAATTTAAACAAAATTACCAATCTAAGTGCTGAATTAGTGAGTATTGAAAATAATTTCTTTGGCAATACGGTAACCGTGTCGGGATTATTGACCGGGCAAGATATCATCGGACAATTTCCCCAAAATTCAAACTTCGATTGTGTCTTTTTACCGCCAAACTGTATCAATGAAGATGGAATTTTACTTGATGATCTGAAGCCGGAAGACATCAGCAGAGAATTAAAAACAACTATAAAAGTCGGAGCTTACGACATAAAAGAAATGGTGAAAATACTTGAAAAATGAACCAGTAGTCGCAATTATTGGGCGCCCAAACGTCGGGAAGTCCACACTCTTTAACAGAATCGCCCAAAAGCGAAAGTCGATCATTCATGCTCAGGCGGGTATAACCCGTGACCGTGTTTATGAGACTGTCAACTGGGTTGGCCGGCAATTCAGGTTGATTGATACCGGCGGGTATATTCCGGAAAGTCAGGATACTATCGAGACTGCTATCCGGGCCCAGGTTGAGTTGGCAATCGGGGAAGCTGATTTAATCATGTTTATGGTGGATGTAAATGATCAGTTAATGCCCATGGATAAACAAATTTCAGAGATGTTGCGAATAGCGGATAAACCAATTATTCTGGTAGCTAATAAATGTGACGATGAAGTCAGGGAAAATACCCGTTTCGAATTTTCCAAACTGGGTTTCGGTGATGTATTTCCTATTTCGGCTCAGAATGGTCGTCGAATCGGCGATTTGCTGGACCTCGTACTGGAAAAATTACCCATGGAAGCACCGGAAGAACAGGAAATATCTGATCATTTGCGTTTGGCAATCATTGGTATGCCGAATGCCGGAAAATCGTCCATTGTCAATGCAATTCTGGGAGTGGATCAACTCATCGTCACGGATATACCCGGAACGACCCGGGATTCCATCGATTCTGAAATCACCTACTATGGAAAACCTGTCACATTAATTGATACAGCCGGGCTTCGGAAAAAGAAAAACATCAAAGATAATATTGAATTTTACAGCAACGTACGGACTGAACGGGCGATCGACCGAAGCAATGTCGCAATTCTGGTTATCGATGCTGTTAAAGGCTTTGACCGACAGGATGCGAGTATTACCCGTTCGATCCTGGATCGGAAAAAGGGGGTGATCATTACGATCAATAAATGGGATCTTATTCAGAAAGAGTCGAATACGCTGAAAAATTATCAGGATGAAGTTATTTTTCGTTTTCCGGAACTCGCCTTTTACCCGATGATTTTCATTTCAGCGCTGACCAAACAGCGGATCGGGCAGATTCTGGAAACCGCAAATAATGTGTATGAGTCAATGAAAAAACGGGTTTCTACCAATCAGTTAAACAAATATTTTCAGGAAGTCATTGACCGAACACCACCGCCTGCGGTAGGTGGAAAACATATTCAGATTAAGTATGTCACGCAGGTGAAAATTGATCCCCCGGTATTTTTGTTTTTCTGTAACGATCCGAAGAGTGTAAAGGAAGAGTATCGACGCTTTCTGGAGAACAAACTTCGTCAGAAATTTGGTTTCATAGGAGTCCCGGTTACGCTGCTGTTTCGTCAGAAATAGACCGATGAGATACACGTTAATCATAACATTCATACTCAGTCTGTATGTGGTTTTCTTACAGGCGGAAGATTCCCATACGGCAATCATGCACTATCTGCAATCTACAAAAACATTGGATTACTCGCTAAGTTCAGCTTATTCTGTCGATGCCCGGCCGATTAAATCGCTGATGATTCATCCATCTCAACGAGAACGAATCCTCGGAAAAGCCCAATTCAGCAGACCGATAATGGATAAGGCCTATATTAGCGCAGCCGGTCATTTTAAATTCCATTATACAACAACTGGCGATGATGCCGTTGAAGCCCTGTCAACTAACGAAGATAATGTGCCGGACTATATCTATGAAGCCGCTGTTGCAGCTGAATACGTTTACCGGATTTTGATTGATACGCTTGGATTTGATCCGCCACCGATTGACAATAATGCAAGTGTTGAAACTGATATATACATTATGAATTTTGGTGGCAGTGTTTATGCTTATACATACCCTGAAAACGAGGTCCCCACAACCAGCCGCTCGGATGACTGGACAGCATATATGGAAATTGACAATGACTATAGAGAATTGTCATACAGCACGAATGGACTCGATGGTTTGCGGGTTACTATCGCCCATGAATATTTCCATGTTGTTCAATTGGGTTATAACTGGTTTTTTAATAATGGATTGATAGGCAGCAGCAATGGAGATACGTACTTTCTGGAGTGGTCTTCAACCTGGTTCGAAGAACGGGCGTATCCGGGGATTGATGATTATATTCAGTATTTAAATGACTTTTTCTATAACCCGGTAAAATCGATCTGGGATTATCACAGTTATGCCTATGCGATGGGACCTTTTATATATTTTCTGCAGGAGGTTTACGATCAGAATCTTCTCCCAAAAACATGGGAAAAAATAAAAGGCCAGTATGCACTTCAGGCATTGATAGAGGCCGTCAGTGAATATGGTGGCGATTTGGCGACTCAGTATAATAATTATGTCAATGCCTGCTACTTTACCGGAAGCCGTTATAATGAAACCTATTCAATATCACCGGATGCAATATATTTTCCGGAACTATCATTTACAAATGAATCATTTACCGAGCCGCTGACAATTGATGATACTATTAAACCATTAGCGACCCGACCGTATAAAATCACTTTTAATACTAATCAATACCTTGATCTATTTGTCGAGTCTCCATCAAGCGGTGAGTTTACCGGGAGTTTTATAATTGATAAGAATTCATCATCTGACTTTCTCCGAAAATTTGATGATCAGGTTGAGGTTTTTATTGGTGAGACTAGAAAAGATGATCAATTACTTCTATTTTTAACAAACAGTTCAATAGAAACCACACAGGATTTAAGCTTTATATTGAAGACTACTGATACGAAGTTCCTTGCACTATATGCCAATCCATATTCCTGGAATAAGCAAAGCCCGCTTAAAATTAAACTTCACCTTGGAAAATTTATCAGTACCTTGAATTTCCAGATATATAATATTATCGGTCAACTAGTTTATAATACATCAATCAGTGCCGAGAATCTCAGTCCTGGTATACAGGAGCTGGAAATCAGTTCCGATGATCTGCGAGGTCGCAATCTGAGTTCGGGAATTTATCTGTTGCGATTGGCGGCTGACGATATCAAGATGATTCGTAAGTTTACGATTATAAATTAATTGCACAATCCTTTTGAATTATCAAATCAAACAAGCATCTGAAATCACCCGGAAAATAAAGGGCTCGAAGTTTATTGCCCGGGTGTATACAGTTGAATCCCGGGAAGCGGCCCAGACAATTGTTAATGATGTAGAGTCGGAGCATCGCAAAGCATCGCATGTCTGCTGGGCTTGCCGGATTGATCAAAACGGTCAATCCCTTGGCTATAGTTCCGATGCCGGTGAACCTCACGGGTCCGCAGGGCCGCCAATATTGACGGCTATTGAGGGACGTGAAATTACTAATGTTTTATGTCTGGTTATTCGTTATTTCGGTGGCACTAAACTCGGTATTGGCGGACTGATCCGCGCCTATGGCGGAGCTGCATTGGAAGCCCTTGAACTCGCCGGAAAAAAAAGGCATAAACAAACCATAACTGCTACTATTCAGTGTGGCCCGGATGACTATTCAGACATTATGCGTGTTCTCAGGAAATACCGGCTGTCGGTTCAGCCGGAGTTTACACCGGACTCTGTTTCCGTGCATATTGAAATACCGCCAAAGGATTTGGACAATCTCAGCCGGGAAATCCAGGCGATCCCGTCAGCAACGATTATCAGCGGATAGCGATTATCTTTTAAATGTAAATATCCTGCAATGGCAGTACGTTTTTAGAACCGTGCTAATCACGGTGGGTACCTCCCGAACGCTTCAAGTTTCCCCGACGAGGAGGCATGCTTTCCACGCCCGAAGTCCAGTTCCCATATTTAAAGTGTTGGTTCTAAAAATATAGGATATGCCATTGCAGGATAAATTTCAAAGACCTCACAATTCAATATATACCTTTGACAGATAAGCTTCAAGGCCTTTGATAAAATATTTGGAAAAATTCTGATTAATGCGGATTATTTTTCTGATTACCTGTCAGCGGCCCGGATTTCATTCCAGAGTTTGTCCATTTCCTCCAGGGAGGTATCCTTCAGGCTTTGCTTCTTGCCATTCAGTTCTTTTTCAATGTACTGAAACCGTTTGACAAATTTTCGGGAAGTTACTGCTAAGGCTTTTTCGGGATTGATGTTTAGAAAGCGGGAGAGGTTGACCAGCGAAAACAGTAAATCACCAAATTCCAGATTTATGGTTGACTCATCGGATTTTATCAGCGCCTCCTTTAACTCATCCAGTTCCTCATGGACTTTTTCCCAGACTGAATCGATTTTATCCCAATCGAAACCGACCTGAGATGCCCGTTCCTGAATACGACGGGCCAGCAACAGCGCCGGAAAGGTTTTCGGCAGACCTTCCATCAGTGATTTGCGGCCTTCTTTCAATTTAATTTCTTCCCAGTTCTGCTTAATATCGCGGACATTTTCAACAACCACATCACCAAATACATGGGGGTGACGCCGTTCCAGTTTATCACAAATATTTTTCAGTGAATCCGTCAGATTGAACTGCTTTTCCTCTTCGGCAATATCGGCCTGAAATACAATATGCAGAAGAAGGTCACCCAATTCTTCCTTCAGTTTATCCCTATCGCCTTCATGAATGGCTTCAATTGTTTCGTAGGCTTCTTCAAGAAAATAGGGTGTTAGAGACTCGGAGCTTTGGGCGCGATCCCACTCGCAACCTGATGGACTGCGCAGGATTTTCACAATGGAAATCAATCTGTCGAACTGGTCATGGAGCGATGAGTTGTCGGGCATTGGTTAATTCTTCAAGTTTCTGTATAATCGTTTTAATGTTACCTGTTCCAGGTAATGTTGTTGTCTCCGTTCCATTTGTTGTTTATCTGTAGGCGAAGAATCTTCGTAACCAATCAAGTGTAAAAAGCTATGGATGATGACCAACGCCAACTCTCTCGGAAAACCGGTATTGAACTGTTCAGCATTTTCTAGAATTCTATCAACGCTGATGTACACTTCACCTTCGACGGGCTGATCACTTTTATTAAAATTAAAACTGATCGTATCGGTGAGAACATCATCGTCGAAATATTGCTTCTTCAGACGGTTCAAGGCGCTGTCATCACTGACGATAAGGGATACTTTTTCGAAGGTACTGTCTTCGTCGGCAGCAATCTTTTGCAGGATCGCTTCAACCGTTGGAGAAAGCAGTTGAAAATTCGGATAGTTATTGCTTATCGTTACAATCGGCATCAGGATGCGGTCTTTGCGGATTTGGCCTTCGCTGGTTTCATAGGGATTTCCTTATCCTGGCCGGGATATTCAACCCGTAGATGGTGGATGCCTTTCAAGATCGGTAGGATTCCGGTATTGGTTTTTATGTCGCCCTTGATCTTTTTCAGATCGGCGAATGTCAGAGGACATTCATCAAGCTGACCCTGCTGCAGGCGTTTATCGATGATCGAGTCGATTAATTTTTCAATGTTGCCAAGTGTCGGCCTCTCGAGAGAGCGGGAAGCGGCTTCAACGGTTTCACAGATCATCAGGATTCCGGTTTCTCTGGTTTGCGGTTTCGGACCGGGATAGCGAAAGTCGTTTTCATTGATCGCAGAGTCGCCACTGGACTTTTCTTTGGCCTTATTGTAGAAATATTCGACCCTTGTAGTGCCATGGTGAGAGGGAATAAAATCCATAATTGCTTTTGGTAATTTATACTCTTTTGCGAGGCGTAGTCCCTCTTTAATATGATTAATAATAATTAATGCGCTTAGGTTTGGCGCAAGGTTATCATGTTTGTTACTGTCGTAAGCCTGGTTCTCGATGAAATATTCGGGTTTGGTAATTTTTCCGATGTCGTGATAATATGCACCCACACGGGCCAATAAGGAATTGGCGCCGATGGAATCAGCCGCCGCCTCAGTCAGATTGCCCACCGTCACACAATGGGTAAATGTCCCGGTCGCCTCCTTGGATAATGCTTTCAGCAGCGGGTGATTAAAATCAGCAAGCTCAAGCAATGTGAGATCGGTTGTGATTCCAAAGACCAGTTCCAGCAGACTAATCAGGCCGTAGGCAAAAAACGGTGATAAAAAAGCATTCAAACCGGCGTAGATCAAATTATCAGTCATTTCGGTTACCGATGAATATTTCAGCAACTCGGTGACCCCTATACTGATTATATAACCCAGCAATATATAAATGATTGCCTGGAAAACCTGACTGCGTTTTCGTAATTTTCGCACAGAATATATTGCGAAAGAATTCACAAAGATGGAAGCGATAATAAAATCCAGACTGCCTCGCAATTGAGCACCAACAATCAAAGTGATTGTTGCAGCACCGATAAAGGCAATCTTACTGTCGAAAAGGATGGTCATCGTCATGGCAGCGATCGTAATGGGAATGGCGAATTCGGAAACACTGAATTTCTGGACAAAGACAGCGGTAAAAACAGACTCAATAATAAAAATGATCCCCAGTAAAATGACCATTTTGGGATCTTTAACTACGGATGGCCGATAGGAAAGCAAAAAGGTTACAAAAAAGAATGAGATGATTGCTACAAGGAGAACCTGCCCGATGAAAATTACCGGGTCCCCGATTACCGGCAGACTTTTACGAAGTCCGCCGCGAATATTTGCCCGCCGGACCCGTTCTTTGGACATCGATTCCAGTTTTCTGGATATCTCGGGAGTTATCTTGGTATTGGCATCGACAATTTTTTCATTTTCCAGAACAATGCCTTTACTGATGGGTACTTTGTTGATTGCTTCCTGCTGGCGGGAATTGGTAATCTCTTTCTGATAAATCAGGTTAGGTTTCAGGAACTGGATAATAATTTCATAAGCGGTATTGATGACTTTTGAATCCTGTTCCGGGTATTTGGCCTGCAGGGTCAGTTTGGCTTTCGTCCATGCTTCTTCAAGCGTTAATAACTGATCGATTTTTTCGTGCAGCTCTTCATTTTCCTGCTGAATGGCAATCCGGTCACTGATAATATCATTTTTTGAAATATCCAGAATGAGGTGTGCGTATAAATCACTAAGAATTTGTCTAAGCAAAGGATAGAATTTTTCCGGCGAAAAAATAGTTTCCCTTTTATTGCCAGGGGTAAAAATCAGCTGGGTGTAAACGGTTGAATTCTTTTCAAAGGCATAATCATTTTGAATTTGTGTCAACAGGTTTGTATAAGAAATCGAGTCGGTCTGGGTCATCGACTGAATCTCTTCGAATCGTTTGGAATAGCGATAGCGGTCCAGCAGTTTCATGGAATCTTCATACTTTTGCCGGGCTGTTTGAATTTTCTCCATATCAGCAAAGAAGGCTTGCAGCTTTGTCAACTCCGCGTTCTGAATATCATGGCTAAGTTTAAAAACAAAAGGTATCTTTTTTATTGCTTCACTGCGATCTTTGGCCAGTTCCGTATCGGATTTAAGGATTGGAAAATCAAATGGCGCGATTATCGCCGAGCGGGTAATATCGTTGATTTTATAACTGTAGGCACTGTAGCGATTTTTTGGAAACAGTAATGCAATGATTATTACTGTGATAACTGCCCAAAGGATTGACCATTGTTTATGCCGTTTTGAAAGTTGCGGATCGAAGCGCTCTGTATCTTTTGTCGTCAGAAAACTTAGGTTAGCCACAAAAATTCATCCTCTTTTACCAGATTACCGCTGCCGAAGCCCAGGTAAACCCGGAACCAAACGCCGCCAGAATCAGTTTATCACCCTTTCCAAATTTGCCTTCTTTCCGGGCATCAACCATTGCCAGGGGAATAGAAGCGGCAGTCGTATTCCCGTACCTGTGTATATTACTATAAACTTTTTCAAGAGGCAAATCCAGTCTTTTGGTTATGGCTTCGGTAATGCGCATATTGGCCTGGTGGGGAATGACCAGTTTAATATCTTCTTTAGCCCACTGATTTGCTTCCAGGGCAGCGATGACCACCTCGGGAAAACGGATAACTGCATTTTTAAATACCTGACGACCGTTCATATATGGATATTGTCGGTGTTCATCCAGCATTTCTTTGGAAATTCGTGGAGATTCGTAACCAATCGGAACCTCCACCCATAAATCTTTTGCGTGTGTACCGTCGGCAAAAAGATGAGTGGATATTATTTCACTGTCATCATCCGATCGACTGATAATAGCCGCTCCGGCGCCATCACCAAATAATACCGCTATATCCCGTCCCTCGGTGGTCAGATTAAGTCCAGCTGATTGGACTTCAACACCAACGAGTAAAATATTCTGATAATGTCCGGTTTTTATAAACTGATCGGCGATGGACATTCCATATATAAAACCCGAGCATTGTACTCGAATATCAAGAGTCGGAACAAGAGTAAGTTCAAGCAGTGCCTGTAAAAAACTGCTGGTTCCCGGAGCCTGATGTTCCGGTGTTATTGTAGCGACGATAATTAAGTCAATATTTTCTTTTTGTATACCTGCATCACGGATTGCATCATGGCACGCGGGTAGAGCTAATTCGGCACAACCACACGGTTGAGTAACGAATCGTCTTTCATGGATACCTGTCCGTTCGATAATCCATTCGTTACTGGTATTCATCATTTTTTCAAGAGCGAAGTTCGTGACAACATTTTCGGGGACATATCCCCCTAATCCGGCAATTTTACTACGATACATTTTTGAACTCCTTCAAGATATTAATAATTTGATCCATTCGAATAATGTATATCTTTTACGTTCATCTGAATTTCTTTAATTCCGTTCCATTCATTTTCTTCGATGACAAATGCGATGTCCAATGGGCGATTACTGATCAGCATTTCGTACATTGTACCCAGTTTCCATCCGATTGCACTGACGACCTTTTTATCTTTTGCAGCTTTAAACTTCAGGTGATTCTCACCAACAATCCGAGGCATACCGGCAATCGAAAGATTACGGGCAACAAAGATTGGTCGCATATTCCCGGGCCCAAAAGGTGCCATTTTTTTCAGGTGGTTCAAGATATCCTGGTTGATTTCGTTAAAATCAATTTCGCAATCAATTTCCAAACAGGGATGCAGCATTTCTTCGCTTATCTGTTTGTTGGCGATACGTTTAATTCGCTCCTGAAATCCGGGTATCATCTCTTTGTTAATAGTCATCCCGGCAGCCATTTTATGTCCGCCATAATTTTCCAGTAAATCCGCGCACTCAGTAAAAGCCATGTAAAGATCAAAATCAGCAATACTGCGGGCGGAACCTTTTCCGACACCATTCTGGGTCGAAATCATCACAACCGGGCGATTGTAAATCTCTTTTAATTTTGATGCAACAATTCCAATTACACCCTGATGCCAGTTCTCACCTGAAATTACAAAAATTTTGTCTTTATAGATATCATGCGTGGCATTTAACTGCAGGATTGCCTGATCAATAGTATCTTTTTCAATACTCTGGCGATTACGGTTTTCCTGTTCCAGTAAAGAAGACAGCTCCTGGGATTCATTGCGATCGAATGACGTCAGCAGTTTAACGGCCCGGGTGGCTTCACCTAGTCGGCCGGCAGCATTTATCCGGGGCGCCAAACCGAAAACTATATTGACTACGTTTAGAATTTTATTGGTGAAACCTGAAACCTTCAGCAGTGCATTTACCCCGACTTTGCTCGTTCGATTCAGATATTCCAGCCCCTTAGCAACCAGTATTCGGTTTTCATCGAGAATCGGTACAATATCTGCCGCAGTTCCGATGGCCACAAGGTCCAGATGACGGTACAGCTTTTCCATAGGAATATTGTTTTTTATCGAAAATGCCTGAAGGAGTTTAAAGGCAACGCCCGCTCCACAGAGCTCCTTAAACGGATAGGGATCGTTTTCCCGTTTTGGGTTCAGGATTGCCAGGGCTTCGGGAAGTGTTTCTGCCGGTTCATGATGATCGGTAACGATTAAATCGATTCCGTTTGCTTTGGCATAGCTGATCTCATTAAAAGCGTTAATACCGCAATCACAGGTAATAATCAGGGTCGCATTTTGTTTAATTGCTTCGTCAATTCCGGTCCGGGAGAGGCCGTATCCATCTTTTTCACGGTCGGGAATATAGTAAATGGTGTTCAGACCAATTTCATGCAAATACAGATACAGCAGGGAGGTTGCGGTCGTACCGTCAACATCGTAATCGCCATAGATGAGAACGTTTTCTCTTTTCATGAGTGCAGACTGGATGCGATCGACGGCTTTCTCCATATCCTGCATCAGAAACGGGTCATGTAAATCCTGGATACTTGGATTAAAGAAATGATTAACTTCGTCGGAGCTGGTAAATCCGCGGTTATACAGAACGGTGGCAATCGAGAAGGGAAGCTGCAGTTCAGCAGCCAGATTGCGGATCCCGACTTGTCGGGACTCGTTGTATTCTTTAATAATCCAGTCAAATTTCATAGTTAAAACAATAGCTGAAGTTGGTCGATAAGCCGAATTCTGTTTCCCGATAAATCGGGACGACAGTCATTTATCTATCCACGACTTTGCAGCCGGGATTAAGCGATCTACCCGAGAATTCAAGGGAACGGGCCATTCCAATTCTCTGCTTGATCTTGCTCCGGGTGGGGTTTACCCTGCTCCCGACCTCGCGGTCAGGACGGTGCGCTCTTACTTTAATCCCGCTTAATTGCGGGACGCACCATTTCACCCTTATCCCGACTAAAGTCGGGACGGTATCGTTTCTGTGGCACTTTCCTTCAACCGTGTAAACGGAAGACTCCGTGTTACGGAGCACCCTGCCCTGCGGAGTTCGGACTTTCCTCCCCGATGTACATCGGAGCGACTGTCTGACCAACTTCAGAATACTTCCTCCTCATGATTGGATCGAATTTCACTGGTCTTGTCATCCCAGTATAGCAATCGTCCACAAAATTCGCAACGGTTTAATATTTTTCCCGTGCGAATTTCTACAATTTTTTGTGGAGGGACAATTTTATGACACCCGCCACAGGATACCTGGGCCGGATGGTATTCGATATTTCCCTTTTTATCGGTCTTTTCTTCAAATACCTGATGAATCGGTACGATCGCAACCCCGTCTTTCGCTTTGGCAATGCGCTCGTAATCACGGATGTAGCGCTGCGAAATCATCTTAAGTATTTCTTCGCGTTCGCCCATTAATTTTGAATGAACGTCGTTAGTTTTTTTATTTGTTTTATCCAGTTGTTCGCGGCGATGTTCAATATCAATGCGTTTATCTATCAAGGTCAGGTCTTTGCTTTTTATTGATTCTTTTAAAGTCTGCATTTCCTCGTTTAATTCAAGAATCTTGTATTCTGCGGCGTCAATATTTTGCCGTACTGTATCAATTTCGGAAGTCAAAGCGTCGTATTCTTTATTAGATGTAACGAGATACAGCTGATCCTGATAGCGTTTTAGATGTTCTTTGCTATCTTCAATCTGTCCTTCCAGATTTTTAATTACCAGGATAATTTCCTTCTCTCTGGCCCGATTTGATCCAAGGTCTCTTTCCAGAGTTGAAATGGTTTTTTCAAGGTTTTCCACAATCTGTGGCAAATCTCCCTTCAATTGGTTGATTTTCATTAATTCGTTATCAATCTTCTGTAAAATGACCAGGTATTTTAACTCTTTGAGCATTATTCCTCCGTGCTAGTATTCAAAATGAAAATTGCACCGAAGTGGGTGCAATTTATATCTTTATATATGGTTTGTAAATGGTTTGAAGCTTTCAAGACCTTACCTTCTTTGTGGGCGATATCCGATTTGAACGGATGACCTTCCCGATGTGAACGGGACGCTCTGACCAACTGAGCTAATCGCCCCGTGATCTGTTTCTACAAAAAGCATGAAAATTTATCTAAAATCAGGCACTAAATCAACATGATTAATTGTAATAATTAAAATTGATTTTGCCGATTCCAGTTATGTCGTCGAAAAATACCTTGATAGATGATGATAAATATATATAAAAACGGAAAAGGCGAGGCCAATAAAAAAGGGTTGAACACCCAGTGGAAATGAGGGATCGGATAGTGACGTCTGAAAAATTCCCGATAACAACCAGGAGCAAGATCCGCAAAATGCGGTAATCATTGCCAGAATTGTACTGTTTTGTGGTACCCGGACTCTTTGATAAAAAACGGATACCAGCGGCAGCAAGAGACTTGGAATAAAAAGAGAACCCAGCAGGTACCAGATTTTAACAACGGATGGAACGATGGTAAGGAGAATGACGGAAAAGAGCAATGTTAGTCCAAGACCAAACTGTGTGGCGACCGTTATATTGACGTCCTGGCGGATTCTCCAAACAATATCACGGCCGAAAGTGACCGCAGCCAGGAATGAGTTGGAATCCAGTGTCGACATAATTGTCGCCATCAGGGAAATAAAAAAGATTCCACACAGGACTGGCGGCAATATCTGTTCACCCAGAAGCGGAAAGGCCATCAATCCTGGAATATCCTGAAAAATTGCACGGGCGTATAATCCGGCCGTGGTCGTGAGAAAATCAAAGAGTATCCAGAACACAATTGCCAGAAGGATGCCGTTCCGGGCCGTCCCGGGTGTTTTGACTGCATAGCAGCGCTGATAAAAACCGGGATCCACGAATGTCCAAAGTGCGATAAAAAACCAGACGAAAATATACTGCAGGCTTTGTCCTCCGTCAAATCGCAAATGTGCAGGGGGAAGATTACTCTGGAGAAATTTGAGACCGCCGAATTTTACAAACAACGTAATAACCAGGATTGCAAATCCGCTGAACATTAAAACAAACTGAAACATGTCGGTTTTTACTACAGATTTGAACCCACCAAAAAAGACATAGAGTGTCGAAAAACAAATACTTATCAGAACTGAGATCCAAAATGGAATTCCGAATATTGCCCGAAACAGAATACTGAGCATGAGCAGGTATGAGGCCGGAGAAACCAGCAGAAAAATAAATATACTGCCAATCAGCCCGGCCGTTTTTCCGTAATGAATGTAAAGTTGGTCGGGAATTGTAAAGAGTTCGGTTTTTCGCACTTTTGGTGCGATGAAAAATGCAAAGAGAACTGCAAACAGATAATAGGGTAATGCCTGGGTGACCCAATTTAATAAGCCATAATGGTATGTAAACTCACCGACTCCCAGTATTCCTCCGTACCAGGTGGATACCAAGGTCGCGGTAAATGCCGGCAATGAAAGCTTCCGTCCGGCCAGTAGAAAATTTTCGTCACTTCCACGCTGTTTTTTTGATGAAAGCAACCCGATCAGTAAAAGTACAGCCAGATAGATAATGATCAGAAATTTATCGACAGAGGCGATGTGAATTGAATTCATCAGGATTGTATCGGAGATATCAGCATGAGTTTTCCGGTGTCAAAGGAAATCCGGACTGTATCGTTGGTCACGACATTACTTACTCCATGAGAGCCGGGAAAAAGGTCTTCATGGGCAAGGTTCCATTTCAATCCGCTTGTAATCAGATTATTTGCGTTGGGCAAAGCGAAGATAGAGACAGTATGATTTATCGGGAAAACAAGCGAATGATTGCCCGGCGGCAGGATCAAGTATTCGGCTGATTTGGAATAAATCCGGATACTTACAGGGTCACTGAGTCTTTCCGCAATTTGCATTGTGGCGAAACTATGATCATCTCGCAAGCCCAGAAACCCTAACAGTACAATATGATTACAGGTATGGTTTTCCATAACATAATTTAGGGCTTTTTCGAGGTCGTTTTCTTTCTGGGATTCCAGTGATAGTATTGGGGCATTCAAATTTGTGAAATGATTTCTCGCTGCGCTGCTGATAGAATCCAGATCGCCAATTATCAAATGGGGAATAATCCCGATCCTTTGGGCGAAATTGGCCCCGCCATCGGAACAGATAATGAACTCTGCATCCTCTATTATTCTATGACAATACGATTCTTCCGGGTATTCACCATTACCAAGAAGTACATAATACGGAGATTTCGGAACATGGTAGTTCATTTATTTTTTTAGAGAATAGTTTAGATTAGTTGTTCGTAGATCGGTATCTTGTTTTTCTGCATGCTCTTTTGAAATTTATTGATGTCAATGATGAAGGTATAATTCTTCATCTCCCGTTCTACTGCTTTTTGGTATTCTTTGGAATAGAAGTATTTCAACATGTATTTTTCAAGCGGTAAAATCAGATAATCGGAATCCCAAACCAGCGTTGAACCGGTTTCATGGTTTATAATACAGTCGTAATGAGCGGCCCAGGCAACGGTGTGGAACTTATATTTGCTCACCAGGTCCCGATTGATCGAGAAAAGTATCGCCTGGTTGCGGGGATTTGTAAAAACGAAATCTTTTGTGAACATGAATGCGGTGTGATAGTACCGGGGTTTATTGATCATACCCTCAAGTTTTAAACGCCGGGTCATGATGATCAATATCTGCAGCATGCGGTCTCCGATGCCCAGCCCCGGGTACTGCTGTCCGGGAAGCTGCGGCCGGATTTCGTCAAATATTATTCGTGGATTTTGCAGGAGAAGCCATTCGATTTGAAGCAGGTTTGGAGTTCGGTTTGGAAACTTTGGGAGAATATCCTGTTGTAAATTGACCGGACCCTTTTTTACGACCATTTCACAGATTTTATTATTGTCGCAGGCGTCACCGGTGAAGACATAAAGGCGGTGAGTGTGCGGATCACTTGTATCAATATCGACCTGTAAATCCGCCAGCCCCAGACGGGCCAGGGCTTCCGTAAGGCCGAATGCATCAATGGCATTTTTCAGACCTTGCCGTGTGAAAACACCCATGAAAAAATTTGAACTCTGCTCTACCCGACCGGCAGATACAATGTTATCCATTGTCAAATCGTTGCTTCCGGCACCGGCCTGCAGATCGGCAAGTGTCAGTTTGCGGGCGATTTTGATATACTGTTTACGAAAACGACTTTTCATAATCTCTTGGTTTTTTTTAAAGTTACAGAAGTCTCGTTAATCAACAACATAAATCTTTGGAATCTCTGTTTTTTCAAAGTACCCGATCCGGGTAGCGTTCAGAATTCCCTTTTGTTGCAGTTCTTTTACCATTTGTTCGGCATCTGGTTCCGGGATCGCAACCAGTAAACCGCCCGATGTCTGGGCATCGGACAGAACAATCTTGGTGATCCGGGAAGTGCTTTTTTTCCAGACAATTTTATCCTTTAAATATTCCAAATTTGCATCGGTACCCCCGGGGATGACATCACGCCGGATCATATTGATCGTGTCCGGAATTACCGGAACCCGGGAATATTGTACTGTGGCAGAAATTGTACCATCGTTGAGCATTTCCCATAAATGGCCCAGAAGTCCGAATCCGGTGACATCAGTGCACGCGTGCACCGGATATCGACGAATAATTTCAGCGGACTTGGAATTTAACTCGCTCATAATTGATATAATCAGGTCTTTGATACTATCGCTTAATAAACCTCGTTTCAAGGCCGTTGCTAAAATACCCAGGCCAATGGGTTTTGTCAATATCAAGACATCACCAGGTTGTGCCCCGGTATTACGCCAGATTTTATCAGGATGCACAGTTCCGATAACCACCAAACCAAATTTCGGTTCGTTATCTTCAATCGTGTGGCCGCCAAGAATCGGGATGCCTGCTTCCCCGGCGGTCTCCTGAGCGCCGGCTAAAATTTGTTCGAGGACGCTAATGGGTAGGCGTTTCTCAGGAAAAGCTGCTACATTCAATGCAAACAACGGCTTAGCACCCATCGCGTAGATATCACTAAGCGAATTAGCGGCGGCAATGCGGCCGAAATCAAAAGGATTATCGACGATAGGAGTGAAAAAATCAACCGTTGAAACGATGGATATATCATCGTTCAGACGATAGACTGCAGCATCATCGGATGTTTCAAAACCGACCTGTGTAAATTCGGAAGGAAGTGCCTTGAATTTCTTTAGTATTTTTTCCAGATTCTGAGGCCTGATTTTGCAGGCGCAGCCCAGACCATGGGTGTACTGCGTGAGTCGAATATCAGAATAATCATTAAGTAAAATTTCGGTCAGCGGGTTTTTTGATAAATGTCGATAAGATTCGGCGATTTTTAAAACAGCCAAATCAATGTCTTCCGCAGTGGTGGTTCTGCCGACGGAAAACCGGATACTGCCAAGAATTCGCTCGTCCCTGAAACCCATGGCCTTGAGTACATGGGACGGTTCAACGCTGTCAGCATGACAGGCGGCGCCGGCGGATGCGGCAATGTCCGGCAAATTATCCAGCAACGTATTGGCATCAATACCAGAGAAGTAGACATTGATGGTATTTGGCAATCTATTATCATGAGGACCGTTTAGTTGAATTTCCGGTAATTCGGATTTTAGCTTGTTCCAGAATTGGTCGCCATACATTGTCAATTCGGAGATAATTTTGGTTTCATTTTGATGGAATATTTTTGCTGCGGTTCCCAGGCCGACAATTTCAAGAACATTTTCGGTACCCGGTCGTAGTCCGTGCTCGTGTCCGGCGCCATGGATCAGCGGACTGATTTTCACACCGGTTTTTATATAGAGTGCGCCGACTCCTTTGGGAGCATTCATTTTATGACCGGCAACTGACAGCAAATCGACGCCAAGTTCCTGGACATCCACATGAATTTTTCCGACTGCCTGAGCAGCATCTGTATGTATAAGACACTTGTTCTCATGTGCGATTTGGGCAATTTCGCGGATTGACTGAATTGTTCCTACTTCATTGTTGGCCAGCATAATTGTGATCAGAAACGTGTCACTGCGAATCGCTTTTCGTAGGGAATCCGCACTGACCATTCCCGATTCATTAACCGGTAAATAAGTGACGGAAAATTCCTTCTTTTCTAGGTAACGACACACTTCCAGGACAGCCGGATGTTCAATTGCGCAGGTAATGATATGCCCGCTGCCATACAGGTCGGCGATTCCCTTGATGGCCATGTTATTGGATTCGCTGCCGCCACTGGTGAAAATAATTTCCTCCGGAACACAATTAAGGAGGGCAGCCAATTGTAATCGGGCGTCTTCTATGGCTTTCTTTCCGGTTTGGCCATAAGGATGGCTGCTGGATGGATTTCCAAAATGATTTTTCAGGAAGGGCAGCATCACCTGTACAACTTCGGGTAGCAAGGGAGTGCTGGCATTATGATCAAGATAAATTGGTTTGTTTTTCATAATCAGGATTTAGTTTGATTCAATAAGCAGACTAAAATCCGCACTGGTTACCGAATGTGTCAGAGCACCAACTGAAATAACATCAACACCGCTTTCTGCAAATGATCTGATGGTGTCCAGCGTAATATTACCGGATGCTTCAAACAGAATATGACTGTAGAGTTTTTTAGATTTGGCTTCATTGATGAGAGCGCTGATCTGATCCGGTTCGAAATGATCAAACATGATGACAAACGGGAAGGGGGCGGTGATATTTTTAAGATAGCCGAGAATAGCCCGGAATTCATCCGTATGACTGACTTCGATTTCGATAAATCGCAGGTACGGATATGCGGATATCATCTGGGTGACCGCGTTTCGCAATGCATCGGGATTATCTGATTTTCGCAGGACCGCGAGGTGGTTTTCCTTTAACATGGCGGCATCGTGCAGTCCCAAACGATGAGTCAGTCCGCCGCCGCATTGAATCGCATGTTTGTCCAACAGGCCCCACAGTGTCTTTCGGGTGCCGACAATAAATGTGTTGGTACCGGCGATTGTATCCACGTAGGATTTTGTGGTTGTGGCTATGCCACTCAAGCGTTGCAGAATATTCAGGATACTGCGTTCAAGGGTCAAAATTTCGGCGGCTTTGCCGGTAACCCGAAGTAAAATATCTCCGGACTTCACAAGATCACCGTTTTTAAAATCAGACTGTATCTGGAGATCATGGCGAGATGCAAAATAGATTGTTTCGTCCAATCCGGCTATAACTGCCGGGGATTTGGCAATAATTTTGGCTTTCAGGGCGGATTCATATGACTGCCGAGGTATCAACGATACATCGCCGCTGTCTACGTCTTCGTCAATCATTTTTTTTAAAAAACTATTAACAGTGTCCCGATACGATGAGCGGCTCAGATCAAGTTCGTCGGCGGCATCAAAGGCATTCCGAATGACATTGTCTCTGTTTATTTGATCCAAACTTAAATCCTTTTTCTATCTGTATAGTCTGTGATTACAAAGGTAATTTACAAAAAAATAATGAGAATTTTAGCGTTATCCCGTTCGTTTACGTTAATTTTACAAAATTGGAAGAGTAGAGCAGTCGGGTATTTTTTAGAAGTTCAGGAAAGTATTTTTTTTGCCAGGTCTTCAACTGAGGAAAACAGTTCAGACGGACGGCGGGCCTGTAAGGATTCAACGGTATTATATCCCCATGAGACGGCGCCCGATGAGATACCGATATGATTGGCCGCGTCAATGTCCCTGATTTCGTCGCCGATATAGATGGATTCTGTTTCCGGGATTCCGCTTTTTGCCAGTACTTTGCGCAGTTTGAGTCCTTTTCCGAATATCGACACGCCACATTCGAATTGGCTAATCAGAGACATCAGTTCCTGCCCCAAAACCTGACCGATGTTTTCGACCGAATTTGAGCTGACAACGGCCAGTTTGATCTTGTTGTGTGCTAATTTTCGCAATAAAGTATCGATGCCGTCAAACAGGGGAATTGTATGAATGTCATCAGCCATCAATTTGCGCATGTGGCTTCCAAGCAGTGGCGCTTTCCAAAGTGGTAAACCAAGATGTTTAAGTAACTTCGTTGCATCGTAATTTCGCAGTAGGCCGTGTTCACTCTGGTTAATCGGACGGAATTGAAATTTTTCAGCAACCTTGTTGACAATCTTTGTCAGCCAGGGAAAGGAGTTGGCAAGAGTTCCATCAAAATCAAAAATAACAAGTTTGTATTTCACGAAAAGTCTTACTCCAAATTACACTAAAATCTCGGAAATAATTTACGGATTTTTATTTTTCCGTCAATGCAGAACATCTTAAAATTCGTTATTCAGTCTGAATGTGGTTCAGATTGAATTTTTGGTCGTTTTTTTTGATTTGTTCTGCCCATTCGGTCGCTCGTTCGATTTCACCCTCTTTCAGGGGACCTTCGGTGCCTATGACGATGAATCCCTCCGGTGGAAGTGACAGATTTCCCTGTTTCTTCTGAAGTTTGGCAGCGATGGGTTCCGCAGCATAACCAAATATTTTTACGAAAAAAGTCAGTATCGCCGAGTTTACGTCTTTGATCGACATACGGGTATCGAATGCCGCAACATTGACGCCATTCAATGCGCCGGCCGGGATTTTTCCAAGAAAGGAATTAATTGCCGGAGTCGCTTTGAATCCACGGGTCGGAGAGCCGACAATCAGGATATTCAGCCCGGTTAACTGTTCCGGTTTTACAGCAGTGACTCTTAGGACTTCGACCTTTTCCGGCGACCCGAGCGCTGTGCCGATAACTTTTGCGACCTTTTCCGTATTGCCAAACACTGAATCATAAATGATCATTGTTTTCATTATTTCATCTCCAACCGAATGCCTGTTTATTCGTCACGTTTTTTTCGCACAAATGAAATGCCGCCGAAACCGCTGATGATGGCTATATAGAAACCGAGGTCATACCACCAACCGGTGTTAAATGTCTCATAGATACGGATTATCGGATTAAAAATACCGACAATTAAGGAAATCGGTGCAATCCAGCCGTGCCAAACACCGGTGAAAAAGCCGGCCGGTTTTAATATTGTCCGGGCGCCGTCGCCGGGCAGACAGGCCGATAATGCAAGCAGGATAAACAGGAAAATCAGAGTGACTGGAATGAGTTTAAAAGTCTTATGTTTTGATTTCTCCATGATCAACTCCTATATCTTTATTTCATTAAAATACACTTTTTCACTTTTGCCATTTCCGAAGACCGAATCTGATATAGATAGACACCGGAATTCATTTGGCCGGCATTCATATTGGCTTTTTGCATACCATCAAGAATGCTGATTAATTGTGATTTCTGAGTAGTTATTGTTGATGATTTCGGCCAATCGAGTCGCAGAACAGTCGCTATCCAGGCAGCCCGGAATTCATATTTCGGCGCTTGCTCGGCAATCGATGTGATTGATAAAAATAACAGTCCGATAATCATCGATATATTTTTTAATTTGATAAGCATGAAGAACCTTATTGTTGATATTTATTATGTAGCCAAACTAATCTACGGATGAATTCCGTCTAAACCAAGTGCCGGGTAAATGAGTCGTGACGACGGGCATTTCGAATAATGACACTTTTAACAGGCGAACCTCCCAGCAGAGTGCAAACAGTTCATGTAAGATTTGGAACATTTTCGAAGTTATTTCCGGATTTGACGCATCTAATTAATTCGTTAAAGACTGTTTCACTTTCATTGCGAATAATAAAATCGAGCGTATCGCAACCATCGTAACTAAGAATATTGTCATAATCGATGGTTGCATAATATCCACCCAATATAGTTGTGATATCATTGTTAAATTTTTTAACCACCCCGGCGAGTTGGACAATTTCTGCAAATTGAAAAATCATACAACTGAAACCAACAACATCGGGCTGAAATGACGAAAGTGTTGCTAAAAACGTTTTTTCCGGATTTTTTGTTACAACAAGGTCAAGAACCTTGATCTCGTCATCGGGACAATCATAATTTCCGGCAATGGAACACAATCCCAGGTTAGGAAGCCGGGTCACGCGGTCAAAACCAAATACCGTCACGGAACTGGATACAAGCAGGATTTTCATATAACAAAGTCCATTTTGGTTAATATTCCACAGCAATATTACGGTTTTTATACGAGGAATTCAGCAACAAAATTAGTCGAAAAACACGGCAATTTATCTGTAGTATTTATGGTTTTAATTTGGTGTTATGGGTCAGTGTAAATCGGTATTATTCTTTGCCACAGATATTGCTTTAGTGGAATTCTGTTTTTCTCATCAAAGGTGATTCCTTCCGCTTCCAGAAGATGACGTTGAATATCAGCGAAGAATGGATCGGAGCGGATGCTGACTTCGCCTTTGGCATTGATCACCCGGTGCCAGGGAACATCGCTATCATCAGGAAGAGCATACATCGCATAGCCCACTTGCCGGGCATGTCCGGGAATCCCAGCCAGCATCGCAATTTGCCCGTAGGTGGCCACGTGACCGCAGGGTATCTGTTTTACAATGCCGTATATTTTTTGATAAATCTCAGAGCCCATACTCAGTTTGCTATTTAAAAATTCTGTCAGCGTTCTTTCGAAAAACGATCTATCTTGCCAATATTACTTTCTGGGTACTCACCTTATCATTAACTCGCAGTACAATGAAATAAACGCCGCCGGCCATATCGCGGCTGCTGTCATTTTTCCCATTCCAGTGCAAAGCGTAATATCCGGCGGCCTGGTAGCGGTTTTCGGAGAACATTCTGACAGTCTTTCCCATAAGATTGACGATTTGCAGCGACACCGGTGATTCTTCCGCCAGCGTGTAGGCAATAGTAATCGTGCTGTTGAAGGGATTTGGATAGACAGTCCAGAGTTCAGAAATTACCTTCTGTGCCTGAATGACAACGGTTTTATGATATTCGACGACGCCGTTAAAACTGACATCTGCCAGGCGATATTCGTAACAGGTGCCAGGTATGATCAATTTGTCTTTGAATGTGTAGCTATTAGATGATGAAGTAGAGCCGTGACCCTGCAACGCCGGATGGGTTTTATAAGAAGCGATTTCAAGCCGGCCAGATTCCGGTTCATTATTCCCGGCAATAGTTTGTCTTTCGATGACAAATCCCAGATTCTCTGTTTCGGATTCTGTCTGCCATTCAAGGATGATGTTTCCATTCGATTGTTTTGCAGTAAACCAGGATAAGGTTACCGGCAGTGAACCGTCGCCGCTGAAAAGGCTGGTGCCTTCTGCATAGGGTGTCGCAAAGCCCATTAAATCTCCGACAGTCGGTGCAATATCTCGCTGGGTACGGATTGTATTGATCACTGAATTTCCCGGGATTTCTTCACCAATGGCTAAAAAAATCAAGTGCTGAGAATCTTCGCTGCTATCGCCGTGACTGTAAGTGTCTTGGTTCTCAATATAAAACATCCCATGATCGCAGGTGACGATTAGTGTCGTAGCGTTTTGATAATGAGAATCCGATTGAATTTTAAGCCATAATTGATAGACAATTGAATCTGCCCTGGTAACTGCTGTAAAATATTCAGGATAACCAAATTCATGACCAATCATGTCTACATCTTTGAGGTTCATCAGGATTAAATTCGGATGGTAGGTGTCCATTACGTGGATCATATTTTGCCAGGTGATCAAATCACCGGTATAATCATTGGTCGTGCAGGCAGCTGTATATTCAGCACCATACTCTGTATCTGAACTATACTGTAAAATGTTGAGTTTATCAGTTCCCGCAAGAACCCAGCAACTATTTTCCGGCTTACCGGTTGATTTCCGGTAATATTCAAAAATAGTAGGCTTTATCGGATGTTCACTGCCGTCATTGGCAATATATTGCCAGGTTCCGGTGACAATCGAAGCGTGTCCCGGGCAGGTATTGGTTTCACCGTAGTTGTAGAAATTGTTATAGACTGTTCCGTAGGGTTTCATGTTATTCCACATGTTGGGGATATAGGTTGCGCCTGTCCCGAATGTTTCAGTATACCGGGCGCCATCGATGACAACGATAATGACGTTTTCGACTGCCCGGACTGGCAAAATTCCAATAGTCAGGGAAATGACAAAAAAAGTGAAGACTTTTCCTAATCTCCTAAGCAGTCTGACAGAACAATTCATTGGCTGTCTCCGTTGTTGATAATGTACGAAAATATACATTATTTTATTCATTAATGCCATTAATTGAGTGATATGGAAAAGCCGTCAACAGTACTTGATGACGGCTTAAAGCGGATTAAGTCACTAAGTTATTGGATTGATGAACAAGAGTGGTAATGGTTTTTCAATAGATACCAGAATTGCGGCGAATCGCTATATCTATACAACCCGGTTTATCTTCTCCGCGTGTGCAATCTCCGGCGTGATCGGTGCTCATATTGCCCAGAGTAAGCAGAAGTAGTTGGTTTACGACTACGGGGCGGGGGAGTTGGAGCTTCTTCCATCATGGGATAGGGATGCTCATCAACGACTGGTATTATATCTGGCAGGAGTGCCTGAATTCCCTGCAGGTAAACTGACTCTTCAGCATTACAGAAAGAGATGGCTATGCCAGTCGTTTCGGCTCTTCCGGTACGGCCGATCCGATGGATATAAGTTTCCGGTATATTGGGGATTTCGTAGTTAATTACACATGAAAGATCATCGATATCCAGTCCTCGCGCGGCAATATCGGAAGCCACGAGAGCCCGGATCTTCCTGTTTTTAAAATTACTCAATGCCTGCTGCCGGGCGCCCTGGGATTTGTTGCCATGGATGGCTTCGGCCCGGATACCGTTTTTTACCAAAAAGCGGGCGAGCTTATCGGCGCCGTATTTGGTGCGTGTAAATATCAGGGCAGTGACAATCGATCTGTCTTTCAGGACATGCAGGAGCAATGCACTTTTGTTGGCTTTATCCACGAAATAGAGCGACTGGGAGATTAACTCCGCGGTGGAGGTAACCGGTGCGATGACGATTTTGACGGGATTATTCAGAATGGTTCTGGCCAGTGTAATAATAGCCGGCGGCATGGTAGCAGAGAAAAACAGGGATTGCCGTTTTTGCGGCAGGGCAGCGATGATTTTTTTGACATCATGAATGAAACCCATGTCAAGCATGCGGTCAGCTTCATCCAGCACGAATATTTCAAGGTCCCGAAGCTTTATGTACCCTTGATTCATTAGGTCGAGTAATCGGCCGGGTGTGGCAATCAGGATATCCACGCCTTTTTTCAAAGCGTTGGTTTGACGCACTTGCGAGACACCTCCGAAGACCACGGTATGATGCAAGCCTGAATATCTTCCATAGGCTGCGAAACTTTCGCCGATCTGAATCGCCAATTCCCGGGTAGGTGTGATGATCAGAGCTTTTATTCTTCTGTCCATTTGCGGTGTGGAGGACTGTTGTGTTGCAGTATTTCTGCTTTTATAGAGAATCTGCAGGATGGGAATGGCAAATGCGGCGGTTTTACCCGTTCCGGTTTGCGCAGAACCGAGCAGATCTCTTCCTTCGAGAATGATCGGTATCGATTGTTTCTGTATCGGAGTCGGCCGGAAGTAGCCTTCGGTTTTGAGCGCTTTTCGGACCGGCTCGATTAGATTTATATTTTCGAATGACATAATTTAGTTCCTAAATGGCAATCCGCATGAGTTGTATTAAATGCAGTACCATGGGTTAATAATAGATAAGGTAACAACTGTTTCCACTTGACCGGTGTAAACTGGTCTGATTTCGTCGAAAATGGATAATAAATTTTCGGTAGATTCTATTTGAAGATATTAAATGTACGGGGATCTTTCCAGACAGCTGCGGATTTTCGGTCTTTACTCATTCTATAATTTTTGTTTTTTACTTCTCTTCTTTGTTATCAGTGTAATCTGTTTTTATCTTCAAATCAATGAAGGCAACATAAGCTACGCCATGGCGCCCACAAAACAAAGGTGATAATGAATTAGCAGCTCTGCCTGGAATTAAGGAACGGGGGCAATTGGCACAGATCACAGATTCGGCTTTTATGAAAGACCTTTTATAAAATTAATTTTGATCTTCCGGTAATTTGCAACAGTTTGGCAGTTCGCTATAGGCGCTGGGATTGGCGGCTGTTTCGTTGGCTTGATAACCAAGTGCAGCAATAGCATTTTCGATAGATGCCAGGTCAATTTTTACCGGATCATAATTGATATGGCCCATTTTTTCTTCAATATCGACATCAACAGATACAATGCCATTAACTTTTGCCAGGCCCTTTTCAATGGTATCTTCACACATTCCGCACTGAACGGTCGGTAATTTGACCATAGCGTGGGATTGATCACTGCTATGAGCAGCCATCATTTGAGGCTGAGATTTTTTGCTGTCGGTGGTTTTTTCTTTGCCGCCACAGGCAACAATTACAACGGTTAAAAATACGAGTAATGCAAATATGAAGATTCTTTTTGTGTTCATCATAAATCCTTCATTTAGTTGTTTATAGGTTTGCTATTACGGCTTTTAATTTATCCCGCACTTCAATTGCGATCGATGCCAGTTCCTCATTTTGAATCGCCTGCATTGATGCTACCGGATCAATAGCGGCTACCTCGATTTGTCCTTCGTTTAATTCCTGAACAATGATGTTGCATGGTAGCATGGTACCAATTTTATCCTCGGCTAATAATGCCTGATAGGCAAATGATGGGTTGCAGGCTCCCAAAATATGATATTTCTGAAAATTGACGCCCATTTTTTCCTGCATGGCTTTTTGGACATCGATCCGGCTGAGCACACCGAAGCCTTCGGTTTTCAGGGCTTCAGTCACTTTTTGAATAGCGTCGTCAAACCCAGAGCTCAGTACTTTTGAGAAATAATAAGGCATGTTTAGCTCCTTTAGCAATTATTTACTTTAGAGTCTATTTGAGAGATTTCGTTTCAATTGTTTTTCAGCCAGGATCGTGTACAGTATCGGTACAACAAAAGTTGTGATAACGCCGATGAACATGCCGCCAAAGGACGGGATTGCCATGGGCACCATAATATCCGAGCCGCGCCCTGTTGAGGTCAACACCGGAAGCAATGCCAGAACGGTTGTGCTGATGGTCATCATGGCCGGACGGATTCGGCGGGAACCGGCTGCGACCGTCGCTTTGCGAATCTCGCGAATGGAATCAGGCTTTCGGCGAACGAAACTCTGTTCCAGGTAAGTGCTGATGATGACACCGTCGTCACTGGCGATCCCGAAAAGCGCCAGGAATCCAACCCAAACGGCAACACTGAGATTGATGGGATGAACCTGGAACATTTCCCGTAAGCTGACCCCGGCAAAACTGAAGTTGAGGAACCAGTCCTGGCTGTAGAACCAGAGCATCAGGAAACCACCCGCCCAGGAAACAATAATTCCTGAAAAAACGATAAGCGTCACCGGCACCTTTTTGAATTGGAAGTAGAGGATCAAAAAGATAATCGCGAGGGATAACGGCAGAATAATGCGCATTCGTTTCATGGCCCGAATCTGGTTCTCATAACTACCGGCGAAGGCATAACTCACGCCGACCGGAATAACCAGTTCGCCGGATTCGATTTTCGTTTTCAGGTATTTTTGGGCTTGCTCAACTACGTCCACTTCCGCCCATTCATCCTTTTTATCAAAGAGGACATAGCCGATCAGGAACGTGTCTTCACTCTTAATCATTTGAGGACCACGCACATAGTTGATGGTGGTCAATTGACCCAATGGAATCTGGGTACCGTTCGGTGCCGCGACGAGAATATCATCCAGGGATTCGATATCGTCCCGTAGTTCCCGCAGGTAGCGTACCCGGACCGGATAGCGCTCACGACCTTCGACCGTGGTTGTGATTTGTATTCCACCAATCGCAACCTCGATGACATCCTGAACCTGGCGTAAAGTAATCTGGTAGCGCGCTATTGCCTTGCGGTCGATCTCGATTTCCAGGTAGGGTTTTCCGACGATGCGATCAGCAAAAACCGCAGATGCTTTTACAGAGGGAACTTCCTTCAGATAATGCTCCAACTCCAGTCCCACTTTTTCGATAGATTCCAGATCGGAACCTTTGACTTTAATGCCCATGGGCGCCCGCATACCGCTCTGCAGCATGACAATCCGGGCGGAAATCGGTTGCAGTTTCGGTGCCGATGTCGTTCCCGGAATCTGGGCAACTTTGATAAGTTCGTCCCAGATATCCTGATTACTGCGGATCTGATCGCGCCACTGCCGGTAGGGTTTGCCCCGATTGGACGGAATCAGGTTTCCGACCTCGTCACGCTGAAAACTGCCGTCGGAATTCACGGCGAATTTCAGACGTTTTCCGTTTTTATCGGTGATGTATTCGGATTTGTAATTGATGACCGTTTCGATCATGGAGATCGGCGCAGGGTCCAGCGGCGTGTCTGCGCGCCCCAGTTTACCGACGACCTGTTCCACCTCGGGGACCGAGTAAAGCGCTTTGTCAAGTTTGGCTAAAACATCCAGTGCTTCTTCCATGCCGGCATGGGGCATGGTTGTGGGCATATAAAGAAAGGATCCCTCATCCAATGCCGGCATGAACTCTTTGCCCATGCCCGGGAAGCGGTGATTCCAATCGGAATATATTGTAGTCTTCTTTATAAAATCCGGCATGAAACCAAAGATTTTCCCGAAGCCGAGCCAACTCATCATTCCCAGAATGACAATCAATGCGGGCAGGCTCAACATAGTCTTTTTATGGTCCAGCGCCCAAGTGAGTAAACGCGGATAGATTCTGGTATATCCGCTCAGGAATCCCATAACGGTACCGATAATGATGGCGGCAAAGAGGAAATTCAGCAGGAATCCTTTGTCATAACCGAGTGGTGACCAGGTAGAGGCCAGGATGCCGAGTACTACCACTACAATGATCCAGTTGATAATTTTCGGCAGTCGTGATTGAATTGTTTGCGGCATATAATGGGATGCAATTCTAAAAATGCCAATGAAAGTGACGATTATTCCCAGCCACCATTTAAAGGTAAACACCAGGATTATCCCGAAAAGGATCAATCCGATACTGGTATAATGCCAAAATCCGTGGAACTTCTTTTTCCCGCGGTAGAGCAGATGGGCGACTGGGGGCAGGATTGTCAAAGCGACGATAATCGAGGCGATCAACGCCAGACTTTTAGTGTAAGCCAAGGGTTTGAAAAGTTTGCCCTCGGCAGCCTGCATAGTGAAAACCGGTAGGAAACTGACGATTGTGGTGGAAACCGCGGTCAGCACCGCACCACTGACTTCCGTTGTTGCCCGGAACAGCACATCCCGTTTGTTTTCCTTTTCATCGGCTTCATCGAGATGCCTTAACATGTTTTCCGAAACCACAATGCCCATATCCACGATAGTTCCGATGGCAATTGCAATTCCTGATAACGCTACTACGTTAGCGTCTACATGAAAGAGTTTCATACCGATAAACACCATCAGAACGGTGATCGGTAGCAGACCGCTGATCAGGAGGGACGTTTTGAAGTGCATGACCATCAGCATAATCACAATAATCGTGATCAGGATTTCATCTCGCAGGGCATGATTCAGTGTGCCAAGGGTTTCGTAGATCAGCCCGGTCCGATCGTAAAAAGGAACAATGGTCACCTGGGATTTTGTCCCATCGGCCAAAATTTTTGAAGGTAATCCGGGACTGATTTCGATAATCTTCTGCTTGAGCCGGTTAATCGTCGCTAGCGGATTTTCACCATAACGAACAACCGCGACACCGCCGACGGCCTCGGCGCCTTCCTTGTCGAGCGCGCCGCGCCGCAAAGCCGGACCGAGGACGACATTAGCGATATCCTTGACATAGATCGGAACGTTGTCAGTGGTTTTCACCACCGTATATTCGATATCTTCCAGCTTCTTGATAAAACCGATTCCGCGGATGACGTACTCCACCCGGTTGACTTCAATCGTCCGGGCGCCAACATCGATATTGGCATTGCGAACGGCGTTGAATATGTCCTGGAGTTTGACGTCATGCACCCGCATTGCGGCGGGATCGACATCGATCTGATACTCTTTAACATAACCGCCGATCGAAGCAACTTCCGAAACTCCGTCGGTGGCTTGCAGGGCATAGCGCACATACCAATCCTGTACCGAGCGCAACTCCTGTAAATCCCAGCCGCCGGTCGGATTACCGTCCGGGTCACGCCCTTCCAGTGTGTACCAGAATACCTGTCCCAGGGCGGTGGCATCCGGTCCCAGGGTTCGACTAACACCATCGGGAAGGGTGCCGGGCGGAAGGGAGTTCAGTTTTTCCAGAACCCGGCTGCGGCTCCAGTAGAATTCGGCTTTTTCTTTGAATATCACATAAATCGTCGAAAATCCGAACATGGAGTAGGAGCGTACAGTCTTGACTTCCGGAATGCCGAGCAGTGCTACAGTCAGCGGATAACTAATCTGATCTTCAACATCCTGTGGCGAACGACCCATCCATTTGGTGAACACAATCTGTTGGTTTTCACCGATATCGGGAATGGCATCAACAGGTACCGGACTACGATCAATCCCGGAAATATGCCAGTCGAAGGGTGCCACTAAAATACCCCAGAAAATCAACCCGGCAAGGATCAGGAACACGATCAGCTTGTTGTCCATGGAATAGGCAATGATTCTGTCGAGTAATGATAAACGTTCTTTATTCATGATTATCATGCTCCGTCATTGAACCTGAATTCGAAGGAAAAGTGTCTTTTACCTCGCCGCAACGGAGCATTTTTGCGCCAAAGAAGGGATTGTTAATCTGCTTGTCTTTCGCCAGCCAGAATGCGCCCTTATTGTCGAATGCCATCGGGCAAAAGATTTTATAAAATGTGTCCGGACCACTGTGCCCGAACTGTTTTTCCATATTCAGCATAGCTGTGCTGATGCCTTCAAAGGCCTTGCGAATATCGACAATGGATTGCCAGTGTTGCGCGTGTTTCGTATGAGCGGTGATTTGTTTGCTGAGTCGGAGAAATTGATGATGGGCGTCGTCCGGCAAATTAAAGCTGCCGGCATTCAATTCATCAACCATCTTTCCCAGTTTAGCCAGATGTGTTTTCGATTGCTTATAATTATCTTCAGCCAGTGAAGTCTGTGCGAGGAGGTAAGTTTCGTAGAGTAGGGACAGGGCTTCGCGAAATTCCATCGGAACATTCGCATTATGCGTAACCATTCCCGGCATCAAGGGTTTTATCAAAGCTTTGTTGAGTCCTCCTTCATGTCCGGTACTGCTGACGTCGTCCTCGGGGCTCATCATGCTCGGTTTGGCGGCAATCTGCATGGAGCTGTCGATTTTGAAATTGCCGTTAGTGACGACCTCCTCATCTTCGTTCAGTCCTTCCTCTACGATATAAAAATCACCCGCCCGGGCACCGATCCGGATATTCCGGCTTTCGTAGGTGGATTCTTCGGTATTGGGCACTTTAACATAGACAAGCGCGCGTTTGCCGGTTTTCAATACAGCGCTGGCTGGTACCAGCAGCGGCAATTGTTTGTTCGACGGCTGCCGGACAATGCCCAGCTCCTCAGCTTTTACAAGGGGCATGCCGCAGATGTCGCAGGTTCCGGGATGATCTTTGATGATTTCCGGGTGCATGGGCGAAATCCATTTCCCGGCCAGTTGCGGGTTGATAGAATTTCCTTTGTCATCGAGACTTGCCCGGACAGTGCCGCGCACAAACATACCTGGTTTTAATTTGCCGTCGGGATTGGGCAGATTAACACGAATCGAAACCGTTCTGGTTTTCGGATCAAGAATTGGGTTGATAAAAGAGATTTTTCCTTCAAATGATTCACCAGGCAGCGCTTCAATTTCGAAATGCACGGTCTGGGCATAACGCAACCAGAAGAGATCGGATTCATAGGCATCCAGAATAACCCAAACCTTGCTCAGATCCGTGATCATGTAGATTTTGGTGCCGGTTTGTACATATTCACCCTGGTTAGCGTGCTTGCCGGTGATAATGCCTGAAAGCGGACTATAAATCGTGATCCGATCATTCGGCCCTTTTTGTTTTTCGATGGTAATTATCTGGCCCTCTGTCAACCCCAACAGGTGCAGCTTTTCCCGGGCTGCCCGGAGATTGGTTTCAGCGCCTTTTCGGGAGAGTATATTGTCAGCAGGAGTAGAATCCAGAATCTGATGTGCCTGAATTAGTTCTTCCTGGGCGGTATAGAGTTCCGGGCTGTAAATATCGACCAAATGCTCGCCCTTCTTGACGGAAATTCCAGTGTAATCCACATACAACCGTTCGAGCCGACCGGGCATCCAGGCACTGATGGTTTTCTGGCGGGTCTCATCGATCTCAATCCGGCCGGAAAGCAGAATCTCTGCTGTCGCGGGAGCCCGTTTGATTCGTATTGTCTGAATCTCCGCCAGTTTTACGGCAGTATCAGACATCTTTAACTGTGTGGGAATATCGGAAATTCTGCCGGTTTCCAAAGGAATCAAATCCATAAAGCAGATCGGGCACTTGCCCGGCTCCGGGAGTCTAATCTGGGGGTGCATGGAGCAGGTCCAGATCGTGGCAGTCTGTTCTGCGCTGTGGTCGTGGGCGGCTTCGGTGGATTCGGAACTGCCGCCACCACGGATAATAAATCCGAGGATAAAGGCTGCAATGATCAACACCCAGACGACAGATGGAATTTGTTTTAGAGTAGTTTGAAATCTATTGATGATGTTCATAATGTTCTCCCGGTTAAGAGTTCGAGCTGTACCAGTATCTGAAAATAACGGGCTCCGGCACGCTCATAATCCAGTAAAAATTGAAGGTATTTGCGCTGTGCGTCGATCAATGATAAAAAGTCCACATTGCCCGAAACATAGGCGGTTTCAGTGACTTTCAAAAGTTCGATGCTCTTTGGGATCAGATCGTCTTTATTCAGACGAATTTTTCGATCGGCGTCGTCTAACTGATACAGCAGGTCGCTGGTTTTGGCAGAGAGCTGGTTGTTTAGATTCTGCTGTGTCTCCAGGCTGCTTTGTTGTTTATCCCGGGCGGATTGCAGATCGGCTTTCTGTTTTCCGACCCAGATAGGTAACGAAAGTGAAATACCCACAGCGAGGGGATCTTTGCCACTTTCAGTAACTTTGACGTTATTCACATAACGATCACCGGTAAAAATGTAATCGGCGCCGATGCCAAGATCGGGCAGGAAATTGAGTTTCTTGCGTTTAACACCGGTTTCCGAAAGAGTTACCATTATCTCTGCGCTGAGAAGTCCGGGATTATTTTGCCGGATCATAGATAAAATTTCTTCCGGTGTAAAGGATTTTTTAACTATGGAAAGACTATCGGGAACATCGATTTGATTCACATTTGGATCATTCAATAGTGCCCGAAAATTTTCAATAATGACCGCTTCCTGTTCCAGAAGCGTCTGCAAATCGTCTTCGAGTTTTCGCAGCTCGATTTGGACATTGACGACATCGGCGTAGGATTTACGGGCACTGGCGTATTTCGAGCGCACCAGGGTTTCCCATTGCCGGACCAGATCAACATTTTGCTCGGTAATTGCAATGGAGCGTTTCAGTAGATAGTAATCATAGTAAGCCCGAATGACATTTGAGCGTAGTTCATTAGACCGTTGTTGCAGATGGTAGTGGGCAATTTCAGCCTGCAATGCCTGTAAATCACCCTGGAGTTTCAGTTTGCCAAACCATGGAATCATCTGTGTAAAACCGAGTTTATATTCCTGCGGGCCGACGGCGGTTTCAACATTTTGCAGAAAGTAGCCAAAACTAAGTGATGGATTCGGCAGGCGCTTTGCCACTGCGATTTGTTGAATTTCCGATTGCCAATCGTAATAAGCGGATTTTACATCGGGATTGTTTTTTAAAGCAGTCTCTATGTACCGGGAAAGAGTTGTTGAATCATGGTTATTGGCGATCAGGGAAGCATTGATGAGTATTAGTAATGTAATAATTAATCGCCGATGAAAATCAATTTGTATGATGTTATTCTGTTTCTTTTTAATTGTGGCGGTTTTCAAAACCATCCTCCTATTTAACTCAGTTTTATTAAAACATCTATTGCCTCAAAAAGCGAAATTCGTTTTGAGTCGCTGAATTTGATACGGAGGAGAATTTTTAAATTAACAGAGGGAGGTTTATCAACAAGGGGGGGATAGTTAAATAATTCGATGTTTCAGTGTTGATAGTCATCGAACCAGGTAGAATATTTTTCGAAAACGACTTAATTGGTTCGGAAAGGTCCAGGGATGGATTGAATTCTGTTTCTTCTAACGGAAGTACCGGAAAGGGAATAAAAATCGAACGTGCGCACTGATTGATACTGAGTTCACACAGATTATTTTTAACTTCTGAACAGCAGCTGCTTGTTTTATCCGGCTGGCAACAGGGCATTTCACAGTCGTGGCGGTAAATAAAACCAAGACTGTTAACTCCCAGTAAAACAAACAGGATAAATAATTGTGCTGCAGTTTTCATATCATGTTCGATATGGTTATTATAAAAATCGTTACAAATCTATACATTGTGTTTTAACCTGTAATCTTTAATCGCAGCCTCGAGGGCCTCTTCAGCCAGATTGGAGCAGTGCATTTTTACCGGTGGCAAACCGTCTAACGCTTCCGCAACGACTTTATTTGTGATTTTTTGTGCATCATCAATTGATTTTCCGATCACCAATTCAGTTGCCATGGAACTGGTGGCAATAGCCGCACCACAACCGAAGGTTCTGAATTTTGCATCGATAATAATGTTATCTTTGACTTTAATTTGTAATTCCATAACATCGCCGCACATGGGATTGCCGACATGACCGACACCATCAGGATTTTCAATTGTACCTACGTTGCGGGGATTACTGAAGTGATCCATTACTTTTTCGCTGTAATGTTCCATTATTGAGTTTCCTTATTTGTTATATAGTGGTGACATGGCGCGCAGTTTTTTAATAATATCGGGTAAAATTTCTGCCACCTGATTGAGTTCTTCCTGGCTAGTATGTTTGCCAAGTGAAAAACGGACCGATCCGTGAGTGAATTCATGAGTTAAACCGATGGAAAGCAATACATGACTTGGCTCCAGACTGGATGAACTGCACGCCGAACCGGTCGATGCCGCAATTCCGTACATATCCAGATTTAACAGGATTGACTCGCCTTCAATACCCTCAAAGGAGATGTTAATATTGTTGGGTAAACGTTTTGTTGGGTGTCCATTTAACCTTGAATCGGGAATGCTGTTCAAAATGGTCTGGATAAACTCATCCCGCAGTTGAGACTGACGTTGGGCTTCATTTTCCATAATGTCAAGCGCCAACTCAACCGCTTTACCGAAACCGACAATTCCCGGGACATTTTCTGTGGACGCACGGCGCCGTCTTTCCTGGTCTCCGCCATGGATTAAAGGTGTAAGTTTGCTGCCTTTGCGGATATACAACACTCCGACACCTTTGGGGCCGTAGAATTTGTGACCGGAGATGCTTAAAAGGTCAACATTCAGTTCATCGACGTTTACCGGGATATGACCAAATGTTTGGACCGCGTCGGTGTGAAATTTCACTCCATGTTTGCGGGCTATTTCACCGATCTGTTGAATGGGCTGAATGGCGCCGATTTCATTATTGGCGTGCATGATGGTGATCAAAATTGTATCCGGACGAATCGCTTTTTCCAATTCATCCAATTTGACAATTCCGTCATTATCTACAGGAAGATAGGTAACTTCATAACCGTTTTTTTCCAGATATTTACAGGTGTACAAGACCGCATGATGCTCGATTTGAGAGGTAATAATGTGATTGCCTTTGTCTTTCAATGCCTGTGCGATACCTTTTATGGCAAAATTATCGCTTTCACTGCCACTGCTGGTAAACACGATCTCCTTCGGGTCGGCCCCGATTGAGTCTGCCAAGATGGTTCGGGCATTTTCGATGGCATTTCTTGTAATTCTGCTAATGGAATAAATACTGGAAGGGTTACCGAAATTTTCATGGAAATACGGCAGCATTGCATCGATTACTTGCGGATCGGTCGCTGTTGTGGCAGCGTGATCAAGATAGATCGTCTTCATTGTTCCTGATTTTCTCCATAATGAGGTGTAGATAAATATTTTTTGACCAGATCTGCCAGCGTATAGCCGGCTAATGTACTGGAAATGGTGCGTTCAAGCTCAGCCCAGATATCACGGGTGATACAAAAACCGGAACGATTGCAGACACCGGGAGATTTGACACATTCCGAAGGTGACAGGGGCCCCTCGAGAATCCGGATAATATCCTTTAATGTGATCTCGGCTGGAGATTTTGTTAGGTTGTAACCACCGTGAGCACCGCGGAGAGAGTGAATCAGATGGGCGGACTTCAAAGGGGGAATTAAATGTTCCAGATAGCGTACGGATAGGTTTTCCTTCTCAGCAATATCTTTCAACAACATCGGACCCTTGCCATAATTAATGGCCAATTGAACCATCAAACGTGTCCCGTATTTTCCTTTTGTTGATAAACGAATCATCGGTTGCGTTTGGTCTATCTAATTATCAAATCCTACTATTCCTACTAAACAGGTAGGAATATAAAATAAAAAAATTCCCAAATCAAGAAAATTGATTGGGGTACTTTAAACTTGTGATCCTAATCAGATGATCAGCGTATGATATCAATTAATTGCTGGAGCATCATAACTGCAACAAATTTATTTCCTTTGTCGCTCAGATGTACTCCGTCATAAGTGAGAATTCCTTTTTCAGCATTAGCGGGGTTATTAACTGACAGATAGGATTTGAATTCCTTCCTTAGATCAATCAGCATAAGGTTTTCTTTGTTGGCGATGTTTCGGCTAATCTCCGCATATTGATCCAGTTGCAGATCTAGTAGATTGCTGCCATCTTTTTTCTCACCGGCAACTGAAGGTGTGCAGAGAACGACGTCTGCATTGATGGCCTTGAGTTGTCTGATGATTCGGTGCAGGCCAGCCTCAAAATCCTCCGCTGATGTTCCCGTATGGCCTGGCAGGATGGAGTGCCAGACATCATTAATGCCAATATAAATAACTACAATATCCGGCTGTTTCAATAAAACATCAGAATTTAACCGGGCTTCCAGATCAGGAACTTTATGACCACTGATACCGGCTCCGATTATTTCAATGTTCCGTTTGGGGAATTGACTGTTTAACTCACTTCGAATCAGTGTCACATAGCCGTTGGGTTTTACACCGAGTTCAGTGATTGAATCGCCAAAGAAAAGAATTGTATCCGGTTTGGGTTTTGTACAGTACGCCATAAAAATCAGGAAAATTAGAATTGAGGTTTTTTTCATATATTTAGATCACTGTTTGGGTCCATTCGCTTTTCAAACACCCCATGACCAGGAAATCACAATATTTTCCGTGATGATACATGGCTTCCCGAAGAATACCTTCTTTTTTAAAACCGATTTTTTCATAAATGTGTATAGCGGCGCGGTTATCTATAAAAACATGCAGCTGAATACGATGTAAATTCAGTGTATTAAACCCATATTCGACCATGAGCTGAGTGGCTTCCGTACCGAGTCCCTGTGACCATTTGGATTTGTCTAAGAGGGCAATATAAAAAATAGCTGAGCGGCTGACCGAATCAATCCGGAAAAAGGCAGTTTGCCCGATTGCTTTGCCGGAAGTCTTATCAGCAATTGTCAGGAGTAGTGCATTTCCGGAATTTATCTGTGCAACGATCCGATCACGAATCTGATCAACATTAGCCGGAAATGCCAGAAACAGGGTCTCCCGGACATCGGGATCGTTTTCACCCGGACAAAATAACAGTGCATCATTTGGATTAAACGACCGAAGGATTACATGCTGTCCGACAAGAAAGGTGTTATCATTCATTGTGTAGAATTTTTATTGCAGAGTATCGAATTTGATACACTCTTAAAAAGATAATCAGATTTTACAATCCCAGACATTAAAGAGAATGATGTAAAAAATAATTAGACTGAGAAGAATATATAGTCCGGTTTTAACACCTTGTGTTAGCCGGAAAGATTTTCTCTTTTTTCTGTGACTAGGCATCGATTGACTCCATCTTTAATATCCTACTAGCACTGTAATCTAACTATTCTGAGATTGTTAAGCAAAAATTTTGCTTTTTTTCTATGTGATTGGATAAGATGATCCAAAATATTATCCATATAAATGCAAACAGGACCCCGATGAATATGCCGAACAACACATCAAAAGGATAATGTACTCCCACATATATGCGACTGAATGAAATTAGCCCGGCGATAGTCGCAAAATAGTATTTATATTTACGAAAGAAATAAATCAGGATTGCCATTGCACCGGTAATATTTGCGGCATGATTTGACGGAAATCCGTATTTTCCACCCCGTTTCACCAGGAGCCGAACATCTTCGAGTGAACGGGATGGCCGAATTCGTTTAAAACTTGGTTTTAGAATCCGGTAGCAAACCGGATCAGTTGTAGCAATAGTCAGAAGTAACAAAATTGCTGCAATTCGGGCCCTTTTTTTTCCAAAAATGAGCAATGCGATCCATAGGACCAGAATGGGGATTATCCAGTTTGAGTGATTGGTTATAAATGGCATGAGCCAGTCGAAAACCGAATTTGCCAGAGTATGATTAATGAAATAAAAGAGTTTTTTATCAAACTGGACCAGAGAGTAAAACATGGAATCAAAGATAAATGATTCTTATCAAATCTCAAACGATATTATTGATTGTCTGCAGATTCTTTAACGTCGTTATTGAAAAGATGTCGAATTATCTTTAAATTCAATCGTGAAAAGGGTGAAATGAGGAAAATTAATGAGTTTAATAACAATCCTGAAATCTAAGATACATCGCGCTATAGTAACTCAAACGGATTTGCATTACGAAGGCAGCATTTCGATTGATAGAGACCTTATTGAGGCAGCCGGGCTTCATGTTTACGAAAAAGTCCAGGTGCTGAATATAAATACCGGCACACGATTTGAGACCTATGTCATAGAAGGGAAACGAGGGAATCGGGAAGTTGGCATCAATGGAGCCGCGGCACGCTTGGCTCAAAAGGGCGATATGGTAATAATAATTGCCTATGCTCATATAGATGAATCCCAAGCCGCAACCTGGAAGCCCTCAATCATTACGCTTGATTCGGATAATAATCCCCGATAGCACTTTCTTTTTCCCCAATTCGATTTATCGAACATCTTCCATTTTAGTGATTAATTTAAAAATAGTTGTAAATTGATGGCTAAGTTTTTACTAAGGGCTTGTCCAATTAATTATGGTTCTAACTGGAGAAAAAGACTTAAAAATCCTGACATTTTAATTGTCTCAAAGTGGTTTTAATCCGGCGATGAAACACACAATTAAAACAGCATTTCTAATACTTCTTACGCTTCTTTTGGTGCTTTTTATCCTTTTTGTTGATACCACATTTTATCATGTTCCATCGTTCATCAAGATCTATCGGGTCGAACGTGAAATTACGATTAGCATAATTGGGATTTTAATTTTATTCGGTCTTCAGGCATTTATTCGACGCAGAAAATATGATCTCAAGAAAACGTTACTTTCGGCCCATGCGTTAATAATATCCCTGTTTGTTTTAGTCCTTCTTCCACAGATAATATTTAAAAAATTCCTGGTTTTATGGGACGACAATCCCTTTCTGGCTGAATTCCCGATGATCTGGAATGCGGTGTCTGAATTCTGCGCGGTACTGACCGTTTCAATTCTGTTTGTAATTCTGATTTTTGTGAAAAAACTTCTGGATTTCCGACCTAACCGATTTTCGAATTTTGAATATCGTCTATTGTTAACGGTTATTATTTTTTCATCGGTAATATTCAATTTTATTGAAAATCGGTATACCTTTGAGCGTGTGTCTGTATTCCAACATGGATCTTCAGCTATTATTTGGATTGTCGGATTATTTTTACTTTTGATTACCTTGGTAATTAGTTTTTACAAATCATGGACCGATGTTTTAAATAAACGGGAGAAATATATTGGTTTTGTTTTGTCAATATTCCTTGTTCCGGTTGGACTGTACCTCCTTTTTTCAAATCTTCTGTTTCCGGTTTATGCTTTTAGTATCACCGTAAAAGGCTTTGTACTTTCAACGCTGGTATTTATTAATATTTATTCTTTAGCATCATTTATAGGTCTTTTATTTCGATTACCAACCGCATCAATTTATGACCGGGTCACAAGGGAAATCCTTTCCATTTCTCAGGTTAGCAAGATGATTAGTGACAAAGCCAGCGTCGATGCTGTATTTCAGACAATCGTGGAAAATGCCTGTTCACTGACTGCTTCCGATGCGTGTTGGCTGGCTGTTGAAAACGAAACTTCTGAGCTCTCACAAATAATGGCATCGGTCCATTTATCAGAGAATGAACGGTCCCTGCTGAGCCGGCCCGAAGCTTGTTGTTTCGGGAATATTGTACGAAAATCCGGTGAAGCAGCCATTATTTATAACATTAGTGAAGATGAACGCACTCTGCCATTGCAGATGCTAAATTTAAATTGGAAATCAATGATTGCGGTGCCCCTGATTCAAAGCAACACCGTAGTTGGGGTTTTATATTCTGTAAAGAAACCGAGCTATGCATACGATGAAAATGATCTGATAACGCTGAAATCCTTCGCCATTCAGACGAATATTGTCTTGATTTCATCGCCGATTATCAGAAGTCTGGATTCAAATTTACTTGTTAAACCCGCCGGCAATCAGGTCAGAGAATTCAATCTTGGAAATCTGTCTGTTATTTTCCGGGATTCTGATAGTCAGGTTGTCGATAAATTCTCCATATCGGAAGATAGAAGTCTAATGTATCAAATCAACCATTCCGATAGCCAACTGGAATACAGAACTGAAATAAAGGGAGTTCTGAAAACACTGTTCACATTGGAACCGGATGGTAATAAAGCCTATTCCCAGGCAATTAAAATGATTACAAATGACTATCCAGAGATCGGATTATCGGTTCTTTCATATACCCATTCAAAGCAGGAATTATCGGTATTTAATCCTGTGCATTTCCAATTGATGAGTATTCACAAAAATAATGATAATAGGGATGTGAAAATCGGAAATTGTGAGATTTTCACTAATGATGACAATCTGCAGTACTTTCGGAGCACAATAGAACTTCAACATGAATTTATCGTAATAATCGGGTCCGCTGAAACAATTGAATTGATCGACGGAAACCGGTTAAAAAGCAGATTCAAATCCGGCAGCCGCCGGACACAGTCAGGCGGGAAGGAATCCGAAATACAATGTTCGGAAATATTGAAAAAAATAATTCCTGAATCCAAACAGGACTCAGGAACATTGTTTATTTTTAATTTTAAAGAAAAAAAATTTATTGGCGTTGATTTATGAATCGGCGAGCGGCTTGGTAATGTAGAGCAATGGCTCCTCTTCCAGATTGATTCGAAGAGCAGCTTTTAATTTACGGCCGTCGCCATCTTCAATAACCTCAACGATCGGGCGTACCGGGCGTAACCGGTTCACCGTAATGACGCGGGCAACCTCACCGGAACTAAGTTTGACAAGACTTCCAACGGGGAACATTGATACACTGTTTACCAGGCCACGGATGATTTTTACATTGAACTGTTTGGATTTGTTCTCAATAATTTTTTGAATGGCGTGGTAGGTAATGAAACCCTCGCGATAAGCGCGGCCATGGACTAACGCTTCAAATACATCAGCGATTCCAATTACTTTGGGAAATTCGTGGATTTCTTCTGCTTTTAATCCCTGTGGATAACCGGAGCCATCTTCCCGTTCCTGCTCCTCGTACGCCGTATCCACAACATAGGGGTAGTCTTTTTTCAGATGCTGTAACAATTCGTATCCATAAACCGGATGCTGCCGAATCTCATCGAATTCTGAAGGCGTTAGTTTTCCATGTTTAAAAAGAACTTTTGTCGAAACTTTTACCATTCCTACATCATGGAGTAGAGCAGCGAGAGTCAAGGAATGGAGTTTGTCTTTTTCGTATCTTACGCCCAATCCGATCTTTACCGCGAAAACACCAACATTGACCGAATGTGAAACAAACCAGGTCGCATAACGTTTCCGTTGGATTGCTTTCAGGAACAGAAATTCATGGTTTTCAATAGATTGACAGAAATCCGGGATGTCTTTGATTAATGGCGATGGATCGATAGGAATTTTATTTTTAATGTCATTGCCAATTTTTTCCATATGTCGATGGAAAACCATATAGAGTTTGGTGGAGAACTGTTCATCATCTGGAGAAAGTGGTTTCTCCCGTTTTTCCTGGAATTGAGCTGCCGGTTTATCCCTGGGTTCTAATGCCGATTTCAATCTTTCCAGCGTCGTATGATGGGTGGAAGGAGAAGACGCCGGTTGATTTGCCTGGTCCCTTTGCTGGTTTAAACCGGACTGTATCGCATTCCGAATGGCGTCAAGCCCGCTGAGTTTCCCCGAGTCAGACGGTTTCGAAGTCGTTGTAGTTTCTGATCGATGAGGTTCGGCAGGACCTTTGTTCACGTCCTCAAACGATTTCATAACATCTTTCATCCGTACCATAATAGTTTATCTCTCAGATTCTATAATTCCAGTGACTGTGTCCGCGTCAATAATATCCAGGTGCTTGCCAAATCCGATGACCAGACTTAAATCACAAATATTATTGATTGTACGCGGTGTGCCCTGTGAATAGTTGAATAATTCCTTATAGGCTTCTTCGGTAAAGATGGGAGTAGTTCTGCCGGCAATACCCAAGCGGTACTGGATATAAGATTTTGTCTCTTCATAGGAGAAGCGCCTTAGATGATATCTGACAGCAATCCGCTGATTTAATTGGGGAATTTTTTTAACAATATCATTCAATTCCGGTTGCCCGACCAGGAACAGCGTGAGCAGAAACCGGTCGTTCAATTGAAAGTTCAAGAGTAGACGAAGTTCTTCGAAGGTTTCGTAATCGCCGATTATCTGGGCTTCATCAACGATGATAATAGTATGCTTGCCATTCCGAACATTTTCAAATAAAAAGTCGTTAAGCGAATGCAGCATCTCAATACGCTTAGTGCCATCTGCCGTTATTTCCAGCTGATAGAGGATTTCCTGAACCAGTTCATTGGCACTCCAGCGGGGATTTGTCAGGTAGGCAATGTCAAACTGTCCCGATGATAATTCACTGACGATAGTGTGCATTAGCAATGTTTTACCGCATCCGTATTCTCCAGTCAAAAGCCCGGCTCCTTTTGAACCTTGGATTGAATAGAGGAGACGCATCAACGCCTCATCATGTTGCGCTGAATGGTAAAGAAACCTGGGATCAGGTGAATTCTCAAAGGGTTTTATTGTTAGTTTCCAGAATTCTGTATACATCTTAGGTAAAATAATACTTTTTATTGCATAATAAAATCAGTTTTTAACCGTCGTGATTTCTTCGCTCTTGAAAAATCAAAAACGAAACCACTGTGAAGAATATAATAATTCCAATGGCTAATGCAATAAAACTTTCAAAATAATCGCCTCGTTTCAGCAGAAGTGATAACAGCCCCATAACAGTTGTAAACATACACAAAGTAAATACAACAGATTTTGGGCGAAGTCCCAATGCTTTCAGCCGGTGATGAAGGTGGTCATTGCCGGCATATTCCAGCAATTCTCGGATCGAGTGGACTCTCCCGGTAACAATTCGCATGATATTGGTTAACAACAAATCTGTTATCGGAACAGCCAGCAGCAGTAGTGGAATAGCTAAATCTACGCTTTTGTGAATTCCCCAGTCACCATAAATAGCCAGTGCTGCCAGAGTGAAACCGATAATTGTACTGCCGGTATCACCTAAAAAAATGAGCGCCCTGTTTCCGATTCGAAAATTATACAAGAAAAATCCACTCACCGTTCCCATGAAGATCAGGCTTACGGTAAATACAAACTGATTACCAACAGACCAGGAAATTGCTGCACAAAAGAAGCTGATCACAATCGCTAAACCGCTGGCCAGGCCATCCAGGCCATCCAGAAAATTAACCGCATTTGTGATACCGATTATCCACAGGAATGTCAGAATAATAGAAAAAACATGCCAGAATGCCTGGTCGGGAATAAATGACAATGCGATTCCATGAAAGATTAATACTGCCGTAGCGAGGATTTGACCAATCAGTTTTATTATGGCAGGTAATCCCATTATATCATCCAGTAACCCAAAACCGGCAATAATTGTGATTGCCCAAAAAAGTCCCTGAAATTCAACTGGGGGATTTGTGTAAATATTCAGCGCCGAAACGAAAGTGATATATATTGCAATTCCACCGGTCCGGGGTGTGGGAAATCGATGATGATGGCGTCCTCCCGGCATATCGGTAATATCCATTATTATACCGAGTTTATAGAATAACGGGATGAGGCCGAAACTCATCAGGAACGCAACAAAGAAATAATACAGAAATCCCAGATCATGCGCAAAAAACCAGTTTTTAAAAATATAGGGCATCAGCAGGGCCATCACGAAGGGTAGCACCAGGAGTCTGAAATATATGCGTTGTCTGTCTGTCATCATAGTTTGCTGAATGTTCGTTTTAGAAAATTATATACTAACTCTACTTCTAGATCCGTCATATCTGGAAATATAGGTATTGAAACCTGTCTTTTCCAAGCCGATTCAGTGTTTATTAAATTTTGTCCATTGAAATAAGTATGAATGGGTTTATAGACCGGTTTTCTAAGAGTAATTCCATACTCTTTGCCCAATTTTATCAACTCATCTGCAGTTTTCTCAGGATGTGAAATAATACACCGATAAAGATTTGATTGAAAACCGGAGTCCCGAACCGGAATCAGTATCCGGTCTCTCAGTACCGGTTTATATTGTGCGAGTATTTTTTTTCGTTTTGAAGTAAATTCCGGCAATTTATGAAATTGTTCAAGAGCGATTGTCGCCGTTATATCGTTCATTTTGGCATTAATTCGGGGAGTCAGCGTTTCTTTTTCATCATACTCACGGATATCTCTGATGTAATTTTCAACCGTTTTATCATCTGTAAAGATTATGCCGCCTTCACCGGCGCCGATCACTTTAGTTGCATAAAAAGAGCCGATGCTGATAGTTCCAAACATGCCGACAGGTCGGCCGTTTATCCGGGCGCCGATTGACTGTGCGATATCTTCAATAACCGGTATTCCAAGGTCGCTAATTTCCTGAATTCTGCCGGGTTGACCAAACATGTGAGGAAAAATAATGGCTTTGGTCTTTGGTGTTATTTTTCGTTTTACATCGTCAGGATCAAGGTTCCGGTATTTTGTTTCAATATCCGAGAAAACGGGGATACTGTCAACCGCTTTCACCGCATGCCAGAGCGCGGTACAGGTGTAACTTGGAATGATTACTTCATCACCAGGTGATACCTTCAGTGCCTTCAAAGCCAGAATTAATGCGGTTGTGCCCGATGATACGGCAACACCGAAATTTTTTTCTACGAATTCAGCGAGTGTGGTTTCTAATTCCTGTACCCGTTCTCCCTGGGCAATATACCCGGAGTCTATCACTTTGCGGACAGCCGTGATCTCACGACTGGAAAAACTTGGCCGGTAATGTGGAACGATCATATATTGATAAATAATCTCAGTGATTGAAATGCCTCAGCAAAAGCGACCCTGGCCTGAACGCCTCTGAAATGGGCAGCCGATTGAGCCAGCTCAAGAATAGAGACGCCCATAATATTCGTTTTGTCTATTTGCGATTCGTGAGCTTCCAGGGATTCCATTTTTATATCCAGAAATTCTTTGCCGATATCCACGAAGACATTCGGTTGAAAATTCTGGGTAGTGGGCGTTTCATAAAGCAGTACGTTTCGGATATAGCGGGTTGCGGAATTTGTAATTGCGGCAATATGCCGGTGATCCTGGTGTGTGTCATCGGAATAGTTAACAAAGATACTATCGGGTTGAGTTTTTTTTATAATATCCTCAACCTTCATAATTGCCTCTTTATGAACCTCCAACTCCGTATCGATATAACCACCCCAGAATATATCTTTGGCATTCAATATTTTGGCAGCATTGACCTGTTCTTTTTTACGAATTTTACCAATACCTTCGGCATTTCCATCGGTTGCAATGAACATGAAAATATTATGGTCATAGGAAGCATATTTTGCCAGAGTACCTCCACAACCGATTTCAATATCATCCGGGTGTGCTCCGATTGCTAGAATATTCATTTTTTTAATGGATGCAGTCGTCATCGGATTCCTCCTTCAATTAAGCTGCGGGCATTGGGTCCTTCGTTAAAAAGTAAATCCAATACAGACAGATGGCTGATAAAATTGCCGTGTAATTGCTGATACTCAGGATGTTCAAAGTTTTGGAAAATTAGTTTGAGTTTATTTTTTAGAAATAAGTCGGTCTTAAGATAATTATGTCCGCCGGCACCTGACAAGTATGTATCTGCCTGCATCATCTTGGTAATCAGAATCAGCCGATCATCGGGACCGATATCTGCGTTTTTTTTTAACCCATCTATTTCCGATGCAACGACGAGAGGAGTTTTGATGGCGAGTTTCTCTAAAACCCACTTGATTCCGGCTAAGTTAAATTCAGCCAGGCTTTGCCAATCCCGGTCATATAATTGTTCAATATCAGGCATAAATACATGGTAATATTGTGATTTTCCATAGTTGGTTTTGATCGCTTGAATGTGTTTATGCTGCCAGTTTGATTGGCTGTTAATTTGAACTTCGTTGATTGATTGGCCGAACTTGTGTATAACCGGAACGGTCAGCCACTGCATTCCGGCTACGGTTTTTATCCGGTTACGGTTTTGCCATTCATTTTTTTTAAACTGAACATTGTCAAGAATGATAAAAACATCGGCTTGGATGATTTTGGCGATATAGCCTAGCCAGGGGAAGGTTTGCGGTTGATGAATGGCGCAAATCATATTATTCGCTTGATTATTGTATTTTGATGAATTATTTTGAAGCCGAATACTTGAATATGCATTAATTTGGAGGATATATGGGTACTATTATTAAAAGCTGCATAACATTAGCGGTGATTTCATTGATCCTGGGGCTTGTATCGCGATTCACGATGAAACCGTTTTTTGTTGAAGCGCAGGCTTATCTGCAATTTGCAAATTTCTGTTTTTTGGCATCTATTACATTTTTACTTTATAAGATAGCTTATAAAACAGAAGATTAATTCTGATTTTAATATTTTTTAATAAATATTGGATTGGTGACTAAAGTTATCCAGTCACGACTTCCTGCGTAAATACGGTAATAGTCCATTGTATCCGGTAGACGGTCCTGATCCACATACCACTCATCAATTGAATTATACATCTGATACGTTTTAACCAGTTCCGTATTTTTATACAGGAAAATAGTTATCGGTTCTGAGCTTTTTACAATTGAATGTATCTGAATGTGAATTGCCACCGGCGGGGAGGACAGCATCAGTGTTTCGCCGATAAAAGCATTCCGCTGAGTAGCCATATCATAGGCGGCAAAATCGTCTAATAGGATTTTATTCCCGGTGAAATCACGGGTAGCATAGGATCTGCCAGATCGTAGTGCTTCATAAACCCCTTCCCGGTTACGCTCTTTTGCGAAAATAAATGTATTAGTGGCTGCAACCTGATTGAGTTCGTTGCTTTCTTCAAAGTCCAGCTCACCAATCGCGTAAACTGGTTTTTTACGATAGCCTTGGCAATACTCATCAAGCGCGATATCCCATAATCCGCCGGGACGGCCAATTGCCCGCATGCCTTCCCAGAAAATAGCGAAGCCGGTATAATCCTGAGTTTCCGTAATTAAATGGGGATATGAATCGGTCTCAATTTTAATCGATTGTGAGAGAAGCGGGATTTTTACCGGTCTGACTATGGAACTAGATACTTCCGGGTGAGCGTAGTAAACCAAACCGTTATTTTTATTAACATAGTTAATCAATTCCTGAAATGGACCGGCACCCTGATTTTTGTTATACTGATCGTACTGGTCCGGCAGGAATGGAAATTCAGTATAAAGTATATAAGCAAAGATAAGGGTCAGGAAAAATGCTTTCCAACTGAAGCGGTATTTTTTTCGTTTTCGCCGGGCAACATGTGCAATATCGTGACGGCGGCGGGACCGTTTGATAATTGAGAAAAATGTAATAATAAACAGTATCATGTATAGGGCAACTATCGAGAAATACATAAAATTAGCGGAGACGTATTTCATGATGTCGCCGGAAGGCTTTTTATATCCTAGTCCGCCATTGGGGATAGACGGTATATTTTTAAAAGCGTCGACGCTGTTAAAACCGAAGACGAGCATATGCGTGTGCCAGTTCCGCAGGGTAAGGTTGTTATACATTGGTGAACCTTCCCAGAAATAGTATGGAACCGCTTCGACGCCCGGAATAAAGATTATATCCGGAAATATCCGGTTGATCTGATCAATTTCCTGGAGATAATTTTCGACTCCGTATCGGGCAATTGAGTTTTCCTGAATGGATAGTTTAAGAAATTTCTGAAAAGGTGAAATCCCATAGGATACTTTCATATTGTCATGATCGGTGATGATGGCAACATCAAGTCCGTAGGAATTGGCAATGCCGGCCAGTTCGCCCATTGTGTAAGAACCACCGCTGACCTGAGAGTCAAAGTGGATCCCCGCTTTCAGGCGATGGTAATTCCGACTATTCTGTGCATGAACTCCCGTGAAGGGAAGCAAAACAGTCAAAAATGTAATAATCCAGTATCTCATCATTTCTCAATATTTGTTATAAATGGTTAATACTCTGTTAATATAATGGTTCAATGAATAAAATTCCGCACTTTTTATATTTTTAATTCCAATATCCTGTCGTTTTTGCCTGTTTTGACCCAGATAAAGTATTGATTCCGCTAATTGTTGGTGGTTACGTGACTCAATTAAAAGGCCGTTTTCTCCATGATGAATAATCTCTGGAACTCCGCCGACCCGGGTTGCAATAATAGCGAGACCACAGACCATTGCTTCAACTAAAACTCTCCCAAAACCCTCGTTAATGGATGTTAAAATAAAAACATCATTTTTGGCCAGGAGTTCAGGGATGTCGGTCCGATATCCAAGAAAATTCACCATTTCGAGATTATTTTTGCGGACAAAATCTTCAGCCTCTTGTCTTAATTCACCGTCTCCAACTATGTTCACATGTAATTTTATATTCGATTGCTTGACAATTACCAAAGCATCCAATAGCATCTGGAGATTTTTAATGGGGACTATCCGACCGACCCATATTAATGACAGGGAATCTTCCGGGGGATTTAAAATGTTGCCGGATGGTGACTTTTGAAACGGTTCCAGTTCTACACCGCATGAAGAGACGATAAATTTTTCCGGTCGGGCAATTCTTTCTGTAATATGATCCCGGCGACCGGCTTCTGTAAGATTGAGTATTTTATTTGTATAGCGGGCTACGAGTTTTTCAAGGAGTATGAACGTTTTGCTGATTAATCGGTTGTAATAACCATAAAAAATGTGGCCATGGGGAGAATGGTAGATTTTTCTTATTCCACAAAGATGGCCGGCCAACCGACCCAGAAGACCGGCTTTGGATGAATTTGTGTGCAGAATATCGGGACGGAATTTTCGGAAAATATTGACAATCTGAATCAGGGCAACAATATCCCGTATCGGATGAAGGGACCGAATCAGTGAATTAACATATTGCAGTGAAAAGTTGTTATCATGAGCGTATTGAACCGGATCCCAAAAAGGTTCTACCGTTTTTCCGGAAATCAAAAGAACTGTGTATCCATTTTGACTTAATCCGGCAGCCAGCTGCATAGTGAGTTCCGCCGAACCACCACGGTCAAGCCGGGTGATGACCAGGGCGACTCTTTTTGAATCCTTGGCTAATCTAGGCAAGTTCGTTAATAACTTTTTTGACTTTGGCCAGAATTTTTTGATTAATCTGGGCATGCGGTGGAATGAGCAGCAGGTGTTCTGCCAGATACGTTGCATTGGGGTACGGATCATCTCCGGCTTTGTTAAATTCAGGAAATATATTGTGCAGTGGGTGATCGTACAGAGTAGTTGTTTCAAGACCGGTTTGTTTTAATCGTTCAATGATTAATGATCGTTTATCCAAATCCTCCATGACGACCGGAAACTGGTTAAATGCTACTGTCGCGCCATCCGGGATCACCGGGATTCTGAAACCAGCCTTGTCCTTAAATATTTCAAGCATACGAAGGCCGTTTTGAACTCGCTTTTGATCCAGATATTCAATCCGTTTCCACAGATTTATACCCAGGGCAGCCTGCATTTTCGTGTATTGAAAAGAATCAAAATGGGTGTGTAAAGTCGTATATTTAAATTTTGCGACAATAGGGTTTAACAGAGTATAGGTGAATGGCCGTATTGCCAGACTGAGTGCAAAAAACTTGATGAACATGATAAATTGTGAATGAGCCGGAAGGGATGTCAATTCACCGATATATTTTTCGAACGAATCCGCCAGATCTTTATTGTTCCAGGTAATAATTCCACCAGCGAGAGTTGATACATTCTTACCGCGATTCAGGGAATAAAATCCAAAAGGGGCCCGGGTTCCAATATGTTTTCCTTCAACAGTGGAACCTAACGCAGAAGCTCCATCTTCAATGACGAAAACATCGGTATCTTTTGTCAATGCAAGTAGTGAATCAACTTCACAGGGCAAACCAAACATGTGGATGGGCATTACAGCCAGCGTCTTCGAATTCAGTTTCTCCTTTACTTTAGTTACATCCAGATTAAAGGTTGCCGGATCAATGTCGACTAAAACGGGTTTTAAGCCTTCCGCATCGATAGGAAGAAGGAGGGATGGTGCTGTATAGGCCGGCAGGATTATTTCCACCTGCTCATCCCGTTTTCGCAGGTCTTTCAGTATTTTATAAATGATGAAATTTGCAGTTGTGCCGGAATTAACAAAGGCGATGTTTTCAACATTAAAATAGCCTTTTAGAATTCCACTAAATTTTTTGAACACTTTTTTACTGTGAAACAGACCTAGTTTGGCGAAAAACAGGTCAGAAAACCGATACGGAGTACCGGCGGTAGGCATCAATATATTCATCGTTTATTTCTCCAATACAGTGAGGTAGCCCTTAGCAAGGAAAGGATTTTTTGAACCGAGCGGTGTCAGACTTACCAGATTGACATTTAATTCTTTAACGAGTGGTTTAAATTGCTTCCATTTATAGGCGAATACCGAAAGTGAATTGGTGAGCCGGTTCATTTTATAAATAACTGATATAGCGGGATTGTAGGCATTGCGATAATCAAAAATGATGTATTTCCCCTTTTTACATACGCGATGTAATTCTCTAATCAGGGACTCGATTGTTGTTATGGGCGTTATATTCATTAGTGTATTTTTGCAAAACACTGCATCAAACGTATTATCGGCAAAAGGTAAGTGGTAGGCATCCCCCTGAATGAATCGATCCGGATTTTGACCATTATCCATAAAAACGAGTTTGGCATTTTCCAAGGACGCAAAATCCATATCAACGCCAAAAGTCGAAAACTGTTCAGGATAATCGGCTGCAGCCTCGAGTAAAAATATTCCGTTTCCACAACCAACATCGAGAATTTTTCCATGGATATTTTTCAGAATTTTATGGGTCTCGGTCCGAACAATTTTTGATATAGAGGTCTGAAAAGCCTCAGGCCGAAATGATCTTTCCAGGTTGAGTTCTTTCATAAATAGGGCAATACTTTTTTACTGATTATTTTCCAGTCAAAATAGTTGCGTGCACGCTCCAAACCGTAATTGCCAGTCCGTTTCCTAAGTTTAGGATCGGAAATTAAGGATTCGATTGTCATTGTTATCGCTTTCATATCTGTACCATCGATAATATAACCTGAATTTTGGTTATCTACCGCATCATAAATTCCGCCGAAATTTCCGGCGATCACCGGTTTAGCACAAGCCGATGCTTCCAGGAAAACGATTCCGAATCCTTCATAATCACCTTTTAACTGTTCATTCTCAATGCTTTGGCGATTTAGTAAAATGAAGACGTCTGACAGGTTGTAGAATTTTGGTAATTCAGCATCAGGTACATATCCAGCGAATATCACCTGTTCGCTGACATCAAGTTTGCTCACAAGAGTACGAAGCGATTGTTCTTCACGTCCTTTCCCGACGATAATGTAGCGGATTTCGGGATACTTGTTCTGCAATTCTGCAACAACACGAATGACATAATCGTGTCCTTTGCGTTCATCGAGACGGGCAACTGTCAGAAGGATAAATTTATCATCCAAATCGTACTGCTTGATCAGTCCCGGATTTTTATCCATTGGAAAAAATCGTGATGTATCAACGCCGGGCGTGATGATATCGAATTTTTCTTCAGGGATTCCTATTGCTAAAAATTCTTCCATCGTAAACCGGCTATTGGGAATAATCTTCTCTGCATTTTCCAGGAAAGATTTGATGCTTTTCATCAGCAGCGGTTTATTGCCGAAACGATAGGTTTCCGACCCATAGACATAAATGACATAGGGAACGTTAAATAGTTTTTTCATAGTCCAGCCGGTGATTCCCGATGAGAGAACCTGCCCGCAGTGAAGAATGTCAAATTTATGCCTGATATGTAGAAGAATTGTCCAGAATGTATGCAGCAGGCCCTTTAATAATTTGGCTTTTGTCGTATTCCGAGTGGGAATTTTCCGACGAACAATGTTCAGTGAAGAAGTTTTATCAAACTCCTGCCAGCCACTATCTTTCGGAGCGAGAATAAGACATTTCTCAGGAGGAAAAATTTGCCAGATTTCATTGAAATAGGTGGCAATTCCACTGACTACCGGCGGAAAATCTCCAGGAATCAGCAGGGATTTTCGATCAAACATCCGATTCTTTCAATGTGATATATCCAATAACATACCCGGTTAAATATAAAACCAAACTGAGCAAATAAAAAAGGCGGAGTGTCAAAAAGGTTTTTAGTAAACGTCCGATATATGAAAATACTCTTGTTATAAGCGAGCGTTTTTCGGAGACTTCATCGCCATGTTTGGTAGTCAATTCAATCACGAATTCCGGGTAGAATTTATTTACGTACGCAGCCATTTTACCATTTCGATAGAACTGTTTGACGAATTTTCGGAAGGTTTTAGGAGGGAGATGATGGATATAGACATTTGGTAATACCACTACCCGGTAACCGGTATTTCTGATTTCCTGACGCAGATAAGGATCCAGACCACGGGGAATAATTTCGTTTTCGCCACCAACTTCCAGAAAGATTTTTCTGGGAATGATACAACAGGGATGTTCTGCCATGTCGCTATCGATAATTTTATCGACCATTGGCGAGGTCCTGCGAGGAAGCTCCTTCATGACTCTTTTCACGAAAAAGGATGCATTTTCGGGAACGAGATTCGCAACACCAGCCATGCCAATATCACTGTGTTGTTCGATTTGATTCACCATTATTTCGAGTAAATCCGCATGTCCCAGTTTAGTATCATCATCAAATGTGACGATATATTTTCCTTCTGCGACCTGGGCACCGCAATTGATTGCCCGGCCCTGGCGGGTATCGCTGATGATAACGATAATTTCAAAATCCTGGAAAGTCTGTTGTTTCAATTGTTCGAGAAGTGAGGGCAACAGACCGTCACGAGTGGCATCGGCCGTTGGAATAATGATACTGACAAAGGGTTTTAAAATATGATCTTCCCGATGAATCTCAATCCGGCCTGTTGATTCGCCATTCGGATATTTCACGAAAGGACGGTCAATGCTGCCGGTAAGGGTTTTGTAGATCATAATAAGTCGGACTTTAATATTTCGGTAATTTTATGGCTGGCGTTCCCATCTCCAAAAATTCTACTGTCGGAATGGATTTCGGTTTGTTTTTCAAATAGCAGACCTGGTAATTTGTCAAAGTCGCTCCCAATCAGTTTTGCCCAACCGTTTTCAACAAGTTCTACCCATTCAGTTTCACCCCGTAAGACAATGCAGGGAACACCGGCAAAATAAGCCTCCTTCTGGACGCCGCCGGAATCGGTAATGATGACACGCGCATGTTTCTCCAGTACAATCATCTCTTGATATGAGACGGGTTCAACCAGTCTCAGGTTTTCGGAATTGACCGCAATATTGAAATTTCTCATCAGGTTTCGGGTACGTGGATGAATAGGGAAAAGAATAAGTTCGTTTAAGTTCTCTAAAGTGCTGATAAGTGCTTTTAAGATGGTCGGATCATCAGTATTTTGGGGACGGTGAACAGTCGCTAATATGAATTCTTTAGACTTCAATTGAAATTTGCTCAGAACCTTATCTTTATCAATTCGCGATAAATTGAATAAAAACGAGTCGTACATTACATCGCCGACATTATATACACCATCAGTTTGTCCTTCTTTTACTAAATTATTAACGGCGGTTTGCGTTGGGACAAACAGATATTTTGATAATTTATCCGATACAATGCGGTTAATTTCTTCGGGCATATTACGATTGTAACTCCGTAAACCGGCTTCAATGTGAGCAACGGGAATATGCAGTTTTGAAGCTGCCAGCGCACCGGCAATTGTTGAATTAGTATCACCATAAATCAGCACTATGTCTGGTTTCAAGTCAATCAGAATATTTTCAATTGCCACTAACATTTTTGCGGTCTGCTCACCATGATTTGCGGAACCAATACCAAGATTATAATCCGGTTCAGGGATTGATAATTCCTGGAAAAATGTATCAGACATATTCTTATCATAATGCTGACCAGTATGAATTAGAATTTCAGAAAAGTTTTTTCGAATTTCTCTGGAAACCGGCGCGCATTTGATAAATTGTGGCCGTGCGCCGACGATAGTACAGATTTTTGTCATATTTTTTATCGGCTTTGATTTAACCATAGACTAAAAACAAGCAATGACCATATTTGATACTGGAAGTCTCTTTTATTACTGTAATGGTCATTGAGCAAATTGCTTAAAGATTCTTGGTTAAAATAGTCGCCTAACTTCTGTTGATTAAATGATTCCCGGCAATAATCAGCCAGATCATTTTTCAGCCATTCTTTAATTGGAGGGCTGAATCCCTGTTTTGGTTTTTTTATAATTGATTTCGGCAAATAGTCGCTCATAACCTTTTTTAACAGATATTTGGTGGTATAACCCTTTATTTTCATATTTACAGGAAGACTGGCGGCAAATTCGACGAGCCGATGATCCAGGAACGGAACCCGTACTTCAAGGGAATGACCCATGCTCATACGGTCAACTTTTACTAAAAGATCGTCCGGGAGATAGTATTGTGTCTCGAAACGGAGGCTTTGGTTGATGGCATCCTGCTTATCGGAATAGCAATCATCAATGATTTTGTAAACTTGATAGTCCAGATAGTCATTGTATAATTCAGGTTGCAGTAAATTTTTCATCAGATTAGGGTTAAAATTTGTTACCCAGCGTTTATAAGTGGAGGAATATCCATTGACAATATCATTTAAAATTCGTGCAACAGATGACAAAAAACCGTCTTTCTGTTCAGTTGATTTTAACTTTGAGAAGACATTTTGTGATAAGAAATTCTGTATTCCGTTGGGCAGACTGTAGAACCGTTTTAAAATAGTCATTACCCGTTGCCGTTCATAACCGGCAAAGAGTTCATCCCCACCATCACCGGAGAGTGCTACGGTGACATAATTTTTGGTAAATTCGGAGAGAAGATAGGTCGGAATAGTTGAAGGGTCAGACATCGGTTCATCTAACAATGCAGTCACTTTTGGGAGTAAATCCACCATACCTGGTTTGACAACCTTGGTGTGATGTGTGGTATTTAACTGTTGTGCTACAATTGATGAAAAAGGAAGCTCATTATATTTTGACGCGATATCAAATCCGATGGAAAAGGTATGCAATTCTTCTTTCAAGTGATGTTTGGTAATGAAATATGCAATAGTGCTGGAATCAATGCCTCCACTGAGAAATGAACCAAGAGGAACTTCGCTCATAAGTCTGATTTTAATGGCGTCATACAGAAGTTCTTCCAGCTGGTTACAGGCTTTTATTTCGGTAAGATTATTATTTTCCAGATAATCATAACTCCAATAGGAACGGATAGTGATTTTATTGTTTTGAATAAGTAAATAATGACCGGGCTGTAATTTCTTTATCTTTTGATATATTGTTTTTGGTGCCGGTATATAATTGAATGTAAGGAAATCAAACAGTGCATGATGATCCAAGGTTTTATCGATATCACCGTATGCCAGTATGGATTTAATTTCCGAAGCGAAGATAAACTTCTCATTATCTTCATAATAAAAAAGTGGTTTTATACCGAGCCTGTCCCGGGCAATTAACAGCGATTGCTGAATTGAATCCCAGATCGCAAAGGCAAACATACCGTTTAAATCAGAAAAAAGATCAGTTCCCTTTTCCTCGTAATTATGCAGGATGGATTCTGTGTCTGTTTTAGTCTTGAATTTGTGACCTTTTTGCTGAAGCGTCTCGCGAAGGTGCTTGTAATTATACAATTCACCATTATAAACAATATGAATATTGTTGGTTTCGTTATTGATTGGCTGATGACCACCGGCTACATCGATGATGGATAATCTGCGCATGGCGATACCAACATTGCCATCGATGTAATATCCGCAATCATCAGGTCCGCGGTGGGTCAACGTATCGTTTGCCCGCTGTAACAAAGCAGGGTCAACTCGACGCATTTTGTCTTTATATATTATTCCGGTTATGCCGCACATAAAGTTTTCTCAATGACTTTCATAATATTTTGAGCTGTATGGTCCCAGGTATAGTTGTTGATGATGAATTTCCGGTGAGTGACTTTAATGTTATTTTTATTGTTTGAAATATTAGTGATTCCATTGATTAATGACGGGACATTTTCCGGTTCAACAAATTGAATACTATCTTGTGACGGAAGGATATTAGTAAATGCCTGCAGTTGGCTCGTAATTACAGGACGATTACATGACATATAATCCATTATTTTCATGCCAATTCCAAAAACATTTGTTTTATAAACTGCATAACAGATGTCAAAAGAATTAATATAAATATTAGTCTTAGAGTAAGGGATATATCCATTGAATGTAATTTTATCTGTTATACCAAGCGTTTCAGAAAGATTTTTCCATTTATCCAGCATATATCCGTTACCAACGATCATTACATGTATGTTGGGAATTTTATCTGCGAGGTTAGGTACTGCCTTTATTAGTGTATCAATATCGTGATAGGGATAACAGCTGCCGATGAAACCAATAATAAATTTAGAAATATCAACCTCGGTTTTTTTTCGACATTCATCTTTATCCATTGGATAAAAAAGATTAGTATCCGTTCCGTTTGGGACGACTGTTATATTGTTGCAATGAATCTTTAAAAGGTGATTTATTGAGCGCTTAATTTCATCGGAAACGGAAATGATGTGTGTCGCTGCCTGAAAGTTCATTTTTTCAAGTAATCTGGTGAAATAATACGCCGATCGCGAATAATTCAAATCTTCCATTTCTTTTAAAAGTATGCCGTTGACCTCAATAAAAAGAGGAATGTTAAATATTTTTATTAAGAGAGGTAAAAACATATTGTAGGACATTTCTCGCGAATAAACAATAATTTTTCCCGTCTTAAGATAGATGCGAAATATTTGAAATGTACTGGTCAGATAAAAGTAGAGCCACTTGATGATTCGTAACTGACTGGTTTTGATAAAAATGGTTTGAATTCCATGAGCAATGTCTATGTTTTTATCATGATAATTCGGTGCAATCAGGGTAATGTTGTTATGGAGTTTTATAAGAGAATCCAAAACTTCTTTGACATGGATCGTTCCACCAATCTGTTGGGAAAGGTCATTTTCACAGATGTAGATCAAGTGATATTTATTTGATATTTTCATCATATATATTTTGAATTTTTTGAAATGCAGCATTCTTTGAAAAATGCCTTTCGATTAATTTTCGATTGGAAGACAATTTTTCCACAAGACCCGGCAAATCATTTAGCACTGTGCGGACTTTTATTGCTAACTCTACTGAATCATTGACGTTGTAGCGTATTAAATAGAAACCAAGTTCTTCCACATGACGATTAGAATCATTATCCGGAACTACAGGATAGCAGCCGCATGCCATTGCTTCAAGTAATGAAATCGATAATCCATCGGTTGGGGAAGTAGTTACATAGATGTGAGCATTTTGATAATATTTTTGAATATCGGTATGATTTATATTTCCATGAAAAATTGTGTTATTTGCCAATCCCGACACTTGCACCTTTTTTTCTAAAGTCATTTTTTCAGAGCCATCACCAAGTATGTCAAATATTAAGTCAGGATATTTTTTATTAATAGAGCATGCCGCATCCACAAGAACGTCAAGCCTGTATTTGGGGGTTATATTCCGTGTAGATATAATTCGAACTGGTTTCTCTTTCTTGATAACATTATTAAATTGTATTGTATCAATACCATATTGTAAAATATGTATTTTTTTTTCAGGGATACCAAGATTTTTAACTATATCTGCCATAGGTTTGGATGGGGTAGTAATTAAAACGGCTTTTTTTATTGCGTACTTTACAAAATATTTGGAAATATTTATTTTTAAATCTATTAAGATGTCTGATCCGTGGCAGGTTAAAAAAAATGGGTGAAAACCTGATTTTGCAGTCAGGTAACCGTAATTGGTAGCATAATGGGCGTGAACGATGTCGGGTTTGATTTTCTGTAAAATGTTTTTAATAGCTTTTACTTTTCGGGTTATTTGCAGTGCGGCGCTGATGATTGGAATTCTATGGCGACCCAGACAATCGCCAATATAATAGATTGGGATCCCATCAATCGGGGAATTGATATCGGAAATAATTGAAACCTCATGTCCCTTATTCAAGAAAAATTTTGCCCATTCGGTGACATGGATGGAAGATGCATCAGCGATATAGCAAATTTTCATAAGTGCGAATTAAATATTTCTGCTAGCTGTTGAGTTAGGTTCCGACGGTGGAATTGTCGAATATAGTTGAAATTAGGTTCAACATGTAATTTGTTTGACTTCCATAAGTTATATATTCGAAGTAATTGATTTTTTATATTCTCTACCGAATAAGGATTGGCAAAGAAACCAAGGTTGGATTTTAAAATAATATTTTTAGAATCACCATCGTGAATAATTGCAAATATGGGTCTATAGAACGAGAGGTAGTCATATAGCTTTGATGGAATAACATGTGGGCTTTGAGTAGTCGTATCGATAAGTAATAAAAGTACATCTGAGTTATAAATTTGTTGGTTAACTTTATTAATATTTAAAAATGGGATGTATTCAACCATGTTGGAAATATTAAATTTGTTTGCACATTCATTAATATCCCATTCACTTTTACCGATAAAAATAATTTCTATTGGAATTGAAGGTAATTCTCGTTTTAATATTGACAACCCTTCAAGAAAATTAAAAGGATCTCTTCTACCATATAAAGTTCCTGTATATATCAATCTCATTTTATTACTTTTAATTGGTTGTTGGTCAGTTAGGAAATCTTCATATCCATTTGGTATTACTGAAATCTTATTTGGGTTTACTATATCATAGGTATGTACAATATCTGATTTATTTCCATAAGTATTTAAAATGATGTGTGATGCATAATGATGAAGATGTTTTTCAATACCTGATTCTTTTTGAATACGTTTTCTGGATTCCTGATAATCAGGGTTTAATGTCCAGTGATCACGATAGTCGGCGATCCAGGGAATTCCGAATCTTTTTTTCAAATTCAAAGCAATGATGTGGGCAGATGGTGTTGGTGATGTTGAAAAGATCAGGTCATATTTCTGCTTTTTTATTTCTTTAACTGCTTTTCGATAGGCTATTGGAATCCAACCGATCTTTTCATCAGGGATGAAAAACTGATTTTTAATTTTTTGATACAATTTGCCCAAGCCGACTTTTGAAAGCAGAATTTGTAAATAAAACGGGTCAAATTCTGACGCCCTGATAATTTTAACTTCCTTCGGAATTTCATCCAATAAACTCTTATCATAAGCCCAATAGTTTCGGGTATTTGTCGTCACTACAGTTGGTAGCCAGCCGAATTGTGGCAGGTATTTTACGAACTTCAGTGAACGGAATGTACCTCCTCCGGCCAGCGGAGGAAAGTGGTAAGCGATAAAAAGGACATGTTTCATTTACTGTTGTTTAATAGAGAAAAAAAGTGAATATTAGAATAAATTATGGCAGAACAAAATTTTAAAAATCAGGTTAAAAACAGTACATTTTGGTTATTTGGAGCCAATTTTATTTCACGTAGTGTCAGTTTCATATCGACATTGATATTGGCAAAACTTCTTCTTCCGGAAGATTTTGGATTGGTTGGATATGGATTTCTTGTTGTCAGTACTATTGGATTATTTAAAGATATGGGATTTAACTCATCATTAATTTATCAGAAAAATAGGGTTGAAGAGGCAGGGTCTGGTGCTTTGTGGCTTATTTCACTATGGAGCGGAGTGCTGTACTTAATTATTTTCTGTTCTGCTCCAGTTGTATCCATTTTCTTCAGAGAACCAAGATTGATATCATTACTGAGGATTCTCTCATTAAGTCTTATTATAAATTCTATGTCGAGTATACCTATAACACTTTTAGAAAAAGACATTAATTTTAAAAAAAGTGTGATACCTGAAATGATTCAATTGACTCTTTATGGATTTGTGACAGTAATATTAGCAATATTGGGATTTAAATACTGGTCTTTTGTAATAGGAACGCTTATATCTGATATTATCAAGTTGATTATTGCGTTTATTTTCAGACCCGTTAAAATCAACTTTAAACCTGACTTCGTGCTATTAAAGGAGATGTTTGCTTTCGGGAAGGATATTATGGGGTTAGGAATAATATATTTCGGGATCAGGAATATTGATGATTTTTTTGTTGGAAGGATGCTTGGAACTGTTCAACTTGGGATTTATCAATTCTCATATCGGATTGCAAATATTCCAGCAACCAATATAACCAATACCGTAGGTAAAGTATTTTTTCCAGCTTATACAAAAATCTCAGGAGATCTGGAAAGATTAAAAGATGTGTTTTTAAAATCAACAGAGTATATCATTACATTGACAGTTCCGGTAACTTTTTTTATTATTCTGGTGATTCCGGATTTTATTAATCTTTTTTATCAAAAATGGATTAATGCGGTACTACCCATCCAGTTAATAGCCTATTATGGTGGAGTGAGATCAATTGGGGCGAATTTTGGAAGTGTGTTTTATGCAACAGGTAAGCCCAAGAATTTGATACCAGTAGCGCTTGCTCAGATTTTACTATTGAGTATTTTTCTATATCCGGCAATTCACTATTGGGGATTAATTGGTGTTTGTTTTTTAATTAATATAAATATGTCGATGTCGTTTATTTGGAGTTTAGTTATTCTCCGGCCAGTAATCAAATTAAGATATAAAGAACTCGTCAATATCTTAATTTTCCCGTTGCTTGTTTCATCCATATCATTGTTGATGTCAATTTTCAGTATACATTTATTGTATTTATACTGTTGCCAAAACCTTTATATTTTATTTATAATTAAAATAGTCTCATTTATTGTTTTTTCAATATTAAGTATATTAATATTCACCGATACAATCTCTAAAATGATTAATGATATTAGACAACCGAGCTAACCTGTTTTTGAAATGGTATTTCAAAAATAAATCATAATTTCAAGATGGGTGAATAAACAACATGACTGCCAAATCCTGATTTAAATATTTTAAGTCCATCATTTGCGGATGATAAATATCCCGCGTAGCCACCCAAATTCAGATACTCAATATATTTTGATTTAAATAACTTGATTGCTTCCCAAATAATCATTGAGGAACTACCATATTGATAACCAATTTCATTTGATACACTAAATGTGTAATGAGCTTTATTGTGATAAGTTGTAAAAATCGCGGCTGATACATATTCATTATTTAATTTCAGACTAACAATGTGAATATTTTCATCATTAATATAATTTAATTTAGAAAAAATATTTGAATAGGCAATTAGAGGTCGATTACTTTTAGTCCTAAATTCATTCATTTCCATATGCAAATTTTGAAATATTTTAATGCCTGTATCAATACCCAATATTTCTATAACTGCAGATGATTTTATAGTCTGCTTAATATTGTATTTTATCCCTTTATTAAAGTTTTTCCAAAGTTCTTCTTCTGATTTTGTTATATCTAAGATAAATTCGTACCGTCTAAATGATTTTACACGAGGTATGGATATTTCTAATGGATCATAAACATTGAAATGGCCATTAATTTTTAAATGTGAAAGTATAGGAATAGATATTTCTTTGGCTAGTAATTTTAGAAAACTATTGAGCAAGAATACATCATTATTTTTTATAGCAGGATAGGAAGTAAAGGATAATTCTTTTTTAATATTTTTCAAGATTCGGTATCTTGAATGTATTTCTAAACCAGCACATATACCAACTACTTTATCTTTATCATTTAGTGAGTAATATACTATTTGTTCATTAGAATTTTTAATTTGGTTTAGCCAAAGGGGGGATTGGAATAGGAATCCATCAAATTTTTTTAAATTTAATTCGTAATCGTTAGGTATATCATACGATTTAATTAATGAAAAATTATCATTCACGATATTTCTCCCCGATAATCATAAATGCTCTTGCAAACAATAATATAATAAATGAAAAAAGACGAATACGAAACAACGCATTTATTAGTCCAGCAAGAAAGGAATATGATTTATTTATAAATATTGGTTCAATTATTTTTGTTATTATTCCTATTGAACTAAAATAATCTTTTAATGCAAACGGAAAGAAGCTTCTAATATATCCTTGATAAAGATATAGGTCTTTATAATAAAGCGCATTTCTTGAGATGAGAATTAATTTCCCGTTGTTTTTTAATATTCGTCGGGCTTCGATTATTAAATTTTCAAATGGTTCAATATGCTGTAAAACACCTACACATACAACAATATCGACTGAACTATTGCGAAGAGGAGTTTGAATGGCATCTGCAGTGATTGGCATACTAAAATATTTTTTATTAACTCCATCTTTTAAAACTTCTTGGGAGAAATCCAAACTGATGATTTTTGCATCGATATCTGCGAATATTTTGGAATAAATTCCCGGCCCTGAACCGATATCAACAATTATAGGGCTAATCAATTTATCCCGGATACTATTAATATAATTTTCAACGGCTTTGTATCTTGCTAAGAATCCTTGGTGAGACCATTTTGAAATTTCCCAATCATTTTCTGTACCATTCTTAATAGTATTAAATTCTTTTTTCCAATATTCCGATAAATTTTTCATAATAATTATTTAACTGACTTGATAATTGAGAAAATCTTCATCATGTTCTGATTTTGGTCAAATAGTGTTGTTACGATTTTATAAGCCTCTTTACTAATACGTCTTTGTAATGATTCGGAGGCAAATATTTTTTGTACAGCAGCAGCGATAGCGGACGGATTTTTTTCAGGAACGATCACAGCACTTCTATCATTTTCCATAAATTCACAGATTCCTGGTAAATTTGTCGTAATAATTGGTAAACTATATGACATTGCTTCAAGCAATGAAACGGGTATTCCTTCTGATATACTTGATTGTATATATATATCCGAATTCTGAAGTTCTTCTAGAACAGCTTGATGTTCTAACCTTTTTGTTAGAATTACTTTATCTGATAAATGATAGAAATCTACAAGTCGAATAAGTTCTTTTTTTTCCGAACCACTATCATTCCCACCGACAATTTTACATATAAATTTAACATCGCTTCGATTGAGGAAATCACATGCTTTTATCAGATATTCATAGCCTTTAGCGGGAATTGGCCAACCCACTGAAATTAATCTGATTGGATATTTTATTTTTTTATATTTGTATTTGAATTTAGAATAAATTGAGATTCCGATATAATGATAGTGAATTTTTGATGCTAAGAAAGGGAATCGATTTTGAAGATATTTTTGATTTGTTTTTGAAATTGTATGAAAATAACTAGATTCTCTGATTATATGTTTTAATTCCTTATCAGTTCTTGATAATAAATCTGTGTTGTGCCCAGTCACGAATAAAGTAATCCCAGTGATCTTTGCAAGAAAACATGCCTGAATTGAGGCGTTATTAATAAAGTGATTTTTTATAATATTTATCCGCTGTGTCTTTATATACGAAAATACTTTACCAAGCGATTTTATTGTACTAGCACCTACAAATTTCAAATATTTTATATGAAATAAAAGATTTATAGTATATCTAATTTTGTTAAGTATTTTGGTTGCTTGAAGATGATTATTTATAATAATGACATTTTCAATATCTAAATTATCTCTATCGTTTTCCCCCGAATTTATGATATAAATATGTATATTTATATCATGTTTTATGAAAAATAATATCTCATCCCGGATTAGTGGGTGTATCCATTCGGTCGAATTAATTATATAGAGAACATTCATGTTTATTTATTTATTAGGATTAAATCGGCGAAATATTTTGCTGCCCAATTTGGATAGATATATCTCATGTATTCTCCCCAAATTGGATAAGAACCGGGAATTCCACCTCGAATGCCTGTATTATTTGATGATAGGCACTGAACAGTTTTCAAAGAGTTGAGTATCTCGTTATAGATTTGATAAAAATGTTGATCATTTAATATTTGATAATATTTATAATACAAAATTCCTAATTGCGCATTACCAGTCAAGCAGGAATAAGTGTTCTCAGCACCTTGCCATTGATTGTTATACTTTGCAGGCATGAAAAATAAATTATTTCTTCGGTTCTGATAAGATTCAATGGATTGTTTAATATTTACTAATGCATTAAATACAATGTTTTGAATTTGCTCCTTTATCTGATTATCAAGATAAAAGCTGGATTCATGCATTCCTCTCAATGTATATGCAAGAGTATGTGTAAGAGGTTGATTATCAGGGAAAAAACTCATATCCTTTATCCAATTATTTTTTTCAACTCTTGAAAGCACCCATTGAATATTTTTCATGGCAGCTTCTTTATATTTCATCATTCCAGTATTTTTATATACCGTCATTAAGGACCATGCTACTCGAGAATTATAGGAGTGAGCAGTATTCAAGTAAGTTGATTTTATCCAGCAACCGTCATTGTCCTGGACGGATATTAACCAGTCCGCTGCATTTTTTACAGCTTTCAGATACTTCTCATCTCTCAGTTTCTCGAATAGAGAGATCCAGCCAAGGATAACTTGTCCGGTATTGAAAACGATTGGATATTCCTTAATACCCATGCCCCCCCGAACTGCACCATTTGCTAGTTGGATCCCAATTTCCCAATCAGCCATTTGGATGGCACGATCAATATATTGTTTGTCTTTAGATATTTCTGAATATTTAATAAATGTAGGAATGATATATCCGGTTGTCTCAGGATAAGGTGGAAGCCATCCCTTTTCAAGAGAATATCCACCCGAAACACCTCCTGATTTGGATGCATTTTGTGCATAACAGAGCCACTCCATGCAAATATCTAAATGACGACTATTTTCATACTTTTTCTCTAAAAAATGATATCGATGCCTAATTAATACAGCGATATGGGAAAATTTTCGTCTAATCATTATAAAAGAAATATAAAGATTAATACGAAATTGAATAGCTTTTAATAATCTTAAATAATAATTCATATTATAAAGTCAGATTTTCCAATCATATTCTGCAAATATATCTCCAGCATTCCTTGCATCCGGGCGTTCTTTGCCTTTAGTATGTTCATTTCCCCGAATAACCAAATCATAAGAGTGTTTAACCAGATCATGAGTCTGAAACTGGACGGCATGATAAAATGCCAGGTATTCGTTAACGGGTAGAAGAGGAGTGTTTTAAATATAAATAGCGATCTTCACTTTGGATTTATTTAAATTTAACATCACTACTTGGGCAAACGACATCCGGCAATAATAGTTATATTATGTCCGTGGACGGACATCTCTTTCATCTTATCCTGAGCGAAGATTTTATATTTTGTAGGATATTAGTTTAGAAATTTTATGATATTCATTAATTAGATGTATATTTTTTAAAATACCGTTTATTTGTACCATTATCAATTACCAAATGATCATTTTCAATATATTGATTACATGTATGGTGTTTAATCCATTCGTCACAATTTCGACAGAAAGAGGGGTATGAAAAATCATACATAGATTGGTTTAATCTGGCTTTTCTATATTCATTTGATCTCCATATTTTTTTAAGTGAGGTGTCTTTTGCATTTAGTCCATTTAACCCAATTTGCTTTAAATCATTACAACAAATAGTTATTCTACCATCCCACAAAATTCCTATATACTGAAGAGGATCATAACATGGTAATCTTTTATGTATAGTTGTATCTTTCTCTTTCTGTAATGAAGTAACTATTGAATAATTTTCATCGTAACATGTATTTATCTGTACATAATCAGCATAATCGATCCAATACTTAATAAAACGAGAAATTTCAGATTTACTCTGAGTACTATGTGTTAAATTAATTTTAATTTTGGGAAAATTCTGCTTTTTCTGATTTCGTTTAGTAATTAAGTTGATTACATTCCTTTTGACCAAATTATAGTTTGAACCCTTTCTAATATATTCATGAGTGTCTTGAAAACCATCAATACTTATTCCAATTGTTCCTCTACAGTATTTAATTACATAGTCTTGAATTTTTTCAGAAAGAAGATCACCATTTGTATTAAATCCTAAATTAAATATATTTTGTTTTCCGGCGTATAAGAGCATTTCTGGAAACTTTGGATGAAGAAGTGCTTCTCCGGCATAATTTAAACCAATGTTATTAATTTTTAAAATAGACGCTTCGTCAATTATTTTTTTAAATAATAAAAAATCCATAAATCCCCGGGAAATGTGCTGTAGATTTTCTTTATTAACAACTTGAGCGGTACACATAGTACAACGTAAATTGCATTTATTGGTTGGTTCAATGGCAAGGCTACTGATTTTAGGGATGATATATCTTGAACCAAAGTTTGATTTTTGAATATGAAATGGGATTGATTTAATATAAGAGGCTGGATTTTTTAAAAAGGATTTCAATTTCATATAAACTCCGTGTTATGTAATTCTGAATATTTCAATATATAATTTGATGGTAAGATATTTTTTTACCGGATGTGATTTTTATTCTACCTTCGAAATACCACAGGCGTGAGCCCGTAGCTATTTGGCTCAAAAAGTACTCCAGTGCAAAGTAGAAAACTGGCACCAGAGGTAAAAAATACCGTCGAATAGAGTGAGTTAATGAATGTAGAATAATCAGCAATATACCTGCGTATGGCCCCAATTTTACGAGTTTACTGATTTTCCCGATAACTCTTGCTTCGAACTGTAGGTGGCTTTGATCTTGGTACCGTCGATACTGATCTCTTTAAAATCAGATAGGGCTGCTTTTTGTGTTAATAAAAAAATCTGAACAAAATAATCAGCCATTAAAAAAAAGCAATAATGCATTATTGCTTAGATGACAAGTACGGATATATTTTTTATATAAATTGCTAATCATTATTCCATCTATATAAAAATTCAATCCACTTTTCAACTTTTACAGATCATTTGTATACTTTGCTGAACCGTTTATCAATTTGTGCAACTCTTTTGATAACATTGTAAATTCATTTGAACAATTTGGAAAACCATTTAATAACTTTGTCAACTCATTTGATAACTTGTGTAACTCGTTTAATAACTTATGCAAGACGCCTGACATTTTTGCCAACTCGTTTTCACGTTTGGAAAAACGGTTTTTCTTTTTTGTCAAATGGCTTGTGAATTTTGAAAAAACCTTTGCTCACTTTTATAATTCCTTGGTGAACTTTTAAAATCGATGTGCGAAAACCGTAAACTCGTTTAAGGACATTGGTATCTGATAGAATACAAATAAATGCTTATCTGTTTATATTTGAAATTAAAATGCCTATTTCCTAAAATTATTTGCATGCTGCCTAAACAGCTTTGTATTATATGAGAATTTGTTGATATCTTTCAATTTGTTTCGGCCTAAAATGAAACACTGTTTATAGATTTATGCCGCATGTATTACTTCAGTTCTGTGTAGAAGATGCGTCCCATTTCCACTTATAATCCACAAAAATATTCCCAGCATATTGTGTGTCAGGTATTTGACTATTGCTGGCTCGAACTTTTTCCGGGATTATCAAATCATAAGCATGTTCGATAAAGTCATGAGTCTGAAACTGATCCGCAACCCAAAGGTTCAGGTAATAGCTACCAGGTAATAGTGGGATATTTTTTATGTGACAAAAAATAGAAGTATTATTATCGAAATCACTGAAATTATGCTGAGTATCTTTACTATAACACTGAAACAATGTCAGTCCGAGTCGATTTTTTACGGTGATTGCAATTCTGGGATTTTTTATTGGTTGCCAAACGTCCAAATCCAGTTTGATGGTGAAATCATCACCGGTGGCAATCTCGGATTTCGGCTTTATCCGTTCATCAAGAATCTCGACCTTTTTGAATTTAACATCACCACTTCCAGAGCGAACAACATCTGGTGAGAGTAGATTTTCTGGTTGTGTCTGCTGTTTATGCAGATTATAATAATGTTCGATTGCCTTAGTGGTTTTGCCATCAAATACTTTTTCCCCGGCATTAATAACAATAGTGTGATTGCATAATCGCTCAATGGCTGCCAGATTGTGACTGACAAACAGAACAGTTCGCTTACTTTTTGTGATAGTATCAATTTTATCCAGGCATTTTTTTTGAAATTCATAATCTCCAACCGCCAGGACTTCATCTATCAGAAGAATATCCGAATCCAGATGGGCGGCTATCGAAAAAGCCAGTCGCACATACATACCGCTGGAATAACGTTTGACGGGAGTATCCAGAAATTTTTCATCAATGCCGGAAAACGCGACGATATCGGCAAATTTAGCTTTTATCTCGGTACGCTTCATTCCTAATATTGCACCGTTCAGATAAATATTTTCCCGACCGGTTAAATCGGGGTGAAATCCCAGTCCAATATCCAGCAGCGATGACACATTGCCTTGAATGTGGATTTCACCGGAACTGGGCGGCGTAATGCGGCTGATCAATTTTAACAGGGTACTTTTCCCTGAACCGTTAAAACCAATGATTCCCAGAACTTCGCCGGGATAGACCTTCAAGTCTACATTCTGTAGTGCCTGAACTACTTTTTGTTCTGAAAAATTGTCTGAGCATTTTTGAAATATATGGCTAAGTCTTTCCCGCAAGGTGTCGAAAACAACTTTTTGACCCAGGTGATATCGCTTGGACAGCTGTTGAATGTGAATGATCGCTTCAGAATTTTCCATATTAGACAACATCCGCAAAGCGGTCTTCGGCTTTGTTAAAATAAAATATCCCGATAACGAAGAACAGACATGATACGATTAATGCTATCATCAGCGCGGTCCGGTTAAATGTCTGATTCAAAATTGCAGAGCGAAAACCGGTGACAATTCCTGACATTGGATTCAGATGGATAATAAATTCATATTTTGAACCGAGCAGGGATGGCGGATAAATAACCGGAGTCACGAACATCCAGATGGATAGAAAAAAGGGGATAATATGTCGAAAATCCCGGTATATTCCGGATAATGCTGCAATAAATACTCCAAATCCGATTGCGGTAAAAATTGTCAATAGTGTTAGTGGAAAAATCATTAGAAATGCCCAGCAGATCGAAAAATGATAATAAATCATGATTCCAATTAAAACGATAAATGATAAACCAAAGTCGATTAGTTGGCTGCCGATGGCACTTAATGGAATCAATAAGCGTGGGAAGTATACTTTATTGATCAGTCCGGCGTGGTTGATTATGGAATTGTTACATGCCGACAGCGAATTTGCGAAAAAGGTCCAGGGGATTAGTGCGGAAAATACAAAAATTGGGTAGGGGACGTTATCGGAAGGAATTTTAGCAAACCTGCCAAATAAAATTGAAAAAACTACCATTTGCATCACCGGCTGGATAACAGCCCAGGATATACCAATTAAAGTTTGCTTATATTTTACGATAAAATTCTTTTTTGTCAAAAAATAGAGCAAATCCTTATAATGATATAGTTCATTTAGGGGGAAGAAAGTGATTCTGTTTTTAGGCTTAATAATGATCAATTTAGACTGTTTTTCCTGTAAAAATCGCTGTTTATATACGGCTTCGCCATCCTCAGTCCCATATTATAAAATTCTACCGGACTGTTTTCTGATGGTTATGGGTTAAATATCAGTATCTTTTCTCAGAAATTCAGTAAAAATATCTTAGATATAATCGCTTATTGTACTAAATATCCGAACCAGTGCCTCTTCGTAATTTTTGAATTGATCGGGATATCTTACTACCAATTCGTTGGCAATATCATTGTAGGTTTTTTTCCCCTCAATGGATTTCAGAATAAGTTGAACCATTTTTCCATTTTGATTTAAGTGTACCTGGTTTTCCGGATCAAATTTGATGAGTTCTTCCTTACTGCCAATTTTTCCAACAAAGGAATTGTAATCTTGCCGTATATTTTGGTAATTCAGAGACCACTGATAATTAATATCACCGGTAAATTTTGATTGGTAACTGTTGAATAAAACCGTAAGAACATCACCGGTTTTCACTGTAACGGGATATCGAATCGGGAAAAACATCTGTCCCCAGGTATTCGCCGGCGCATTGGGTGAATTGGAAAAAAACTGTTTTGGTGTGAACCAGCAATCCCACCAGCCGATGATGCCATGAACAGTACCCGGCTTATCGATGCTTATTGTATCTGAAAAATTGAATGTGACGTCATCGCAGGTGGTGAGGTCAATTGTCCTCAATTGGATTTCTTTTGTCAATAATTTAATTCCCGGTTTGCTTGCGGAATGAGCCTGATTGAACAGTAATTCCGTAGTATAGTCCCAATTGATTCCAAAGGCGATTTCTTTTTTCCAATTTTCTGGGTGCAGTGAATTGAAAAATTCAGGATATTCCACCAGAGCAAATTTCAATTGAAAATCATTGGGAATGAATTTACCGGAAGCTTTCAAAAATCGCTTTCTTGAATCGGCAAGGGTTTCAAATAAACCTTTACAGGCAAACATTGGCGTATAGTCTTCCATGATAATAAAATCAACTTTTTCCGGTAATTCAACATTTTTCGTATGATCATTAATAAAGATGATTTTTGAATCCAGATTGTTCCTATGAGCAATCTCTTTTCCAATGGCAAAGACATCAGCCTTTTCGATGGCATAGATTCTTTTCGCACCGCTCATGGCGGCAAAGAAGGAGTACGTCCCCAGACCGAAGCCGATTTCAGCAACCGTCGTTTCTTTATTAATAAGCGATGCAATGGCTTTTCGGAATTCATTAACCCGAACATCATCGTAGAGAAGGTTTCGGTAATAGTCTAACACTATTCGATTGCTCCTGATAATTGTCGGGCCAGTTTTTCTTGCTGACGCCTTGTCATTTTAAAGGGGTCTGGCAGGTACAATTCAAAATGCTGAATTGTCTTAAATATAGTAGTTACAAATTCCAGAAATGATTTTTTGATAATTTTTGGATTGTTCAAATGATTCAGTAATTGAGGCAGTGCCTGGTATTGCTTCAATATTTCTATCCGGAAATCGACGGAGTTTGTGTTCTTAAGATAATATATTCGCGTTAGGCGAACTGGTTTTTTTGTTGTTTTACCAAAAACCGATGGTGGAAAATAATGTATTTCAATTTTTTTGGTATCTGTTCGATATATAGTGTTCACGTATTTGTTTTTATATGATTGCTCGATGGGGTGATGCGGTTTGATAATGATATTCCGGGGAAACGGATACACGCTGAGATTTTTCATATTCAGGATGCCAAATTCGTCGGACAGCAGTTGCCAATGATTTTTCATCAGCATAATGCTCAGGCTGGTTTTGCCGGTTCCGGAATTCCCAATGAACAGTACACCTTCATTGTGAAAAACGAGTGATGCGGCATGAAATTTAATCTGGTTTTTATAGGCGTGTAAAAAATCGTTTACAATTTGCCATTCAAGGGCATAAATAATTTTATGGCTGTCCCGGTTCTGATGGGTTTTTCGTCCGTTTCGATACAGATAATATTTACTGTCCGACAGGTTTATGGTATATTCAATATCAGTATCTATTGGATGTGTGTGATTAGTTAAAAGTGATGAAAAAACACTGGTTTTAATTTTTTTCCCCAAGCATGCCGGATAATTCAATCCAACCGTTCTGCTCGGATCGCCTAAGGATAAATATCGAAGATTCTCCGAGGGAATCTCCACCGGGAGTCCTGCTATGCGTTGTGCGGAATTTATTAATCTAATTTTTAAACTTACTCCGATGTTTATTTTATATTCATATTTTCATGTTACGACTTATGGTCGCATTGCTTATGAACCTTTGTTATCTTCTGGTCTTTTCCATTTTCTTTGTTAAATATCGAACACCGATTAGCGATTTTAGATTTATTTTAATTGAAAAATTAGTTATGATTTCTGATTTTTCTGTGCAGTTTCAATACTTTTCACGAAAATTGAAATCAGTTCATTGTTTTCCTTTTTTGCTTTAATTATTTTCTCCTCAGTTTTAAATAATTTGCTTCGGTGAATAATTTTCAGGCAAACCAATGTTTCTCGCAGTTCTTTTAAAATTACTTTCATTTTATTCACCCCGTTAGATATTTCGTTTCAAATATAACCTTCCAAGATTTTCTAATCAATTATCTATCGGGGTAAGTGAAGTCTTTTTTAGATTCCGCACTTTGTGCTTCTCCGTAATTCAATGAAACTGATGTCCCGGAACGAACCAATTATGATTCCCTGCTTTTGAATCTGGCATTTCTTTTACAATTTCAATTATCAAAACTGAAAGTTCTATCAATCGTTCTTCCCTGCCTTTGCCGAAACGGCTACGTGCAGGCAGGTAAATCATATTTGTTCATACTTAATCAACTTCTTAAATCATTATTCGTTAATCAATATTCGATATTCAATTTATTGTTCTATTTTTTTGACTTGAAGATGGTGTTGCAGTAGATCCAGAGACTGGAATTTATTAATAATATCGAAGACTGCTTTTTCAGGATCGAGTTCAAAATCTTTGAAATTATTCTTAATGAGTTCAATAATATCACTGACAGAAAATGACCCGTCGCAATGAACCCAGATGAACGCCGCCGATGGATTGAGTGTATGAACCAGTTCAGTTTCCGGCTCAAACAACACGGCGCCATCGTCCAAAGGTTTGAACAGGATAGAAGCTTTTTTAACCGGATGGAATTGAAAGTCTTTTATCATTTACTAAATAGTCCCCAGTTTAATTCGTGTAACTTCGTCTTTAAGATCTTCGAGTTTCTGCATTTCGATTTCTTCGATAAATGGTACGGATATAACTAGCCCACAAACCAACCAAAAGGGTTCCATTATCCGAATAATGATAAAGGTGTTGGCTCCAATGCTATGAACCATCATTGCGATAGTTGCTACAAAAAATCCCTGGGCGAAATATTTAAAAAACGGTATTTTTGAGTTTTTAAATACTTTCCAGGTTTCATTAAGTATCGAATATTGTAAATAGAGAAAAAATCCAAGACCAAAAAAACCGGTCTCGATTAAAACACGCATCCACTGAGCATCCAGGAACCGCCAGCCCGTTATTCCATATCCAAACAAGGGACTTTTTTTAATTCCTTTCCAGCCCTCTTTCCAACTCCGAATACGCTCTGAGGCAGATGTGTCTATAGTTAGTCCACCGAGATTTTCCTGAAGGGTCGCTCCATAGCCCTGTTCCTTTTCAAACGTATATTTGACACGATCGATAACGGTATCAGGTAGAACAATTGGCGCCATGAGTATAAAAAACACTACAAAACCAACGATAATCCAGCGCCTGTTACTGAGAACGATATATGCAATAATTACCGGAATTGCGGCTACCCACGATCCTCTGGAATTGGTCAATAAAAATGGAAAAACGGACACTGCCGTGAGCCATAGTAACAAGCGCCGATGCTTTGGAGATGGAATTATCCCCGGTTGCAGAATAAGACTTAAATTAATAGCAATAATAAAAATCAGATAACCACCAAGTGTGTTTGGTTCTCCTCCATCTCCTTCAAAGGGGGCTGTAATTCGATTTCCCGACGGAATTTGTAATATGGAAACAATTACCACGATAACAAAAGTAATTTGTAACGCAATTACGAAATTATCGAATTGTTTTTTTGACCGGATATGATTTACAACCATAAAATATATCAGGAAAAATTCAATATATTTGAGTACAAAGAAAAGACCGTTTAATGGTTTAACATCATGAAACAGCATTCCGGCGCCGGTTGCAAAGAAGCACATAAATGTGTAGTAAGCAATTGGTTTGTTGAGAGGCGATTTTTTAAACAAACTTAAGTCTTTATATAGCGCGGTTTTTGCTAACCAGGTAAAAAGGATGATGACCATAAGAACATCATCAATCCGGATTGTCACTCCTTCCCCGGCGGTTGTCCGTGAGCCGAATTCAGGTGAAAGAAGCATCGAGAAGATTAATGTATAAATCGCAAAATCGGTATTAATGAAAGTCAATATTAAAACACCTAATCCAATAGCGGCAGTTATAGCATAGACTGTATCAACTTTCACTAATATCAGTGCAACAATAACACATATTGGAAATGCAATTATTGTTGTGATTAAATTGGTGTTGTAATCGAGAAGACGGTTAGCCATTTATTGGATTATAATCCCCCTGCATTTTCACCTTCTTTTTTGAAGTATTGCTCATACTCTTTTACTTCCTTATCACCCCGGTTTTCGAGCATATCGATATAGTTCTCATCATAATCTTTGTGTTTTTCACGATAACTCTTTTCATAATCCTGGCGCAGTTTTGTTTCTTGTCTAACAGCAGAACCTCTGATAAGTGCCCGTGAAATTGACTCTTCCATGCGCATATTGCCAATCATTACGTATATCCAATTCGGAATACCTTTAACAACTATTTGTATTCCAAATGCAATAATAAAACTGAGCGGAATGATAGCATAAAGTATTTTTTTTTCAATATTTTTAAGTTTCTTACGTTTTCGCCTTTTGTGATAATAATAACTCATAGGATTTTAAATTAATGTCATTCTTCTTCCTTGAAGATCTTTTGGTATTCATTAATTTCTTCTTCTAATTCCCGTCTCTTAATTTCTCTATATACTGGATCATCTGTATCTGTCTGATTTTTTTTATACTTATCGAAATCACGGATAAGGTCTTCCTTAGTTGCGGTTGTTGGATTTGAGCCATAAGTTGAACCAATTTCGTATGCTGAATTAGTTTGAAATTTCTTTTCTGTTCTGAATTGAGATTGCTTGGCTTTTTCCGCGGCATATCCAGCCATCATCTGGCGGGATTTCCAGGCTTCTTTTTCCATAAAATCAATCATCCGATCAAAAAAAGCCGGGACTCCCCGAACAGTGATCTGAATCAGGATAGCCATAATGATCGCGGCAGGAATTCCGTATTTCAGGACTAATTTCTCACCACGTTGCAGGCGTCTTTTTTTTCTTCTGGATGAATGATAACTCATAGTTTATTTATGCTGGTGTAAGCGGTTTGTTCCTTTCGGTTATCGAATCACAATTTGTTTATCAAACAGACTTGAGTATTGCTGCAGGAACAGGTTGGCGATGTCTTCACTGGCAAATGCGCCTGCTAAAGATGCCACCGCAGATTGGTTTGATTTGAGATATGTATAATCCTTGACATCTGTGTAATTGCGTTGACTCGATTTTGCCTGATCCTCTGTTCGATACTCTCCAAGCAGGATCGAGTAAGGTAAATTGACCGGAACAAATTCACCCTCGAAACCAAGGAACTGCAGTTCTAATAATTTCTGATTTGCTTCGGATTCTTTTTGATAATTACCATAACAAACGATATACTGTTTTGAATTTGGGCCGGTAAACTCAACCGTAATGAAAACATCGTTCAATCCTTCCTGAATAAAGGACAAGGTATAGTTTTTCGCATTTGCCAATGAACCGGTACTGGCTATCCTGATTGAATAGGGCGTAGATGGAATTAGTCGTTTTATCCGGGCGATTTCTTCAGCCGGAAGTGGCCTTAAGATTGGAAGCTGTGTTGTCATTGTCTGCTGAATAACAGGTCTGACAGGGGCTTTATCCCTGAGAGTAGGTGGCAGGATTACATTCTCGAATTGAGTACCTGGTGAAACCGATTTTATACTTTCCTGCATAGAACTTGCCTGCTCGACAATTGTCTGTTTTTGGACGTTATACTGTTCCTGTAGATTCTTTAATTCTTCGGGAACTACAGTCTCAGGTTCAAATTCGGATACAATTGCTTCAGGAATCATATCGTAAGTCGAATCAATTAGTGATTGGGTTTCTGTAATCACTGTTCGGGACTTTTCCTGAACACAGGATTTAATACCGCCTGTAATTACGCAACTGCCACTGAAAAGGGCAATAATTGCTCCCAAAACAGCAGCGACACGCCATTTCCGAATACGGTCAAGGATGGTTGAGTGCAGTCCTTCCTGCTGGTTGACGAAGGTTTTCTCTAAAAATTCCAGGATTTTATTTTTTTGTACCAGTTCTTTTTTATCACCATATGAATACTGATACTCGTATCCATATCGATAATCCGCATAATCAGCGCTAACATCGGCCCTCATACCGTTAATACAAACTCCCAGAACGTCGGCTTTGAGCATTTCCAGCTGGTTCTTTGACCGTCTGAGTGTGCCGCGTGATATCTTTCCCTGATAGTAAGTAAGTAGCGTTGTATCGACTTTGGAGGCCAATACCGTTGAATCGGTCGCCTGAATAACCGGCGCCGTATCGAAAATAATTAAGTCATAGCGTTCTTTCAGATCGCTGATAACCTTGTCCATCACTTTGGATGCAATGATTTCCGAAGGATTTCGTTCGTGTTTCCCGGCAGTCAGAATATTGAGATATTCAATTCCGGGAATGTTGTCGGTCCGGAATGTATCAGTCGCCATGGTTCCCATCATCAGGTCACTCATTGTCCGGATTACCGAATCCAGATCGTCGCGGCGTAATACCACATCGGTCAGACCGGGTTCCCGATCAATGCCAAACAGTTTAGAAATTCTCGGTTTCCGCAAATCAGCCTCGACTAATATTGTATTGAGACCGATTTGGGCCATCGACACTGCCAGGTTAACCGCAATTGTCGTTTTTCCTTCGCTGGCAACCGATGAGGTTACCATCATACATTTATAACCCTTATCCATCAGGCCAAAGTGAATATTCGTCCGCAACGCCCGGAAGGCCTCGGCCATTGTTGATTTCGGGTTGTAGTGCGAGACAAGCCGAGCCTGCATTTCCAGAATTTCATCGGAGATCGGTGAATCAATTTTTTCTAATAACTGCGCCTTGATATCTTCAATATCAACGAATGGAACAATTCCGAGAACTGTAGTATCCAGGGTTCTTTCAATGTCGTCGATAGTGCTGAAGGTAGTATCCAGAGTTTCCGCAACGAATGCCAGAATAACACCCAGAATAATTCCAATGACGGCTCCAATTGCTGTAGTTGGTCCGATCATCGTCGGGTTAACCGGTTTGGTGGGAAGGAATGCCGGCTTAATCAGAAAAACCTCATTAACCAATTCGGACTTTTTAATAAGCGCTTCCTGATTCCGGCCCTCAAGGTTTTGGTATAAGTTCTTATTAATCTCCATTTCCCGTTCAATGTTTTGTAACGTAAAATCAAGCAGCGGAATAGAGCGGTAATCAGTGGACAATTTCTTCCAGCGTTCGTAGATGTTATTTTCGGTCTGGACCAGTGTCTCACGATAGGTTTTTAATTCTTCAATAAATCGCCGCTGCTTTGATTCAATTTGTCGGTGGACTTCGGTAACCGTGGGATGATTTTCAGTGTAATGCTGTAAATATTGTCTTTCGTCGGTGGATAACTGATTAAGTTGTGATTGAAGAGCAGTTAAAACAGTATTTCGACGGTTCAATAACAGGTCAAATGATATGTAGTAGATATAATCCGGGTTTTGATCGATTTCAAACAGGATGGTTTCGTAAAAAGTCACAAATCGCTATAACATACTGAATATAATGTAATTGGCGGCAATATATTACTTGACATAAATTAAATCTATTGTTAAATTAATATCATTATTAATAATAGGTTATGAG
>Ga0268276_1000168_pt1 | contig 79537 bp, 105 predicted proteins | sample saktaG_4_FD_190145 | JGI IMG/M metagenome (GOLD analysis project Ga0268276, IMG submission 190145) | Saline water microbial communities from Sakinaw Lake, British Columbia, Canada - sak_2010_1_5_45m | ecosystem: Environmental > Aquatic > Non-marine Saline and Alkaline > Saline ... | reverse complement strand
TGTTATATAAGTTCCTTGCATAGTTATAGGGACAGATACTCTTATTTCCTTAGGATACAAAACAGGATTCTCTAATTCTAAGATTTGAGCTTTTTTGAGTTCTCTACCTTCTGCATAAAGCCTAAGTTCAGATTCGGAAATCATAAGATTCTTTTTATATTTCCTTAAAATTTCTTGCATATCCAAATATTCTACTTTTTTTATTTTTGCTTCTCCAATAACACTTTTATTTAAACCAGAAACGTAAATATATATTTTCTTACCTTTATCCAGTCTAACTTCTGTCTTTCTAGTGGGTTCATGTGGAAGATATTTAACAAATATTTTCTTTTCCTTCTCAAAGATATTCATTGCAATATCCCCTGGCAAAGCATAAATTACACCCTCGACTCGTTCATTTGCTTCCATGTTAAACCAATGAAACCGCACCTTAAAAAGTTATTCTTAAAAATTATCCCTTAGAAGATCTTAATCCTGCAAAGAAGATGAAAGCAAAGATTACTGCGAAAAGTAACTTAGCAAAAAAGTTTATTGGAACAAACCAACAACCAATAAAGCCAGCTACTCCGACTAAAACCGCCATTGCACTTCCACTAATTATTGAATTATGTTCTGCTTTCATCCTACTAATCTCCTATTTACCCTAACCCTTGCAACAACTCGGCTATACGACCTACCAACAGGTTGTAAGGTTACAGTTTTACCTTGAATTTGCCTTTTCAATCTCGAAGTAGCTTCTCTACCGCCAAATTGATATCTCTCGGGAGCATTAACTCCTGCAAGACGAACGTAATTACTTCCATTTACTTTTCTATAAGTCTGAAAAGTATCTCCGTCTAAGACTCGCTTAACTGTTCTTCTTATTGTCATTTGGTTTTTGCCTCCATTTTATTTGATTTCTAAGAGTATAGATACTATTTAAAGCTTACTATATACTTAAAATAAGGATTAGACTATGGGAAGATTTATAAACGCTGTTTGAGATGAGTATATTATGAAAAAAGGGAGGATGGTTTCTTATGGTTAATAGAAAAAACGCAGAACAGATTCAAGAAGAAATCCTTTCCTATCTTAAAGAAGGACCTAAATCTATTAAGAAATTGAGCGAACTTACTGAATCGACTTGGGCAACAATCAATACACACTTAGAAAATTTAAAAAAAGAAAACAAAGTCAGAGAAATTCTTTCGATAAATAATTTAAGAGTCTTTATCCGAACAGATTATCCTGTTTTTTATGGGCTTCCATTAGATAAGGAAAAAAGAAATCTTAGTCTGTATCTATTAGCAAAAATAATCGACTCTTGGAAAGATAGCCATAATGGAGAAATCCCAAACAAAACTACTGTTCAAAAAATTGCAGTAGAAATTGCAAAAAAAGAACCTTCGCTAAATCTTCCTGTTGTTAGATTTCATTATGGAAAAGTTCTTCCAGTAAGTATTGAACCTCAGAATGCCAATCAGATGTTAATAGAGTATAATGTTTCTGAACCAAAAAACTCAAGTGATATTTTAAAAAAGATTCATAATGAGATAAAAAATGGAAACCATACCAATATTGCTTGGAAAGAAAAAAAGGAACAATACGAAAAGCATGAAGATATGAAAATTTATTTATTAAAAGATAAAATAGAATATGCCTCATATAACAAAAATAACTCTAAAGCAGATACAGAAAAAGTAATCTATGATCTTTTTTTAGAAATACCCTCAACTCAAAGATATTCATATTACTTACAAAGATATCACGATTTCATTAGTGCGTTTAAATTAATAATAAGCTCTAACGAATTTGAAAAAGAGAAAAAACAATATATTCAAGAGATAATTGAAGTCTTTAATTCTATTTGGCAATCACTAACAACACAATTCTTCTTTGAAGATTTTGGATCTCAAACAGACAAAGAATTAGAAGAAATTCAAGAAAATATAGAGAAAAATACTTCTGAAATAGATATTTTTCAAATAGATGATAAAATAACTAATTTATTGAGTTATAAAAATTATTTAACAATTAAGAAAAAAGAACTAAATGAAAACGAAAAGAAAATTATGAGTATCTTATTAGAGGGAGCAAATGAAGAATGAGATGGTTTTTAGATATGTGCATTATTCTAGGTTATATCAAAGAGGGCGACAATCAAAAGATTATAACTAAAACTATTTCTTTTGTAGATTCAAAAAAAGAGGACAAATTTGTTCTTTGCTATTATATAAAAGAATACAACATCCCTAAATGGCTTAGCAGAAAAAGAATCATCTTCAGAGAGATATTAAGGCAGATAAAAGATATCTCTTACAAGCCATATTCAGATAACGAATGTAATCTTTTATGGGACAGAGATAAAAACCAAATATTAAAGCTAGTATCTATTGCAAATACAATTCAAGATAAAACAGAGATAATAAAGAGCTTTGAAAATGTTCATCAAGAAATAGAAAGAAGAATTAAAGAGTTTATTGAAAAGAATATAGATGAGTTAGTTATTCCGATAAATGAAATTGATCCAAAATTAAAGAGCTGTCTTTTTACCTGGCTAACACCTAATGACTCAGACTCTAAAACAATCGCTTCTGCAATTCAAGAACATAATAAAAAAGAAGTTATGATTATTACTGCAGATAAAAAAGATTGGACTAAAGAACTTTTAGAAGAAGTTCATAACGATCCTAGTCTAAAAAAAGTATATGAAAAACTTCCAGAAATAAAATATGTTCAAGATCTTTAATTTTTTAATCATCTACTAGCGAATCAAACGAAATCTCGCTGGGGGCTAGGGAGGATGCGATTTCGTTTGTTGCGTTTGATGTGAAGTAGGTTTCCATAAATTTCCTTACATTGAATAATGGAAAAACAACAGACAATCTTCCCTTTCTATTTTTCGGAGTTCGCATTTCATTTCTCACATATCCATTAAATCTTAATTTCTTTAGAAGATTTTCAAATTGCCTAAATCCTACTGCTTTGGAATTATGCTTTTTAGTTTCTAGTTCATAAAAATTATATAATTCATTTATCTCGGCGTAACATTCAGAGTTTTTAGAAGAAAGTGATGCAACTCCTCCTAAAACTAATGCTTGATGTAAAGTCAAAGAAGAAAACATTTTTTCAAATTCTATCTCTTCCAAATTCTCCTGAGCTTCTTTCAATAACTCAAGGCTTAACTTCTGTTGTTTGTTCTCTGCTAATTGGCTAACTTCAGAAAACAGACTTAAAGCATCTCTTATATCACCGCTTGTCTGATAACAATATCTTGAAATATTAGCTAAAATCTCCCTGTCAAAACTGCCTTTTTCCAACCCTTTTTTAGCCCTTTCCAAAAGAATATCTGCGATTTCCTTAGCATTATACCTTTCAACAATTAACTTTTCTGGATGCAATCTGCTTTCAATTCTTGAGTCTAAGCTTTTCAAAGCTTCACTTTTATTTGAAATAAGAATCACATTTGCAGAAGTATTTTCCAAGATGGGAGTTAAAATTTCTTGTTGAGCCCTATCTTTTTCTATTAACTTGTCTATCTCATCAAAAAGAAAAACAATCTTCTTTTGCCTTTTAGTCTTTAGAACTTTAATCAAATCTTCAGCCAACTGCCCTCTACTTTTTCCAGATTCAAAGTAAGGCACATCTCGAATTGTATAAATTATTCTTTTAGTTATTGAAGCAAAAGTATTTTCTGTTGAACAATTTATTTCAATAAGTTTAGTATCTCTAAGTTCTTGAACCGCTTTTCTAACAGTTACCGTCTTACCTGTTCCAGTATCTCCCAAAATAAGAATATTGCCTATACCTATTTTTACTTTATCCTGAATTTTCTTTTTTAACTCATCACGAAACAGCAGTTTTTCGGGCAAGTATTGACTTGTTAAAACTTGAGGATCTTTAATAATTTTCATTTTACTTCCCCGAATTTAGTTTATTTAGCTCAGAAACAAGTGCTATCTCTAAGTTTAATGGCTGTAAGGCTTTGTTAAGGGCTGTTTGGAAAGCTTTTATCTCAAGGATAAGGGTTTGTATATCCTCTGCGTTAGATGCCCTAATTCTTTTAGCAAATAATGCCTGAAGACAAGATTCTATTGAAGAATAATATCCTTCTACAAATTCTCTGCCATTTTCATCAAGTCTTACTAAGAAAAACTGATGACAATCAGATTTCAATTTCCATCTCTCCGCAAGTTTAATGTTTAGTCCCATTTTGAAGTTCCTCCATAATTTTAATTAAAGCTCCGGAAGTTACTTGGCTATATTGTATAAGTTCATTAAATTTTTGTTCAAATGTAGGATTAAGTAACGTAAATCTTACAAAATCAGAAACAGACTTATAGCCCGAAGCATCAGCCAACATTTTTATTCTTTGCTTTTGAGTTTTTGTAAGTCTAACTAACAGACGATGATTTTCTTTTTCACCCATTTGCCTAAAGTCATTCTTTTGTTCCATTTTCACTTCTCTTTTGAATTCTTGATTTTGTTCTCAAATAGTTTTTTATTGCTTCTCTTACAGCGAAACTCCTCGATCTTTCCATTTGCTTAGCTAATGTATCAACTTTCTCTATTTCTTCGGATTCAATAACAAAGCAATATTTTTTCTTCATGTTCTTAGGTTACTATGACCTAAGTTAAACATACCTAGTATATAAAGATTATGTCAATCTAACCTAAGTTTTAAAAACTAAGGATACTTCAAAATAATATGAAAAAAATAGATTTATCAGATACAAGTATGAAAAGTTTCAAAGACAATCATTTTATGATGCTTGCCTTGTTAAGTCAAGATATTCCATTAAACCCAATTAAAACTAAAATTTTGCTATATCTTCTAAAAAACATCGATAAAGAAAAAACTATCTCCGACATAAGCAGGGATCTAAAAATAGATTATAAAAACACCAGAAGATATGTGAGATATTTCAACAATAGAGGAATTGTAAAACTAAATCCCGAAAAACCTTCACAAGGAAAAAAAGTAATGGTTTCTATAAATCAGGGCTATGGTTGGAAAATAGGAAATGAAGCTATTATGACCTTAAGGGATATTAAAAAGAGAAAAGTTACAAGGGAATCAGCAGAGAATTAGTTTCGATGCCACAAAATCCCTAAACAATATTAACAAAAAGAGCAGGGATACGCATTAAACTTTATGCTCATCGTCGATTGGTTTTGTTTCAAAGGAACAAAAGCGAAAGTGCCTTTTAGACTACACCCCAAATCCGAAAAAATCGAACAATGGACAAGATATTTAAACCCAAACATGCTTTAAATTTTAACAGAAAGATTAGGTTTAACGACGCTAAACTTTGCGGAGAAGCAAGATGATACTTGAACTCCTCATCGCTTTGCTTTGCGGTGTGACCGCCGGGACGTTAACTGGCCTAATACCTGGAATTCATACAAATCTTGTGGCAATATTCCTAATTTCTGGATCAACAATGCTTCTTAATGTTTTTTCACCAATACAATTAGTGGTCTTTATCGTCGCCATGGGGCTAACAAATACTTTTATTGACACAATACCCTCTATATATTTGGGTGCCCCAGACGAAGAAACCGCACTATCTGTATTACCCGGGCATAAAATGTTATTAGACGGGAAGGGACACGAAGCCATCATTTACACACTGATTGGTTCTTCGGTAGCAATAATCATTTTTTTATTATTAACACCAATATTTTTTATAATTATCCCATACGTACAAAATTTTGTAGAGAAAATGATGGCGTTTTTTCTTATTTGGGCATGTATCTTTTTAATATATCGAGAAAAGTCTTCTAAAATACGAGCATTAATTATTTTTATTTTAGCTGGCTTTCTTGGAATTGCAAGCCTAAACATAAATGCAAACCAGCCACTAATGCCACTACTAACCGGGCTTTTTGGAACATCAACCCTTATTTATTCCATCTCTCTAAAATCTTCGATACCAAAACAACGCCAAGAAAAAATAAAAATAGATTGGAAAGACGTAAAAAAACCAACAATAGCCACAACAATAACATCGCCCCTTTGTTCTTTTCTTCCTGGAATGGGCGCAAGTCAATCAGCAATAATAGGGTCAGAAGTCATGGGTGAAATGAGCCCAAAATCTTTTCTTGTTTTAATTGGGAGCACAAACACACTAGTCTTATCTGTTTCTTTTTTAATTTTATATTTAACAAATAAAAAAAGAAGTGGACTCGCAAGCGCGATATCCCAGCTAACAAACTTGACATTAAATGATTTTTTAATAATATGTGCAGCGATAGTATTAACTTCTGTAATTTCTATCTTTTTAACGATTAAACTATCAAAATTCTTCGCAAACCAAATACATAAAATAAATTACGAGAAAATATCAAAAATAGTAATTTTATTTTTAATAATTGTAGTTACACTTGTATCTGGGCTTACTGGACTAATAATTCTCACGGCATCTACCCTGCTTGGCCTAACGTGTTCTTATATGAACGTGCGAAAAGGATTTTTAATGGGCTGTTTACTAATTTCCACTGTCTTATTTTATTTACCCATTTAAAACTCAAGCGGTCTACAAATACCAACCTTCTTGGCAATAAAAGAATCTCCATATTCCTTGTCTTTTACTAGCGTGCCCAAAATCCTAATCCCCACGCCCTCTTTTATGTCCTTTTCGCTAACAATTTCCTTAAGGGTTTCTGGGAAAATGGTCACCTTTAATTCCCCCTCTTTATTATATATATTCATGAAAGCCATAATACATCCATTCTTCGTAGTAATTTTACTGTATCTTTTAACCAACCCAAAAACATCTGTTTCTCTTTCTTCTTTTAATAAATCATATGACATAAAAAATTTAGATTTAGACTCTGTATAAACATCAACTGGATGACCCGAAACACAAACACCGAGTAATTCTTGTTCTACATCCAACCTATGCTTAAGCGGCATTTGTGGCAAATCTGGATATTTAACAATATTTGCAAAACCCCCTCCAAACAAACTCATTTGTTTTTCCTTGTTATCATTATTCTTCGTTATTTTTTCATAAACTGCCAAAAGACTTGAACGATTAACTCCTAAGTCATCAAAGCAACCAACCGAAATTAAATTAGAACAAACTCTCTTGTTTACTTTAGATAAATCCACCTTATTAATAAAATCTTGATAATTTTTATAGGGTCTATTTTCCATAATACTTTTCAGCGCTTCGTCTCCAACATTTTTAACCCCCTTAAGCCCAACTCGAATAACTCTTTCTCCATCTATCTTTTCAACACTAAAGCTTTCTTGAGAATTATTAATATCTGGCGGCAATATTCTAATCCCCTCCTCTCTTGCAGAATTCAAATAAAAAGATAATTTATCTGGATCTCCAACCGAAGAAGAAATAGTTGCGGCATAAAATTCAACTGGATAATGAGCCTTTAAATATGCTGTTCTATAAGATATTAATGCGTACGCAGCAGCATGACTTTTATTAAATGAATACGATGCGAACTTTACAATATCATCCCATAATTTATTTACATCTCTTTCGTCCATTGCAGAATGATCAGCACATCCATCTTTGAATTTTTTCTCCATCTGCATCATTAAATCCAGTTTTTTCTTTCCGATAGCCTTCCTAAGTGTATCCGACTCCCCCCTAGTGAAGTTTGCCAACTCCCTAGCTAACTGCATAACCTGCTCTTGATAAACCATAATTCCGTATGTTGGCCCTAAAATATTTTTACTCCTCTCATGAGGATATTCTACAGTCTCTCTTCCGTGCTTCCTATTCGCATAAACCTCCAAATATTGCATCGGGCCTGGTCTGTATAAAGCAACAATAGCAATAATATCATCAAAACAAGTCGGCTGAATAAGGGAAAGGGTTTTTCTCATGCCCTCACTTTCAATTTGAAAAACACCTATACTTTCCGATCTTCTCAGCATCCCATAAACCGCATCATCATCAATCGGAATGTTTTCAAGCCACTTATCATCTTTCCCAATTGTGTCTAAAACTTTTTTTATAATATTTAAGGTTTCTAACCCTAAAAAATCAAATTTAACAAGTCCATACGCCTCTATATCCGGGCCCTCGACCTGTGTAACCGTATCTCCATTTCTAGAATATGTCGGAATATATTCAGTAATCCCTCTTTGCCCCCAAACAACTCCACACGCATGAACACCCTTGTGTCTAACACACCCCTCAAGTGTTCTGGCCGCCTTAAATATTTCTTCATATTTTTCGGCATATGCTTTAAGCTTAACCGATTCGGGAGTTGGATGCCCTCTTTGGTCTTTGGCATTAAGTGATTCATATATTGTCTCACTCTCAACAAGCTTTGTTATTTCGTTCGCCTCTTCGAAGGGAATTTTAAAAACTCTCATAACATCTTTTAAAACAGCCTTCGCTCCCATTGTTCCGAATGTTCCAATCATCGCAACCTTATCTTGGCCATATTTTTTTCTAACATAATCTAAAACAACCTCTTTATTTCCAAAATCTATATCAAAATCCGGCAAAGAAACCCTGTCTGGATTTAAAAAACGCTCAAATAATAAACCCAAACCCAACGGCTCTAATTGTGTAATTCCCAAACAATATGCCACAATAGACCCGGCACCACTACCACGCCCTGGCCCGACCTGACAATGCTTCTTTGCATCTCTAATAAAATCAGCAACAATCAAAAAATAAGTTTCGAAACCCATTTTATTAATAACGGATAATTCAAACTCCATCCTTTCAAAAGCTTCTTTGTAATTAGTCTTGCTTCCATATTTTTCATCTAACCCTTCCTTACACAACTTGTACAGATGATCCCTATGGCTCATTCCATCTGGAACATTAAACTCTGGAAAAATAGTTTGACCTATATTTAATTCGACGTTACACCTGTCTGCAACTTCTTTTGTTATATCAACATATTCTGGATTTTCTGGAAAAAGTGCACGAACCTCTTCTTCGCTCATAACATGATATCCTTCGCCACTAAACCTCATCCTATTAGGGTCGCTCATTAACGCATTAGTCTGAATAGCTAGCATGATTTCATGAGCATGCACATCTTCTTTTCTGAGATAATGGCTATCAGTAGTCGCAACAATTTTAAGATCGTATTTGACTGCCATTTTACGATAAAATTCTAAAACAATTTTTTCTTCGTCTATTTTATGGTTTTGAACCTCTAGATAAAAATTTTCTTTACCGAATATATCCAAATACGATTCTATTATCCTCTCCGCTCCTTCCACATCCCCGGCGATTGCACTTCTTGCAATATCGTTTGCGATACATGCACTCATACATATAATACCATCAGAATATTTTTTCAGAATATTCCTATCTATTCTTGGCCTATAATAAAAACCCTCGCTATTTGCAATAGAAACCAACTTAATTAAATTTTGATAACCTACTAAGTCTTTAGCTAAAAGTATTAGGTGATAATCCTTGCCCTTCTCCTTTCTTTGCATATCCTCTGTTATATACGCCTCAAAACCAAATATTAATTTTACGCCTGCCTTTTTCGCTAATTGATATTTTTTTATAATGGCCCCCATGTTCCCGTGCTCTGTAATTGCGACCGAATCCATCCCCATACCCTTCACATGCTCAAATAATTTTTCTATTTTGGTAGCCCCATCAAGAAGACTATATTCCGTATGTAAATGTAGATGTGTAAATACCATAAAATCTCCATAGCCCTACCATTTATAACTATATCTTAGCATTGAGTGGTGGTAATTAAATATCTATATTACAACATATAAATAACTACAAGAAATACAGAATTAAACCTTCTAAAACTAACAAGGCATGATGTCTTGCACGCCCCGGGGTCTAAACCTAGTTTGGAGCCTGTTTTCCATCTTCCCCAAAAACACCTTCTATATACTCCTTAGTTAAGCTTAACGCCTGTTTTGTATAATCCGGTATGTTATATTTATTTGCTAAAAGTATCGCTTCCTCTAAGTACTTTCTAATACTTCCTTCCGAGATTGTAAATATAATTCTCCCCCCGCATCTTGTGCAAACTCCAATAAGGGGCGGTCTCCTAAATTTTTCATTACACCCAGAACACCTAAATTGCTGATGAGAAAACTTTCTCAAATTCCCCCTTATATCTCTAATAAAATGCCTTTCAATAATCAATCTAGCAACATCAGGAGCATCGACTGCTCTTAATTTTTCGACTAATTCCATTTGTGCACCCACCTTCTCCCTCATGGTTGGTAATGTTTTATAGGAGGAATTAACAACACCTCTATTAAAATCTGTTATATTGTGCGTAAATCCCATCTCTGTAAATGGATTTTTATCTAACTTTAACATACTCTTAACTGTTTCTATTATAACATCTGAAGAATGCTTCCTATGCTCCGCCAACTCATATAATTCTATTGGATACCTAAAACATGTTTCAAAATCTAAAATTTGATCATCTACCTCCCCTGCTCTAATCCTCGCATTTAAAACAAGTGGTGCATCTTGAGTTCCTCCCCTGTGTGAAGGTAGAAATTTTCTAGAAAAATTTAAAAGAACATCCATTAATAACATAATAGACGCCTCGTCCCCATCACAATCTCTTCTGACCGCTGCATGCATAAACGGACTTGCAAGTAATCCCTGTAATTTGCAAAAACCGATAATTCTTCCAACCACACCCCCGCAATTATGCGGAGCCATAAAAACAACTAGCTGCCCGACTAAATCTTCCCTATTGTTTAGATTATAATACGCCGCAACACCATAAACCCTCTCTAATAATTCATCAACAAATTTACTGATATTTAAAAAAACATCATCTGCCCTCTCATCCTTCGTCTCTGGGCAACACGGAAGAACAATGTCATGCGGCATTAAAAGCAAAACCTGGTCCTTTTTTAACAACTCCTCTCCATAAACATCTTTATTGTACCCCAGTTCTCTCAATCTATCAACAGACACCCCTATTTCCTGTGGCTTAAAATGTGTCAATGGAATTTCTGTCGCATCATATCTTATAGTCCCATCTTTGTTTACACATAAATTATATTTTGCCCGTAAAACACCCTTCGAAACATCCTCAAAATCATGCCCCTCATTATTAGTACCCTTGATTCCTTTGATATTCTCTGAAAAACCATCCACTAAATTCATTTTTTTAAGAACATTAGAAAAAATATTCTTAACATCGACGCCTCTATTATAATAATTTAAACACCCTCCATGAACCACGCATTCTTTATGTATTTTAACCTCTCCACATTGTACGCAATAATACCTTCTTTTTGCCTCCACACCACAAGCATCACAACTACCAGAAATAACTTCTCTATTACACTTATCACAAAAAAATATAGGAAAACTAGATTTTACATATCCCTTAACAAATGCCTCCTTTATACTCCTTAACCTACCCCCTTCTTCCCCAACTGGGAATAAACAACTTGGGCTCCCGGTTAATTTTCTTAACTTCGCTTTTTCCGGCCTACCCATTCTAGACCCAATAAAATCACCCGCCTTATCTTTTATAGTATATTTTGATAAAGAATTTACAATTTCCAAAACCTCTTTATCAAAACTTTTGTTATCTTTTAAAAAAAACTCTGCAAACTTTTTAAAATCAGACCCCTTACTTAATCCTAAATTTAATAAAAACGCCTCTCCATTTTTAAAAACCACACTATTAGAAATTACCTCATGCTCTACCCCTAAAAGTTCCAACGCCCTCTTTCCATTTGAAAAATCATTACTAAAGGGAAGAGTTAACCCATTAGTCCATTGGGCATTTTTAAACCAATCAATCAAAAAAAGGAATTGCTCTTTATTTATTTGTGTCCAATAGAAAATATGGGAGGGATGTATTGGAACAAGATATTTTTCAGATAATTCAATTGCTTTTTCAAGAGAAATATCAAATTCATTAATTTGACACCCTCCTCCATTTTTTTCTAAATCTAACAACCACCACTCCTCAACATATCCTGCTCTCGGAAGCTCTGTATTTCTATTAATAACGTCACCTATTGAAAAAAGAATATCTCCAAAATATAAAATTTCATCAATATCTTTATATATATATTTTGCCTCATCTTCGTTGATAATCTTTCTTACGCTTCCGTTTTTTAGCCTTACAATCGGTCCGTCTAAAGAATCACAACAGCTAACAACACAACCTTTTATTGGTTTCTCTGTTTTCAATTGGACTCCGCTGGACAGAAAACCATCAGAAATCCACATTGTTGCGGGGTGTATCGCGGTGGCGGAAAACCCAGAAGCTCTTGATCTACCATATCTAAATCTAAAGCCGCCAGAACGACCCGGGTGACCAAATGTGGGCCTTCCCGCAACCAAATCCTTCATGTAAGTTGCAGCTGTATCTTCTGTTCCGCGTTCTCTTTTTTTATGTAAATCAATATATTTTGGAAGAAAATCCCAACCTGAAGATTGGAACCCTCTGTCTTTAAACCCCTTTAATAACCTCCACCCTTTTGCCGCCTTTTGCGCAAGCCCCTCTGAAAAACACAAACACATTCCTCCTCTGATAAAATTTGTCTTAACCCTGTCTAAGTCTTTATAATTTGAGACCTCCTTGTCTTCCGTTGGGTCTCCATCTATTTGTATAGGTATATTCCTAGCTAAAAATAAAACCTCCTCTTCTGTTGGTAAATATTGTAAGTTAGTAACCCTTTCATGATAATCATAGTTCTCTGTCAAATATCTTTTAACCTCATCCTCACTTGGATCATATTTTGCATAACCAAATAACTCCCTAAGATAATCTATTAACATCAGCACCACACACATTGCCGTAGTCCCCGCAGATCTTATTGGACCAGAAAAATACGCAACAAAATACTCTTTCCCTTCTTTTGTTTTTTCTAAGGACAATTCCGTATATCCTTCTATCGGCGAAGCAACCACTCCCAATGTATGATACGCAAATCCCACTCTAACCCCCGCATCTATTGCCTGTAATAAAGACTCGAACTTACAGAATTTTTCCCTAGCTATCTCTTCAGCTATTTTAAAACTGACCGCAATATCCAGTTGCCCGAACTCTTTTTCGAGCTCTAAAATTCTACTAGTAATTTTTATCCCCACACTATCTCCGATCTGCGGATATATGGTTGAAATCAGCCCCACTGATTTCTCTGCAAGAGACATAGCAATAGATATCTCAACCTTATTAACGGGGTCTATATTTTTCTTTCTAGCAACCTCTGCGATAGAATATTCCTCTTTAACTTTTTTTATTATGCCCTGAAAATACTCCTCATTTGCCGTCATTTTCATCCTCCTTAAAAAAATTTAATATTTTTACTTCTCTAGTTTTTAAATTTAAAACAGGAACTTTACACGGGTCTGGGTTTTTACCAACTTTTTCACCAAATGGAGTAATTGCCTGCCAGCAAGAACTTGTTATTAATTGTATATTATTATATTCTGAAACCTCTGGCTTATGCCAGTCACCCGTAACAATAATATCAGGAACAATGTCAATAACCATACAATCGCCCTTCTCTGTCGGGATATAATCACACTCTCCATGCACTGGAGCCAAGTGTCTGTTTTTTAAAAGCTCTTTTATAACCGTAGTTGGACTATTGTGCCCATGCTTTATTCTTATATCCGGTATTTGGTTAACAATCCCATGAAAACTAGCACCATGATATGTTAATATTTTAATTTTTCCCCCTATTTCTATAAGGCAGGGATTAGGGGTGGTTAAAACATTTTCCATTTCCAAAATACCCGGGGCCCAATTCCTACTTAATGAATGCTGTGGCTCCCCCACCCAAACCGCATCATGTTGGCCAGGAGAAATTATTATTTTCACGTCTTTTCTTATCATTTTTAAATATTCTTCTAGTTTTTTATATTGTTCCAAAACCCCCGGGATAACTAATAAACCCTCTTGTTCTGGAAAAACACCGACTCCATCTATATTGTCTCCAATCAAAAACAAGTACTTTATCCTTTTTGCAATACTCTTTTCTTCTTCGTTGCCATACTTGCCGTTAATCCATTGTATAAATCTCAAAAATGGCTTTTCTAAAAACATTTTAGATCCAATATGAATATCAGAACTAAATGCAATATACACATCCTCCTCTAAGCTTTCTTTTTTATCTAAAAAACAATCTGGAAAAACAACATCGTTTGCAAATAAAATTTCTCTATTCCCAGAAACATTAAAACAAACAACCTCATCTGGTAGAATGTTTTTACATTTATTATATAATTCCTTTTTATTAATATTAACCAATATCTTGGTTTTACCAGTTATATCTTCTACATCAAAAATTATATTTTTATTTTTAGTTACTTTTTTATCATAAATCATGACTATAATATTTTGACTTTCGCCGCTAGACCCAATTCTTCTGATAGACTTTAAATCATTAATATCTTTTTGCTCTATAATCTCTTTAATTTGATTGTATCTGTTCTTAAAATGATTAACAAAATCCTCTACTTTTATTTTTTTAGAGCCAAAACCGATAGAAGATATTATTTTTATATCCTCTTGAAAACCATCCTTTTTAGTAAAATCTTTTAGAGAAAAATTTAATGAATCAAAAAATGACTTGAGGTGTTCTTTTTCTTCATCGTCCTGAAAAACACCTTTAAGGGTTTCGTTATTCTCTAGGATAATATTTCTTGTAATAACCCTTTCTTTTACTTTTATTTCAGAAAGTTTATTTATTAATTTAAAAGAAAAGGATTCTTTAAATAATATTAATAATTCTAATATTTCCTTATCGATAAGGAAACCCTTTTCTATACACAACTTTAATATTTGTTTTTTAACTTCCATATCACTCTCAACACCTGTTGGTAAACAGTTTAATTTGATCAAGTGAAAAGTTAGATCCCTAACGATTCAACTAAAATAGCCTCAACCTTATCTAAAAGATTTGAAGGAATAGATAATTTTACCTCTCTTGTTCTTCCGTGCCTACCTTTGGAAATAACCTTGGCATTAATTAACCCTAACATATCAATCTCTCCTATAATGTCTGATATTCTCCTTTGTGTTAATATTTCTATTTTAACGCTATTACATACGTTTTGATAATAATTAAAAATATCTCCTGTAAAAAAATTATTGATTTCCCCTTTTTGTTTTTTATTTAATTGCAAAATAGAATAGAGGACTGCTTGAAACTGTGCTGGTTCAGTTTCGACAATATCTAATATTTTATCTTTTTCGATTTTTTGATTTGCTTGATCAATATATTCTTCTGTTATTCTACTTTTTCCATCCCTTTCTGCTAATTCGCCCGCAATCCTTAATAAATCAAGGGCTCTTCTAGCATCTCCATGTTCCCTTGCAGCAAACCCGGCGCATTTATTTATGACCGCCTCATCCACTGCATTCTCTTTAAATGCCTGCTTACATCTTTCATTTAGAATATCTTTTAATTGTACTGCGTTATATGGTGGAAAAACAATTTCTTCTTCCCCAAGAGAACTTTTAACTCTCGGGTCTATATTTTCTAAAAAAGTAACATCGTTTGAAATTCCTATAAGTGAAATTTGTGCCTTACTTAATTCTGAATTTAGCCTTGTTAGTGTATATAAGAAGTTATCATCTATTTTTTTAATAGCTTGATCTATTTCATCAAAAATAATAATTACTATTTGTTTTTTACTATCAATTAATTCAACAAATTTAGAATAAACTTGTCCTGTTGGTAACCCTGTTTCTGCTACTTTTCCCCCCAATAAATCAATTAAGGCCGCAAGTATTCTATATTCTGTATCTGCAACTTTCTTTAATTTACAATTTAAATATTCAATTCTAATATCTACTCCTATTTCTTTTGATCTTTTTATTAATTCATCTCTTACATATTGAACAGATAATGTTTTTCCAGTACCTGTTTTGCCATAAACAAACAAATTACTAGTTTTTTCTCCCCTTAATATTGGGGCTAATATAGATGCCACTTGTTCTATTTGCTTATCTCTATGAGGTATTGATTGTGGTGTATAATTGGTTTGTAAAACACTTTTGTCTTTAAATAAAGAGCTTTTCATTGCAGAATCGAAAATATGACCTATTTGAACACCCATTTTTCTTTATTAATATATAAAAACAATACTATTTAAATATTCATATACTGGAAGTTATAGTTACTATATCCTCTACTTCTTATGGAAAAAAAATTTTATAAATTTGCCTATTTTTTGTTTCTTTCTGTAATGATATTATTTTTTTAAAATTTATATAATATATCTCAAAACCCCCTCACCCCTTCGTTTCTTGTGTATAATTATAGACGATAATGATAAAAAATAGATATATAATATATAATATAGTATATTATAATATATATATTAATATATATATATATTTATAAATACATAAATAACATTATTAAAAATATTTCTTTATTTATAAAGATATCTCCATAAGAAATAAGAGGGTGGGGGTGTATAAAAATAAGTAAGATTTATTGGTCAGATAAAGTGAAATAAAATCCGAATTTTCATAATTATACATTGTTTTTTAGAATAAATAGTATATAAACAACTATACAAAGATTTATAAATAAATTTTATATAAAGTTATCATGGACAAAAGACCTTTTAAAAGCCTATTAGGAAAACAGGTAGTAACCAAGGAAGGAAAAAAACTAGGTATAGCAAAAGACCTAACATTTGAAACAAAAACAGGTGAACTAATTCATTTGGTTTTAAAAGATCTTTCTGCTTATACATCAAACCTTTCTCTTGAAAGAACAAAAGATAAAGAGGCTTTGGTGCCATTTAATTCAGTTATAGCTATTGGTGATTTTATAGTTGTCTCAGAAGAAGATTTAGTTTAAAATTTTTAAAAACAAAATGTTAAAAGATATAAAATTGGTAGGATTTAGGTATTCAAAAATAGGAGTAGAAAGAGTCGAAGACCCAGAAGGAGAATTAAAAATAACTCCAAATATAAACATCAAATCAATAGAGGAACATAGGTCAAAAACCACAAAGCAAGATGTTCTCCAGATAGACTTTCAATTTAAAATAGATTATTCCTCATTAGGCAAGGTGGAATTAGAGGGCAAACTATACCTATCTGTAGACAAAAAAATACTTAAAGATACAATTGATGAATGGAAGTCTAAAAAATTAGGTAAAGATATAAATTTAATTATTTTAAATATAATTATGCAAAAAGCTTCTATTAAGGCATTAGAATTAGAAGAAGAGATGAATCTACCCCCGCATATTCAACTACCCCGACTCCAACTAGACAAAAAAGAATAAATATTTCTAATAAGCACTTTTATAAATTCCTTATTAATCCTCTTTATGTGCCCAGATGACACAATGGTACTGTGCCGGTCTCGAAAACCGGTTTCCGTAAGGATTTCCCAGTTCGATTCTGGGTCTGGGCGTAACGTTTTTTAACACTTAATATCATTTAATCCAAGTTGCGTACAAAAGGTATGAAGTATACATTAAAACAGATAATCTTACATATTTTTAATCAACCGAAGGCATAAAAGTGCATAAACTGAGCCATGGTTATGGCCTTATATGTATATTTAATGAATTTAGCATAATGGGAAATACAAGAGAGGATTAATTAAAGACAAAGGAGGATGTTTTAATTATAGATATATGCCCAAGAATAATAAATATTTTTAATTTAGGATCCAAATAAAGCAAATACCCTTAATTTGTTTTTTAAAAAGGGCGGGTATTTTTTAGAATTAGAAGAGTGTAGGGATTTCCAAACATATTTAAACTCAAAACCGAATAAATAACAATGCCAAGAATTTCTAATGAAAAAATAGAGAAAATTCAAGAGCAGGCACTTTTTTTCCTTTTTAACATATTTCCAAAACAAGTTTTTACATCAGATATAGCAAAAGAATTAGCAAGGGACGAGGAATTTATAAAAACACTCCTCCACGAACTAGAAAAAAAAGGGCTTACTATTAAAATAGACAAAAATCCAGACGGAATAAAGTATGAAAGGCGTGCAAGATGGAGGATATCCAACAGTGCCTATGAGATATATAACCAACACCAAAACAAGCAGAAGGATATCCAGCAAAAAATAGAGAGACTCTTGTAAAACATACTAATTCTAAAATATATCTTACAGAACGAATAATATTAAAAAGAGAGGGATTTTGGATATTCTAATGGATCCCATAAAAGAAGCGTTTCAAAAAATAAAAGAAGAGATGCAAGCGTTGAGAGAAGAGATTGAGAGATTAATGATAAAAGTTGACGAATTTGAAAATATCCAACATCCAGCAACTCCAACACATAAGCCGGCAGATCCATTAGTTAAAACAGACATACAGACACATAACCCAACACTTCCACAGGAAATAAGGGGGTTAAGATACGATTTAAATAATATCTCCACAGGAAATAAGGGGGTCCCAACAGACATATCAACAAACAGACAAGCAGATAGACAAACAGACATTTTGGGCGGATTTAACAAAGGTATGGAGGAGAATAGAAGTATAGAGAATATACAAGAGACTCTAAATACTCTCGATAATTTAAAGAAAGAAATACGCCTCAAGTTCAAGAGACTTACTCCCCAAGAAATGCTCGTTTTCAGCACGATCTATACCCTAGAAACAAAAGGGATAGAAGAAATAACTTATAAAACAATTGCCTCTAACTTGGGGTTAAGCGAATCCTCTATTAGAGACTACGTGATCAAACTTTCCGTAAAAGGAATACCAATAACCAAACAGCGCTTAAACAACAAGCAAATTGCCCTTAAAATAGATCACAGTCTCCAAAAAATTGCCTCATTATCAACAATAATAAAGCTAAGGGGATTATAGATCTTCGGTTAAGCGACTAACTATAGTATTCTAATTAACACAACCCTAAATCATTCCTTTATTTAGGTCTGTCGTCGATATATTTTTATACCCCTCTTTTTAAGAGGTAATATTTATATCAATATACTCACTTTTTCACATTAAATTACATTTTTTAATGTTAAATATATTATCTCACTTTTATACCATTTCCCTAAAATGGCGAGATGATCTCACTTTTTCACCTCAAGCCTATTAATTTCTAGGTTTTTTTTGTGATTTAACTCTCACTTTTGCATTTTTGAGTATAATTTGTCTCATTTCCTCAGGTATAAACACCCTTTTCTTCCCATTAGCCTCTCTAGACTCCTCTATAAGGCCTCCGCTCTTCTGCTTTATAGTATTTATTTGCCCACGAATAGTGCTTTTATCCTTTCCTAAGACAACAGCAAGGTCTTCGTAACTAAGTTTTGTTTCACTATTTACTAATGCCCAAACAATAGCCCTTTCCATTAATGTTAAATTATCCAAAAGACTTGATTGAACAGCCGTTTGCACACCGTTTTGGACAATGGAAATGCCGTGTTGTTTTACAGCGGTTGTTTGTTGTTGTTTGGAAATCTTGGATCCAAACAGTGAGACAAAGTCTTTTATGTCATCAATTTCATTTTGTATTGTAAAGATTTGCTTTTTTATCTCATCTAGATCACCCCTATATCCCCGATGAGTATCGTCGAAATGGCTTATCCACTGACCAACCTTGTTAAAATCATCCTTCACAGAATCAAAAGACTTCTTTATTTCTTCCTGTAGTCTGCCGGTATCGTCCCTTCTTTTAAAAAATCCAAACATGTTATAGTTGTTTAAACAGCCACCTTTATAAATCTTTCCATAATTCTCAAAAGAATAGCAAAAAGAGCCGATTTCAACGCAATAAGTAGAGGCGTTTATTATCTAAACACAACGCGAATACGTCGATGAGAATCTAAAAAGCAGTTGTAATCCAAACAATGGGCAAACACCCATGTAAACAATACTTATCTCATAAACAACCACCCAAAATAGTCCAAATTGTACTGTTTTTAATCGTTTTTTACAATCAGTTGTTTATGTCCGTGTGTTTGTTTTGCAAACAGCTGGACTATTATGCCGCTAAACAGTTGTTTGCGAGACTTGCCTTTAGGCAAGTCGAGCTTTTATTTGTAGACGATAAATGTATTAAACAACCAATTAAACAGCAGAGAGATGGGTTTTTTATTAATTTAAACATAATAAAAGTTTTCGGCAAACATTTATAAACATTAATTTATTAATATAAGTATGAGGTGGAAAAATAGGCTATTGGTTCCCGTTTTTATAGCGCTGATTTATTTAATTGCCGCCTTCTTTATGCAAATAGTACCATGCCAGGTTTCTCCGAACCTACCAAATCCAACCTATTCATGGGAATTCTGTTCCTTAAATCCAGACCAGGTTTCTCCATTCGGAATCCGAAACACATATTGGGGGTTATCAAGCAAGATGGCCGACGCCTGCTTTATATCATTAGGGGTGGTGTTCTTTATAGTCTTCATTGTTATATTAATGGTTCCAAGAACAAAAATACACACGAAAAGGGAGGAAACAAAATAATGGCAAAAAAAGAACAAAACAAGTTTAACTTTTCAGCATTTATTGCATGGATAGTTGGGATACTGGTTTCATTAGCAGTAGGATCTGCTATGATTCAAGGGGTCTTAGCGGTTCCACTAATACCACAGCTAATCACAGCAATAGCTGGATGGATAGTAGTAATAGGAGCAATTATATCAATAATAGCTGCCCTTTTTGGCAGATAAATACACGTTGATTTACACTGGCTGTAAAACAGCCATTTTTCTTTTTTTTAATTAAATTTATATAGATAGCGGATTTTTAAAACACATAGATTTTGACAAAGGAGGAAACCAATGGCAGCAACACCACCAGACGCACAAAAAAGACGGCTTGACTACAACGTAGACAGAAGAATTTATGACGAATTTATGAAAACATGCAGTAATAAGGGATTTGCCCCGCAAGTCGTTTTGGAAAAGTTTATGGTTAAATTTAATCAAACGAAACAAATTTAACGACACCCTATAAGATTCTATTTTTTATTTTTTTAATCTAGATTTTAGACAGTATTCACTTTGGTGACCTTAGTATATAAAACCGCGGTAAATAAAAAACTTTAGTAGCCACTAAACCCCAGACTATTATATTAAACAATATAAACACTTAAAAAGTAAGCATTTGTAAATTTTTAATGAAAGACGCAGAAGCACGAGATATTATTCCGGGTAAGATATATAGGGATGTGGGCGCCATTGTTCTCAATTTTGATCCTACGCGTTCTAACCCTTATCTAATGAGACAATTAGAATAGGGTCTCTTTGTAGCGCAAGACGGGTTCGAGAGATATCGAAGAGTTTGGTCACAGCAAGAAGTTCTTGAGATGTATAGTGGGAAGAATGTTCCGCCTAAAGGAATACTACGTGCAGGAGATCTTTACCAATGTAGCGAATCAGATATTTTATGTTTGCAGGAAAAATTGGAAAGGGTAAGGCATGGGGTAATGGAGAGGACTCCTTATTTATTATCCCTATTAGAAAGTTTTTGTTTCAGGCAATCTTTACAAGATGCTTCAAGGACTGTTAGTGGATGGCCTGAGTGGAGAAGAAGTGTCCTAGGGTCACTAAGCCAACCTAAGTGCACAATTGAAGAAAGATAATCAAAATTTTGAAAGAATGTGAAACCTAGTTGCCTATCTGTAATCTTTGAGTTATCATATACCCAACCAAAATTAAGCCAGTTAGGATATAGCTAGTGTCCTTTCTTACGAATCCTATAAAACTATTCAGAGACAAAAATCTAATGGAGCTCAATAGCGCCGAATTCCTGTTCCTTGCCATGATATATACATGCAAAAATGCTATTTAAAGCTTTCTTTCACCAAGCTAACTTAGTGTATACAATGATTTTAATCTACCCCAACTTCCGAAGATACCATTGCAAGACCGCGGTATTTTAAAGTGGAAGTTTAGAGAATACGCCACCAAAGCAATTTTAATTGAAATTAGCCCTATTTCTGTGGGTTTCTCATAAAAAGCAAATTCTCTCTATAAACATTCACCTAATGTGGATTAGATGCATACATTTAAAAACTTCATATTTATCATTATTTTAACATGCAAAAAGAAGACGTCGAAAAATATATTCTGAAAACAACCACCAAGTTGAAACTAAGGGGCCTTAGTGAACGAACTATAGAATCTTATGCCTTTTTTCTTAAACCCTTTTTGGAAGATATAGAAAATCCAGAAACCATAACAATCGACCAAATAGAATCTTTTTCGGCAAACCTTATAGACAAATATAGTAAAAAGTCCAGATCTCTAGCAATTTCAAGTCTTCGGTTCTTTTTCAGAAGAGTAATTGATCGGCCAGAGATTTTTGTTAAACTAGAGGTTCCAAAGAAAGAAAAAAAGCTGCCCACCGTACTTTCAACAGAGGAGGTTAAAAATTTGATCAATACAGCGGTTTTTAAGAAAACTGAGCTAATAATTAAGATGCTCTACTCCTCCGGACTCAGAGTTTCAGAACTCGCCAACCTAAAAGTGAGAGATTTAGATTTTCAACAAAACATTGGATGGGTAAGAAGCGGTAAAGGTGATAAAGACAGGCTGTTTCAAATCTCCGAATCATTAAGTAAGCAGCTACAAAGGTATCTTAGTAAAAACCCGGAAAATCAATATTTATTTGCGAAAGATAAACCAATGTCCAAAAGAAATATTCAATCTTTAGTAGAACGAACCGCAAAGAGAGCAGGAATAAATAAAAGAGTTTCGCCCCACACCCTACGACACTCCTTTGCAACGCATCTTCTTGAAAACGGAGCTAATTTATTAGTAATTCAACAATTATTGGGTCATGAAAATTTAGAAACCACCAAAATTTATACACACATCAGCCAAGACCAATTAAGAGGAGTGAAAAATCCACTAGACATGTTAAAGCGTTAAACCTGGTTTATAATTTTCTATCTGTTTTAATTGCAATCCATGTTCCAACCATAGCACCTATTAAATTAAAGACCAAATCTAGTGCATTGTTGAAATAATTACCAACCCCAGTAGAATGCAAGAACACAACAGTACTAAGCTCTATAACTTCATTTATCCCGCCCACACCCTCGCCGACCAATACAGCTATAAGAAATAGAGCCCACTTGTTTACTTTATTTTTCAAGTAGGGGGTTACTATAGAATAAATAAAGAATGCAAAGACAAGATAACAAAAAAAATGCATAAATTGATCATATCTAAAAATATAGAGAGGGTCCCCAACAAGATCTATTAAGATACTATCATATAGTTTAACAGATTCTATCCTGACACTTCCGCCCAAAAAATGTAAAAGTAGCCAAACAGAGAAGCCCCACTTGGCAATCTGCGAGAAATAAAACTTTTTGTCCATTTTTATTAAAACATAAATTAAAATACCAATTGTAAAAGTATAGGAAAGGAACTCATAATTGCCATTGAATAAGAATACTATAGTGAAAATAAGCAATACTAAACAAGAAAAATACAATCCGCTAAGTCTTTTAATATTATTTTTCATTTCTTTAAATCCCACCACGGTTCGTAAAATACATAAAAAGTATTACCCCTAAGAGTATCAAGATTCCTAGGAAAATTATAATTCCAAGAAAGAATTCTAAAGAGTCTGTTTGCTCCCTTAGTAGCATAATCTCATCCCTGTTTGCCTTTCCAACACCAATTAAGTCATCATCCCACTCTTTTCTTTTCACATATCCCAAAATAGAGAAAACACCACCGATTAAAACCAAAAACCAAAGCTTAAACAGCAGCCCTAAGAGTGTCCAGCCAACACCAATAATAAACATAACATAATAATCTATCCATCTTTTTTTGTATTTTTTATTTAAAATTGCAAACACCAATGCAAGCACAATAGCGACAATAAAGATTATTAATAACAACAGTGTTTTTTGTATCATAGTTATACCACATAATGGAAATTTATAAACCTTGTTTATTAGGAACACATATAGTGTAACCTATACTTTCTGAGAGGGATTTATTTAAATAGGCATAAAAGTAAATATCACAATGCACTATTCACAAAGAAGTAGTCGGCTTTTTGTTGCCATAGACCAATCAAACCACGGGAGAGATGAAGAGATATTTGTTGCAGCGCTGTCATATGTTCCAGAGTTTGCAGCATATACCAAATTTACCGCTAACCAAAGAGAGAGGCGAATAATGGCTTCTGAAATAAAAATATGCCCACACCTAGATTATTTTTTCTGCGTTGTTAATAGAGAGCACTATGATCTTTTTGGGAATCACAATATTCCGAAGGAAGTGTCGATGGCTTTCTTCGGTTCATTTCTCACGAGAGGTCTTGAGATAGATGCGTCAGATATTTATATAGACGGAGAGCTTTCGGCTCACCAAAGAGAAGACGCAAAAGAGGCTGTTAGGGGAGTATTAAATAAAGGGAGAGGGAATAATGATAAAATTCCCTATCCAGCAGTCTCAGTGCATGCATCTCCAAAAAATAGAAAAAGAGATAATACAATAAAGGCAAATAAACTGTTGTTATTCGCAGACCTTCAAGCCAATAGATTATTTAATGCGTCAAGATATTCCACAACAGATAAGCATGGGAGATATGCTTGCAAAAGAGTTGTTTTCCCATTCCATAAATAAATTTAAAATAAAAACAATGAGTGTTGAAGAAAAAAAAGAGTCATGCCTATACGTAGGAGCAGATGATTCTAATAACCACGATAAGAATAGGGCAAAGATTGTGTGTGCAACATTTTCTATTTTGCCAGAAGATTCAGGAGATTTTTTATCCATAAGAATACCAAAAATAGAAGATTTTGATAAGTGGCTTAAGGGTAGTAAGCACAGGGAGTATAGGTTTGGATTATTGACAGACCCAGAATTTATGAAAATGCAGCCAATACTTCCGTTTTGCTTGCCAAGATTAATTCTCGACTACGTTCCAAACATGGGTTATTTTCCAAAACAAATTTTTATTGGCATAGATGGTCCCCTTCCAAGAAGACAAGGCGAATATTTACAGAAGTATTTAGGGAATTATTTTAGAGAAGGCGTTTCTGTAGTCGGATTTGTGAAAAGAAAGGCCGAAAAGGCAAGAACGCCCAAAAGAGAAAGAGACGAAATGCCTCCCCTAATAGGAATGGCCCACATAAAAGCAAAGCACATATATAACAATCTTAGTGATTATGTCGAAAGCGCTCGTTTGGTAGAGTTAGGAGCCGAAAGGTTAAAAAACATATATAGAGACGTAATGAGATGACCTGCGATAAATGTGATTACAAAGATAAAAATGAGACTGAAAAATTTGATGTAAAATTATGTAGAATTTGTTTGATGTTTGCACCGGAGGCAGAAGAAGATTTTAGAAAGTATATTTCTGAGAAAATAGATTGGAAATCACTTGAAACTTTTAGAAAATATGGGCAGTCTACGGGAAGTAGACAGAGGCACGGAATGAACGAGAAGGCCAAACAGGGCGGGATTATGACCAGAGTTGCTCTCGGATATTCGTTGGTGAATAAAGAACTAATTCCAAACGAGTTTGCATCCAAAGTTCATTCTATGTTTAAAACGTTTCTGGAGCAAAATTATTCCTTAAACAGTATGTCTAAACACTATGGATTGTCAGTAAACGGGCTGAAGAAGATTCTAAAAAACAGAACCTATCTCGGTGAAGTTAAGTTTGGTGGAAATCTATACAAATCAAATCATAAACCAATAATAAATCCAGAAATATTTTACGCTGTTCAAAGAAAACTGGCGGAGATTTGTAAAAAGAAGATTAAAGAGTGAATTATTTTTCACCATGCCCATTTACAATTAATTCATAACTTCTTATGCCTGGGCTTTTTCCGACAATTTGCTGTAGGGTTCTTATTGGAATTTCCCCGATAATCGTCATTACTTTTTCTTTTGCATGAAGCCTAACCTGAGATGGAAGCTTTTTTGCTACAAAATACCCCACAATATCATGCTTTAGACGATATTCTGTTGCGGGGTTGTTACAATCAAAATGAAGATTATATGTAGTCAGACCAGCCATCTGATTTTCTGCACTACGCAAAGCGCAAAGCTCCCTTCTGGCTAAAAAATCAAAGAATTGTCTCTGTTTAAAGTCTGGACGTAAATAAGGGACTAAATCTCTCGCATCGCCAACTGCGCCAGCCTCTCTAAACCCCTCAATAGCTCCAATAATATAACTTTCAAATTCAGGCACCTGCTTGTTTGGAACACAAATAGGAAGCAGTCCTTCTGCATTCAATCTGCCATTCATTACTATGTTCGCAGTTCTTTTATTTCCGTTAAAAAATGGTTGTATTCTTATTAGGTGGAAATATTCGAACAACGCTCTTTCGAGAGGTGTAAGTTTTTCATTCTTAGAAACCTCCAGCATCCTGTCTAGATGAGTCATAATTCTTGTCCTATCTGCGGGCGGTACATACCCACCCCTAAACTGTCTTATCTGGGTTCTAAGCTCTGCATATTCTTGATTTCGTGCCCTCATGCTTGGCTCTACTCTTCCAGCTATATCTGTGAGATATAACAAATCCCAGTTTGTTTGAAAATTTTCCATTCCAAATTTCCAAGCCTTTTTAAAATCAGATAAAACTTGAACACCCCTTTCCTCATTGTCTTTATCTTGTAAAGCAGTATTTTCCATGCATTGCTGTTCCATGTTTTTAAAAACCTCTTGAGTAAACTGGGGTATCTTAGAGGTATCTAGCCTTGCCCTTGCTCTTTCTATTTCATTAAGGAGCTCTTTTTTTAATATAGCCATAAGAACATATTCTCATGAGATTATTTAAACCTTTCGATTTTGTCACCACTACATAATAACACAAACAAAGGCCATGGGTCATATAAATGTAGAATAAAAATCCCAAAAATAATACGCAAAATCCAATTATCTATACGAGGTTTGTCTCTTAGCTCTAGCCTTAGAATCTCCAGGTTTGTAAGCTTCCTTTCTTCTTGTATCGGCAACAAGCATATTTCTGTCGTATGCAATAAATGCAGCCCTTACTTTTTCATCTTTTGTAAACTCAACAATTGCCCTAGCTATTGCCAGTCTAGTAGCTTCAATTCTCGAAGACATTCCACCACCAGTTACTCTTACAGAAATATCAAAACCCAACTTTCCTAAAACCTGTTCAGCAAGAATTAATGGTTCTTTCATTTCAAGCTGTTGTAACATTGGAAAAGATTCAATTGTTTTTTTATTTACTGTTACTTTTCCAGTTCCTTCTTTTATAGAAGCTTTTGCAATTGCAGTTTTTCTTTTCCCAGATGTGATTATCATATTTCTTTAGCGGCGTCTTTCAACACGACATATTTAATTGGTTTTACAGTTGCAAGTTTTTTTACATTCTTTAATTCTTCTGCTTTTAATGGACCATTCCCAACATAGCATCTCAATCTAGCATAAGCTTCTCTTCCTTTAGTTATATTCCAAGGCAACATTCCTCTTATCATCCTCTTCATTAGCAAATCAGGATTTCTAGAAACCCTAGGGCCTTTTAATCCAATACCACCCAAATCCTTCCACCAATGTAAATCAGCTATAATTTTAAGCCTATCACCAGAAATGATACACTTATCAGCATTAATTATTACAGCCTCATGACCCTTTAGTAATTCTTTACAAACAGTACTTCCTACTCTTCCCAATATAGCGTTTTCAGCATCATAATATAGTTTCATTCTAATATTTTTACCCCCTTTAATTCCTTATTTGATTTTAACTCATCAATTAGATATATAAACTCTGCCTTAGCTTCTTTTATTTTTTCTATAGCTTTTTCAGAAGCATTCCAAGAAACAATTTTAGCCTTTTTCGTTAAGACGCCAGAAGATAATATTTTACCAGGGACGAAAATCTTTTCGCCATCCTTCAAAAGCTTGTCTAATTGTGTTAAATTCATAACTGGTTGACTTTTTCTTGGCATTGCTAATTGTTTTGCAATAGCCGGATTTGTCTTCTTAAGCTGAACGATAGCATTGACTAAAATCAAATTAGTCTTCTGTCTCATTCTGTTTTCAATTTTTGTTTTGCTTATTTCTGTTTCCATTTGTATCAAATCCGCGAGAAATCTAAATATTAGATTCCTACTAAATCGCGTTAGCTCGCAGGATAAAAATTACTACTAAACTGCTTTTATAAAGCTTTTGATTTATCTTTTCCCTATGGGGAGAAGAGGACTCGAACCCCTGTAAGCGTAAGCTACGACGGCCTTAACGTCGCCCGTTTGACCACTCCGGCATCTCCCCGTAAAAAATTCACACTAATATCACTTAAAAAACTATCGCTGTTTAAAACACAAACAAACAACCAAACACCACAAATTATAAAGGAAATATCTACTTTAACGTCTTCGCTACTTCATCTAGATTCTTATTTAACGCTTTCACAGCACTATCAAATAATTCGTCTGCGTCTATTTGCTTCCAAGATTCAACAAAAAACACTATTTCATTTGTAGGAGTAACTTTTATGCCATCAAATTCTTTTAAATCCTCAACTTCTAAATCAAATGCCCAATCGTTTTTAACCTTTAATTTTCCAGCCTCAACAGTAAAAGCTTCAGGATATAGACTTGCAAGTTCTTGTTTTTTCTCTGCTTCTTTTTCTATTTTTATTTCGTTTAATATTCTATAATAAATAAATCCAGGTGAAAACTTAGAATGTTCAACCCCTCTTCCCTGTTTAGCTTTAGCGACCACTTCAACCTCTTGATCTTTTTCTAAGATAGTTAATGGTAATCCTTCATAAACAGACATTTCTCCGAAATCGCCAGACAAAACATCAATCTTTTTGTTATTCGCCTTAACGCTTAACTTCAATTCAACAAAATCACCTTCCTTCACTTTTTGATTTTTTAATGGAACTAATGCCATTCTATGAGCTAAAACCTCGTCATATAAAGCAGAATCATTCTTGTAAATATCAATTTCTTCTATTGCCAAGATGGGTACTTCATTAACACTTCTTCTAATAGCATTAGCTAGAGTCAAGCTCATATCTGTTGTAAATACAATCTTTTCATCCGTTTTTATTATTTTTTTCATATTTGTACGTTGTAAATTTTATTTTTAAACTCTTCTACCCCTACGTCCGCCGCCTTTCTTTGGTCCGCCACGAGGAACTCTTGTTATGTCAGCGATACTAATTATTCTAAACCCTTCCTTTGAGAGTGTTTTTACTAAAGCGTGTGCACCTGGTCCCGGCCCAGTACTTGTTGTTTGTCCCCTGACTCTAACATATAAAGCGGTTATTTCATAATCTCTTGCAATCTCCTTTAGTCTTTTTGCAATAAACATAGATATAGTTGGATTCGCCTTTAATCTATCTTGTTTTGTAATTATTCCACCAGATATTTTAGCAATAGTATTTCCGGCCATATCTGTCAGTTGCGCAACTGTATTATTAAAAGTGCTATAAATGTTTACTATTCCAGTTTTTACAGTTTCTTTACTCATTTGATTTTTCCTCAGCTTTTAATGGCCTAGCTTTCAAGCTAATTTTATTTTCTAAATCTTTTGTTACAACGAATGATGGGATATTTACAATTCTTCCATCAACAAATACATTTTTGTGTGTGATTAATTGTCTTGCTTCCAAAACAGTTTTTGCAAGCCCTTTCTTAAAAACAAAAGTCTGTAATCTTCTATTCAATATTGCTTCATTTGTCAACGCTAAAACATCAGAAATTTCTTTTACGTCCAAGCCTATTCTTTGTAATCTTTCAAAGAATTCTTTTTTCACCTCATCGCCCTGAGGGATTAACTTCTTTGCTCTAGTTCTTAACTCTGAAACTCTTGCAGACGCCTTCCATATTTCTTTTTTATTTTTTAATCCGTAATTTCTTTTTATATCATTTTCAGCTGCGATCCTATTGGAATCAAATGCTTTCTTTGGTCTAGAATGTAAATTATGTTTTCTTCTAATATCTCCCATTATTTCTTAGCCCCCTTCTTTGGTGCAGGTGCCTTCGCCTTTGCTGTAGGTTTTGCATTTACAGTTCCGCTACCGTTTTTATTTTTATTTTTTCTAAAGTGTGATTTTGTTCTTTGTCCCCTCACTGGCTGTCCAAGTGTATGTCTAATTCCCTTGTATGCTTTTATTTTCTTTAATCGTTTAATATCAAAATCAGTTTGTAGGTGTAAGTCGGCTCCATAAACGTGCTTGTCGGCTCCGTCGTCTCGGTCATTTCTTCTATTAAACAAGAAGCTAGGGATACCTACAGGATTCTCGATGAATTTTTCAACTTTCTCAATTTCTTCCGGAGTCAAATCTTGAATTTTTTTATTTCTATCTATTTTTAACAACGTACAAACAGCGTTAGAGAATATCCAAGAAATTCCTTTTATATCACAAATTCCCCTATAGAGTTTTTTGTCTCCCCTTATGTCCTTTTGTAGAATTCTAACTAACTTTACGTATTCTTCTGGCTTTTGCAAATGTGGATTTACCTTTTTTGCTTCGTCCTTCGCTTTTTCCTTTTCTATTTGTTTTTCTTCGCTCATCTTATAAATAAATTTTGTCTCTGTATTTCTGTTAATTCCTCAAAAATCCTTTTTTCTATTGCTTTTTGAGGGTCAGGTATTCCAGATACTCTAGTTTTTATTTCAGCTATTGATTCAAAGGGTTTTTTGTCTCTCTCGTCGAGAACCGATTGACAATGCTTTTTTCCGAATCCCGGAAGTAATTCAAGTTGGTGAAGACGGGTATTTATAGCTTGTGCTTTATTGAAAAAATCCACAAATTGTGATTCTTTTCCCATTACGGTCTTTGCAATAACTTCCGCCAATTGTACCTTTGCGCTTTCAGTTAACTTTTCTCTCAATAATCTACCCTGGATGAATTGGATTTTATCCCTCTTCCCCTCTCCGATATAAACTTCTTCTTGTGATTCAAACGATACTCCCCTTCGGGGGACTAATTGTAAGAGGGTAAAGTTATTTTTTCCTATAGCCTGAACAACAGGCATTGTCCTATTTTCCAAAGGATACCCATAAGGTAAATAATCTAAGACAATAGCGATTTCTTCTTTTTCCATTTTTATTAATATTTCTTAACTATGTCTAAGATTTTATTTATTTCTTCTTGGTCTAAAGAAGTATCAGGTAATATTTTTATCAAATCAGAGGCATCTTGCGGTAAAAAATTCACAATGCTAACAAGATAGTCATCTTTTAACTTCATCAAATCTAATGCCTTCAGTTCTTCAAAAAGTTTTTTTGACTCAGCGGGCTTTAATTTATAAAATTTCTTTATAAAATCTTTTACCTTTTTTGCCCGTTCCCCATCCCCGACTAATTCTAAAACTTCAGCGTATGTTAATGGTCTTTGATCCTTTATCATTTTAGTTTCTTAAGATGAATCGGTTTAATTATAAATTCTTTTTCTAGATTCCCATCCATTATTTTTATCCTCATGGACCTTCCCCTTATCCCTATAACTTTTCCACTTTTTCCAACAATTCTTTTTGGATATGCAGAAGGGATATTTTGTTGAGTTACGACAGCAACATTATCCCCAACTTTTAAGACCTTAAAGTATTCACTAAGTTGTAACTTTCCTCTTGACCTTACGTTCATTTTTTTTCCTGCCATTTCAATTTTTTCTGATTTTATTTTGTATTTCTTTAAGTATATTTTCAAGTACCTTATCTATTAATATAAATGAGTTTGAATTTTGATCACACGAAGTAACCATTCCTCCATCATATTCTAAATGACAATTAAGTTCGAACTGTCTCGAATTAATTTTTGGATGAACTCTCAGTTCTAGTTTGATTTTTTTATAATCTACTACTTTTTCGATTTTTTGAGCATATTTTTGAATCAGCTTTTTAGCCGCTATAATCTCTTGTTCATCGAGGCAGTCAAATTTTTCAAGCAATATTCTGCTATCAAATGCGTCCACTACCATTTCAATCAAACAAAAAAGCCGTTTTTAAACCTTTTTAATTCAAATTTCATATAGAATAATTAAGATTCACTTACTCTTCCGAGTTCCATGTTGCCCTTAGACATTTCCCTATTGGTCCCCTCCACAATAGCTATAAACATTTTTTCACCCCAGACCGCCCTTCCGCACCTATCACAGACATCCATGGCTCTTTCCTCTGGAACATCTCCCTTGCAATAAACACAGCATTTTTTCGCGACCATTTTTACCTCAATTTTTATTAATTAATTTTATAACAATCACTTTTTAAATACTTCTATTCTTCAGAACGATATTTCAAAAGATTTAAAAAGAAAACAATCTAAAACAGACCATGAAGAGATTGGTGATAATGTTTTGTGTGCTATTTTTCCTAGCAGCTGTATCAGCTGAAGCATGTAATCTTGTTCCTGTTTTGTTAAACCAAGACCCGTATCCAGCAACCCAGGGAGAATATGTCAAGTTTGCATTCCAATTACAGGGAATAGAAAATTCTGATTGTGGAAAAGTGTCCTTCGAGTTATTAAGCAAGTATCCAATAATTTTTGATCCAAATGCTACAACAAAATATGAAATTGATGCAGGCACATTTAAGAGAGATTTTAATCCATACTCTATCCTCACATACAAAGTTAGGGTTGACAATGATGCGGTAGATGGAGATAATCCGATAGAGGTACAATATTCATATTCGGGAAGTCAGGCAAAAATCTTAAAGCAATTTAATTTAAACCTGGGAGACTCACAGGCAAATTTTGAACTGTTTGTGAAAGATTATAATTATGCAACACAGGCCCTTTCTTTAGAAATATTAAATTATGGCAAAAGCCAGGTTCAGGCAATACTAGTAGAGGTCCCAAAGCAGGAAAATATAATTTTAACTGGAGCAAATAAAAATTTAGCAGGAGATTTGGACGCAAATGAGTATACATCAGTTGATTTTACAGCTTCACCATCAGATGGGCCAATACAAATTTTAATTAGTTATACAGATGTAGCAGGGATAAGAAGATCAATCGCAAAACAAGTTGTTTTTGATTCTTCATATTTTGTAAATACAAAACCTTCCTCGGGCGGGTTTTCTTGGACAACTACATTAATTATAATAATTGTTTTAGCGATAGGATATTATTTCTACAGACGTAATAAAAAGAAGAAATCTACAAGATAATTTTCACAAACATACAAGAGTTTATAAAATAAAAAGGATTTAATTTGATATGGTGAAAAAAGACGGTGATATCGTAATCGAACTAAGTAATGTTTCTAAGATTTATGATATGGGTGAGAGTAAAGTTAAAGCAGTTGACGGAGTATCTATAAAAGTAAAAGCGGGGCAGTTTATTGCTATCATGGGGCCAAGCGGGAGTGGAAAATCCACAGCAATGAACCTTGTTGGGAGTTTAGACAGCGCAACGCATGGAAAGATTTTTTTAGATGGACAAGATATATCCAAACTTCACGAATCGGACCTTGCACAAATTAGGGGCAAGAAGATAGGATTTATTTTTCAAAGTTTTAATCTAATCCCAAACATGACCGCAAAAGAAAATATAATTTTACCAATGGTTTTCCAAGATGTTAGCGAATCTGAAAGGAACATAAGGGGAGATGAACTTTTAAGATTAGTTGAATTGTGGGACAGGAAAGACCATTATCCAAATCAGCTCTCAGGCGGGCAGCAGCAAAGAGTTGCGATTGCGAGAGCACTGGCAAATGATCCAGAAGTGATTTTGGCAGACGAACCAACGGGAAACTTAGATACAAAAACGGGTGAGATTGTAATGACTTTTCTAGGGAAACTCCACAAAGAAGGTAAAACTATTATTATGGTTACTCATGATCCCGACAAAGCCTTGAAGCATGCAGAAATAGTTTATTGGTTGAAGGATGGAAAACTCGAGAAGGTAACCAGAAAAAGATGATAAACGATTATTTTTCTATTGCATTTAAAAATCTTAAACATAGAGGGGTAAGGAGTTGGTTAACGTTATTGGGAATTTTTATAGGGGTTACGGCAGTTATAGCCCTAATTTCACTAGGTGCAGGACTTAAACTTGCTGTCTCTAGTCAATTTGGGATTAGTAGCACAGAAGTTTTAACAGTTCAGGCGGGAGGGCTCAACTCCTACGGCCCACCAGGAAGTGGTGCACTAAATGCGCTTACGGTTTCGGATTTAGAAGCAATAAAAAAGTTATCAAGTGTAAAGAGGGCAATAAGGAGAAATGTTATATCCCTAGAGACGGATTTTAATAATATTCGCCAAATAAAATATTCAATCCAAACACCCTATGGGGAAGATAGAAAATTTGTGTATGATAATTTACAATTAGAGATAGAGAAAGGACGATTGCTTACAGATTCAGATACAAATAAAGTTATGTTAGCATATAATTTTTTCACAGATGAATCATCCGGGTTTGAAAAGAAAGTAGAAGTGGGGAATAAGATAACAATTAATGGAAGAAAGTTTGAAGTCGTGGGGATAACGAAAAAAAAAGGAAGTTTTATTTTTGACAATGTTATATACATGAATGAAAAACAACTAGAGGAATTTATGGAAGACAAAAATAAGGCAGACATTATAGTCGTCCAGGCGCAAAGCAAAGAAACCCTAAATAAAACCAAGCAAGATATTGAAAAATTAATGAGAGACAGAAGAGATGTTAAAATTGGGGAAGAAGATTTTGAGGTTCAAACACCAGAAGCAATGCTGAAGACGGTAGACGATATTTTAACCGGAGTTCAAGTATTTGTAGCAATTATAGCTTCTATTTCCATTCTTGTTGGGGCAGTCGGAATAGTAAACACAATGACGACTTCTGTTTTAGAAAGAAGAAAAGAAATAGGAATAATGAAAGCGATAGGCGCAAAAAATAGCCAGGTATTTTTACAATTCTTCATCGAGGCAGGATTGCTTGGACTAATTGGCGGGATTATAGGAGCAATTTTCGGAACACTAATAGGTTATCTAGGGACAGTCGGTATAGGTAGTTTTGTGGGTGGCAGCTTATCTCCAAATATAGATTTCATGTTAATCGGGTTAACTCTTGTGGGTAGTTTTACAATAGGCGCAATATCTGGGATAGCACCAGCCAGACAGGCAGCCAATCAAAATCCAGTGGAGGTGTTGAGGGGTTAATGGCGCTTGAAAATATAAAATATTCTCTGAGGAACATCAACAAAAGGAAGTCGAGAAGTTTTCTAACTGTTCTTTCCATTTTTATAGGAATAGCAACTATTTTTATATTTATTAGTTTTGGATTTGGTTTATATGATTATATAAACAACCTTGCGAGCGGGTCTTCTGCAGATAAAATAATAATACAAGGTAAAACCAATTCGGCCCCGGGACTAGATTCGAGTTTTAAATTAACAGATTCAGACCTAGAGGCGGTGCGAAGGTCCGACGGGGTTTATGATGCTACGGGGGTGTATTTTAAGGTTGCACAGGTAAATGCTCAAGACAAATTAATATACAGTTTTTTAATTTCCATAGACCCACAAAAACCAATGATGTTTGAAATCGGAGGAGTGGATATACTAAAGGGACGAAATTTGCAAAAATCAGACAAAGGGAAGGTTGTTTTAGGATATTCATATAGCGTAGACAAAAAAATATTTCCAAAAGCATTAGGATTGAATAATAAAATAAATATTAATGGACAAGATTTGCGTATAGTCGGATTTTTAGATGAAATAGGAACTCCGCAAGACGATTCTCAAATTTATATAAACAACGAGTATATTGATACACTTTATCCAGGAAATAATTCCTACGGATATATAATAGCCAGGGTGGATATAAACAATATACAGAATACAATTACTAGAGTTGAAGACGCACTAAGAAATGAAAGAGATCAAAAAAGGGGAGAGGAAGATTTCTTTGTTCAATCTTTTGAGGATTTAATAAAATCATATAGTAGCGCATTAAACGTTGTAATAGGATTTATTATCTTTATATCATTTATTTCGGTTTTGGTTTCGGCAATAAATACTGCAAACACAATGATAACGTCCGTATTAGACAGATATAAAGAAATAGGAATTATAAAATCTATAGGGGCAAAAAATTCAGTCGTATTTTCTATCTTCTTTTTCGAATCTGCATTTTTAGGGTTTTTAGCGGGGGTTATAGGAGTATTAATCGGCTATGGAGCAACAAGTCTAGCCGGAAACATTTTAGAAAACTTAGGATGGAGTTTTTTAAAGCCGCTATATTCATTCTGGCTCTTTGCGGGATGTATTTTATTTGCAACAATTACGGGCGCAATCTCCGGGGTTATTCCCGCAATTCGTGCTTCTAAAATAAACCCAGTAGATGCTTTAAGATATGAATAAACTACGAATCAAAACCTTTAAAAATGCCCCCTTTATCATAATTACATGATAATTCAAATAAGATGTTTCTCATGTGGCAAGCCGATTGCTCACTTATGGAAGGATTTTAAAGAAAGAACTGCAAAGGGTGAAGATCCTAAAAAAGTTTTAGACGAGTTAGGATTAGAAAGATATTGTTGCAGAGCAGTTTTCTTGGGGCAAACAGATTCTATAGAATTAGTTAATAAGTTTAAGAAATATTAAGACTAAGGTGATTTTAGTTTAGGCATATAAGTGTTTCCTATAAAACCTATTATAAAAATAGATAAGACAGCTTTATGTTTTCCCGCGTGAAAGCAGTACACACATAAACGTCGGAAGCTTAACTTCTGTGTTCGGAATGGGAACAGGTGGAACCAACCGACTATGGCCGTCTCAAAATTTCTATTGATTTTGGCTTTTTAAACCTTCCGAACGCCCTCGGCAGGACTTGAACCTGCAACCTAAAGCTTAGGATGCTTTTGCGCTATCCAATTGCGCCACGAGGGCAAATTTACTTAAGTTTCGGAAATTAGATGATCCTATTTCTTTCATCCACTTATTTAATTGTTTGCGTCCCTTTAATATTATTTGCATAGCATGACCCTTTCTATCTTGAAGCATTGCTTTGAATCCTTGACTAATAAGCATATTAAAAACCTGATTCATTAATTTTGGAGCTTTCATTGTGATATTTAAACAAGGATAAGGTTTTCCAACGGGTGTTTTATCAAAATACACACAACCATCAGTGTCTAATATCCCCCTAATAACGTACTTCATTTTTTCGTAACCCAAATTGTAAACATTATCATGAATTTTCAAGTCAATCTTCTGGCCTATAGGGAAATTTAATTCCTCGTGTATTTTTTTTAACAGCTCTTTATGCGTAAAGTTTAGCTCTATAGAAGTGCACTTTGGACGATACTTAAGATAGGCGTTCCTATTAAATAATTCTTTAATATTTTTCTTTAAATAAATAAAAAATTCCCTATCTTTTTTTGCATTTCCACTAATGCCGATAAGATTTATTATCTTTCCGCGATAAGCTAGCTTGCTCATCCACCCATCGCCCAACAAAATACCATAAAACTCTAAAAAAAGAGGATTAGTAATATCTATAGATATGGGTTTTTGTTGTACTCTAATCTTTCTAATAGAATTCATTCCACCCCGAGATCGTCTTTTATCTATTTCCCCTTGCCCATATTTTTTTAAAATTATCTGATAAGTTTTCTTGCCACCCTTAATATTTCCCCAGTTATCTTCTTGCTTATCTAAAATTTCTATTTTATTTTCGATAGCGATAGGAAGTATCACTTCAGGAATATATCCATGCCCATATTTCCAATTCCCAATTGTTTTTAATGGAATTTTCAATTTACGAGATAATACTTCGAGAGAGTTACAATTATTTATTTTTTGTAGGTGATCAAATAACTTTTTTCTAGAATCTTTTGATAAGAGTAATCTCATAAAAAATAAACGATTTTAATATATTTAAACCTTACCCTAACCAGGCTGAGCTACACGGGCCTAGAAATTTCTAGAAAAGAGACTATAAAAGTTTATTTAAAAGGAAAAATCGTTTTTATTTTCCAAATACCTTCCATAAAAGTATAACGCCGCAACTACCAATACAGCAAGTGGCGTAAACCACGAGATGTCTAGCTTCTTAGAAATTTTTATATAAAAGGTTGCAATCACAGGGACTATGACTAAAAGTATAATAGCCGGAGCTTGGAACAATCTAGCTTTTATTTTTCTTTGCATTATTATTCAACATATTTAGACTATATAAATTTTATGTGGGAGGGAGGATTCGAACCCCCGAAGGCAGAAGCCATAAGAGCTTAAATCTTACCCGTTTGACCGCTCCGGAACCCCCACTTGAAATCCTCAATAAGTGTTCGTTTTTAAAAGTTTGTTTATTGAAAACATGAAATCCAAAACCTTTAAAACCCCGATCTATATTTAACTTTTAAGCGCTGGTAGTACAGTGGTTAGTATAGGTGGTTTCCATCAAAAATCTTAGGATAATTGCGAAAGAACCACTTGACTCGGGTCCGACTCCCGACCGGCGCATTCTATCCCTAAAATTATCCGAAATTAACAAGGCTTAAAAATACCAATTTACTCATGGATTTATGATACAAAATCAAAAAATAAGTAATTGGTATGACAAAAATTATAAAGTAGTTTTATTGATTCCGGTAATAATTGTTATTTTATCTTTAATTTATCTAGTAGGGTTTTATGCAAAAACAGGCGACATAATGAACAAAGATGTATCGCTAAAGGGCGGCACGGTAATAACGATTAACGGGGATATAGATACAACAGCATTAGAAAGCGAGCTTCCAAAATACTTTTCAGACGTTGGTTTCAGAAAACTAACAGACGTTTCAACAGGTAAGCGCTTGGCTTTAATAATTGAAACATCTGCGGAGTCTAGCGATATAAAAAATAGGATTATAGAACTAGGAATAAATTTAACCGACGAGAATTCAAGCACAGAATTTACAGGCCCATCTCTGAGTAATAGCTTCTATAAGCAGTTGATGTACGCCATAATAATATCCTTTATTTTAATGTCATGTGTTATCTTTTTCTTATTTAAAACATTTACACCAAGTATTGCAGTAGTTTTTGCAGCCTTTTCAGATATAGTAATACCATTAGCGGTACTAGATATATTTGGCGTAAAGATTTCAGCTGCAGGTATAGCGGCATTTTTAATGTTGATAGGTTATTCGGTAGATACAGATATTTTGTTAACAACGAGAGCATTAAAAAAGAAAGAGGGTTCTTTAAACACGAGAATCTACGGAGCATTCAAAACTGGTATTTTAATGACAGGAACAGCACTGGCGGCAGTTATTCCAGCGTTCTTTTTTTCATCAAGCTTACCTGAGTCATTTAAACAAATATTTTTAATATTAGCATTAGGACTGTTAGTAGATATTATGAGTACATGGATGACAAACGCCTCTATAATTAAATGGTATTGTGCCAAAAAGGATATAAAATGAAAATAACATTTAGAGTTTGGATATTGATTATAGTATTGCTCTTTTCGTTTATGGCCATCGCCCCATGGAAATATTTAGATTCGGGCGTTTTGATAAAAAGCGTAGAGAAAGATTCTACAGCATATGAGGCCGGGGTCAGATCAGGGATGGATTTAATACAAATTAATGGACAGTCTATAAAAACTCCGGAAGATTATGCAAGAATTATAGCGGAGTTATTTGTAACAAACAATTCTCAAAAAATAATAATGGGTACAAACGAAGGGGAGTTTATTTTTTTAGCCAATAGGCCAGAAATCTCTATATCCGGTTTACCAAACACAAACATAAAAACAGGGCTAGACCTTAGCGGCGGAGCAAGGGCACTGGTCAAAGCAGCAAACGTATCCTTAACAAAAAATCAGGTAGATGATTTAGTTTCTATAACAACAGAAAGATTAAATGCATTCGGTTTAAATGACGTAATTATAAAATCAGTTTCCGATCTTTCTGGCGAAAGTTTTATGTTAATAGAAATTGCTGGCTCAACATCTGCAGAATTAAAAGAGTTATTAGAGAGTCAGGGTAAATTCGAAGCCAAAATAGGCAATGATACGGTATTTATAGGAGGCAATGAAGACATTACATATGTTGGTTCAAGCGGCCAAGACGCAGGAATTTATTCTTGTAATCAAAACGATCAATCGTACTATTGTGAATTTAGATTTACAATATCACTCTCTGGCGCAGCAGCACAAAGGCAGGCCGATTTAACGGGCAATCTTTCTGTGAATATTTCTTCTGGCGGTAAATATTTAGAAAAACCACTTGATTTATTTGTTGATAATAATTTAATGGATACATTACAAATAGGTGCAGACTTGAAGGGGAGAGTAACTACACAAATTCAGATTTCTGGATCCGGTACGGGAACAAGCCAGCAAGAAGCATATGAAGATGCAAAGAAAAATATGAAGAAACTTCAGACTATTTTAAAAACGGGAAGTTTACCATATAAATTAGATGTAGTAAAACTAGATACAATTTCTCCGACATTAGGAAAGGAATTTACAAAAAACTTACTGTTATTAGGTGCTTTAGTTTTTGCCATAATTTCTGTGATTCTTTTTATCAGATATAGAAAGATAAAAGTTACAGGAGCAGTTATTTTAACAATGTTCTCAGAAGCTTTCATTACGCTCGGTGTAGCTTCTTTATTGAGATGGAATATAGACGTTGCAGGAATAGCTGGAATAATTGCAGGGATGGGAACAGGGGTAAATGATCAAATAGTAATTCTAGATGAATCTTTTAATAGAGGAATAACTTCAATAAAATTAAAAGAAAGAATAAAGAACGCTTTATTCGTAATTATGGGCGCCTTCTTTACTATTATAGCAGCTATGCTTCCTCTTTTCTGGGCTGGCGCGGGAATGCTTAGGGGATTTGCACTTACTACAATTATAGGAGTTACGGTTGGTGTTCTGATAACTAGACCTGCCTTCGCAGATATTATAGAGAGAATCAAGGGAGATTAAAATGCTTCCAAAGTGGCACGTACTATATGGTTTTATTTTTTCAATAATCCTAGTATATTTTTTTGATTTCTCCTTTTTTGCCGGAGTAATTATTTTCCTTTCAGCTGTATTTATAGACCTAGATCATGTGCTGATATGTATTTTCGAAGCTAAAAGTCTCAATCCTGTTAAATTCTATTCTCGGGCATTAAGACGAAGATATATCTGGCTGGATTTAGAACGCAAAGAAAGAGATAGGTACAAATATCCTAATTTTATCTTACACGGCATAGAATTGGCTGTAATATTATTCGTCCTCTCATATTTGCATATATTTTTCTTTTGGGTTTTATTGGGCTGTTTACTACATTTAGCTCTGGATATTTTAGAAACAATTTATACGGAACAACACATTTCTTATAAGACATCTCAAATTTGGCTTTGGCAAAGAAATAAAAACAAGAAAGAGTGGGTTATAGAATGAGGGAGATATTTGCTAAAGAAGCGTTCGGAATCACAAAGAGATTATTACATAGAGATTTCTCAGGATATACAGGAATGGCCGTTAAAAACTCCATTTATTCTTTTTTAACTAGTGCTATCGCAAAAATAGGAGCTTTAATTTTTACAGCAGTAATTATAGGATCTACATTTTTAGTAAAATTATTTAGTTTATTTTCTATTGAATTAAAACCACTTCTGACTCCAGAGTTGTTCGGTCTTTATTCACTTTCTCTTTCAACAATATTGTTATTTGCGGGATTTACAGACCTGGGGATAGGGAATGCGCTTGTTCGGTATCTTTCTAAATATAATAAAAACTCAAGGGGGTATATTGTTTATTTAGCAAAATTAAGAATTACATTAACTTCCATAGTAGCTTTATTTTTGATTATTTCTTCGTATTTTATCGCAAGCTATTATAACAAGCCTATTTTTTTAGCGTTACTAGCAGGATCTCTTTATTTAATTGGTACGAGTTTGCTAGGTTTTATCTCGGGCTTTTTCCAGGCAGAAAATAATTTCAGGGTAACATTTTACAGAGAGCTAATATTCCAAATACTTAGATTAATAATCGTTCCAATAGCAATAATCTATTCTCTTGCATATTCAACACAATTTACATTATTCGTATTGTTTATGTCGCTATCTTTATGTTATTTTTTTGCATTACTTTTTTTGAAACTAAATTTAAAAAGATATCACGGTAAGAAACTAAATAAAAATCAGAAAAAAGAAATAAACAGATTCATTCTACCATTAACAGTTACTGCGCTTTCGGGTACGTTTTTTGGGTACATAGATATAATTATGCTAGGTAAATTTGTAGAAGCAACATTTATTGCCTATTATCAGGCCGCATTCGCGCTTTTAAGCTCGGGAATAGTAATTATCTCTTTCGGAGGGGTTCTTTTTCCTATTTTTTCCAGACTTAAAGGTGCCAGATTATTAAACGGTTTAAAAAAATCTATAATAGTCACGATTCCGCTCGCGTTGGCCGGGATCGTATTCACCTATTTTGTAGCCTCTTTTGTAGTTGGTATAATCTATAATGTAAACTATTTACCTGCTGTAAAAATACTGCAAGCGCTCTCTATTTTGTTCTTAATTGATCCAATAATAGGGATATATAGTAGTTTTTATATTTCAGAAGGCAAAAGTTATTTCGTGGCGAAAGTGCTAATAATTTCGACTCTGATCAACATATTGCTAAATTATACGTTAATCACAAATTTATTGCCCTACGGAGGCTATTCTGCCGTTTTTGGGGCAGTTATAGCAACCATCTTAAGTAGAATTATTTATTTAGGGATGTTTATCTTTAATAAGCCGAGTGCGCCGAAAAGATCTTCTGATAGCCAGTAGAAGAGTTATAACAAGTAACAAAAAGACAAGCCCCAGGCTAAGATTTAAGTTGCCAGTATCTCTCATGGCATTTCCAGTAATTAGAGAAATTGATTCTATGGCCGTTTTGCTTTCAACCCTTAATTCTATCCATGTTCCAATTTCAACCATATTTTTTTCGGAGTAAAAATAAATAATCCCAGAAAAATTTCCACCTCTTTTTGGTGTAAAACATATTTCATATTTCCCTTCAGATATATGGCTATAATTCATAGACAATTTAATTTTTTCAGTGCTAAAGTTATATTTTTCCAGATTGCCCTTTCCATCATAAGACCAGTTAGAGCTAATAATATAATTATCCTCTGGCAAAACCCAGATATTTGTGCAGTTTGTTTCGTAGGGGTTCATAATTAATTCCTGCCGTGTTGGAGATATTTTAATAGCAAGTGTATTAGAGATAAAAAATATAATGGCAATAAAGATACTTAAAAATAAAACAGCTTTCATATTAAAACTAATTAACGCTTGCCCAGTTTGGCAAAATTACAAACTTTACCGTATTTCTATATTCTTGATCAAACGGTATTATTTCATTAAAGCCTGCTAAGTCTAATTGAATGTTTTGAACCCCCTTATCACTAGCGCTTAGGTTTTTCATGGCATCAGATGCACCGAGAACGGTCCACAACCCCTTGTTTTGGGTGAGATTAAATATAAGCCCCAAATCCTCGTTTCCTATTTTTTTCCACCCAGTGGTTGTTCTGGAAAAGTATAGATTTGAGAAGATAGCATCCGTATGATCAAGAAGAGTAGGAACAACTTTTATATCAACATTCCCCCTCGCAGCTATTTGATAAGATTTTCTGGAAAAATTGTTTATTTCAATATATCCAAAATCAATTTCACTAGTATTTAACGAAACTTCTGCCCACCATTGCGTAGCAGAAACATTAGCCACTACATCAAATTCCGCAGTAGTATTAACCAAGGTGGCTGTGCCATTTCCAATAAAAGTTCCATTTGTATCAGCAGAAATAAAGCCAGAATATATTAAAAATCCAAGGGCAAATAATACAAATACTTTGTAGTTCATTAAATAAATTTATTTTCTAATATATTTAAAGGCTTATTTTAATTTTTAAGTGGTGAAAGACTATCTCTTTCTTCCAATTTTTTTAAATTGCCTAATTTTTTCTCTTATAAAAAAGACGCCATTAAACAGATGTAATTTGATCAAAATTATACCTAATATAACAGAATCGATTGTGCCCAAACTCAGTATCTTTACCATCCTAAAATCTGTGTCGTTTTCTATAATTTGTCCATATTTTCTTTTGTCTATTTTTTCTTTTGTATGATGCATAACCCCATAAATAGCCAAATAGGTATAAAACTTGAAGTAGATAAAATCTTTTTGATATTTTTGGAAAATATTGTTTTTATTCATAAAATCTCTTATCAATTTAATACTCTCTAGATAGTTTTCTATTCTTCTTTGAGAATTTTTATAAGACATTAAAGATCCTTCTCTCATTAAATAATTGTAAAGATACTCCCTACATTCAGATATCCTTTTTGCAAAGTGTAATACCTTTACAGAGAAAACCATGTCTTCCGCAATATGTATTTGAGGGAAGAGAATATTGTTTTTTGTGATTAGGTTTCTTTTTATCATCTTTGTCCATGGTGCCCATGCGATTTTTCTTCTTAGGCTTTTCTTAAATACGGTTTCTTTGTTTTTTATTTCGTCTCCTCTAAACAATCTTTTATCCAAGATGGTCTTGTTTTCATAGATAATTTTTGGTCTAATATAAACAAAATCAGATTTTTCAGAAGTTGCCAAATTATATAATTTTTCACAGGCATCTGTCTCTAGCCAATCATCAGAGTCAACAAACATAACAAATTCTCCCTTTGCTATTAAGATGGCCATATTTCTAGATCCTCCTGGTCCTAAATTTTTTTGATTGTCTAGTATTATAAGACGTTTGTCTTTTTTACTTATTTTTTGCAAGACTTTTAAGGAATTGTCTTTTGACGTATCATTTATACATATAAGTTCTAGTTCTTTTAATGTTTGATTTAGAATAGAGTTAATTGATTTCTCCATATATGCTTCAGAATTATAAACGGGCATAATAATGCTTATTTTTGGTTTTTGCATAAAACAATTAGTTTTAAATAGTTTATAGAGTTTTTGGAAGGATGAAAAAGGAAGCTTTTGATAGGTATAAGATTTTTTTATCTTCAGATAATAATTATTTTATACACTTATTTGTAACCATTTATTCCATAATTGAAAATTGCTCAGATAATAGCAAAATTGCCTTTTTTATTTTTGATGGCGGAATTAGTGAAAAAAACAAGGAAAGATTAATGAAATTTATTAAAAAAAACAAGGCCGAACTAAAATTTATTAAGCCAAATAGAAAGAAGTATTCCAATGCCAAGCTTTGGGGACATGTTAGCGAGGCTACTTACTATAGACTAGAGATACCTTTATTAGAAAAAAGAAAGAAAGTTTTGTATTTAGACTGTGATTTGGTGGTAGAAGGAGACATATTAGAGATTTTTTCAGAAAACCTAAACAAAAAAGCAATCGGAGCAGTATATGATTATCAGATTAAGTATCTACAAAAAAAAAGAGATTTTAATGCAGGAGTATTATTGATAGATTGTGGTAGATGGAATCTTCTTGATTATTCCAAAAAGGTAGAAGATTATTTGGCGATTAAGGGAACAAATCTAACTTTGGGAGACCAAGAGCTATTGAATGATGTTTTTAGCAAAGATTGGAATAAATTGCCTTTAAACTGGAACAGACAGAGAACAATTTATGATTTAAGAGGGAAAGAAATGAATTTGTCAAAAGAGGAGTATGAAGAACTAATAGAAAAACCAAAAATTATTCATTATGTGGGTAAAATTAAACCCTGGGATTATAAGTATGTTTTCCCAGACAAAAAGAATTATGTGGTTATAAGAAAAAAAATAGATAATGGTTTTTTGTATAAAAATAAAAACATTATGGGATTTTTGTTTAAATTAGCAAGATTTTTTATATATAGACTAAAAATAATAAAACTCATAAGAATGGAAAAATGAAAAAGTATTTAGCACGTGAAGAATTTTATCCAGGACTTGTTTCTCTTGTTTTTAAAAAAAACTATTTAGATAGAAGGGAGCTCTTAAAAAAAGTTAAAAAATATAAAGGCCTTGTGGTGGGGGATGTTTTAGATATTGGGTGTGGGAGAAAACCGTACAGAGAATTATTTGGTAAAGTAGATAGATATGTAGGAATTGATATAGAAAACCCCGGGCATAATCACCTAAATGAACAAATTGATTTATTTTTTGATGGGATTAACATCCCCCTTAAAGATAGCTCTTTTGATACAATTGTTCTTTTCCAAGTTATAGAACACGTGAGGGATTTGGATCTGCTTATTTTAGAGATTAAAAGAGTTTTAAGGCCCAAGGGGAAAGTACTCATCTCATTTCCCTTTATTTGGCCATTGCATGAGTTACCAAACGATTTTAGAAGATTTACTCCAAACGGTGCAAAGAATCTGTTTGAGAGTAAGGGCTTTAAAATATTGCGTTCGGAAAAAATAATGGGTAACTATTCTATCTTTTTTTTGTTTGGACAATTTTTTTTAAACGAATTGGGAGAAAAATTGCCAAAGGTTATCAGATTCCTATTTTTCCCAATAATATTTCTGCTAAATATTTTAGGGTTGATATTCTCAAAATTTAAAACCAAGAATCTATATGTGGAAAATTTTTTAGTTATAGCTAAAAAATAAAACTTTTTTAGTCATTCTTCGGAGTTGCTATAACCCTAATTTCCTTTTTATCTACAAAAAAACCTAAAAATTTTATCATTTGAAAATAAACTTCAAAGTTTATTTTCGCCAAGAATCTTAACCTGTTATAACCCACCTCTCCAAACTCGCTATTATCAATAACTTTAAATCCAGCCACATCTAGAAGATTATTTATTGTTCTAAAATTCCAGGAATAGAGATGATAATTAATCTTATCTGGCTTTAAATTTGTTTTTTCGTGTTTTTCTTTTGGAAGCACCAACACAATTATCCCGTCTTTTTTTAATTTACTCTTAATGAATTTAAGGTGCTCCAGTGGGCACTCTAGGTGTTCCAATACGTGATTGCATAAGACTATGTCTGATGCGGGTATTATTTTTTTGTCAGAGATTATATTTATTCCAAGATTCTTGCAGAAGTTTAAAGCATAGTTAGATATATCATAGCCCCAGGCAGTTAACTTTCTTATTGGGTAAATGTTTTGTCCCATTCCACAGCCATACTCTACAATTGTTTTTTTATCTAAACATTTTATGTTTTTTAAATTTTTTCTAAAGTAAACCAATCCCTTTAGTTTGTATAATTCACTATCAAATATGATATTAGAATGAACCCCCTTGTGATATTTTGCGTCATATTCCATTATATTTTTTATTATTTAAGATTTAAAAACCCTTCCCTATTTAGAATATAATGAGTTCACTAAAAATCTATTATTCAAATCCGTATAATTTGCAACCCCTAAATAATAGTTTTATTGCAAAATATCTCTCAAAAGATTTTATAGAAGCAAAAAATAACCCCAATTTAGTAATTGAGTATGTGCATAAAAAACTATCAAAAGAATACAAAAATTCACCCAAGAAAATATTGGTTTCTGGTGAAAATTTATACTACAAGGTCAATTTATTTAAGGTTTTAGAATATATCACAAAAAGAACTAAGATAAATTTCAGCATATTAAATAAAATTTTACCAAGAAAGCTATTGGATATAAAATTAGGGAACATGAGGAGGGACTATTTAAATCGCATAAAACATATTGCTAAAAACCCCCCACAAGGAGAATATGCCATTATTAGCAATGATATAAAGGGCAAAAATATCCTAAATCTTCCATATTTTTTACAGGTTAAGTATATTCTAGATAATATAAACAAATTGTTTAATAAGAAGAAAATATCAAGAGTGCCAAATAAATTTTGTTGTATAATTATATCTAATGAATCAGCATTTGATAGAATAGATTTTGCAAAAAAACTCTCAGGATATAAAAAAGTAGATATTTATGGGAAAACAAATCTAGCTAATGCAGACAATTCAAAACTGCCAAAGACTTGGGCAGACAATCCGAAATTTTACTCGCAGTATAAATTTGTGATTTGTTTTGAAAATTCTTTTGAAAATGAGTATATAACAGAAAAATTACCAAATGTAATGCTAGGTGGGGCAATTCCGATTTATCGTGGAGCGCCAAATCTAAAAGAATATTTTAATACTAGTTCATTCATTAACTTTGAGGACTTCAAAAATTCATATGTTAAAATGATTCAAAAAATAATAGAATTAGATAAGGATGATAAAAAATATTTAGAATTTGTGAATCGCGAATGTATGACATCTAAAAATAGAAGAAAAATAAGATCCAAAGAAGAAGAATTAAAAATTTTTTTAAAAGATGTTATGCGTTAACTATTTAAATAAACAAATAATCTAGGATATATGCTAAAAAGAATAATAAACTACCCTTTTCATTTAATTGGTTTTCACCTAACACTCTCTTCTGGTTTTTTTGGAATTTCTTTAAGAAAATTAAGCGAACTAAAAAAAAGACAAGCAGTAATCGAGGCAGAAAAACTTTTTATTGACAAAGAAATAATTGCATGTGAGATAGGTGTTTTCAAAGGAGAGCACACATATCAGATTTTAAAAAATTTAAATATATAAAAAATATATTTAATTGACCCATATGAAAAATATGAAGAATATAAGAAAGATATTTATTGTTCTAGCGTAGAAAGTGCAAAAATAAGTGCGCACAAACTACTAGAACCATTCAAACACAAGATAGTTTGGATAGAGAAATTTTCAAAAGAGGCCATAAAAGACATTAGGGAAAAAGTGGATTTCTTATATATAGATGGTAATCATTTCTCCCCATATATAGATGAAGACATAAGAGAATATTACCCCTTAGTTAATAATGGTGGAATAATCTCCGGGCATGATTATGGTTCTGGTTATCCAGACGTTAAGAGAGCAGTGGATAAATTCTCAAATAAAATAATAAAAAATATTATTTTTGGACTAGGGAACGATTGGGTTATCTTCAAATGAAATTTTCCCAAATTTGGCTAAGGGCAAAGGCGTTGCCATCATTTTTCTATTTTACATTCTTAGAAAAAGATAAGAAAAAATATATAAAAAATATAGAATTTATTTGGAATAAAAAAATAGCAATGTCTTGTGATGTTTACCCAATATATTATCCAAAGCAGATATTTTTTAGATCAGTATTGGGAAAGCCACTAGCATACCTGTCTTATAAAAATATAGTAAAAACAAAACCAAAAACAATTTACGTTAGCTTGGATTTTATGGATTATTTCATAGAGAAATTCCTCCCTAAGATAAGTTGGAAGTTTGTTTTAATAACCGGAGATTCAGATTTTTCAACTTCAAAATATAGAAAATTGTTAAATAATAAATATTTATATCATTGGTTTGCACAGAATAATGATTTAGAAAGCAATAAAATTACCACAATACCAATTGGAATTGATTATCACTTTCTTTTCACTTCTCAGTTTTTTGGTGAAAATATAAAAAGTCCAGAAAGGCAAGAGAGAGAAATTATAAATATCAAAGAAGTTTTGGGTAAAAATATGAAGATATTTGCCAATTTTCATTTAAATAGAACATCTAAGAGAAGGTCTGATCTTTATATAAAATTACTTAATAATCCTTTAATTTATTTCCAGAAAGAAAAACTTCCAAGATGCAAAATGTGGAAAGAGCAGGCAAAATATGCCTTCGGGTTTTCACCAGTTGGAGCAGGTCTAGATTGTCACAGAACGTGGGAAACCTTATTACTCGGCCAAATTCCAATAATTGAAACAGTAAATAATGCCATGGATGGTTTACATAGGAAATTTCCGGTTGTTATTATCAATAATATTTCTGAAATTAGTGAAGAAAATTTAAAGAAGTGGTATAAAAAATATTCCAAGATGTTTACAAGAGAATTGGAAAGAAAACTGTCTAGTAGTTTTTATATAAAAAAAATTTCGGAAAAATCCGAGGAATTCTAAATTCTTTTTTTTATTTTTTTATTCAATAACCTTTTTATGAGATATTCTAATTTCGTAATTTTTAATATTTTTATAGAAAAAGAGTATACACTGCTAGTCATCAATCCTTTTTTGAAATTCCATTTAGGTCTCCATCCGGCCCAAGGTGTTTTGTCAAAATAGTGGAAATATAAGTCTTTATATTCTTTGTCTATGAAAACGGGTTTAAATCTGAACGGTTTGTATAGCCAGCCATAGTGGTAAATAATTTGCCCTTCTCGATATGTTCTTCTAACTTGAAAATTATAAGTTTCAGGTAAAAGAGCTATCTTGCCATTAAACATCAAATTGAGTATGTCTTGGTCAGCACATGAATTTAGACCAGTAAAATAAAAATCATTGGAATGTCTTTTTATTGTTTTTTGAACAAAGTTACTTAAATTAATTTTTCTAATTTCTTTTAAATTGATAAGCATAACTCCAGAATTTATATATTGTTTTAATTTCCAAATTTTAATTTTAGGATGATTTTCGTGATTAACTCCCGCAATAAAATTATCCAATAAATCTATTTTCCATAGTCCATTTATATTGCCGTTTACTATAATGTCTGAATCAATATAAATTATCTTTTTTATTTTTTTAGAAACGAGAGTGGGAATTAAAAGCCTAAGATACGCACCGATTCCAAAAGAGGATTTATTATTTTCTTTGATAATATTTAGTAGTTTTTTTTGTTCTGAATTAAAAGATTTATAAAATTTAAAAGAGGTATTATTTTTTTTTATAATTTTTTTTATTTTAAATTCATTTTCAGATGATATCCCCGGCGTAATTAAGTGCAAAAATATATTATTATTGTTTTGTAAGATAGAAAGAATGGTTGTGGCGGGGAATTTGGAATAATTACCATCTTTATCTTCCCAACAAAGAGAGATATGGGTTTTATCCATCTTCCTTAAATAAATGATCTAGCCCTCCAAAAATAACCCCCTCAGAACGTCCAAAAACAAACTCCCGATGCACTGGCGTTCCCTCTGGATAATTTACCTCCCAAATTTTCAACGGAGCTCTTATTCCACCATACCAAACAAATTCATTCAATACTCCTCCAGCAAATTGCTTAAAATAACTAACAACCGGATCATCTTCAAATATTGCTTCTTTTAGTGTTGGATATTCGTTATAATAATCTCCCAAGATGTAAAGTCTTCCCATTAAGCTATTAAACGTTCTTGGAGAAAGATATATCATCGCTCCAACAAGATCAATTTTTCCACTCTTATCATCTACTTTTGGAATCAAATAAACTACCGAATCAATTCCTTTTTCAAAACTAATCATTTGTCCATTATAGAAAACATTCTTTATTGGTATTCTATATTGTTTATTGTTATAATAATACACACCCATGGGCTGTTCAATACTAGTTTGTCCATTTTTATCTTTAAATTCAACAATTACTCCAATTACATAAGAATTACATTGCATTTGTTGTGTTCGGCTTATGGTAATTCCAGGCAAAAATACTTTACTATTATTATCAATATATGAGATATCTTCATCAACACATCCGCCTAGTTGATAAATTCGAGTCAATCCATTTGCAGTTTCCTGTATTTGCGCCTCATCAGATTCTCCACCAAATATTCCAGCAGAAATTCGATCCCAAGAGTCATTACTTCCAATCTTAGAAAATGCACCATATTTGCCCATTTCAGTTGGATCAATCAATAAGTAAGAAACGTTCCATGTTTTCATATAACTAAGAGCTGTCTTTGGATTCGGAGTAGTTAAGATATATCTTCCGATATAATGATTTCCATCCTGTCCGCCAGCATGCCCTCCATCCGTCACACTAGGCCTCTCGCCAAGCGTTTGCACAAAATAACCATAATCCCACCAATGAACAAAAATATCGTCTTTACCAGTATTATTTCTCGTCCAAGCCATCGCATTCTGCCACTGAACGTTAGCCGAAGCTCCAATATATTGTGCCTGCGCAGAAGTTATCTGATACATTCCAGGAGTTTTAGATAAAGGATTCCCAAATAGAGCAATGAGAGATACCCCTAAAACTAAAACCAACGCAATCCAGTAGTAAATTTTATTTTTGTTATTCATTTCTAACCTCCAATTTTTCTACTATTTGTGCAATAAAATAACCAGCAATCAAACAAGTAAATGGTGTAATTAAAAAGAAACTTCTAACTGCCGCACGAGCATTTATCACTGAAGCTAAAGCTATTGAAAATAATAAAACACTTTCTCCAGATATGCTAAATTTTTCTTTATTATAAACATAAAGTAAACAAGCAAAAAACCCCAAAGCGCCAACAAGATAAATAGCTTGACTAAGCATATTTTCTCCATTTAATATATGCGAACCAGATATTCTAGAACATAATATCGCAATTAAAACAACAACTGCACTAACGCTCAGATAAATTCTATTTTTCAAGCTTTTAACATTTTTAGCAAAACCTATACCAACAAAAACGAGTCCAAACAAAAATAACCAAAACACCATCTTCCCAGTCTGATTCATTAAATCAACTAAGTAGGGTTGTGCATTTTCAGCAACAGTAGAGCTCAGTCTACCTCCAAACTCTCCAAAGAAAGGATAAATAAGAGAAGCCCAAACACTCTGAAGCATTTTTATAGGATGTTTACCAATAGCCATTAAACCAACCAATCCCAAAACAGCTGTAATTCCTAAAGAATATAATTTTTCATATTTTTCATTAATAAATTTTAAATTTTTCTTAAATTTAATAAATAAAAGATCTACTATTGAAAACCCAAAAACAAATAGAACCGCAAGACCTTGTGAGTCCATTACTCTTCCAATCATATTTCTCATAGAACCACCAATAATAGGAGTAAAAATAATCATTGTCAAAATCCATAAGGCATAAAAAATAATAAACTTCATTTTTTTATCATCATCTACAGTTAAATAATGGAAAAACAAAGCCATCGGTAAAAATAAAAACACAAAAGTTATCGCACCGCCCCAAGAAACGAAAACAAGCGAAGTGAAAAATCCAATCACAACCCCCCATAAAACGCTTTCTTTCCATGTTTTTTCAAATCTTTTCAATGCAAACACAGAAGCAATAACCAGTAATATAACAGCCAAAACACCTAAATGATCGTGGTCATAGAATCCAGCAACACTTCTAAATAAAAATGCAGGTGAATAAGCTAAAAATGCAGAAGCAATTAAACTAGCAGTTTTTGACTTAGTTAACAAAAGACATAAAAAGAAAAACGCAATCAATAATATTGCAAAAATTATAGGAGCAGAAATCGTAGAAGCATAATTAAAACTAATATCCGAATTAAAGAAATTTAATATTTTATAGTTCCATATTAGAACATTATCGATAATCTCAGGAACCCAACTAGAGTTATATCCAGGAGCTCTCATTACATCAACCTCTGGCAAATATCCTAATTCAAGTTGAGTTTCAGCCATCCTATAAAAATAAAGCGAATCCAAATCATTTGAAGTATATAACCCAGTAGTTGAATCAACCAAATTCGGCAAATTACTCATTCTCAAACTAGTCGAACTAATTAATATGGCTAAAAATAAAATAATAGTCAATCCAATTTGAAACTTTTTATTTTTTATAATAGATTTTCCCTCATCTAAAATTTTATTCAAGTCACTCTTAACCATTAATTAACTAGAGAAAATCGCTTTTAAAAACCTTGTTAAAGACAGGTTTTTACTCCTCACATCATCGCAAATCCGATCAATATAAAAATTATCTGTATTATGTAAATCAAATAAACAACATCATTCTTGTAAACTTTCTCTTTAAACTTAAACAAGAACCACATGGAAAAATGTGTCAACCCATAAACTTTCTCATACGGCATCTTTAAACTACCATCTTTCTGAGGTATTCCAAAAGATTGTTTTCTCGGCGGATTCATCCCACCACGAAGTTTCAAAACCATTTCTATTATATAAGGAATGAATACAATAAAAGCAATTTTTTCAAAATTTCCTAATATAGCCATTGTCCCAATCAATCCACCGACAGCATATGTTAGTACATCTCCTGGAAAAACCCTAGCAGGATTTTTATTAAAAAACCAAAACGCCAAAAGAGAAGCGACCATACATAACCCTATTATAGCAAGCCAAGCAGCATTATTCGCATAGGCAACATAACTTAAAAAACCCACAACTAAAATTCCCTGCCCAGCTTCTAATCCATCTATACCCGCTAAAAAATTATAGAGAGTAGTAGTTGCTGCTATCCCAACCGGAATTAGTACAACTAGATAAAATAAACCCAGATCGATATTTCCCAAGAAAGGAAGGGAGATGGAAGAATCACCAGCATTAATAACAATCAGAGGTATAGAGGCCATTAAAGCCATAACCAACCTTACGCCCACAGACAAACCACCATGATGCCATCCTAAGAAATCATCAACTAATCCGGTTATGCCAACTATGGCCACAACAGATAGTAAGGCGAATATCTTAATAGTAATAGAATTTGTCTGCCCAAGTATAAAGGTCTGAATAGCGATATAAAATAAAACACCAAGTATGAATCCAATCAAAACAACTATCCCTCCAGAACCAGCAACGTTTTTCGGCTTGCCGAATTTATTCATATCTTCCCAAAGCAGACCTATTTTTTTACATTTCTTTATCCAACTGATTAAACCGAAGAAAGTTACTACGAAACTAATTACAATTGCTATGAATAATAACGGATTCATGTTTTTTATAGAGGAATGTGGCTTTTAAATTTATAGTTCATCAAGAAGCCCTTCGGCGCTCTCAATTTCAGACATTCCGCCTTCCTTGCCACAATAATTGCACTTATCAGGTTTATTATCCTTCTGTATTCTGTATCCACAAAATCGACATGTGTATGCTGCCATCAATACTAGAGAATATCACCATTTAAAAGATTTTTTATAGTGAAGTATATGTAGTTATTAGCATATTTTTATCAACTGAGGCGTTAAATATACCTCGACAACAGCAGACACCAGCAATATAAGTAAAGCAATAATAACCAAAACAATTGCATCTTGTAAAATACTCCATTTTCTGAGTCCATCTAAATCTTTTCTTATTATTGCAACAGAAATAATTCCACCAGCTAAAGCAGCTACGAAATATGCAGCAATTTCAGGAAGCCCGTGTATTAAATATCTGAATAATCCGCATGGTAAACCAGCTAATGTACCCTTTGCGAACATACCAATGGCAGTAGCGATAACAGAAGCGTTCCAGACTAAAATAAAAATAGCACCAGCCCCGAATATTAATGAGAAAAATAACGTTACAATTAAAACACGAACATTATTAGAAAATATCCCCAGTGTAAATTCAGCATTAGACGTTGCGCCCCCAGTTATGGCAGAAATACCATTTTGCTCTAAGCAATTTACATAGTTATTAGGACTGTTAATTGAACAAAAGATTTCTATTTGTGCGTTAAAACTAGTAGCCGTCTGTGCTGGCAAAACAATATACCAAAAAGAAAATCCAATTACGAAGCCCAGGAATAGCCACATTAAGGCCTTTAGCGCCTTCCAATGCTCCTTAACAAGCTGCCCCTGATCATTAATTTCTAAATCTTTTCCCTCCTCTAGTTTTATTATATAATACATGAACGGCAAACATGCCAAGACGGTTAGTAAGACTAAAAGAATTCCGCTGTATTTACTAAGCACACTGTCCCAAGAAAAAACAAAACTTACAACCAGAAGAGCAATTGAGGAATAAATCAATCCTATAAAGAACATTTCCCACGGTCTTCTTTCAGCTCTTTTTGGCTTAATAATCATCTCTAGCATAGTACTACACAATAACCCAAACTTATAAATCTTGGGGAAACCTTTTTATAATAACAAATCTTTAAACGAATATGAAAAAAGAGGAAAGAGAGCTTGCTAAATTTAACGAAATAATTCAAGATATCAAAGACATAAAGATCCAAGGTGCGAACAATATAGCCATAAACGGGATTAGGGCTGCAATAATGAGATCAGACAAAGAATCAATAAAGAAAATTATTTCTGCAAGACCAACAGAACCATTATTACAAAATTCTATTGAGATAATAAAAAGATCGAGAAACAAAATACAAACAGCAAAAAAATTAACAGATTATATAGAAAAATCAAAAAAGAAAATAGCGTACTTCGGGACCTATCTTATAAAGGAAAACATGAATGTTTTTTCTCATTGCCACTCCTCAACCGTAATTGAAATTTTAAAATATGCAAAAAAAGTGGAAAAGAAGAATTTTGTCGTATATACTTTAGAAGTTGAACCATTAATGCAAGGCAAAAAGACGGCAGAAGAATTAGCAAAATGTGGAATAAAGGTAGTTATATTTCCAGATTTGGCCGCAGAACAAGCAATTAAGTCATGTGATGTATTTTTATTCGGCTCAGATGCCTTTATGAATGGCGGAGTTATTAACAAAATAGGAACATCTATGCTTTGCAATCTAGCTAAAGAACATAGCATTCCATCATATTCTTGTGGAGTATCTTTGAAATATACAAAAAGTGTAAAAATAGAACAAAGATCGGGAAGAGAAGTGTGGGATGAAAGAAATAAAAATATAAAAGTTGTCAATCCGGCATTTGATTTTACAAAAAAAGCTTTTTTAACAGGAGTTGTTTCCGAACTCGGAATTCTGAAATATGACGAATTTGTAAAAAAAGCAAAGAAGACTAAAAAAAGATTAAGTAAATCTTAAAACCATTTTCTCCAAAATCCAGTAACTTTCTTTAACCGAGAAACTAATGAACCTTTAATACTTTTTTAAGTAAAGGCGCAGATACCATTAAAACAACGAAATATGCCAAAAGCCAATGCATACCAAGTATTTTAACAGGATTCAGTGCAAAGTAATCATAAAACCACTTAAACGTTAGTAAAAATGGCAACATCGTATACAGAGTAGGTCTCATAGTTATGGGCATAGTTTTCATTGTTAATTCAAATGATTTTGAAGTAAGTTCCGCAGTTTTTTTAGGATCCTGTCTATATAATTTCATTTCCTGCTGAATTAATTTTTGTTCTTCTTTTAGTATTTTTAATGCATCTTGATCACTAAAATATTTCTGCCCCAGCGTAGTAATTAAGGAAAAAAGAATCATAATAAGAATAAACCCAACATTCAGATTCCAACTAAGTAAACCACCAAGAGTTGGATCTAAAACAAAATGAACAGAGTTTTTTATTATAGGAAGTTGATTCCACAAAAAGGTCACAGCTATACCTATTGCATAAACTATAAGCATTATTTTCATAAACTTCATTTTATCACCTTTTCCCGGAGGGAATACGCCCCACAGATATTGCTTTTATTTTTCATTTATCCACCAAACAATCCCCTAAACGCAGGATTCATATCAACAGCATGTTGCTGTGCTATGTTTTGGTAAAGTTGATATAAGATCATGACAGCTAATAATATTGCAGTTCCACCAACCATTGCACCAAGTAAATCTGCAAGAGATGCAAGTAAACCTATTGCCGCACCGCCCATTATTGTCAGTGGTAAAATATATCTTTGTAATATCGCTTCTATAACTCTTGGGTCTTTTCTAAATCCAGGCATACTTAACCCAGAGCCCATAATATTCTTTGCCTGATTTGCAGAATCTTGTCCAGATGTCTTCATCCAGAAATAAGCAAACAACATAGAGAATAGTACATAAAATAACACATGCCCAGCAGCCTGAGCCGCATAAATCCACCTAAAACTTCCAGTAATTATTTCTTGTAATATGGGTGTCGAGTGTATCCAATATGCAAAACCAGAAATAGGAGTTCCTCCCGAAAATCCACCAAGCCATGTAGCGTGTCCAAGCCAATTTTGAAAAAGTGAAGCAACCAATTGTAGATTTGCAGAAAGTGCAGATACTAAAATAACAGGTAAAACTCCAGTATAAAAGAATTGTAATGGCCATCTTATTCCATAGCCCCTTACTCTATCAAATGATAAAGGTATTTCTGCCTTTAGAGACTGAGCCCAAACAACAAGAACAAAAAGAGCAGCAGTTACCAGAATTGCAAAGAATGCTAATGCGAAACCAGTAGTATCTCCATTCATAATTGATGTAAATAAAACTAAAACTTTTCCAGATGCTTCGATTGCACCACTCGGATTAATAAATTGGAATAATTGCGAGAACAATCTCCACCCAATTCCAGCCGCAATAAACAAAGATATACCAGATCCAAATCCCCACTTCTGAACCACATCGTCCATAAATAATATTAACAATCCGCCAAGTACAAGTTGAAATATTACCAAAAATTCAAATCCGGGCAAGGCCTCAAGTCCCCTCATCATCACGTAAACAATTGCCTCAAATAAAATGAATAGTATTGTCAATAGTTTTTGCATTGCTTGAAATTGTTTTTTCCCCTCAGGTGTTTTTGTATTCATCTGAATTATCTGTGCACCAACAAGCAATTGTAAAATCAGAGAAGCTAAAACGATAGGGCCAATACCCAAAGAAATAATAGAACCAAAGTCAGTTCCCAATAAAATAGCTAAATATTCAAATCTAGATAACGCGGAAGACGCAAGTCCATAAAGAGGAATATTTGCAAGAATAAAGAATGCAGATAAAATTATCAAAGTCCACTTTAATTTAACATTAAATGAAAGTTTTTTCTCCGCTGGATTTTTAACTTCAGGTAAATTGTGAAGCATATCACTGAAAGCCATAAATTATGAAGATAAATTTGGTTTATAAACCTTTATCATAGATATATCGACGAGATGAGTTTCAGAATTATTTCTTTTTTACCTTTTTAACTTCTTCTTTCTCTTCTACTGGTTTCACAGCATTAGCAGGCCTTTTGTGCGCCTTCACAACCGGTAAAATAATTTTTCCGCCAGCTTTATCCATTTTATCAATTGCAGATTGTGTTGCGGCCATTGCATAAATTTCAGCTTTAAATCCTTCACCATCTCCTAAGATTTTATGTTTTTTCAATTCAATTTTTTGCCCTTCTTTAACAAAATAATTAGCCATTACATCATCAAGATTAATTTGTTCTGTTTTCTTTATCTGTGTCGGAGCAGAAGTAAGTCCACGTTTACCAAAATATTTTTCAAAACCTAATGAATGAGCGTACATCAAAGCTTTCTGTTGTTTCTGGCTTCCTCTTTTTCCAGTTCCAGCCCATCCCTGTCCGCCTCTATTTCCTACACCGCCTTTATTTTTCTTTCTAAATCCGCTTCCAGCAGTTCTGCTTCCCCTTAATCTTGTTCTTTTACTTCTTTTGTTTAATTTCATATCATCCTCGCCAATAATTTAGATATTTCCATATTTTTTCCAAGTATTCCTTTCGGAGCGTTTATCTTAGTAGATTTTTTAAATCCTCCAATTGGCGGATGCATTCTGCAAAATCCTCTATAGTTTCCTTTCAAATCTTTTTGTCCTCTTTTTTCGATTATCTCATCCATTAATTTTTTATCAATAGGACCATAAGCAACGCAAGAGATAGCATCATGAATCATTCCCATTCTAACACCGTCTTTTTCTTCTACAAATGCTAAAGTTAATTTTCTCCCAAGTCTAAGCCTGTCCAGTGTTTCTCTAAGGTGCCAACTAATTTTAACTGCACCAGATATTCTTAATACTGCATATACCATTATTTTTTCAAGTTTCCTAGTTTAATTAATGCTTGCATACAAGCCTTTGCAACGTTTATAGTTGTACTTGTTTGCCCAAATGATTTTCCATATAAATCTTTTATTCCAGCTAATCTCATCATTTTTTTAACCTCATCACCAACTACCAATCCAGTTCCTTGTGGGGCAGGCACAAATTTTAGTAAAACAGACGAACATTTACCAGAAGTTGCAAACGGAATACTATGTGGTTCATCACAAGAGCAGTCATAACTAGCGCATCCTCTGCTAATTTTTCTAATATTCAATTTAGCTTGTCTTATTGCTTTTTCTTTTGCTGGAAGTGTTTCAGCAGCTCTTCCTATTCCAATTCCCATGTGCCCATTACCGTCACCAACAACAGCCATTACGGAAAATGTTATAACATTTTTATCTTCTGTTTTCTTTTGAGTTTGTCGCCATGTTCTTCTTTTTCCACCACCAAACTTACCCTTTGCTTGCCCAGTATTAAGTAATTCTGTCTGTAAAACCAATAGGCTATCTACAATTTCTGGTTCTAATATCTTTTTACCATGATCCAATATTTCATCGATATTCTTAATTTTTCCATTCCTAACTAATTTACCCAACTCTGTTTTTGGAAGCCATTTATCAAGTTGAACTTGTTCTTTTGTTCTTATAACTTCTTCTACCATAGCATCTTCTGTTATTTTTTTGCCAGCCTTTTCTGCTTTTTCTAATTCTTCGATTATTCTTGATTTTTCAGCTTGATCCTTCTTTGTCTCTTTTTCCTCTACCATTTTAATCATTTCTTCGCTAACCTTCTTTTCATCCTGTGTAGATTCTGCCTTGTCTTGTGCTACCATTATTCTTTAGTCCCCTTTTTAGTTTTCTTAACTGGTTTCTTTTTTTCAGACTTAACTTCTGTTTTCTTTTCTGATCCAGAAACAGATTCTAATTTTGCCTTTACTTTTACAACCATATCTTTTACATCCGATTTTAGATGTTCTCCCATTAACCTTTCTTTTGGTGGTAAAACTTTAGTATTAGCCCTAATTCCCAATCCACCGTCTATCAATCCAGCGATAACTGAAAACATTCTTCCGCCCTTATGATTAATAGCCATTCCTAAATCAATAATAAAATCCCCTTTCTTTACTTTTTTAGCAACCATGAAGCCAGTTAGATATCCGGCAGATATGGACTTTAAACTTCCAGCAGTTTTTTCGTCCCATCCATAACTAAGTAAATCTTTTGATGTTGCTCCAAATATAGTCTTATCTTGTGCTTCGTGAGATTCAACTATATGAATTATGAAATATTTATTTGTTCTTCTAATAACTATTCTTGGCAAGCTAGATTTCAATAGGCCGAATCTAAGACCATAATCAGTCTTGCATTCCTTTCTTCTTCTTTTTATTGTTCTTAAGCTCATATTTCTTTAAGACTATCAAGCAAATGTCTCCTGCTTTTAAATTTACTTGCTCTAATCATTTTTCTAATATTAATATACTGATCTCTGTTTATCTTTTTCATCGCAAGAAGTCCTCTTACCGTACTTCTCAATTTTCTAGTTATTTTCACATACACTTGTTTTTTCTTTGGAACTCTTTGTTCTATTTTTCCCACTCCTCTTCTATGTTTTCTTTTCTTTATTGCTTTTCTTCCATGTATTTCTCTAATTTGAATAGCCCCAGCATTAAATAAATCCAATATATCTTTTCTTGTGATTGCTTCTTTTATTTCAGCAAGCGATCCATTCATAAAGACAATTCTATCTTTTCCAACATTAAGTGTTTTTGCCGCTAAAGCCTTTTTTTTATTAAGCTGCATTTTTTTTCTCCATATATCTGTTTAGTATTTTTATTCCTCTTTCGTTTGCTTTTGCAATAATTGCCATTCTGTTTTTTCTCCCAACCCTAGCAACTATAATTGCCTCATTGTTTTTTACCCTTCCTAGTTCTGTTAAATTTTCAACCCTTATAGGTACGAATCCCTTTACTTTCCCAAAATCTTTTTTGTCTGCTCCCCATCCGATAGTTGGCCTATCTGGTTTTCCTCTTTCCTTTAGTCTCATCTTACTATCTCCACCAGTTGGGTGTCTCCAGTGTCTATGTTTCTTTACCTTCTTTCCAAGTCTCAAATATCTATCCCAATGCTGTCTCAAAAATGCAGGTTTTTTTCTTATCATTCTACTCTTCTCCCTGGTTTCTCAGTTATAAATATACCGTCTTGAAAAACTCTCCTATCTTTATTTCTAATTTTAGTAGCTATTTCTATTCTTGCAGCAGTTTGGCCAGCAGCCTCAATATCTGGAGAGCTAACTTCAATAATATTACCCTTAATATTAACCTTTACATTCGGCAAGATTTTAGCTTTTCTATCGATTTTTTCTCCCAAAAAGTTTTTAATTTTTATTAGATCTCCTTCTGATTTTACAACCATCGGGAAATGAACATTACAAACTTCTAATTTATAAACAAAATCTTCATTTATTCCACTTATCATATTCCTTACATGAGCCGCTAGTGAATTAATTAATTTCAATTCTCTCTTTGTTGTTTTCTTAGCAATCAAGACAAAAGAATTCCCATTTTGTTTCATCTCAATCTTTGGGCTTTGTGGAAAAATTTTCTTAATTTCTTTTCCATTTCCCTTCATAGTCACTTCAGCATCGTTTACCGAAAAAGATATACTAGATGGAATTTTAATAATTGTTTCTATGTCCTTTTTCATTAGTAGAAATAAGCAACTAAGCTTCCCCCTAAATTATTTTTAATAGCATCTTCATGTGACATTAATCCCTTGTTTGTAGAGACGATAACAGTACCAAAATTTCTAGAAGGTAAATATCTTCTCAAATATTTATCAATTCTCTCAACAGTTACGGAATATCTGGGCTTGATTGATTTGCAAACATTTAATTTCAAAACTTTGACGATAACATAAGGTTTGCTTTCTGCCTCGTCTTTAACTTCAAAATCAATATATTTTTGTTCCTTCATCATTTGTAGGATATTTACCAAGAATTTCGAAATCTTATTTATTCTTACTTCTGTTTTTTCAACTCGTTTAGCATTCATTATGTTGTTCAATGCATCTGATATTATATCGCTTTTCATGAGTATTTTTTAAATCCTAGATCAACAGCAATCTCTCTAAAGCACTGTCTACAAAGTTCTATGCCGTATTGTCCGACATGGCTTCCTTGTCTGCCGCATCTTTCGCATTTATTTACGCTTATGCCAAACTTTCTATCTTTTGGCTTGTTATGCTTTAGAAATTTCTTTAACTTAGCTGGCTTTACCCTAAGCTGTTTAGTTATTTTTCTCCAATCGCTTGCTGTCATTTTAGTTTTTTATCCTCCTTAGTATTTTAGTTTTAAATTTATCTTGCATAATTTGTTCTATTTCTTCTATCGTTACATTTTGTCTTCTGACCCTTCCTCTTTTTACCTTTTTTAAAGCGACTCTTCTTCCAGTTCTTACGAAAACAATAGTCATTTCAAATCCCATGATACCAACTTCTCTAATATATTCTATACCAGGAATTTCGATATATTCGTGTATTCCAAATGAAACAAAGTTTGGCCTGATTTGCTTTGCCTTTATTGTGTTATTAACAGCAGGCAATACCCTTTTAATGAAAGCTTCAGCATCTTCGCCTCTTAATGTAACCTTTGTACCAACCTGTAGCCCCGGTCTTACTCCCCATGTAGGTATTCTTTTTGTCGCAGCAACTTTAACAGGTTTTTTCCCAGTTAATTTTTGCAGTAATATAAATCCTTTTTCTAACTTTTCTGCAACTCCACCAACATTTAAAACTACTTTCTCAATTCTAGGTGTTCTCATAATGTTTGATTGTTTTTTGTTTTCCATTAGTTAGTTGCAAGTAATGTCTTTTCAGGAAGCAATACTTCTCCGTCATCAAATTTAATTAAATAACCCTTATTATCAGCAAGAATTTCCTTTATTTTTCCCTCTTTGCCTGAATGTTTTCCAGAGACAACCAACACTCCTACTCCTTCCTTCATCGAAATTATTTTTTCAATTTTATTTTCTTTTAAGTTAATAACGGCGCTGTCTCCAGTAACAAACTTTTCCTTTACTAAAAAATTAGAGCCATCTTCAAGATTCATTTGGTATTTGTCTTTTCCAATCAAAACCTTTCCAATAATTTTTACTACTTTTTTATTAGAGTCTTTAGCGCTAACTTCTTCAAAGTTGACCCTCTTTCCGTGTATGTTTAGTCTATAACTTTTTCCAGTTTTTCCAAGTGTTACTATATCAAATAGTCTAACTGGGAATTTCTTATTTATTCTCACTTTTGAATTGACACTTATCTCCTTATTCAATAACATAAATCGAACCTCTTTTCTGGTTCTTCCAATTTTTAATATGTCCCTTAAAACGATTTGTAATGGAATTCCGTCGCTAGCAGAATGACTAGATCTAACAAAGTATTTTGTTCCCTTTCTTGGCAATGGCCAATTAGCTGGTAATTCACTTCTTGTCTTGTGCATTTTTATTTTCTCCTTGTTTAATTGTAAGTCTCATTTTATCATTATCGTCCAATTTTTTTATTTTAACTTTAGAGGAATGTATCCAAACATTAACTTTATTTCCATCTCTTTTCGTATTTTGGATATTCTCAATTGCTATTCTTGAATTCTTTAAGTCTACATCAACAATCTTTCCAACTCTCTTCTTAAATTTTCCTCTCATTATGCAAACTTCATCGCCCTTTCTTACTTCAATACTCCTAATTCCATATTGCTTCCTCAAATCCTTATCTAAAGCGGCACCCATTAGTTTTTGTTTCAAGTGCAATGGCAAATTATGTAAATACTTTCTTTGCTTTCTAGGTTGTTTACTTTCTCTCCATTTTGTTGTGAATTCTTTTTTCATTTTAATAAACAGTAGACGCTATTTTAGATACCTCTTTCCATCTTTCCTGTACCTCTCTCGCGACAGGTCCTTTAATTTGTGTCCCCTTAGGGTTTCCTTTTTCATCTTTTAATAAAGCAACGGCATTATCTGAAAAGCAAACATTTTCTCCATTCGGTCTTTTCCACGACCTCTTTTGTCTGATTATAACAGCATCAAATACTTCACCCTTCATTTTTGGGTCTCCCTTTCTAACAGAAACCTTTACCCAATCTGCAACCCTAGCAAAAACCTGTCTTCCCTTACGTGATCTTCCACCCTTTACAGAAACTATTTTTACAATTCTAGCTCCGCTATTATCTGCAGCCTCTAATACACTTCCAATATTTAATCCACGTGTTACGTTTCCTGTTACTGCTTTCATTGTTCTTTAACTCCTTGCGCTGATTCTGTTTTGCTTCTTATTTTTTTAGTTGCATAAAAATGCATAATTTTGCTTAACGGCCTACATTCTTTAATTTCAATCCAATCTCCAACTTGTATTTGTTCTTTCAAACAATCTGGTAATCTAGCATGTAAATTTGTTCTTCTTTTTTCGAATCTTTCATATTTTCTATCGTACAAAAATCTTTCAAACTGTATTTTTACTCTATTGGAATGTTTTACAATTACTTCTCCTTCAAAAGTTCTTCCTCTAAGCTTAACAGCTTCGCTACCATGGAACGGACACTTTTTATCCGCACAGCTAATTTTGACTTTTTGTTCGTCAGAGCTTACACTAGTATGCGCTTTCTTTCCAATCTTTGTTATTTTTTCTTTTACCATTTTATTTTTTTTCTATTATTTGCGATTCTGTGAATCCAGATTCAACCAAAACGGGTTTTACCTTCCCGATGTGATTTCCCTGAAGCTCAATTACCTTACCGGCGACTGTTCCACCGCAAGCAAGCTTGTTTTTAAGCCTTTTAGCGATTTCTTTTAAATCGACTCCTTCCAATCCGTAAACCAACGTTACGAACTTACCGAATCTCCTTCGTTCGGTTTTAACCTCAACCTGTTGTTGGGTTTTTGCTATATCTTCACAAACACACGCCGCTATCGGTAAACCACACTTAGGGCATATGTCCATAATTACTTTTTGTCTCCTATTGTTTTAGTTTTTTGGAGCGTTAATAATCTTGCTATTTCTCTTCTAATATCTCGCTTTTTAGACCCTTGCTTTAATAGTGCAATTTTTAATTCAATAATTTTTGAATCATCTTTTACTTCAATATTTTTTACTTCTTTAACTTTCTTCTCAATTTTTTGGGCTTTTTCATCTACCATTATTTTTTAGTCTCCTTTTTAGTTTTAGTTTTTTTATCTTCAATAGTGCTTAGATTAATCTTCAATTTTCCAAGCAGCTCTTCATTAACAGTTACTTCTTCTGTTTTAAATGTTTCAGGAGACAATATAGAAACCTTAATACCAACAATTCCCTGTTTGTCTAATCCTCTGCTTTCAGCATAATCAACGTCGTTAGCAGCATCACCAGTTTTTCTTAGATAGCCAAATTTGAATCTCCATCTTTTTGCTCTTTCGCTAGGAAGCCTTCCAGCTAAAACAATTTCAGTACCAAGCGCACCAGCAGCTTTTACTTTTGTAAGTGCCCTGTATGCAATTGATTTAAATCTTAATGATCCGAACCTTTCCATAGATAAAGCGATATCATCGGCAATAATTTGAGCGTCTAAATCAGGATTTTTCACTTCAGCAATATCAACCCTTGGATTCTCCATTTTAAATTTTTTCTTCAAAATTTCAGTTAATCTTTCAATAGATTCTCCTCTTTTGCCAATAATTAATCCAGGTTTGTGTGTGGATATAATTACTCTTTCTCCAACCGGAGTGTACTCAATTTTTACACCAGATATTTTTCCTTTTCCAAATTCCTTTTTTATGAATTCTTTAATTCCAAATTCTTCTTTTCTTATTCCAACAAATTTTCTTTCTTCCATTTTATTTTTTCTTTTTAAATATTAATTTAGTTTTATCTCTAGCCTCTAGATGAACATGAGTACTCTTTGCCCTTCTTCCTTCTTTTCTAAACGGCCTCGATGCAATATTAGACATCGCAATCGTTATAACAGGATTTTCAACTCCATTTGTTTCACAATTCGCCTTTAATTGTTTTAGTAAATTGATAAATTCTTTTGATGCGTTCTTAGGGAATCTTCCTCCCCCACCAAAACCTGCAGGCATCAAAGATCTTTTTCTGTGAGGTATTTCTAGGGCAGTCATTGGAACAGCCATTTTTTCCTGCAAAACCAATTCAAGCATCTCAATTGCCCTATCAACTGGTTTTCTTAATATCATTTTTCCAATCGCGCTTGATTGTTTTGTACTTATTGAAAGAGAATATGCATTTGCAATAGCAATTTCTTTCGCAACTTTCTTTGTTATTATCTTTTTCACTTCAACTTTTTTTTCGCTATCAGGATTTGCATTTGTTTCTGTTTCAACCTTAGGCTCTTCGACTACAATTGCTTCTTCTTTCTTAGTTTCTTCTTTTGCTTTTTTAGCCCTTGGTTTTTTCTTCTCATTGTGAGATGATTCCAGTATGGCTTCAGTTTGTTTAACTTCTTCTACCATTTTTATTTAACAGACATGCTTGCAGATCCTCTAGTTGAACCGACACCTGCCGCTCCGTGTTTAATTACTTTTCTTGTTGGTGAAAATTCGCCAAGTCTATGTCCCAACATTTCTTCTATGATTTTTATAGGAGTATATTCCTTTCCATTATGGATACCAATTGTCCACCCAACCATAACAGGAACTATCGGAAGTTCTCTTGTTTGTGTTTTTGGCATTTTACCCTTAGCAACATCTTTCTTTGATTTTTCTAAAAACTTTTCAAGTATCTGGAAGCTTCTCATTATTGTTCTTCTTTCTCTGGATGCTAAAAGTTTAGCGAACTCTCTTACATCTAAAGCTTGAAGCTCTTCGAGTTGTTTTCCTCTAAAGGTTTTTACTCTTCCTCCAACGTTCATATTTACATTTGTTGCCATTATTTCTTTGTCCTTCCCGTTCTCTTCGGGTGTAAGTGTCCTACTTTTTGTCCAGGAGATGCAAATCTCTTGATTATTTTGCTCTTTGGTCTCTTTCCTCTACCTGAACCGAATGGATGATCGATAATGTTCATCTTTACGGCAGATGTCCTAGGCCATAATTTGTTTCTTGACTTTTTAATAAAGTGCATTTTGCCAGCCTTTAATACAGGCTTTTCTAATCTTCCCTGTCCAGCTGTCTCACCAATTGTCACTCTGCATTCGCCACCAAAGATTTTTTCTTCTTTTGAAGGCATCATTATTTTAACAGATTCTCCACCATTGTTCATAATAACAGCAGAATTTCCACTTGCCCTTACAAGTCTTCCACCATCATTTGGTCTTAATTCCATATTAAAAATCTTTGTACCATTTGGCAAATTGCTTAAATATGAAATATCACCATTTTTTGTTCCATTAAATGTGATTTTTTGTCCAACATATAATCCCTTTGCTGCAAAATTCTGAAAAGTTTTTCCAGATTTATTTCTTAATATTGCGACAGGTGTGCTATGCCCAGCCTCTGTAACTAAATTTACAACTTCCCATTCTCCGTCTATATTTATAGGATAAGCGGGCTTTAATGAATAAGCAGCTCTTCTTACTCTATATGAAAAACTTCCATGCCCTCTTGCCTGTGAAATAATTCTCTTTCCCATTATAATACTCCCAATTTAGATGCAACATCAGCCGCAACATAATCTTTAGTTAGTGTAACGTAAGCTATTTTCTTATTTTTTCTAGTAACTGTTCTAACATTTTTTACTTTAACATTAAATAAACTCTCAACTTCTTTTGCAACATCATTCTTTGTTACTTTTCTGTCTGTTTCGAATGCAATCAAGTTTTCTGCTTCAATCATTCTTACTATTTTCTCAGTTGCTTTTACCTTTTCTAGAATTACCATTTCCAAACCTCTCCTATTTCTTTTAATGCTTTTTCAGTATAGATTGTAAATCTTCCAGGTTCCCCATTCGGAGCTAGGTTGGAAATCCTTAGTTCCTTAGCTTTAACAACATCGATTCCAGATCTATTCATTTTTTCATCAGAACTTATAACAAACAATAAACCAGCATTTGATTTATATTTTCTCCCTCTTGATTTTCCTTTTCCAGCTCTCACTTTTTTATGTTTCAATAATTTTTCAAATGCATCTCCGAAAACCGTTTTTAAGAATTGAATAAAATCTTTTGTTTTTAGCTCTAAAACCTTTGTATCAGCAACAATTGCAGAATTCGCAATTTTGATTCCATATTTCTTTTCAGTTGCCTTTATATCAAAAGTTCCAGAAATAGCAGAATTTAAAGCGATTAACAATTCTTTCTTATTTACCTTTTTAAATTGATTTTCTTCAGCTCTATGCGGATGTGCAACACCACCACCTCTAGTATAGTTAGCAGACGCACCAACCCATTGAAAACTTTGACCATGTCTAGACATAATTTTTCTCGGAGCTCTAGAGATACCCTTACCATAAGTAACTTTCCATGCATGTCTCTTTCTTCTTAAGATACCAGCAGCAGAATAATTTCTACCAGCAAAAACCATGGATCCATAAGGTTGTTCTCTTTTTTGAGTTTCAAAAACCCTAGCTAAAATATCTCTCCTAATAGTTCCAGAAATTAATTTAGGTAATTCGACAGAACCCTTTTCTTTTCCGCTAGCATCAAATAATTTTGCTTTTACCATTTTATCTTAATTCAATAAACTCCATTTTTTTCTTTAATGTTGACTTTGTAGGCCTTAGCGGAACAGTCAATAGCAATGGTCTTTTTTGCGGGCCAGGTAAAGAGCCAGATACAATTAAAAATTCTGTTTTAATGTCCCCGTATTGTAAAAACCCGCCACTCTTATTTATATTTAAGTCGCTAATTTTTGCAGATTTTAATATCATGTTGTTTAAAAGTACCCTTGTAAAGAATCCTAACTGTCCAGCCATAACCGTAACGAAAGTAACTCTTGCCGGATGCCACGGACCTAATGAGCCTGGTCTTCTAACTCCCTTTTCAGATTTATGAGATTTTAATGAAATACCAAATCTCTTAACAGGCCCTTGTAGCCCACGTCCAATTGTGACTCCCCTTACATCAACAAGACCCTCGGAGAATACCTCAGAAACACTAATAGATTTTCCTATTTTATCGTTAATAAAGGTAATTTTTTGTTCTTTTGTTCCAGAAATAGCAAGTTCAATCATGTCAGGCGTTTTCTTTATGTTGGTCTTTTTTACTTCGGAATAAACCAAAACCCTAACATCATCAAATTCGCCCTTAAAGTTTTCAATTTTTCCAATTTGTTTTGGAACTTTAACAACATGTTTTAATTCTTTATCATTAGAAACAATAACATCACCAACAACTTTTTTATTATTATAAAATCTCACAGAAAAAATCTTTAACCCAGGGCACTCAACAATTGTAGAAGGAATAATAATTTTTTTACCCTTTGTCATGGAATCTGAAGTGTTATCCTTAACAAAAGCAGAAGTCATTCCCACCTTATATCCGATAAAACCCATTAAACCATTATGGGGAGTTTTGATTGCATTCCAATTAACATTTGGTAAAATTCTTTCAGCTCTCTTTCTAGGCCAATATTGCTGACTTCCTGATTTTGGTTTATGTATTGTTCCCATTTTTGATATTTACAACTTATTTTGTCTTTGCATAATGTAGCATTCGCTTCTGAAGAAACGAGTGTGCAACTCCAAAATACAGAATCTGTTTTGCAGACTCTATGTAAAATTCATAGAAAATCCCCCTTTTTAAACCTTTCTCGAAAAATCTTTATGCTTCAAACGCTGCTTCACTCTTTATGGGTTTGCCGTCAGAAGTGGTTTCTCTAATTATCACGCCCTTTCTCTTGGATTGTTCCCTAACATCTTCAGGCCTCATTTTAGCAAAATCCTTAGGATAAATGATTTGATCTATCTTGACAATATGTTTAACCGTAATTTCCTTATCAAAATTCGGATTATCAAATAATAATTCCTTAACAACATTAAAATCATTAGTCTTTAAAGAACAGAACTCTGCTTTAGCTTCTTTTTCACTGGTAGACGGCTTAGCAGACTTTGGAGCCTTTGCCTTTATTTTTAATTCATAGTCGGGTAATATAAATGAGAGTGCAAAGAAAGCACGTGGGTATTTTCCCATTAAATCTAAAATATTGCTTGTATCAATTTCTGAATCAACCTTATACTGTTTTATGCCCATAAATTGCTTTAGTCCATTAGAGATTGAAATATCCAGAGGCATTGTAGAAACAATTACTCCAGTAGCCTTTATCTTCCCGCTTGCCTTTTCTAAGCCCATCTTGACAAGATGATTAGCAAGTTCAGGGCCAGTTTTTATAACCCACTTGTCAGCCTGTTTTTTGCCACTAATCAAATACTTATCCTTAAATTCCCCTTTTCCGAACTTTAAAAAATCAGAATGTACAGCCTCATCAAATATTCCATTAAATATTTTTTTTATAATCATATACATTTTTGCAATTTCATATTTATAAATCCTTCTGATGTTTTTATTAATAATATCAATAGCCTCTCGACATGTTTATAAATTCCAATTTGCTTTAAAACATATGGTAGACAGAAAAGTAGTTAATAAGGTAATTGTAGGACTTTTAATCCTCGCTGTCTTCATAGCCGCAATATTTGTTTTAAAACCACTAATTCTAGCAATTTTTTTAGGTATTTTTGTAGCGTATATAGTCCATCCTCTTTATTACCCGATTAAAAGAATATTAAAAGGGGAAAATCTTTCGACGTTGGTTTTTTGTTTTCTTATATTAGTAATTGTTGCAATCCCAATGATTTGGCTTTTGCCGTCATTTGTAAAAGAAATTTTTAACACATATCTGTATGTTCAAAAAATGGACATATCAGGCACCCTAGGAACTCTACTGGGGGGTTTATTTGGCGCAGAAGTTGCAACTCTAGCCGCCGTCCAGGTAAATCTCTTCATTGCAAATTTCTTTAAGTTTACTATCAACTCATTTGGCGAAGCATTCTCAAATTTACCAAACCTATTAATGCAATTTGGTATTTTTATACTTACATTTTATTTTGCGACAAAAGATTCGGAGAAAGTCAGGGCATATCTATCCGAACTATCACCATTATCAAAATCAACAGAAGAGAAATTTGCAAAAGAATTTAGAAATATAACAAACTCCATAATGCTAGGGCAGGTTTTAGTTGGTATTATACAAGGTCTTTGTTTAGGATTAGGTCTTTGGATACTCGGCGTTCCAAAAGTTTTATTTTTAACAATAATTACAATGGTCGCATCAATTATTCCGGTATTAGGTTCTTGGTTAGTCTGGATCCCAGTTTCTCTTTATTTGATGGTGAGCGGACAGGTAGTTAGTGGTATAATATTGTTCTTTTACGGAATGCTTTTTGTTGGAACAATAGATAACGTTTTAAGATCGTATTTTGTATCTAGACATTCTAGTCTAAATATTTTCGTAGCAGTTATAGGAGTTGTCGGCGGATTATTAGCATTCGGGTTTATAGGGCTTATCCTAGGGCCGCTTATTTTAGCTTACGTTTTAATTATAGTTGAGTTCTACAGAAAAGGTAAATTAAATGAACTTTTTGGAGAATGAAGCTAAAGTCAAAGAATCTTAACTGGCTTGCTGGAAGGCCGGTGGTTATTCTTGGCGACGATACTTCCAAGAAATTAAACATACATGTAGATGAAAGAATTTCTATCAGATATAAAAGAAAAAAGATATACGCAGTTGTGGATATCTTTCCAGATTTGGTTAAGAAAGGAGAAATAGGTCTTTCTAACGAAATAGTTTCTTTATTAGGAAATAAAAACGGAGAAAATTTAGATATAGGAACAGCCGAGATATTTGCAGGGGCTAGAATAATAAAGAAGAAGATGAACGGGGAATCTTTAACGAGGGAAGAAATTAAAACCCTAGTATTAGAAATCTCGAATAACAACCTAACAGAGGCGGAAATTGCTTATTTTGTAGCAGCAGAAAAACTAAGAGGACTTTCATATACAGAAATTATACAACTGACAGAGGCGATGGTGAATACGGGTAAGAAATTAGATTTTGGAAAACAAATAATTGCAGATAAGCATTGTATCGGAGGAATCGCGGGAAATAGAACGACTCCCCTAGTTGTCTCAATTTGTGCAGCTGCGGGCCTAAAAATACCCAAGTCTTCATCTAGAGCAATAACGTCAGCAGCAGGAACAGCAGACACAGTAGAAACAATATCAAATGTCGAACTTTCTATAGAAGAAATAAAAAAAGTTGTCGAGAAAACAAATGCTTGTTTAGTGTGGGGCGGATCGTTAGGATTGGCACCATCAGATGATAAAATGATAAGAGTAGAAAGATTATTAAATTTAGACGTAGAACCACAACTTCTAGCTTCTATTCTTGCGAAAAAGATTGCAGCGGGCTCTAATAGAATTATAATCGATATTCCATACGGAAGTGGCAAGATAAAAACAAAAGCTAAAGCAAAAGCGCTTGGTTGGAAATTTAAGAAAATAGCTAAACATTTTAATATAAAAGTAAAACCAATATATACACTCGGAACTCAACCAATAGGAAATGGAATAGGGCCGGTTTTGGAGATGAAAGATATTTTATCCGTTCTAAAAAACGAACCGAATTGTCCCAAAGACCTTAAGGAAAAATCTATTTTCCTGTCAGCGAAACTAATGTCGCTTTGCGGAATATTATTTTCAAAATCTAAGGCAAGAAATATATTGGAAAACGGAAGAGCGTACGAAAAATTCAAAGAAATAATAAATGCACAGAATAAATCAGATGATTTCGACAAAAGAGTTTCAAATCTAAAACTAGCAAAAAAGCAAAAAATAATCTATGCAGAAAAGTCTGGGAAGATTACAGAAATACACAACTCTAAAATCAATTCTATATGTAGAATTCTAGGTACGCCAGAAACAAATTCAGCAGGAATTTATTTATATAAACACTTGGGGAAAGTAAATAAAGGGGATAAATTAATGACACTTTATTCAGAGAGTGAGCAGAGATTAGGAGATGGGCTAAAATTCATTAAAGAATTTCAACCAATAAAAATTAATTAAGTTTTACAATCACGCTAGGGCTTTCTTTATCAGAAATAAAAATACGCGGCTTCAAATCCATCCGATGTTTTAATAAATTTCTATGAGTATTTAACGCTAGTTTTGGCGTATTATTATGTTCGCTCAAGTGGCACAATACCATACTCTTCATTTTTCTTTTAGCATTTTCCAGGACGCACAATGCAGATTGCATATTAGACAAATGTCCATTATCGCTGCTAATCCACTTTTTTAAAAAGTATGGATACGAACCATTTTCTAACATTTCTAAATCATGGTTAGATTCGAAAAATAACGCATTCGCATCAGAAACATTTTCAATAATATTTTTACAAGCATGCCCGGCATCTGTTATAATTGAGGCTCTTTTCCCACTTGAAGAATCAACAATCGTAAACCCAAGCGGGTCTATAGCCTTATGAATTTTAGAAAATGAAGATATTTCCATTCCTCCGATTTTAATATTTTCACCCACTTTAAAGGTTTGAATTAAATCAGGATTTGAGCATAGAAAATTATTTTTAATTAATTCCCTTGTAGCAAAAATGGGCACATTAAATTTTCTAGCAAAAACATCTATTCCTCTTATATGGTCAGAGTGTTCATGCGTAATGAAAACAGCCCTGACATTTTCCACTTTTCTATTAATGGTCAACATCCTCTCTTCAATCTTTTTGCAACTTACTCCAGCATCAATAAGTATACTAGAATTTCCATCCCCTGCATAAAAACAATTTCCAGAACTCCCAGATGCAAGAGCACATATTTCCATTTTATTTTATCTTTGCGCTAATTATTGTAACTGGAGTCAATGGTTTATCGTTAGAATCTGTTTGTACTTTTGCAATTTTATCGACGACATCCATTCCAGAAATTACATTTCCAAAAGCAGGATGTTTTGTATCTAAAAAGTTGTTGTTTACAAGATTTATAAAAAACTGGCTACTTCCAGTATTGGGTCCAGTATTTGCCATAGAAATTGTGCCTCTATTATTTTTATTCCCACCGGCGTGTGTAAATTCATCTTTTATTTTTTGAATTTTTGGATCACCATAGCCCGTTCCAGTTGGATCCCCACCCTGTATCATAAATCCGTCCATGATTCTATGAAATATAACGCCATTGTAAACCCCTTTATTGATTAAGTTTTCAAAATTACCAGTTGTTATTGGCATGTCTGAATATAATTCAATTTCGATAGTTCCCATCGATGTTTCAAGTACTGCAACTTTTTTATTATCCATATTATTTAAATAAAAGGTTACACTAATTAAAGCTATCGCAACAACAATTCCTACAATTATCCAAACACTTTTTGTTTTTTTCACCATCTTCGTTGAACGCCCGGATCCAGAATCGAACTGGAAAAACCGTGAGGTAACCGGTTTTCAAGACCGGCGCAGTACCATTGTGCCATCCGGGCAATACGCTAATTTGACTTAGAATTGATGCTTTTTAAGATTTAGTATTATGGGTGATATCTTTTCTCTTGAATTTTTCTATTTTTTGCAGGTAGTATAAATATTGCCTAGAAACGTTGTTTGAAACTAGGATGATTTCAAAGGCAAGACAGGATATCAACCTTGTAAATAATTTACACTACGAATCGCACTAAACCTTCCCCTTTCTTTTGTTCGTGGGGTAAATGGATGAACCGCAAATTGTCTTGCCATCTCTTCTCTATATATATCTGATCCAGATTGGAGCGAAACTAAACTATGATTAATGGGCGCAACTTCGTCGAGGAGTCTCCTTCCTAAATCAGGGTTCTTTTCCTTAAGAGACATACCCATTTTATGAAGGATCTGTGCAGCAACTTCTCTAACCGGTGGGAAGTCTCCATACAAATAGCCTCCACGCCCAGAGGGCATACGATATACTTTCAATTCAGGGTGTTCATTTAATCGCTTATATAATCTAGTAACCTGTGGACCAGTTATGTCATAATCTCCCCTAAAATTTATTGCAATAGATTCTCTGTGTCTTTTTTCCCCCACTTTTTTTTCAACAGCCTTCTTGAAATTCTCAATATCTTCTTTAGCAACATTAAAGCCCTTTTTTTCCCCCCGTCTAGCAAGAAGAGATAAACCGCCACCATTTCTAATTTCCCCTATAACAGAAGGCATATACTGCTGATACTTACAGCCATACATCACTTGGAGTATCGAGGATACAGACACTCTCTCCCTGGGCTTTTTGGAGTCATATTTCATCAATTTTCAAAATAAAATGCTTTTATAAATTAATAAGGTTCTCGAGCTTATATATTGAATTCTTATAAAGCGAGTAGATAGATAATAAATGTAAAACTACAGTTAGCCAAAAAACTTCACAGACCTAGCAAGTCTAACTGAGCCGTTTCAGAACGAATCATCCAATTTATCGAAGCAGGACTAACTAAGTCCAAGGCCCCGCGAATAAACTTAAATAATCTTATCCGAATAAGCTCGCAAGACCTTCAGCTGCTTCAGCCTTTGGCTCTTCCTTCTTCTCTTCCTTAGGTGCTTCTGCTGCTGGTGCACTAGATGCAGATGCAGATGCGATAGCCGCATTAGCTAACTGCTCGTCAATATTCACACCGTTCAATGAGGCTACAAGGACTTTAACCTTGGATTCATCAACAGATGCGCCAGTAGCCGAGATAACTTTATTCAAGTTAGCTTCGTCAACTGTTTGACCTAGTTTGTGCAACAAAAGTGCCGCATATATGTATTCCATTTATTGTGTTTCTCCAGTTTTAATTGGAGTTTGATAAAGTTGAGGCATTGTTACAACTTCCACTCTTTCTGGGTTTCCTGTCGGTTTAGGTGTTCTTCCAGTTGCCAGTGAGCTATCGGCCGAGATTACCAAATCAGAGCCGTTGTAGGTAACTCGCAATCCATCTCTTGCTCCGCCCTGAATTTCTAACAGTGTCTTCATTGTGAAATCTCCGTCTTTACTTCTTCGACTTTCGGTACTTCGGTAATAGCATCAGTCTTAATTAATCCAGCAATTGCATTTTCGTGTGCCGCCGCTTTTCCTAATATAAAAGATAATGATTCTTTTGTAACGAATGGTAATGAAACAGCAAACGCAATAGCTTTTGCATACATATTTTTTAATATATGCAAATTTTCTTCCTTATCTACCTTGATTCCAGAATAAACTTTTCCATCACAATAAGCTGCAATGGGCTCAATACCTATTTTAAAAGGTATAATATTTAACTTAGCTAATATTGCCGCTCTCTCGGGAGAGATGGGTTCATTTTTTTTACATATAATTGCTCTTGCTTGAATTGCTAATTTTCCATTTTCAACTTTAACCTTTAATCCAACAGCGCCTAATGCAGAAATATCCGGCCCAGGTATTAAATCTGTTCCGCCAGCTTCAGCCCAAATATCTTCAGGTGAGATTTGCCCAGCTTTTGCTTTTGCAGGTGATTTAGATTCATTAAGTATTCCAGCAAGTATAAAGGCATCATCTTCAGAAAATAATAAAGCACAATCAGCACCAACATGTTTTTCTAAATCTTTCAGTGCAGCATTTCCAGATTTTTCTAAGGCTAAATTAACCAAATTTCCTTTTGCGACTTTTATTTTTGAATGTGCTCTTAATTTCTTCTTAATCTCTTGGAATTGTGCAGAAGGAAGTCCTTTTATAGAAACAATCATTACTGTCTTATACTTCATTAGATCAACAAGTTGTTTAACTGTTGTTTTCTTCGCATCAGAAACATGTGTTTTGTGATCTACCATTATTTATCCACGACAACAGGCGCTCCCATCGTCCATTTAACTGAAATATTACTTATGTTATCTTTTCTATTTGGAAGTAATTCTATAATAGCCCTAATAACTTCTTCAACATTTTCTGCCAATTCTTTATCAGACATATCTTCTTTTCCGGCAGATAGCTTTATGCTTTTTTCTTTTATTCTAAGCCTTGTTGTTTTAGACATTTTTTCAACTATTTCTTTAATGTTAGCATCAGTTTCTTGCATAATAACTCCAGCTTGAGGAGTAGGCATTTTTCCTAAAGGACCTAAAAACCTACCAAACTTTGTAGCAACAGCACCCATTAATGAGGCAGAAGCAATAAATGCATCATATTTTTTTGCAAGTCTTTTTATCGCCTTATTGTCTTTGTATAATTCAAATTCTTCTTTTACAATTGTATTAATAATTGGAGACTTTTTAGCTAAGAAAGCGCAAAGTCTTTTTATAGGAGGATGAGGAATAGTAATAACAGTATTAATAGACTCTTTTCTTGGGTCAATCTTTTGTAAATTTATAATCAAGTCTAACGACTGAATAAACTTTCTTTTCTCTTGACTTCTCAAAGATTTTATTGCTTCATCAATATTCATATTTTTCAAAGACTTTTCCCTACCAAATTTTGCTTCCGCAAAACTCCCATATGAGACGCGTTGGTCTAAGGTCTTAGTAAATATTCTGTGTTTCAGGGGTTTTTAAAGCTTTCTTTGCACGAGGCTTTCCGTGAAATCAAAAGACTATTAAACTATAAAATCTTAAAATAAAAATGAGAGAAGAGGAAAATTTACTGAAAAAAAATCATCCAGTTGCAAAACAAAGATGGAGTTTTGGACAGAGGGCGGCGGACAAACTAACAGCCAGTATGGGATCCTGGTTTTTTATTGGATTTTTCGCATTAGTGTTAATAGTTTGGATTTCTATCAATGGTTATTTTTTGATTAAATATACTTCAACTGGTGCATTTGACCCATTCCCATTTATTTTACTTAATTTGGTTTTGTCTTGCCTTGCAGCAATCCAAGCACCAATAATTTTAATGAGTCAAAATAGAGAGGGGCAAAAAGACAGATTGCGGGCAGAGTATGATTACCAAGTTAATAAAAAAGCTGAGAGGGAAATCCAAGAGATGCAAGCACAGCTCAAGAGAATTGAAAAGAAACTTAAATAGTTTAGTACATAAATACTTAAAAAGCCAAGAAGATTTTCTAAGAAATGGCACAATTAGTAGCATTATTATCTAAAGGTGAAGGGACCTGGGGTCAAGTTTCTGGTCTAATTAAACGAGGAGAATGGGAAAAGATAATTGTTATCGGAGCTAATTATGCGCAAAATTTCAACGTAGAGGGTGCTCAATTTGATTTTGTTGAAGTTGATTTAGATAAATCGCTTGTCGCGTTGAAGAAGGAATTAGTAGAAAAATTAAAACCAAAACTAGACTCAGATTTCAATTCTGAAGTCTCACTTTCTATTGCATCTGGAACCGGAAAAGAGCACATGGCGATATTATCAGCACTATTATCAATCCCAGTAGGTGTAAGATTTACGGCTTTAACTAAAGATGGAATTATTTTCCTGTAAGATGAATCAAGTCTCAGCTTCCCACATTCTAGTAAGAACAGAGGATGAGGCTTTAATTTTACTTAAGCAAATTGTAGCAAACGAAATTTCTTTCGAAGATGCTGCTAAGAAATATTCTTTTTGTCCATCAAAGAAAAATGGCGGAAGTTTGGGAACGTTTGGGAAAGGCATGATGGTCCCAGAATTTGAAACAGTATGTTTCAACGAGAAAAATAAGGGTGGTGACGTAATTGGTCCAATCAAAACTCAATTTGGTTGGCACTTGATAAAAATAAATAACATAAATTAAATATTTTTTAAGCCCTTCCAGTTAATCTTTTCCAAAAGCTACTACTTCTTCCTATTTCTTCTTTCGCATCCATAAACGCTAATTCTTCTTGTATGTCATTTAGTCTAGAAGAATATGTTTTCAACATGTTCTCATATGATCTAGTCTCTATTTTATCCCTATTCAAATAATCATCCTGAACCTGCCTTACCATCGCAAGCAATCTACTTCTTTCTTGTATTAACGCCTTTCTTCTTCCTCTAAATTTTAGCAAATTTGCTATCTGAGATTCTATAGTTACTCTTTCCTTTATAATATCACTTAATCTGCTTTCGTATTGTATCATCGCTTCGTTATATTCTTCCATCGATAGTCTATTGCTCTCAAAACAATCTCTCTGTATAACTTTTATTAATTGCAACAAAAGCATTTCTTCCTCCCCCATCATTCTTAATTTTCTCTTGAAATATCTTAATCTTATCAAATACCCAGAGCCTAAACCAATCAAGCTCAATGAAATCAATATCCCTAAAGATTCTAAAGGATTATTTTTAATAACGTAATACAAA